>Ga0105046_10000930_pt1 | contig 43321 bp, 37 predicted proteins | sample MAT03_FD_78385 | JGI IMG/M metagenome (GOLD analysis project Ga0105046, IMG submission 78385) | Freshwater microbial communities from Lake Fryxell liftoff mats and glacier meltwater in Antarctica - MAT-03 (megahit assembly) | ecosystem: Environmental > Aquatic > Freshwater > Ice > Liftoff... | reverse complement strand
GTAAAATAGAGCGACGCTTCTGGGGCGGGCGGGACCGCTGGGATCGCCGCGATTGACGAATGAAATTCGTCTTATCGGACGCCCTCGCGATCCGTCTCTACCTGCCACTCTATTTTAGGCGAGACTCAGTAAGCTGGTGGAGCGGAGCGCCTGATCCACTCAGCGAACCATTTCGACTCAACAGAGCGCCATCCGGGATTAATCTTCGGTCTTCCGTTTGCGACGGTCGACTTTCTCCATCGTCATTTCGTCTTTCGGCAGGATATTGTCGGTGACGACGACGGCGACGGGTAATTTGGTTTTCACCCAGAGTTCGGATTCCTTGAAATATTTCGCGCTGCCGCTTTCGAGTGCTTCACCCACCGATTTGACGGGCAACATCCGGCCGCGTTTCGAGGCGTTGAAATCATAGGCACCTTTGAAAATGCGGTCGGTGGTGGAGTAAGGGCTGGCGTCCTCGGGAATCTGAACCACCCAACCGGTGAGTTCTTTGCTGGGTAACTTGCCGGATGGATCGGAGAGCAGGACGACGAATTGTTTCTTCGGCGCGGGGGGCTTGATGTCGTCGTCGGCTCCGGGTTGGGAGACGATATTCATTTCCTCGACGATTTCGCGCAGGAGCGAAGGCTCGAGTTTGTGCTTCTTGAGGATTTCAGCGACTTGGTTGACTTCGATTTTGGCCATGGAAATAGGGGAAAGAGGCAAGAGAGGACACGAAGCGTGGTGGATGACAAAGCAAATTCTGCGGGATCTATTTCCACTTGCAGAAGGCAAAGTGGTGCGCTCAATCTCTTCCATCCTGAGCACTACCTCGCTCGGGATGCGAAACCGAGACCATCCCTTCAACTCGACGCAGGCCCGACCAATTCTGTCCCCGAACCCCATGCCTATTATTACGCCCAACCAGGTGAAATCCGAATATGACGTCATCGTAGTGGGCTCTGGTGCCGGTGGTGGCCAGACGGCCTACACACTCACGATGGAAGGAGCCAAGGTGCTGATGTTGGAGGCCGGACGGGATTACGATGCCGTGAAGGAAACGCCGATGTTTCAGACCAACGGCCAGGCTCCGTTGCGCGGTGCCGCCACGCCCGATAAACCCTTTGGTTTTTTTGATTCCACGGTGGGCGGTGGCTGGCAGGTGCCGGATGAGCCCTACACGCAAGTTTCCGCAGACCCCGCGAAACAGTTCGAATGGTGGCGTTCGCGCATGCTGGGTGGTCGCACCAATCATTGGGCGCGTTACGCGCTGCGCAACGGGCCCTATGATTTCAAACCCTGCAGTCGTGACGGCCTCGGCTTTGACTGGCCGATGAACTACGAGGATATCGCACCGTACTATGACAAGGTTGAGATGCTGATCGGTGTTTACGGAGAGAATAACGGTCTCGAGAATACGCCCGACTCCTCACCCGGCGTGCTGCAACCCCCGCCGATCGCGCGTGCCAACGAGCAGTTGGCCAAAAAGCACATGGCTCTTTTGGGCATTCCGGTCATCCCGATTCACCGCGCCGTGCTTACGCAACGCCAGGATCCGGCCGTGCTCCCCCAAAAAATCCACCCCGGCAATGCGAAGGCCCAACGCATCCTCGCGCAGGCCATGAGCGAACGCGCCGCGTGTTTTTTTGCCACGCCTTGCGGGCGCGGTTGCGCGATACGCGCCACCTATCAGTCCACCACGGTGCATCTTCCGCCTGCGCTCGCCACGGATAATCTCGATATCGTGGCCAATGCCATGGTTCGCGAGGTCACACTCAATAATCAGGGCCGCGCAAACGGAGTGATCTACATCGACAAAACGACCGGCACCGAACGCCGCGCCAAGGCGCGCGTCGTCGTGCTCGCCGCCAGCGGTATGGAGACGGTGCGCATCATGCTTAATTCCAAGTCGGCGCAATTCCCTCAGGGCATTGCCAACTCCAGCGGACTTATTGGCAAATACATCATGGACACAGTAGGCGCGAGCATCGTCGCCCAGATCCCGGTGATGGAAAATCTCCCTCCGCATAACGAAGACGGTGCCGGTGGCGCGCACTGCTACGCGCCTTGGTGGTTATATAAAGAGCAACTCGCCGGCAAACTCGACTTCGCTCGCGGCTATCATATCGAGTTCGGTGGCGGGCGCTCAATGCCTGGCATGGGTGCCGGGGCCGGTCTGGAAAGGTTCACCCGGGGCAGTTACGGATTAAAACTCAAGGAAGACGCCCGCCGCTATTATGGCTCGTTCATGTATTTCTCCGGCCGCGGTGAGATGATTCCCAACGAGCAATCATACTGCGAACTCGACCCGGTGGTGAAAGATATCTGGGGTATTCCGGTGCTCCGCTTCGCCTGGCATTGGTCCGAGCACGAGCTGAAGCAGTCTGAACATATGGAAAAGACTTTCACGGAGATCGTCCTCGCCATGGGCGGGAAAGTCCTCGGACGAAATCCTAACAACAAACGCGTCAACGAAACTTCTGCCATCGAAAAAGGCGGGCGCGTGATTCACGAGGTGGGGGGCGCCTGCATGGGAAGTGATGCGCGGAAATCGGTGACCAATCAGTGGTGCCAAACGTGGGATGTGCCCAATCTTTATCTGACAGACGGCGCGCCCTTCGCTGGCAATGCCGACAAAAATCCTACCCTCACCATCATGGCGCTCGCGTGGCGGGCCAGCGATCACATGCTCGCCGAGATGAAAAAAGGGACATTTTAAATATGGGAATCTCCTTTGCCTATCCCGTAGCCGCGTTTGTGGACGCAGCGCGAAATCGCGTTTGTCGTTCCGTGCGCTCCGCGTTGTCGCCTCCGCTTCAACACGGCTACGAAGCCCTCGACCCCAGATCCGAAACCCCATGACCCATCCTGATCTACCCCGCCTTGATCGGCGCGCCGCCATCAAGTGGATGCTCGCCGCCAGTGCCGCTGTCGCGATTACGGACCGCGCACTCTTCGCCGCGCCCGCTTCCGCCGCCACTCCTGCCACGAAGGGCTACGGGGTCGACCCGCTTCTCAATCAAAATTATCAGCCCGGGGCTTTCTGGCCGTTGACGATGACCGAATCTCAGCGCCGGACCGCGGCCGTACTTTGTGGGTTGATTATTCCAGCCGAGGGCAACGTCCCCAGCGCCGCCGATTTGAAAGTCCATGACTTCATCGACGAGTGGATCAGTTCGCCCTATCCCGCTCAGAAAACCGATCGCGAGACCGTCCTCAACGGTTTGGCTTGGATTGAGGGCGAATCACGGCGCCGATTCGGCAAGGATTTTGTCGAGCTTTCTAACCACGAGCTGGTTGCCCTCGCCGACGATCTCTGTCACGCGCCTGACGCCAAACCGGAGCACAAGGAGGGAGCGAAATTTTTTGCCAAGTTCCGCGATCTCACCACCAGCGGTTTTTTCAGTACGCCGGAGGGCATGAAAGACATTGGCTACATTGGCAACACGCCCCTCGCCGAATTCAAAGGCCCGCCCCGTGAGGTGTTGGTGAAATTAGGTTTGGTCTGACGACCAAACCTGTAGCGAGTATCCCGTAACGACTAGCGAGCATCCCCTGACCATAGTTGGCCGAATCAATTGGCTCCATTCACGGCTTGCTGAAAGGATTTCCCCCCGCATAAAAATTTTCCTCCGACCCCACCTCTACCCCTATGTCTCATTCATCCACTCAAGCTTCCGCTATGTCCGCACCGGACAAAGCCACCCTGTTTCTTTTCTGGGGCTGTTTCATCGCGCTCATCGCGACATCATTCGGTTTTATTACCAGAATGCTGCTGCTCGGCCGCTTTCAGACCGATTTTGGACTCGATAAAGTTATGGTTGGTGAACTCCAAGGTGCGGGCATCTGGCCATTCGCCATCTCGATTATTCTCTTCAGCCTGATCATTGATCGGATTGGTTATCGGATCGCGATGATTTTTTCCTTCGCTTGTTATGTAACCTACCTCGTTCTCGCGTCGATGGCTTATTCTTCAATTCAGGGTGTGACCGGTGAAGCACTGCATGCGGCGCAACAACGCGGCTACAATCTACTCTATTGGGGCAGTATTATTCTCGGTCTTGGAAACGGTACGGTTGAGGCCTTTGTCAATCCTGTCGTGGCTACTCTTTTCCGCCGTGAAAAAGTAAAATGGTTGAACATGCTGCACGCCGGATGGCCGGGTGGTCTTGTTTTGGGTGGTCTTATCACCATTGGAATGTCTGGCACGACCAGCCAAGGTGATTGGCGGCTGGTTCTTGGTTTGATCGCTATTCCCGCAGTCGCTTTCTTTTTGCTGCTCATTGGCGCACGCTTTCCGGTCAACGAACGCGAACAGGCCGGTGTCTCCTACCGCGATATGCTCAAGGAACTGGGTGTCTTTGGTGCCTTCATTGGCTTCGGCTTGATCTTTGTGCAGCTCGGTCAGGTTTTTGGGTGGAGCCAGAGTATTTGTTGGGTTCTAACGATCACGGTTGCGGGTGCTTTCGGGGTTTATACTCGTAGCTTCGGTCGTGGGATTCTTGCCGTATTGATCATTATTATGATTCCGCTGGCTATCACGGAAATCGGAACTGACGGCTGGATCAGCAGCCTCATGGAGCATCCGCTCGCCAGCGCGGGATTTCATCCAGGCTGGGTACTGGTTTATACCTCATTCATCATGATGTTGCTGCGTTTTTCAGCCGGGCCAATCGTGCATCGTTTGTCACCGATCGGCCTGTTGTGTGCCAGCGCATCGTTCGCCATCGCCGGGTTGTTGCTGCTCTCAAAATGCGCTGAAGCGCCGGTCCTCGCGATCTTTGGTGCCGCGACGCTCTATGCATTGGGCAAGACGTTCTTTTGGCCGACGATGCTCGGAGTCACAGCCGAACAATCTCCACGCGGTGGGGCGCTTACGCTGAATGCCATGGGGGGCATTGGAATGATTGCCGTGGGCGTCATTGGTTTTCCCTTTATCGGCGCGTTGCAGGAAAAAACAGCTTCCCAACATCTGCGCGTTGAAGCCCCCCTCACCGCCAAGGCCGTTTTGGTAGAGAAGACCTACGTACTCGGTTCCTATCAGGCAATTGATCCGGAAAAGAGCGCCCTAGCAAGTGCCGCAAGTGTTGAGGCCAAGTCCGCACTCAGCTCTGCGAATGTGGCTAGTCAATTCAACACGCTGGCGAAAATGGCGGCGTTCCCCACCTTCATGCTCGTGGGATATGTTGGATTATTTTTCTACTTCCGCAGCCGTGGCGGATATCGGGCTGTCGATATTGGATCCACCAGTAAGAACCAATAATCTGTCCAGCCGGAAGAGCCACCACTTCGAGAATTCAAACTCGGATCGTGGCTCTTCTGAAAGTTCAGCCTTCTCACCTTCAGTCTTTCAGCCCATTCTCTCCCATGCCCCGCACCATCACGCTCTTCACCGGCCAATGGGCCGATCTCTCACTCGTAAAACTCGCCCCGCTCGCCAAGAAAATGGGCTACGACGGCGTCGAGCTCGCCTGCTGGGGCGATCACTTCGATGTCGATGCCGCCGCTACCTCGGCGAAATACATTAAAGCGAAATGGGAGCAGCTGCAGGATAACGGTCTCACGTGCTTCGCCATTTCCAATCATCTCATCGGTCAGGCCGTCTGCGACCTGATCGACGAGCGGCACAAATCCATTCTGCCGCCCGATGTTTGGGGTGATGGTGAACCCGAAGGCATCCGCAAGCGCGCCGCGAAGAAACTCGCCCTCACCGCCAAAGCCGCGCGCCGCTTCTTCGATGCGAAACCGGGCCGGAAATCGGACGATAAATCCGCCGCAGTCGTCAATGGTTTCACCGGTTCCTCGATCTGGCATTCGATCTACGCGTTCCCGCCGACCTCGCAGGAATATTGGGAGAAAGGTTTTCAGGATTTCGCGAAACGCTTTGGTCCGATCCTTGAGGAGTTCGAAAAACAAAACGTGAACTTCGCCCTTGAGGTTCACCCGACGGAAATCGCGTTCGACATCGCCAGCGCCCAGCGTGCGCTCGCCGCCGTGAAGCATCACAAGCGTTTGGGTTTCAACTATGATCCCTCGCATCTGGGGTATCAGGGCGTGGATTACGTGAAGTTCATCCGCACCTTTGGCCCGCGTATTTTCCATGCCCACATGAAGGATGTGTGGTGGGGCCATGGTGACGGTTCCGTCGGCGTATTCGGCGGTCACACGACGTTCGGCGATGCGCGACGCGCGTGGGATTTCCGTTCCGTCGGTCGCGGGGATATTAATTTCGAGGAAATTATCGTGGCCCTGAATGATGTGGGTTATGCCGGCCCGCTCTCGGTGGAGTGGGAGGATATCCGTATGGATCGCGAACACGGCGCGGCGGAATCCTGCGCTTTCCTGCGCAAGCTCGATTTCGCCCGCAGCCAGATCACTTTCGACGCCGCCTTCGACAAGGAAAACCAGTGAGGCATTTTCCCACGGAATACACGGAACACACTGAATGAATTCAACCGGACAATTTCGTGTATTTGATGGGTTTCATGATGACCTTTTTGTATTAATCATCCGACTCGTTTCTTTCCGTGTACTCCGTGTGTTCCGTGGGCACCTCTACTGATTCTCGGCTTCCTATGTTTTTTCCTACAAAATTCATCCTCTTCCTATTTCATGAGCATTAAAATTGGGATCATCGGTGCGGGGGGCATGCTGCGTTATCACACGGCGGGTTTCAAATCAGCCGGTGCCGATATCGTCGCGGTCGCTGACGTCAATGAGGCAGCGGCCCAGCAAGTGGCGGCCCGCGAAGGCATCGCCAAATCCTTTGGCGATGTCGGCAAAATGCTGCGCGAGTGCCCGGAGATTGATGCCGTATCGGTCATCGTGCCGAATAAGTTTCACGCCCCGGTCGCCCTGCAGGCGATGGCGGCAGGGAAGCATGTTTTCTGCGAGAAGCCCCCGGCGATGAATGCGCGCGAAGCCAAAGCCATGGCGGTGCTCGCGGCCAAGAAAAAACTGACCCTGATGTTTAATTTCAACAATCGCGCCCGGCCCGAGTCGTACGCGATGATGGAGTACGTGAAGCAAGGGCAGGTGGGGCGCATCAATTCCGCCCAGGCCAAATGGATTCGCCGCAGGGGCATTCCCGGTCTCGGCGGTTGGTTCACCAACAAGGCGCTTTCGGGTGGCGGCCCGCTGATTGATTTGGTGCACATGTTAGATCTCGCGCTCTATTTCATGGGTTATCCTGAGCCGGAGTTCGTCATGGCCCAGACCTTCAATGACTTTATCACGGACAAAAATTTCAAAGGCCCGTGGGGCATTCCCGATGTCGCCAAGGGCATCACGGATGTCGAAAGCGCCTGTCACGGCATGATCAAGTGCCAGACCGGTCAGATCATCTCGCTCCAGATTTCCTGGGCGGAGCTGGTCAAACGCGAGGAAGTTTCGGTTTCCTTCCAAGGGACGAAGGCCGGTGGTCTCGTGCAACGCCTCTTCGGCGTCGATGGCATCGACAGCACAGCGACGGATGCCTGCGAGCTGTACGTCCAAGAAAACGGCCGTTCCGTGAACCGTTCCATTCTGGTCCCGCCTGACGAGACGATGGGCCGCACGCGTTCCGCCGCGAATTTCATTCACACGCTCGAAGGCCGCGAAGCCCCGCTCAATACGCCCGATCAAGCCATCGCGCTCATGCGGATCATCGACGCAGCTTACGCTTCTGCACGCACCGGTCGGCCGGTCAAGTGTTGAGCAGACCCCCAACACTAAGCTCTAACAACAACCCCGATACTTATACTCTGTCATTGCTTCGTAGTCCCGCTCTGCGGGACTACGAAGCAATCCAGCTGGATCGCCACGGTGCGCGGCGCGCGCCTCGCGATGACAATGGGTAAAAACTAATGGCGATGGGTATAGGTTTTAAGCTTCAGGCTGCCGGCTCTCAACTCTCATCTCTCAACTTTCTTCCTCTCACCTCATGAAACTAAATCGCAAACTTCGTATGGGCATGGTCGGCGGAGGGCGTGGGGCCTTCATCGGCGCGGTGCATCGCATGGCCGCGCGGCTCGACGGAGAGATTGATCTGGTGGCGGGTTGCTTCTCATCCGATGCCGCCAAGTCCAAGGCCTCCGGCGCGGATTTCTTCATCGATCCGGCACGCGTTTATGCGAGCTACGCGGAGATGGCCCAAGCTGAAGCAGCGCTGCCAACGGACCAGCGCATCGACTTTGTTTCGGTCGTGACGCGCAACAACACTCACTTCGCCGTGGCCAAGGCCTTCCTCGAAGCCGGCATTCACGTGGTCTGCGATAAGCCGCTTTGTTTCACTTTGGCCGAGGGACGCAAACTGCGCACTCTCGTGCAGAAATCCGGTTTGGTATTTGCCCTGACGCACAACTACACGGGCTACCCCATGGTGAAAGAAGCGCGCAGTTGGGTGCGCTGCGGGAAGCTGGGGAAGCTACTTAAAGTCATCGTCGAATATCCCCAAGGTTACGCCATCACCGCGCTTGAGTCAGCTGCGGACACCAAAATTTCCAACTGGCGGATGGATCCCAGCATCGCGGGACTTTCCAATTGCATGGGCGACATCGGCACCCACGCGCATAATCTTGCCCGCTATATCACAGGTTTGGAGATCGAGGAAATCTGCGCCGAGCTGTCGACCTTCATTCCCGGACGACCACTCGACGACGATGGTAACTGCCTGCTCCGATTTACCGGTGGCGCGAAGGGAATTCTCTTCGCCTCGCAGGTTTCCAGTGGCGACGAAAATAATCTCAACATCCGGGTTTACGGCACCAAGGGTTCACTCGAGTGGCATCAGGAAAATCCCAACGAACTCGCCTTCAAACGAGCGGATGCGCCTCCGACGATTTCCCGACGCGGCAACAGCTATCTATCCGCCGCCGCCCAAGGGGCGACGCGCACCCCGTTCGCCCATCCGGAGGGATTCATCGAGGCTTTTGCGAATGTCTATCGCGCCGCCGCGACCGCGATTGCCGATCAAGTGGCCGGCCGCAAAGCGCCGAAGGAAGGCTACGATTTTCCCACCGTGGACGACGGCATCGCCGGACTGGCCTTCATCGAAAGCGCCGTAAAGAGCAGCCAGCGTGGCGCGAAGTGGGTGAAGTTTCCGAAGATCTGAGGGAAGTTTTCCTTGGGGTGGGCGTCGGTTTCCACAACGACGCCTATCGCCGATGTGGAAATCGGCGACCACCTTTTTGCGCTTTGATTCACGTACGCCGCTCCAGCACGTAGCGGCGGTACACCGTCCGGCCGGCGCGCATCGCGATATAGGTCGAGCTCTCGGTGGTGCTGGCGAAACGCAGGGCGATTTTTTGGAAGAACCAGGGGATCTGATCGGCGATGATTTTTTTTCGTCGAGCGGAATCCAGCTCGATGGCGGTGGTGGCTGCGGTGGTCCAATCATCGTTGGCCACGACAGTGAAGGGCGAGCCGGCAAGGGCGGTTTCAAATTTTCCCAGCGCGTGCATCGCGTCAGCACGGTGATAAAAAAAATCGGCGATGAGCAGGCGACCACCGGGACGTAGCATACGGGCGGCGGAATCCAGAAATCTTTCCTTGTCACTTAGGCAGTGGGTGACTTCGACAGCGACAATGACGTCGAAGCTGGCGTCGGGCAAAGGCGGATTGCCCGCGTCGCCGCAGATAAATTTCAAGCCAGGTGTGGCGAATTTCCGACGGCACCAGCGTACGCTTTCCTCCGCATAATCGAGCGCGACGAGTTGGCGTGGGTGATAGGTATCATGCAAAAAGCGCGAGCCGCCGCCACGGCCAGCGCCGAGTTCCAGGACATCGCGACCGGCGAGGGGAGTGGCGGCGATGAGTCGGGCGTAGAGTTGATAGCTGGTGCGCTCCGGTTCGCGTGCGGGCGGCAGGGCCAGCGGCGGTGAGGCATCCTGATAGCCGCAATTCATCATCTGCCAGGAAAGCTGGCGGCGGAAGAGGAATCCGAGCGCGTTATAGAATTGTCGACGAAACCATGGCTGTCGCCAGAGACGCGAGAAGAGCGGCTGGAGAATTGGTTTTACGGCGTTCACAAGAATTGGCGATGAGCGCTTGGTTTAGAAAAAGGCAAAATGCCCTCGTCCCGCTGAGAATCGCAGTCGCTGCGGGCGTTTTGCGGGGTGAGAGCACCCCGTCTCCACAATCGTTGAACCATGGTGTTGGTTGGTGGCGCGCTGGACGCGCCGCGTTGCGAGACAAGCTCGCAACCTACGAGGTCAGTCAGTCTGCCATCGATGCGATGTTTCTCGATGGACATGGCAATCAGACAAAGACCGCTCCACCGAGAAGTTGCTCACCGGAGTAGAGCGCCATGATCTGGCCGGAGGCGAGAGCGCGTTGGGGCGTGGCAAATTTAATGAGCGCGGAATTTGGCAAGACGGGACCGCTGGGCCCGCCGTCGAGCAACGCGAAGGACGGCTCGTCAGGAACGACTCGCCCTACCTTTTCGGACAGTTCATCGGGAATAAATTCGATGGCCACGCGGGGATCGCGGTAGCGGACGCGGCCTTCGATGGAGCAGGGGGCGGTGAGGGGCTCGCCGATGAAACTGAGACTGTGCACGCGACATTCGCGCGTCCACAGGCCGGGTGCCTCGGGGCCGTCGAAGGCCACGAGCAGGGCGTGATCGCTGGCGCGTTTGCCAGTGACGACGTAGGCTTCGTTGTCGGTGTTGGAAGGAATGCGGATGCCACGACGTTGCCCGATGGTGTAGTAGTGGAGGCCGCGATGTTCGCCGAGAATTTTGCCGTCGGTGGCGCGCACGATGGGGCCGGGATGTTCGGGGACGTAGGCTGAAAGAAAATCAGCCATCTTCACTTCGCCGATGAAGCAGATGCCTTGGCTGTCTTTTTTGGCGGCAGTAATGAGGCCCGCGTGGGCCGCGATTTTGCGGAGTTCGGGTTTGGGGAGATGGCCGATGGGGAAACGGGCGTCGCGGAGCTGCGCCTGGGAAAGTAGTGCGAGAAAATAGGATTGGTCTTTGTTTTTATCGGCGCCTTCGAGGAGGGCGTATTGAGGTGGAACGCGACCTGCGGGCGCGTTGGTTTGAGGAAGCCCGCCCGGAGGTCGGGCTCCACCTTCCACCCGCTGAGCATAGTGTCCCGTGGCCACGGCGGCGAAACCTTCGGCGCGCGCGTACGCAGCGAGCACGCCGAATTTCACTCGGCTGTTGCACATCACGTCAGGATTGGGCGTGAGGCCGCGCTGGTAGCCGTCGAGCAGATAGTCGACGACGAGCCGGCGGTAATCCTGCATGAGATTCACCACGCGAAACTCGAGGCCGAGTTTATCGGCGACGGCGCGGGCATCTTCGATGTCCTGCCTCCACGGACAATGGCCAATGACGTTGTCCTCATTGATCCAGTTTTTCATGTACGCGCCGACGAGGTCGTGTCCTTGCTGTTGAAGCAGGAGTGCGGCGACGGAGCTGTCTACTCCGCCGGAGAGGGCAACCAGAATGCGTTCGCGCGGCATGAAAAGAATGAGGGGATCAAAGCAACGTATGAAATCTAAGGAACACAAATTTCATTATCCTTTCTTTGAAGGTGAGCTCGACAGCCTTGGCTAGCGCTGCCAAAAGAAAGCAGCATGAAGAAATCTTTAATTTTGTTTGGGTTGGGTTTGCTGATGGGAGGCCTGGGATTGACCGCAGCCCCACGGCCAGTGCGACCGATTCCCGCTATTGAGCGGGTCGTGATCATTAGCATCGACGGCTTGCGTCCCGACCGGTTGCTCCTTGCCGACACGCCGGTCATTCATGCAATGGTGCAAGCGGGCACCTATACTTTCTGGGCCAAGACGACGGCGGTAGCCATCACACTGCCCTCGCATGTCAGCATGTTGACGGGGATGACACCGGACAAACACGGCATTGAGTGGAATTCCGATCTGCCGTTCTCGACTCCGGTTTACCCTCTTTTTCCCACCATTTTTGAAACCGCCAAACTTGGTGGCTACACCACGGCGCTGGTCACGGGAAAAACCAAGTTCAGTCCTCTCGCCAAGCCCGGCACGATCGACCATCTTTTCATGCCGGAAAACAATGGATTGGAGGACGATCAAGTGGCGGACGAAGCCGTAAAAATCATCCAGCAGTTTAAACCTGATTTGCTCTTCGTGCACTTTCCCACGGTTGACCGGATGGGGCATAAATTCGGCTGGGGCTCAGCGGAGCAATTGGCGGCGATCGGCCTCGCAGATCGGGGGGTGGGCAAGGTCATGGCGGCACTGGATGAATCGGGGTTGAGGAAATCCACGTTTGTCATCATCACGTCTGATCATGGTGGCCAGGGAAAAACCCATGGGGCGGACGACGCGCGCAGCCGGCACATTCCGTGGATTGCCTCGGGACCGGGGGTAGTGAAAAACTTTGATCTCACCCAGTTTGCCGAGTTGGAAGTGCACACGGAAGACACCGCCGTCACCGCACTGTACTTGTTGGGGGCTCCTCTCCCGGTGTATTTACAAGGGAAGTCGATCTTGTCTGCTTTCGAAATTGTGCCGAAGGAGTAAGTGTGATCCAGCCCGATCAAAATATTCTCCGCGCTTGGCTGACGTCGGCAACGACCGGCGTCATCGAGCTCGATGCGGACTGGTTGCAAGATTCATTGCCGATCATCGTGCCCGGCGAAAAGGCCTACACGCTGATCGAGCTCAAGCCGGCACCGCCAGAATTACAGGCAGAGGAATCGGCCTATTATGTGGATGCGGCGGGAAAATTAATTTTCGTGCTCTATCCGACGGAGCATAGTTGGTTGGATTTTGCGAGCAGCACCGTTTATGTGGCGGGCGACTTTAATGGCTGGCAGGATGCTGTCGGCCGTCCCGAGTGGCGGATGGAGCCCGGCGAGTTGCAAGGCCGGGAAGTCTGGTTGTTGCGGACTGACGCGGCGATATTACGAAGCGAGCATCCCCAGCAATTCAAGTTCGTGACGGGTGAGCAGCATTGGCTCGAACTCCCCCCGGATGCGAGTAACACGGTAGTTGATAGCAAGGGGATCATCAACCGGGTGCTCTATCGCAATCGCACGGGACGGAATCTTTTTCAATTTACGTCCAGTGAACCGCTGGAGCCCAGTCGCGGTTACAGCGTCATTCATCTGCGCGATGGCCAGCAGTCACCCAAGATGCGCCTGCGCTTGGGGCGATATTTTCATGCGATGCGGAGCCTGCTTCCCCTCGGGGCTTTGGTGCGCAAGGATGAGACGATTTTTCGGATTTTCGCTCCCCGGGCCAAATATGTGCGCCTGATGGTTTCAAAAAAACTGGAGGCGCCCGTCGAGCAGGTGTTCACCTATGAGCTCGACCAGAAAACCGAAGGCGGTGAGTGGCGCGGGGTCTGGGAGGCGCGGCTCGACCGGAACATGCACGCGTGGTATTACTGGTATTCCCTCGGCGGACCGCAGAATCATTTCGGCTCGTTTCATCCGAGCCAGAAAGTGCTCGACCCATACGCGCAGGCTGCCGTGGGGCATCTCGGGCCCGGCATTGTGCTGGATGCCGCGTGGGTGGGGAAGGCCGAACACGGTTTTAAAGTCCCGGCCTGGCAGGATCTCGTGATCGCGGAAGCGCATGTGCGTGATCTCGCGGCCATGGCGCCGATCTCTCTGAAGCCGGAGGAGCGGCTCGGGTTTGCCGGTCTCCGCCAATGGGTCGAGAGCCCGGATTTTTATTTAAAGAAACTGGGCGTGAACGCGGTGGAACTGCAACCCGTGCAGGAATTCGATAATCTGACGCGGGCCGAATACCACTGGGGTTACATGACGTGCAACTGGTTCGCCCCGGCCAGTGCCTACTCGTCCGATCCGGCGAAGGCCTCGGGCGTGAAGGAACTGCAGGAACTCGTGGCGGCGTTTCATCGGCAGGGCATCGCGGTGATTCTCGACGTGGTTTATAATCATGCCGGCGAACCCGCCCACTTGCTCTTCATCGATAAGCTTTATTATTTCGAACTCGGCGACGATGGCTCGCTGGCCAATTGGAGCGGTTGCGGGAACGACCTGCGCTGCCGCTCCGCCATGATGAAGCGGCTGATCATTGATAGCTGCGTCCATTTAATGGAGACCTACGGCGTGGATGGTTTTCGGTTTGATCTCGCCGAGTTGATCGGCGTCAGCGTGCTGCGGGATGTGGAATTCGCCTTGAAGCGCGCCAAGCCCGATGTGGTGCTGATCGCCGAGCCGTGGAGTTTCCGCGGCCATATCGCTGCCGCCCTGCGGCCTTCCGGCTGGACTTCGTGGAACGATGGCTACCGCGACTTCATGCGCGATTACGTGCATGGCCGGGGTGCCGCCGATAAGCTGGAATATTTCATCAAGGGTTCGCCGTGGCATTTTGCTTTCTGGCCGGCCCAGACGGTGAATTACACCGAGTCGCATGATGATCGCACTTGGTTGGATGTGATCACGGAAAATCGCGACAATAACGGGCATCGTCCCACGCTGAATGATATCCGGCGCACGCACCTGATGGCCGCAATCATGTTTACGTCCGTGGGAATTCCCATGATGTCGGCCGGGCAGGATTTTCTCCGCACGAAATACGGAGTGAGCAACACCTACAAACGCGGCGAGCTCAACGCCCTCGATTATCGCCGGATCCGCCGCTACTCGGCGACGCATGAATATTTTGCGGCATGGATCGCATTTCGTCGTTCTGCTCGCGGGCAATTATTGCGCCGCTACACCCGGCCGGGCGAAGGATTTTTCCGGGCGATTTCCGGACCAGATATGTCCGCGCTTGTTCTGATCTATAATGCCGATGGAGCAGAAGGTCCGCAAAAGCTCATGTTTGCCATCAACCCAACCCTCGATGATGTCACGATCCCGATCGGCGAGGTGGCGCTCGAATCCTGGACGATGGTGGCCGACCAAGATTGTTTTTATGACACAAAACGCCCCGCGGCCTATGGCGGCGTGACGGCGGATTTGCTAATTCCGGGACTGGGCTGCGGACTTTGGGTCGTGGAATAGGGTGCAGACTCTATAACTCTACTGTACATTACGCAAAAATTGCGCGCTGATGCGCATAACCCATAGATTTTCAGCAACGCACTTGCCAAAGTAGTGTGCGAGTCTTTCAGTGAAGACTCTTAACGTCCTTCAACCCACACATAATATGGCTGTCAAAGTAGCAATCAATGGTTTCGGCCGCATCGGCCGCCTCGTATTCCGCGCGCTGGTCGAGCAGGGTCTGCTCGGTACCACCCTCGATGTCGTCGCCGTCGGCGATATCGTTCCAGCCGACAATTTGGCTTATCTGCTGAAGTACGACTCTTCCCAGGGTCGTTTCGCCGGCACCGTAAGCTCCAAGAAATCGTCGCCCGACAAGGCCGATGACGATGTGATCGTAGTCAACGGCCACGAAATTCTGGTCGTCTCGGCCAAAACTCCTGCCGAACTTCCCTGGGCCAAGCTCGGGGTCCAACTCGTGATCGAGTCCACCGGTTTGTTCACCGAGGCTGAAAAAGCCAAGGGCCACATCACCGCCGGTGCCAAGAAAGTTATCATCTCCGCGCCAGCGAAGGGCGAAGATATCACCGTCGTGCTCGGCGTGAATGACGACAAGCTCGACTTGTCCATCCACCACATCATTTCCAACGCTTCCTGCACCACGAATTGCTTGGCGCCAGTCGTCAGCGTGTTGCTCAAGGAAGGTTTCGGTATCGAGGAAGGCCTGATGACTACCGTCCACTCCTACACCGCCACGCAGAAGACCGTGGACGGCCCATCCCGCAAGGATTGGAAGGGCGGCCGCACGGCAGCGCAGAATATCATCCCGTCCACGACTGGGGCCGCCAAGGCCACCGCACTCGTGTGCCCCGAAGTGAAAGGCAAACTCACCGGTATGGCGTTCCGCGTTCCGACCCCAACGGTTTCCGTTGTCGATCTGACCGTGCGCACCACCAAGGAAACTTCCTACAAGGAAATCTGCGCCGCGATGAAGAAAGCATCCGAGACCTACCTGAAGGGAATTCTCGAATACACGAGCGACGAAGTCGTCTCCTCTGACTTCATCCATTGCAAAGCTTCCTCGATCTTCGATGCCGGCTCCGGCGTCGAGCTTAACAGTAAGTTCTTCAAGCTCATCTCCTGGTATGACAACGAGTGGGGTTATTCCAACCGTGTCGTCGAGCTAACCCAGAAGATCGCCGCGAAAATTTAAACCGCAGCGGTTTAAAGCCAAAGGCTGAAAGACTGAAGAACTGAATAGCTGAATAGATCAGCATCAGTTTTTTAGCTTTCGGCCTTTTAAATTTCAGCCCTTCGGTTTTTCAGTCCTTCTGTCCATTTTTCCCATGCCCAAATTCAAATCCATCCGCGATCTCTCCCTGGCCGGTAAACGCGTTCTCATGCGCGTCGACTTCAATGTCCCGCAGGACAAAGCCACTGGTGCAATCACCAACACCCAGCGCATTGCCGCCGCGTTGCCTTCGATCAAGTTCGCGCTCGAACAGGGCGCTTCGATCGTGCTGATGTCGCATCTCGGCCGGCCGGATGGCCAGAAGATCGCCAAATTCTCCCTGAAACCAGTCGCGATCGAGCTCGAGAAACTTCTCGGCAAACCCGTGACGTTTCTCGACGACTGTGTCGGTCCCGCGGTTGAAGCCGCCTGCGCCAAGCTCGCGCCGGGCTCGGTGGTATTGCTCGAGAATCTCCGTTTCCACATCGAGGAAGAGGGCAAGGTGAAGATCAAGAATGCCGATGCCACCGAGACGAAGCTCAAGGCCGACCCGGCCAAGGAAGCCGCTTTCCGCGCCAGCCTAAGTAAGCTCGGCGATGTGTACGTGAACGATGCTTTCGGCACCGCTCATCGCGCCCATAGCTCGATGGTCGGCGTGAATCTCCCGGAGAAGGCCGCCGGTTTTCTCATGGCCGCTGAACTAATCGCCTTCGCCAAGGTCATTGAAAATCCCCAGCGCCCGCTGCTCGCTATTCTCGGCGGGGCGCAGATCGCCGACAAGATTCCGCTCATTAATAATCTCCTCGAAAAGTCCGATGAGATCATCATTGGTGGCGGCATGTCCTTCACGTTCAAAAAGGAACTCGAAGGCATGGAAATCGGCAACTCACTCTTTGACGTCGAAGGTGCCAAGATGGCGAAAGAACTTTTCGCCAAGGCGAAAGCCAAGGGTGTGAAGATCACGCTCCCCGTGGACTTCGTGACCGCTGATCGTTTCCCCGGTTCGCCTGCCGATATCGCCGCCATGCAAACCGGCGTCGCCGACGACAAACAGGGCATTCCCGCCGGTTGGATGGGGCTCGATGCCGGTCCGAAATCCCGCGAACTCTTCGCGCAGGTTATCAGCCGCGCCAAAACCATTATCTGGAACGGACCACCCGGCGTGTTCGAAGTTGAAAAATTTGCCGAAGGCACGAAAGCCATGGCAGCCGCGTTTGCGCAGGCCACCACTAACGGGGCGATCACCGTCGTCGGTGGCGGCGACACCGCGACCGCCGCCAAGAAGTGCAAGATTCTGGATAAGGTCAGTCATTGCTCCACTGGCGGCGGTGCCAGCCTCGAACTCCTCGAAGGCAAAATCCTCCCCGGCGTGGCATTTCTTGAAACATAACCCGTAGGTTGCGACCTCGTGTCGCAACGTTGCGTGGCAAGCACCAACCTACCTCTAATTCACTTCAAAAATAATCCTCCCATGATCCGCAAAAAACTCATCGCTGGTAACTGGAAAATGAACAAGACGGCTGCCGATGGCGCCGCTTTGACCACGGAACTCTTGGCCGCCATCGGTCGCGAGACCGCCGTCGACGTCGTGCTTTGCCCGCCGTTCACCGCCTTGGAAAGTGTCGGCCGCGCCCTGGAAGGGCAGGCCCTGAAACTCGGAGCACAGAATATGCACCCCGAGAAGAACGGAGCCTTCACCGGCGAAGTCTCCGCCGAGATGCTCCGCTCACTTTTCGTCTCCTACGTCATTCTCGGCCACAGCGAGCGCCGCATGATGTTCGGGGATACCGACGCCTTCGTGAACAAGAAGACGCTCACCGCGCTGGCCAATCAGTTGAAGCCCATTCTCTGCGTTGGCGAGACTCTCGCCGAACGCGAAGGCGGCACGACTCTGGCTGTCGTGAAGAAACAACTCGAAGGTGGATTGATCGGTGTCACCGCCGAGCAGATGGCCTCCGTCGTGATCGCCTATGAGCCCGTGTGGGCCATCGGCACCGGCAAGGTAGCCACCACCGCGCAGGCGCAGGAAGTCCACGCCTACATCCGCGAGCTCCTCACATCACTCTACGGCACTCCAGTGGCTCAGAAGGTCCGCATCCTTTATGGCGGCTCGATGAAGCCCTCAAACGCTCCTGAGCTGCTCGCTCAAAAAGACATCGACGGCGGCCTCATTGGCGGGGCGGCGCTCGAAGCTAAATCCTTCGTCGAGTTGGTCAAAGCGGCGCTCGCAGCCAGTTGAGCGAGTAGAAGTTTATTCCCCACGGCTGCCAATTCTGGCAGCCGTTTGTATATCCGTGAGTGCTATACTCCCAGCCTGCTCCATGCAGCACACGTCAGACTGTGATGCATGCAGGCTATAAATCCCAACAACCAGCGCTTAATGTTTTCAGACTTTCCGGGTCGAAAAGGTCGCAGCGGTTGCCCTCAACCGCCATTCGCGATGGATTAAATTCTGAAAAAATTCGAGGGCCACGGCTCTTACCCAAAAACCATTGATCATGGGTTAGCCGTAATATTTGCGGACGTTGAAACCCCACCCAAAAAAAGTTCGACCCCTTCGGTTCATGCTTTGGGTGGAGCGGTTGCAACGTCCGCAATGGCCCGGCGGCACTTCTTGTGCGAGCAATAGGCTGACACTCGCCATGCTTCCTCCTGCGCTTCCGTTGGTCGATGCGTCCGGTGGAGTGCAGCCCTATCGGCGCAGGCGGTTGTGCTCCGAAGAATCGGCGCACGGGCTGTCGAGTTGTCCCTTTATTGCGGCCGGCAGGATTTGAGCTTGTTGAATTCTTTGGTGCTCATCAGGCGGCGAGGGAGGCGGCGTTCGGCTTCTTTGAGCAGCCGATCCCAATGCTCATCCGTCGGCTCGTAGTCATCCCAACCGGTGTTGTGGCCGGTCTTGTGACTGAACACGACGTTGCCCCCGTGAAAGCGTGCACAGATTTGCCATTTGATTCCTGTTTCGTCTTTGGTCCACCAGCCGAATTCCATGGAGTAGGCGTAGTGCCTAGCGGGTCGGCGGCAAGCTCTCTCTGTGGTTGATAGCGCTGTTGGTCTGAGGTGGCATGGGTCTCCGACGTCGGTGGTGTGCTTGCCGCATCACGGTCATTCTGCTGGCCAGCAGAACGAGGCAAGCTCGCAACCTACGCGGCTACTCTCAATTCCACAGGCACGGAGGCCTGTGGCTACGCCAAACCACGGATCTTATTCCAAAACGCAGGACTCAACCATCGCGGGACAGTTCGCCGGCGCGCTGGGTGGCGGCGAGAATTGTCTCTTTCAAGGTGTCGCGAAATTGGCGACTGGTGAGCACTTGGAGTCCGGCGTAAGTCGTACCGTTAGGGGAGGTGACTTTGTCGCGGAGTGCTTCAGGGGTTTCGCCACTGCGGGCGAGGAGGCGTGAAGCCCCCAGCACGGTTTCCAGCGCCACGGTCGCCGCGGTATCGGCGGGCAAACCGGCGGCGATGCCGGCTTCGCGCAAGCCGGCCACAAATTCAAAGAGGAAAGCCGGGCCGCTGCCGCCGAGCGCGGTGAGGGCATCGAGTTTGGCTTCGTCGACTTCCAGATACTTGCCCAGAGCATCGAGCATCGACTCCACCGTAGTGCGATCTGCCGCCGAGAGGGGACGGCGGGTGCAAAAACTGGTCAGGCCTGCACCGATGGCGGCCGGAGTATTCGGCATCGTGCGGACGATATTGCGGGCGTGCGGATAAAATTTGGCGAGGGTGCCTACTTTTTTTCCGGCGAGCAGGGAAATAACCAGTTTGCCGGTGGTGAGCTCGGCTAGACGAGGATCAGCAGTGTCGAGTGACTGGGGCTTGAAGGCGAGGACCACAATATCCGCAGGTGCCAGAAGTTTGGCCAGGTCGGCCTCAAAGGTGATGCCAGTTGCTGCGGAAAGTTTTTGGGCTGTGCCGCCAGTCTTGCTGGTGCAGGCGATGGCGGTGGCTGGGCAAACATTTTTAGCAAGCAGGCCGCGAACGATGGCGGAGGCGAGGTTGCCCGCGCCGATAAAGGCGAGTCGGTGGGTGGACATCGGTGAAACGAATTTTAGGCGGCGTGGAATACAGGAAGCCGGAGGAAATCTTGCCGGTGCAGCGCGGGCAAGATTCAGCGCTGACGGCGCTGGATGGGATGCCGCAGCGTGGCGACGGCACCGCCGCCTTCACGGTTTTCGACGCCGACATCGCCACCGAGATTGCGCACGGCGTGACGCGCGATCGTGAGTCCCATGCCGACGCCCACGGTGTGCTTCGAGCTGACGAAGGGCTCGTACATGTGGTCGCGAATTTCCTCCTTGATGCCGTGGCCGCGATCTTCGACGTGAATAAGAAAAAATTTCCCTTCGTCCTCCCGATCCACCGTCTCGGTGCGCAGGGTGATGGAACGTTTTTCGTTCGGGGCGTCGTCGAAACTTTCCCAAGCGTTGATCAGCAGTTTCGAAAGTGAATCCTCGAGGACCTCAAGGTTGGAATCGATCAACAGATCAGTCAGTGGATTGATGATTTCGACCGGCTGATCGATTTTATAGTCGGTCTGATAACGTTTCACACTGCTCTCGAGCAGCGATGTCAGCGTCATGCTCGAGACCGGTGGTTTATTGCGGATCACTAAGCCGGTGAGTTGCCGGATAATGTTAACGATGCGGGTGACGGCGTTGTCCAGATGCTGGGCGTTCTTCTTCACCTGCTCCGGTTTGTCGTGGTAGGCCTTGATGAGATCCACGTAGCCGATCACGACACCGAGAAGATTATTCAGATTATGCGCAATGCCCTGGGTGACGGCACCGATCGTGGCGGCGCGACGGGCGTCACCGAGCCGGCGTTGGAGATCGACCAATTCGCGATTGATCGTGACGAATCGCAACTGGGTCTGGACGCGGGCGAAAGTTTCGTCGAGGTCGATGGGTTTGGTGATGTAGTCAACCGCGCCAACGCCGAGGCCTTCGATTTTCCCCTCCTTCGAGTTGCGGGCGGTGATGAAAATCACCGGGATGGTGCGGGTTTCTTCGTCGGCCTGAAGGTGTTGGCAGACTTCGATGCCGTCCATATCGGGCATCATGACATCGAGGAGGATGAGGTCGGGCTTTTCTGCGGCCACCAGATTCAGGGCGTCATGGCCGCTGTTGGCCGTAAAAACGGTCATGCCTTCGCGTTCTAATTTCCGCTTAAGCAGCTGGACGTTGATTGGCTGGTCGTCGACGACGAGAATTTTGGGTGCGCCCATACGGTATTTGCAATGAACAGCTTAATTCGGAGGGTGGCAAGTCCCGCTTTGGCGGAAGCAATCATGAGGGGAAAACCCTCAGGTCGGCAGATTTTGTCGCCGGGCCTTGACCGTGTTTTTCATCAGCATGGCAACCGTCATCGGACCAACGCCACCCGGGACAGGAGTGATTTTTGAGCAGAGCGGTGAAACGGTGGGAAAGTGGACATCACCCGTCAGGCGGTAGCCGGATTTTTTAGATGCATCAGGCACACGACTAACGCCGACATCGATCACGACGACGCCGGGTTTGACCATGTCTGCCGTCACGAATTCGGCTTTGCCGATCGCGGCGATGAGTATGTCTGCTTGGCGCGTGATGGCAGGGAGGTTGGCCGTTTGCGAGTGGCAGATCGTGACCGTGGCATTGGCCCAGGCCCGGCGTTGCACGGCGAGCAGTGCGGCGGGTTTGCCCACAATGAGACTGCGGCCAAGGATGACGACATGCTTACCGGTGAGACTGACGCCGCTGCGGCGGAGTAATTCCATGATGCCGGCGGGCGTGCACGCGACGAAGCCAGAATCGTCTTCTTGCGCTAGTTTGCCGAGGTTCATGGTGTGAAAACCATCCACATCCTTATGGGCGGCGATGCGGCGGAAGACGGCGACTTCGTCGATGCCTTTGGGCAAGGGCGATTGCACGAGAATGCCATCAACGCCGTCATCGGTGTTGAGCTGATCGATGAGGGCAAAAAGTTCCGCCTGGGGAATGGTGGCGGGCGGCAAAATAAGCCGGCTCTCAATGCCGATCTCGGCTGCCATGACCTGTTTCTTTTTCACGTACGAAACGGAAGCCGGATCTTCACCCACGCGAACGAGGGCGATGCAGGGCTGGCGTCCGGACAAGGTGGCAACCTCGGCCTTCAGCTCGTTGACGATGGCAGCGGCGATTTGGTTTCCGTCAATGATTTCCATGGCGATAGGGAGATTAGCCGGTCTCGCCACGGGCTGGGGCGCAAGATTAATTTTTCTTCCGCGTGATCGATTGGGCGTCGATTACGAGGTCCTTCCCCTCAACGGTATTGCGAATGGTGCCGTTGAGCGTGACGACCGTGCCGAGGAAGGATTCGATTTTTTCCGTGAGCACGAGCCGCTTGGTATCCACGTAGGCGAAACGGCGGCCTTCAATATCGGTGAGCTGGTAATCATAGAGCGGGTTGGGATTCAGCAGCGCGCGCCGGGCGGAGACCAACGTACCGGAGAACAAACGCGGAAGATTGGCCGAGTTGCTGGTGATGGGCACGGGCCGTCCGGGGGCGCCGGGATTTTCGGCGGGGGCAACCGGTCCGGAAATGGTCGGGATGGCTGGGCTCTTTGACGCCGGGGTGTTGGCATTGGCGCCGGTGGCGATAAAGCCTTGGAGCTTCTTGGTGATTTTTATCTGACAATAATCGCCCTTGAGCCCGGTGACTTCCGTGACGTCGTCTTTTTGGGCGACGGTCAGAATGGCGGCGCTTTTTTCCGGGGCCGTGAGGATGTTGGCGCCTTCCTGGACTTCGAGGCCCTTGGTGATATCGCGACTATGGGCAAAGGCTTCGAAGGTGCCGCTGATTTCGACGCGACGCCAGCCGGCTGGGGCGTCACCGGTGTAGATGATCGTATTGCCGCTTTTCAGACGAACGATGACGTGGGACTTGGCATCGGCCTGCGAGAAAACGGCAGTGTCCGCCGCCAAGATATCCGCAGCCAGACGAGTGGCGAAGAGGGCCAGGGTGGCCAGAACGAAGAGCACGATTTTATTTTTCATCAGAGGTAGTGGAAACCGGGGTGCGCCAATGGGGAGTAGGAGTGGCAAAGAGAGATGAGATCTCTTTTGTGGAAAGTTGTTTCACGCCGCGCAAAGGAATTCCGCGCAGGGGAAAGGCTCCGATCTGGTAGCGGCGAAGGCGTTTCACCGGAAAACCGAGTGCGAGAAAGAGCTGGCGGATTTCGCGTTTCTTGCCGTGGTGCATGTGCACGTCGAGACTGGTGGAGGTTTTGCTGGCATTGGGGTTCACAAGCGTGGCGCGTTCGACTTTCAGATGTTCGCCCTCAATGGTGACGCCTTTGAGCAACTGGCGGAGACGGCCGCCGGGGAATGGTTCCTCGAGGGAAACGTAGTAGCGCTTCACCACGTCGTTGGACGGATGCATCAGTTTATTGGCCAGATCGCCATCGCTGGTCACGATCACGAGGCCTTCGCTGTCCTTGTCCAACCGGCCGGCACAAAAGAGGCGGAGTTTAGCCAGTTCGCGGGGGAACATATCGAAGATGGTCGTATCGGCATAAGGATCGCTGTTGCTGCAAACGACCCCGCGCGGCTTGTGTACGGCGAAGGTGAGTTTGGGTTGGGCCACGCCACGAACGGCTTTGCCTTTGACCGTCACCTTGTCAACGCCGGCTTCAACTTTTTGGCCGGGTTCAGCCCGCTCGCCGTTCACGTACACTTCGCCGGCGGCGATCAAGGCCTCGGCGGCTCGGCGTGAACAGATGCCGGCATCGGCGATGAATTTTTGAATACGAACAGGCTCCATACTCCGTCGATGGCAGGCCAGACGGGGCGGAGCAATAGGAAAGCCACGAATTGAAAAAGAGAACCGAGCTGGATTGACCGGCCGCATCTGCGCCCGCGCGGCTATTCGGTGCGTCACAAAGTTGCTGCGCCGGCCAATCCAAGACTTGTCAGGTTGAGTGAGATCAGTATTTTCACCTCTTTCTTGGTTCAAACTCAACGTTCCGTCACCTATCCTATGAATCGCTTTTCAATTATTTCCCTTCCTCTATTTGCGGTATGCGCTCTTGCGCTGACATCCTGCAGCAAGCAGGCGTCCACGGCCAAGCCCGCGGCAGCTACGCCAGCGGCGACGTCACCTTACACGACTGTTGACCAACGCGTGAGCTATGGCATCGGCCATAACGTCGGTTCAGGCTTGGCCCGCGAAAATGTTGTAGTGGTTGATCAGGCTGCTCTGAAGGCCGGCATCGATGACGGTTTAGCCGGGACAAAATCTCGGGTGAGCGAGGCTGATTTGCGCGCCGCCTTCACCACCGCCCAGCAGAAAGCTGCCGCTGCGGCTGCCGTGGCGGGAGAAAAACAACTGGCCGTCGCCACGGAATTCCTCGCCAAAAACAAGGCACGTCCCGGGGTAACCGTTACGGCTTCGGGATTGCAGTATGAAGTGCTGACGAAAGGTACTGGCGCGAAGCCGAAGCCAACCGACACCGTTGAAGTCCACTATCATGGCACCTTGCTTGATGGGACGGTGTTCGATAGCTCCGTCGAGCGGGGTGAAACAGTTCAATTTCCCGTGACCGGTGTGATCCAAGGGTGGATTGAAGCGCTCCAACTCATGTCCGTCGGCGACAAATGGAAACTCTACGTCCCGGCTAATCTTGGCTATGGTCCGCGTGGGCAGGGGAAGATTCCGGCGAACTCCTTGCTGGTTTTCGAAGTCCAGCTGATCAGCATTAAGCAATAACCCGCGAAATTTGCAGTCTCTCGCCCAACGCTAAGCTCGATTGGTGGAGCGTTCGTTGGGGTGCCCCTCATCGCCGCAGAGAAAGCAGTCGGTAATCAGCTACCTTGTATGGATGAAATCTTGGGCTACCTGGTCCGGCTTTTCACCCGCGCCCCGTGGTATTTTCTCTCCTGGCCTGCAACCGCGATGTGCGTGGGCGCGGTGATCGGGATCATTTCCGTGAAAACGGCAACTCAACTGGCTGTGGTTCCCCGGACGGCGGGTGGACTCGTGGGCTTGTTCACGGCTCCGTTCATTCATGCCCACTTCGCGCATCTGGCGGCTAACCTACCGCCATTTTTAGTGCTCGGCGGATTGATGCTCCGGCGCGGCGAGACCCGTTTTATATCCGCTACCTTGATGATCTCATTCGGGCAGGGCGTCTTGCTTTGGCTATTCGGTCGGAAATCGGCCCATGTCGGAATGAGCGGGGTCATCTTCGGTTTTTTTGGTTGGTTGCTCGCGGTGGCCTGGTTCACCCGGGCCACACCGGATCTCTTAGCGGCCGGGGGTGTGCTCATATTCTATGGCGGAATGCTCGCGGGTCTTGCACCCGTGCGCCAAGAAGTTTCCTGGGAAGGACATCTCTTCGGCCTGCTCACTGGTTTGGGGACAGCTTGGTTGCAATATCACCACTAAAAACGAACGGCGTAATCGGCGAGGGGATACCTTCCATTGACGCCCTCCTTACCGGCAACTAACTTGTCGTCGTTATGCCCGAGCCTGCTAAAACCGATAAGGTGCCTTCTAATCCGCACGAACAAATGCTCCGTCTCGTTGCTCGCGGTTTTCATAAGGAACTGATCAAATACGGGGTCAAGGAACCGGAAATCGTAACCGTCGCGGCCCATCTGCTCGACAGTGTCGTGCTCAAAAGTCCGCCGACCAGTAAACAAGTCGAAAAATACAATCGGTTATTCACGATCAAAGATATCCGGGATCAATGGGTTGATCAGCGAAGACTCAGCTTGCACGAAGTCAGTGTGAGCCCGCTAGCAATGGAGCAGATTGCGCAGGTCGCAAAGTGGCTGGAGAACCCGAAAATCAAAGCCAGTTTTTTCCCCCGGTTTCCTGACACCGAAGAATCACTGAAAAGGCACTTTCAATCACCAGGCCAAGATTATTTGGCGATCTGGTATCAATCGGACTTTGTGGGAATCATCGGCGCTGAGAACATCGATCCGGATTCGACCAAACTGGAGATGAAGAAATTAGTCGGAGATCCCAACATGCAAGGCAAGGGTATCGGCAAACGAGCCACGCTTCTTTTCCTGTACCACGTTTTTATTATCCGAAAGTTCCACAAAGTTTATTTGCACACGCTCGAAATCAACATTCGAAATTTAAACCTGAACGGAAATCTCGGCTTCAGTCTAGAAGGAGTCTTTTTCGACGATGCGGTGATTGATAACGAACGTCAGGACATCGTCCGCATGGCTCTGACAAAAGCAGCTTGGGTGCAACTGTTCGGCTAATTGCCGCTCATCGCCGAGATGCCTTCATTGTCGCACAATGATCATTATGTCTATAATTGTGGTCATTGGAATTAGCCTTCTTCGGTTAGGCGCTGAGGTGCTTGGATATCTCATTTACGCAGTAATCCTGCGCGTCCTCTAAAAGATAGTGCCCTGCTGCATTCAGGTAATTGGCTTGTGCGCCGGGTAGAATTTTTTTCCAGCGTTCAAAATAATGCTGCTTGAAACAGAAATCTTCCCCGCCCCAGAGGATGCGGACGGATTTTTTCTGAAGGAGTGGCAACGCGTTTTCAATCGCAGCCAGCGCCCGGTCGTTTGGCTTGCCGATATTCCTCGGGATATCCCGGACGAAACGATGAGTAGCGATCCGATTGTTCCAGGAATTATAGGGAAAGATGAACCCATCTTTAACCGGCTTTGATAACGGTTTGGTGACAGCCATCCATGTAGCCGGCCACGCGAAACCGTTGAAACCGCGCACCGCAATCTCCCCGATCAGGGGAATCCGGCAAAAACGTATACTAGGTGGGATAACAGTGTCGGCGAATGCCGCCGTATTTAAAATGACGACGCGACCCAACTTGTCGCCCTGTGGTAACATCGTGCCCAACCCAATCGGTCCGCCCCAGTCATGGACGATGAGATGAATTTTCTTGAGCTGCAGACTTTCGATCAGGCCGGAAAGATTTTTGATATGGTTGCTGAGCGTGTAGTCGTAGGCCTGTGGTTTATCGGCAAGACCGCATCCGAGATGATCAGGAACGATGCAGCGCATCTTCCCGCGTAAAGCCAACACGACGTTGCGGTAGAAAAACGACCACGTCGGATTTCCGTGGACCATCAGGACGGCCTCCTCACTGCGCGGACCTTCGTCGAGATAACTCATGGCACCTGCGCCGGTTTCAAAGCGCTGCGGTGTGAAAGGATAAATTTCCTTCAACCAAGCGGGGATTATTTCGGTGGTTACCATTCGAGAGCGAGCATCAGGCTGTTGATTCCACTGCCAATACCAAGCAGGGCGATCTTCTGTCCGGTACGCACGGCCCCCTGCTCGACCGCCAGCGCGAGCGTCGATGGCAAAGCCGCCGAGCCAGTGTTGCCCAGAGTTTCGAAACTTGAAAAATCCCTCGCGAGATCGAGTCCGAGCGTTTCGTAGAGTTTACGGCGATGCGTCGAGCCGACTTGGTGGCAGATAATCCGGTCCGGTGTATCCTTGGTCCAACCGGTCTCCTGCTCAAATGCCTGCCAAGTATTCTTAGCCACCTCGACCCCTGCCAGCAGCAACTGCTCCGAGTCGGTCTGCATATCCAGCCCCTCGCCTGCACTGTCACCCTGGCACAATGCACTGTGCTGCGTAGCGGCGAGACAACTACCGGAGAGCAAACGATGCTTCGGCGCCCCTGCTGGCAGCATGTCTTCATGGCAAACAATGGCGGCGACAGCCGCAGAGCCGATGGTCAGGTTGGCGAAGAATGGCTTGATCGCATTGCGATCCAATGGCGCGGTGAGCAGATGATTCAGCGTTCGCTCAACCAAGGGCCGACCATTTTCGCCGGAGACGACCATGCCGCATTTGATTTGTCCGGCATCAATCATCGCGGCGAGCGTTACCAGTCCGTTTAGAAATCCGAGACACGCGTTCGACAAATCAAACACCTGACACTGCGCGCCCAGTCCCATTTTGTGATGGGCGAACGAAGCCGTGGCTGGTTCCAGCATATCGCGACACACTGCCGAGTGAATCAGCACTTCCATTTGCGCGGCCTTGAGTGCTGATTGCTGCAACACGGCTCTGCCGGCAGCGGCGCTAGCGTCGGACGGTTTCGTTCCTTCCGGCCACATGCGGCGTTCTTTGATGCCGGTCATCAACGCCAAGCGACCAGCGGGTAACTTCAGGCGCTCATACAGCGGACGCAATCGCTCCTCCATGCCGGCCGAGGTCCATTTCTCGTCGGGCAAAGCGACCGCCAGCGATTCGATACAAGCATGGGCAAATTTCATGCGCAAAATTCCAAACGCCAAAAAACCGACTCACGCTTTGATTGCAGGGGCTTCAGCATGATACTTCCCCCTTGTTACTTGATACTTGCTCCGGCTTCGCCGGAGCTTCGGGGCGCATGGCCAGGCGGATGATTTCCTTGTCGAAATAATTCGCGCCCAAACCGGCATCGACCACGAGCGTAGTGCCGTTGATGCCGCTGCTCCGTTCACTCAGCAGAAACAACGCGACATTCGCGACTTCCTTCGTGTCGAGTGCCCGCTTCCGGAATGTTAGTTTCTCCGCAAAAAGGTAACTCTCCAGATAACCGGGAATTCCCGCGGAGGCGCTGGTCTTGAGCGGACCGGAACCGACCACATTGAAACGGACTTCGGTATCGGCGCTGAAAGACTTCGCGAGAAACCGGGTGCAGGAATCCAGCGCGGCTTTGATGGGCCCCATGTACCCGTAGTTATCGGGCGTCACGAGCAGCGACGAAATCCCGATCGTCACCACCGAGGCATTGTGCGCCAGATGCGGTTTAAACGCGCGGGCCATTTCCACCAAGGAGAACGCGGAGATCGCGGTGGCCTGCAGGAAATCCTTTCGCTTGGTCTCGGCGAACGTCTTGAAACCATCGCTGTAGTTGGCGAATGCGAGTGAATGGACGATACCCTGTAATGGCGCGAAGCCTCCCGCGGCGACCTGCTCCGCCAAGCGTTCCGTTGCACCCTCTTCCTCGACTTCGCACAAAAAAACCGCCCGATCTGCCAGCAACGCTTCCAAGCTTTTCTTCCGCGCTTCAGAACGCACCGCATAGATCACACGCGCCCCCTGTGCTTCCAGCGACTTCGCGATGAACCAAGCGACACTTTTCTTGTTCGCCACGCCCTGCACGAGGAACGTCTTCCCGGAAAGTTGAAGGAAATCAGACATCTTTGGCGGTGATTACTTGGCCCTCGGGCGCTTTCCACGCGACCGAAAACTCGACGGAGAGGATACGCTTGTCGCCGCATTTGATCGCACCGGTCATCATGGAAAAGCCGCCCATGGTTTCCTTGCGTTTCACTTCGATGAGCGTCGTGTCGCCGGGATAAACCGGATTGCGGAACCGTACTTCACTCACCTTGGCGAGGAGCGGTACGCCCCCTGCCCCGCCTTGCCCGGCATGCAGCCGTGCCATGAGCAACGCGCCGGTTTGAAAAACGGATTCGCACAGCAACACGCCGGGGGTGATGGGGGCGCCAGGATAATGGCCTTTGTAGAAATCTTCGTCGGCGTGCCAAGTGCGGCGAGCGACGAGAGTTTCGCCATCGTGCGAAACAATTTCGTCCACGAAGAGAAACGGCGGACGGTGCGGGATGAGTTGTTGGACTTCGTTCACAGGGAAAATGTTTAGGACGTGATTGGCACGGTCGCACGCTTTTTAGCGGCGAGCGCTTTGTCGATCTGGTTGGCGACAATCACCCCGTAGTTAATCGTGCCCAGCCAACCCGACATGATGATGCCCACCGAGCCGGCGTGATAGAGGCCGGGCAATTGGCTGGGCAGATCCATGGAGATTTTGAGGCCTTCGAACTTCGTGCCGAACGACGTGCCCTGCCAATGGCGCGTGTAGTACTCAATCGTGCGGGGCGTCGCGGCTTCCCTCCAGTCTATCTTGCCGCGCACCTCGGGAATGAAGCGCTCCAACGACGTGATCGATTCGTCGATCAGGCGCTGCTTCTCGATCGCGTACTGCTCGGGCGTGAGCGCATTCCAGTCTTCGTACTGCGCATTGATTGAAACGACGACGGTGTAGCGATCAAGCCCCGGCCGGGTGTCCGGATAATACATCGAGAACGTCCGGCTGGTCGTGTGCAGATCGACGAGCTTCTCACTGGAGAACTTTGGTTCATCCGAGGTAAAAACCAGATCGCCGATGTGTGGCAACGTCTCCCCTTTTCTGATTCCTAAATAAACTTGGCAAGAACTGGTGTTCACGCGCACGGCCTTGGTCTGCGCGACAAACTCCGGCGTGAAGTTCTCTTCGCCGGCGATGCGCAGCACGGTGTTCTTGATGTTCGAGTTCGAGAGCACGGCATCGCAGCGGATGGACTGCCCGTTGGCGACCACGCCGACGACGTGCTTCTGTCCGTCGCGTTCTTCCGTCAGGACTTTCTCGACGACCACGTGTTTGCGCAGCTCGACGCCATTCTTTTTAAGTTCGCCGGCCATCTTCTTGATCAGCACGTCCGTGCCGCCTTGGAAAGTGTAGACGCCCTTGCTCATGAAGTTGGAAAACACGATGCCGAAGGTGATCGCGGGGTCGTCCATCGTGGAGCCGTTGGCGTAGGCGATCGGCTCCATCAGGAGGCGCATCACATCATCCCGACCGGGAAAATATCGCTCGAACATCTGCCCCGTCGTCTCGGGGTTGTTGTCGTAGAAATTCATCGCCCGCAGATCGGTGAAGAAGCGCTCCACCGTTTCCGGCGTGACCGTGAACTTCTCGACGAGTTGCCGCGTGAAGTCCTCGCGGTCGAAGGTCGTGTCGATTTGAAATTGCGGATTGATAAAGCGCACGCCTTTCAACTGCACGATGGAGTCGGAAATTTCCTGACTCCAGTATTTGCGCACGGATTTGATCATGCCGATCGGAAAACCGTGCAGCGAAATATCGAAGATGTGGCCGCCCTTGCGGGTGAACCACGTGGCGAGACCACCCAGTTGATAATGGTGTTCGAGCAGCAGAACTTTGTGGCCGCATTTGGCCAGCACATTGGCCCCGGTCATTCCGCCGAGTCCACTGCCGATGACCACCACGTCATAGTGATCTTCTATTCCTTTGAGCCAGTCGTAAGCCATGAAGGTCCGAAAGAGAGGCCTTTCGGATCAAAAGGGCAACTCAGAGTTTAAGGGCGCGCAAATATTTCAGACTGTCCGGGATGCAGACCAACGGCGTGGGCGTTTCATCCTCGATGAAATAATGTTTTACGCCCACTTCCTGGGCGGTCTTCAGCACGGCCGGCCAGTTGATCTGGCCGACGCCCACGGCGACATTGTCGATCGGAGCGGCGTGTCCCGAGGAAAGTCCGGTGACTGCGCCCTTGCGTATATCTTTCACGTGCATGAGCGACCAACGCGTGGGGTGATCCTTGAGCAATTGGACCGGATCTTTGCCGGCGTGGACGACCCAGAATACATCCATTTCGAAAGTGACCAGTTCCGGCTTGGTCTCGCGCAGGAAAATATCGAAAGCACTGGCGCCGTTCGCCTCCGCCAGGGCAACGAATTCGAAACCGTGAAAATGATAGCCGTAAGTGATACCCTCGGCGCGGAACGCCTCGCCCCATTTAGTGAAATTCGCCGCGACCTCATGCGCTTCTGCTGCGGTGAGCCCGGCCGGACCGCGGGCCAGCGACGGGGTGATGACATATTTCACGCCCAAAATTTTGGCGGTGCGGATGGCCCCGGGCAGATCCTTTTTGAGAGCGTCGTAACCCATGTGGGCGCTGACGGCGGTAAGATTGCGATCGCTCAGGAGCTTGGTGAAGTCCTCGACACTGAGATTGCCCGTGCCGGCGGTTTCTACCTCGGTGATGCCGTAACCCTTGAGCAGATCCAGCGCCGCAGGTAGATCCGCCTTGGTTTGCTCGCGCAGGCTCCAAAGTTGCAGGCCGATATGATTGTGATAATCCACGGCGGCAGTGAGGTGAAGCGCACCGGCCAAGGCGAGTGCGAAGAAGGAAGCAAGCGAGTGAGATGATTTCATGGGGTAAAAGAGAACCAATCGTCAGCTCGGCGATTTTTGCAAGATGTGATAGTTGGCCATCGAGATACCGCTCAGCATGGCACCCACGATGCCGAGAAAGCCCTGATCGGTGCCGCAGAGATACAAGTTACTCAAATGCGTACGCCCATCCCGAATCTTGCGCGGTGCGCCGTAGATCGCGCCGTTAATATGGCCGGTGAATTTTTGCACCGTGCGGGGCGTGAACATATCCATGGCGAGCTGATTCTCCATGAGGGTTTGTTCGGCCACCTTGGGGAGAAACCGTCGGGCACTGCGTTGGATTTCCGCGGACCAACGGAGTTTATCGGCCTGATATTGGGCTTCCGGCAAGCCGGCCCACACGTCGTAATTGGCGAGACACGTGACGCGGAAAAGCCCCTCGGGCAACTGCGCGCCGGCATAGTCGAAATTATTGGGCAGACAAATCACCCCACTGCGGGAATCGACCTGCTTGCGCGCCCGGACGTATTCGAACTGCGCCGAATCGTTGAAGAAAATAATCGTGTCGTCACCCCAACCCCAGGTGGCCGGTGACTGTTTGTAGGCCGAGATAGTTTCCACAAACGACAATGCCCCGGTGTTGAGTTCGGCTTTGAGGTGTTGGGCCGGCCCGCACAACTTCATCGTCTCGGGATAACCAGCCGACGAGATGACGTGATCGGCCGTTATCTCGGTGCCGTCGTCCAGCGTGAGTGCGGCCGCCTTGCCGTCGCGTTCAGTGATTTTAGCCACGCCGCATTTCATCCGGCGTTCGCCGCCGGCTTGGCGGTATTTTTCCAGCAATACCCGGATGATCACGCGCACGCCATCGAGTGGCCTCGCGAAACCTTCCAGAAAGAGCGCCTTGAACATGATCACAAACTGACCGAACTCCATGTCCCGTTCCTGTGCGCTGCCGTAATACATCACCGGACAAAAAATCATGTCGGTCAGCAGCGGATCGGTGAGGTGCTGCGCTACGGTTGCTCGGGCGGAGACGGGTTTCGCATCGAGCGAGACGTCGTCGTAAGTCCGCACCAGTGCGACGAGCTTTCGCCAACCTTCCGCTTGAGCCGAAAACTTGGCCACGACTTCCGCATCCAACACGGCGAAGTCATTCGTGAAACGCAGCGTCGCCTCCCCTCGTGGGCCGAACGCGATCTTCGATTGTTTCTGCGGGCAAAGTTCAAACTCCTCGCGCTCAATCCTCAGTTGGCGGAGCAGCTTTCCGAGCGGCGTGCCTTTAACGCCGGGTGCGACGTAATTGGTCATCGCATGCAACCCGACATCGAACTTGCGACCGGCGATGCTGTAGAAACTGTTCAGTCCACCCGAGGCATTGTGCCGTTCAAAGATGCAGACTTTTTTGCCAAAGTGCGCCAACCGGATACCGGCGGCGAGGCCGGACATCCCGGCTCCGATAATGGCTACGTCGTAATGGGAGTCTTTCATGCACTCAACTTTCGTCGGCTTGGGTTTTCATCGCGAGGCAGGCCTAGCTCGGCAGTGGCTCGGGTCACCTGACCCGTGGTGAATAAGTTCACGGGTCGGGAGACCCGTGCCACTAAAGAAACGAAATCGGCGATTCCCTACCACCGATTTCCATCAGACATCAGGCCTTGGCCTGAAATTTTGGCGTCAGATAGGCCGCGCAGCTATCGAGCGAAGCGAGCTGCACGTAGTCGGCCTCAGGCACTTCGATGCCGTGGCGTTTGCGGAGCTCCATCACGATGTCGAGAAAGTCCATCGAATCCAACTGCAGCTGGTCGCGCAGACGGACATCGGGCTTTACTGAGGAAATATCTTCGTCCGGCGCGATATCAGCGATGATATCGATAACCAGTTTCTGGCAGGCTTCTTTGGTCATGGTAAAATGGGTTAGGTCTTTATCGGTAACGTTTGATGATTAACGTAGAATTAATCCCGAGCATACCAAAGGAATTATTCAGGATTGCGTCAACCCGTTTAACCACGCGGGGTTTATTGAGCACCAGACCGGGAATATCGCACTGCGGATCAAGCTCATCCACATTGATCGAAGGGTGCACCGTGAGGTCGTCAAAGCTGGGTAAATTCCCGGCCAATTCAAGCGCGCCCGCCGCGCCCATGCAGTGGCCGATGAACCCTTTAGTGTTGTTGATCGCCGGAGGTTCTTTCCGTGAGCCGAAAACTTTGGCGATGGCCTGACATTCCTGGATGTCGCCTTGCGGCGTCGAGGTGGCGTGAGTGTTCACGAGATCGATGTCGTCGACGGTCATGCCGGCGTTGGCCAAGGCCTTGACCACGCACTCGGCCTGGCGCTCGGGATTGGGCAAGACGTAATCGGTCGCATCGGAATTCACGCAGTATCCCGCAATCTCGCCGTAGATCTTCGCCCCGCGCGCCACGGCGTCTTCGAGCCGCTCGATCGTGTAGATGCAACCGCCTTCGGAGATCACGATCCCGTTGCGGGCTTTGTCGAAGGGGCGGCTGGCTTTGGTGGGATCAACGTGCGTCGCGAGCGCATTCTGGCTTTTGAAGCCGGCGAAAATCCCGAAGGTCTGCGGGCTCTCGCTCACGCCGCCCGCGATGGCCAGATCGACTTCGCCGAGACGCAACATCTGCGCAGCGTGAATCAGCCCGATGTTCCCGGCCGCGCAGGCCGCGCCGATCGTGTACGCCGGACCGGTGGTTCCCAGATTCAGCGACACCTCACCGGCCGGACTATTGGCGACGGTGCGGGGGTTGTGATGATGCGACCAGAATTTCGTATCGTAGTTGAATTTCGAAATATTGTAGACCTCGTTTTCCGTCTCGACGTTACCGTGCTCGGTGATGCCGAGATAAACGCCCACCATGCTTTTGTCGCGGGTTTCGAGGGTGATGCCGGAATCGGCCAACGCCTCGCGTGCGCAATAGATACTGATGCTGCCAGCGCGCGTGCCGATGCGGACATCTTTTTTCTTTTGATACTTCAATGGATCAAATTTGCACAGCCCTGCCGGCCATTGCCCCATAAAGCGGACTTCCGTCATGGCGATGCCTGAGACGCCGTTGAGCAGATTATGGCGGAACTCCGCCAGATTGTTGCCGTTGGGGGCGGTGAGGCCGATGCCGGTAATGACGATGCGCGTGTGCTTCATGCGAAAGTGTGACATAGAAGAGACTTGCCTAGCCTTCTGGAAGCTAAAATTACTGAAGTCTATCCTATGAAAGTACTCGTCGTCGGTGGAGCCGGTTACATTGGCAGTCATTGCGTCCGTCAGCTCTTGGCTGCGGGCCATGTGCCCGTCGTGCTCGATAATTTCATCTACGGCCACCGCGCCGCGTTGACGCCTTCCGTCAAGCTCTACGAAGCGAGCATGGCCGATGCGGCCGCGCTCGACCGGATCTTCACCGCCGAGCGCATCGACGTGGTCATGCATTTCGCCGCCTATTGCTACGTCGGTGAATCGGTTACCGACCCGCTGAAGTATTACCAGAATAACGTCGGGGCCACGCTCGTGCTGCTCGCGGCGATGCTGAAGCATGGCGTGAAGAAATTCGTCTTCTCCTCCACCTGCGCGACTTTTGGCGTACCGGAGAAAATGCCGATGACCGAGAATCTCCCGCAGGCCCCGATCAATCCCTACGGCCAAACCAAGCTCGACGTGGAGAATATGCTCAAGGCCTTCGCCCACGCTTACGGACTGAGTTTTGCCGCCTTCCGCTACTTCAACGCCGCCGGCGCCGCCGAAGACGCCACCATCGGCGAAGCCCACGATCCCGAAACGCATCTCATCCCACTTACCGTCTGGGCCGCCATGGGCATCGGCAAGCCCCTGCAGATTTTCGGCAATGATTTCCCAACCCCCGACGGCACCTGCCAACGCGACTACGTCCACGTCGACGACCTCAGCCGCGCGCACATCGCCGCCTTCGACAAACTCGCCGCCCCCGGCACGCAGCTTTTCTACAACCTCGGCACCGGCTCGCCGACCTCCGTTCTCGAAGTGATCAAGGCCGTGGAAAAAATCACTGGTCTGAAAGTCCCCGCGATTTTCGCTCCTCGCCGCGCCGGCGACCCCCCCGCCCTCTACGCTGACGCTTCTAAAGCCCGTCGCGAACTCGGCTGGACCCCAAAGTACCCGAGCATCGAACCCATCGTCGAAACCGCCTGGCGCTGGCACAAGTCCCACCCGAAGGGGTACGGCGACAAGTAATCCCGAATTCAGACCGTAGGGCCGGTCCTTGCGGCCGCGCCGAGTTGCGCGATGCCGGCCCGAAGACCAGCGCCGTCCCTACAAAACAATATCTGGTTCCTCGCTGTTTCCGTGGGTGGTCGCCGATTTCCACATCGGCGACAGAGCGTCGGTGTGGAAACCGACGCCCACCCATTTCCTAAACCCCGCCGAAATATTCGCTGATCCCAGACCATGGTTCCGCCTTCGATAAGCAAACACCCCGGAACCACCGGACAGAGACGATCAGTCGGAGTCACTCATCCAAGGATTCATCCCTTGATTGAATCTCATGAGAGATTAACTCCACTTCGATTTTTGTTTTCGATTTTGGCCTTGAGCCGTAGATGCGGCTGTCTTGCAGACGCCACGAATGAGCCATCACGGCCGGGTCTGATACCCACAAAAAAACCGGCAGCGCGCCTGAGGCACACTGCCGGTGGAAAGTAACGGGACGCGCAGTTTAGCTGGCGTGGCGGGCGCGAAGCATGCAGGTGAAGGCCATGACCTTCTCCTTGCGGCGGCGACGCTCGCAGGGTTTCTCGGCGTAGCGCTTGAAGCGCACGTCTTTGATGATGTTTTCGCGGTCGAGCTTCTTCTTCATACGGCGCAGCGCACGGTCGATGGGCTCGTTTTTGCGAATCTTGATCTCTATTGGCATGTGTAAGTCGATTAAGTTGAACGGAGGAAAGTTGAGAAAAAGCCAGCCCAACCCGCCTCCGTCAATAGCAATTTTTAAACTATCATCGATCGGCCTTGCCGTCGCCACAGGCCTCCGTGCCTGTGGGCTTGGCGGCCGCCCCTGTTTGGTAGCCGCGTTGGAGCGGAGCGACAGCGCGGTGGGTGCCACGACATGGCAAACCGTACTTTCTACTCTGGCTCTCAAGTTCGCCTACTCGACCGTGCCGAAATCCGCGAAAACGGCACGCCGACAAGCAGCGCCCTACAAAAGACATGGGTAACCCGCAATTATCCCCGCCCGCCCGGATTAGGGCTTGCCCGTGCCTAAGCCCCTGACTCCCATGAACGAATCTTGGCGGCTCCCGACTCAAATTTCGTCCATCTTCACGTCCACAGCGACTACTCCCTGCTCGATGGCGCCTGCCGCATCGACCGCCTGATGGACCGCGCCACGGAACTGGGCATGAAGTCGATCGCCCTCACCGACCACGGGAATCTCTACGGCGCGATTGATTTCTACAACCAAGCCAAGGCCAAAGGCATCAAGCCCCTGGTCGGCTGCGAACTCTACCTCGCCCCCGGTTCGCGCCTCGAACGCACCGCCCGCACCGCCGACGAGGGCAAAAACATTTTCCATCTCGGTCTGCTCGTTCGCGATCTCACCGGTTACCAAAATCTCCTCAAACTCGTCTCCGATGCGCACCTCAAAGGTTTCTATTACAAGCCGCGCACCGATCTGGAGCAACTCGCGCTCCACGCCAAAGGCCTGATCGGCTTCACCGGCTGTCTCGCGTCGCTGGTGCCCCAGCACTTGCTCCACGACCGCTACGATGAAGCCCGCACCGCTTGCGGTCGCTTCGTGGAAATCTTCGGCCGGGAAAATTACTTCGTCGAAATCCAAGACCACGGCATCCCGGAACAGCGCAAAATTATTCCGGGCCTGCTCAAACTCGCCGAGGAGTTTCAGTTAAAAGTCATCTGCTCGAACGACGTTCATTACGTCCGCGCGCAGGACGCCAGCCCGCACGACACGCTTCTGTGCATCCAAACCGGATCGAAGATCGCCGAGGAGAACCGGATGAAGTTCACCGGCACGCAATTCTTCCTGAAATCGCGCGAGGAGATGGCGCAGGTTTTCCATGAGGTGCCCGAGTCACTGACCAATACTCAGCATGTGGCCGATATGTGCGACCTCGCGATTCCCTTCCCCAAGGGCTCCGAACGCTACCCGAAATATCCGCTGCCGCCCGAGGTAAAATCCGATCGCAGCGGCTATCTGCTGGATCTGTGCGTCGCGGGCCTGCGCCGTCGCTATGACGTCGATTACCACACGCCGACGAAGGCCACGGATCCCGTGCTGGCCAAGACCCTCGTCGAACGCCTCGACTACGAACTCTCGATCATCAGCAAGACCGGCTTCATTGACTACTTTCTCGTCGTCTGGGATTTTATCGACTGGGCGCGCCGTCAGGAAATTCCCGTCGGCCCGGGCCGTGGTTCGGGTGCCGGTTGTATCGTCGCCTATCTCCTCGGGATCACGAATCTCGATCCGCTGCGCTTTAAACTTCTCTTCGAGCGCTTCCTGAATCCCGAGCGCGTTTCTCCGCCTGACTTCGATATCGATTTTTGCATGCGCCGTCGTGGCGAGGTCATCAACTACGTCCGCGAAAAATATGGCAACGACTGCGTGGCGAACATCATCACCTACGGTACGCTCGGCGCGAAGATGGTGATCCGCGACGTCTCGCGCGTGCACGATCTCCCCTACGCCGACGCCGACCGCCTGGCGAAAATGATTCCCGACGAGCTCAACATCGAGCTCAAGACCGCCATCGAGAAATCCGCCGAGCTGCGCGACGAGATCGCCAAAAATCCCGTCGCCAAGAAAATCATCGAGCAAGGCCTCGTCCTCGAAGGCATGGTCCGCAACACCGGCAAACACGCCGCGGGCATCATCATCACCGATCGGCCGCTCTCCGATTTCGTCCCGCTGACGCTCCAGGAAGGCGACGTCACCGTGCAATATGATATGAACGCCGTCGGCAAACTGGGTTTGCTGAAGATGGATTTCCTCGGCCTCAAGACGCTCACCGTCATTGACGACACCGTGAAAAACATTCGCCGCACCACCGCGCCGAAGTTCGACATCGAGGCCGTCGGCTTCGATGATCCCAAGACCTACGAGCTTCTCAATTCCGGGCGCACGACCGGCGTGTTTCAGCTCGAATCCGGCGGCATGCAGAATCTTTGCCGGCAGATTGGTCTTTCCTCGATCGATGAAATTGTCGCCCTCATCGCCCTCTATCGTCCCGGCCCGATGGACTGGATTCCCGACTACATTCGCGGCAAAAAAGAACCGAACACTGTCAAGTATCCGCACAAACTTCTCGAGGAAGTCTGCCGCGAAACCTACGGCATCATGGTCTATCAGGAGCAAGTGATGGAAGCCGCGAAGATCATCGCCGGCTACACACTCGGTGGTGCCGATATGTTGCGCCGCGCGATGGGTAAGAAAGACGAAAAGGCGATGGCGGCCGAGCGCACGAAATTCGTCGAAGGCGCGAAGCGCGTGAACAACATCGAGGCGAAGACGGCCGATTCCATCTTCGACATCCTGAACAAATTCGCCGGCTACGGTTTCAATAAATCGCACTCTGCCGCTTACGCCGTCCTCAGCTATCAAACCGGATTTCTCAAGGCCAACTACCCCGTCCAGTTCATGGCGGCCATGTTGAGCGCGGAACTGGGCAACTCCGAAAAAGTTTCCCACTTCGTCGCGGAGTGCGAGGCGATGGGCTTGAAAGTTCTCGGCCCCGACGTGAACGAAAGCCGCGAGATGTTCACGCCAGTCGTAGGGCCGGCCCTTGTGGCGGGGCCGTCCGTCCGCGGCACGCCGTCAAGCGGCGGCCCTACCCAAGGCATAGCGTCGACCACCATTCGCTTCGGCCTCGCCGGCATCAAAGGCGTCGGCGAGCAAGCCGCGCAAAAAATCATTGAGGAACGCGAAGCCAACGGACCATTTCTCGATTTCGCCGACTTCATCGCCCGCGTCGACGCCCGCGCGCTCAACAAGCGCGTGCTCGAACATCTGGTCAAAACCGGCGCCTTCGATTTCAGCGGAGCCGCCCGCAAACCACTCTTCGACAGTATCGATTCCGCGCTAGCCGGTGCCGCCGCCCACGCCCGGGACAAAGCCGCCGGTCAGCACAGTTTCATGGACATGCTGGCGGAGGACGCGCCCAAACCCAAGGACAAGGCGGTAGCGGCGGTTGCCCCCAACCACCAGGACTCATCCACCGACTTCACCTCCGTCGAGCGTCTCCAATTCGAAAAAGAACTTCTTGGTTTCTACGTCTCCGGTCACCCGCTCAATGCCTACAGCGGTCTGACCGAGGCCTTCGCCAATTACACGGAAGAGCAGGTGCTCGAACAAGGTGACCGCGTGGAATTTCGCCTCTGCGGCATCATGAGCGGAATCACCAAGCGTCTCTCCAAAAAGGACAATCGACCCTGGGCTTTCTTTAATCTTGCGAGCAAACGCGCCACGATCGCGGTCAATATGTACGCCGATGCCTATGAGAATTATGGCAAGATCCTCGCGGAGAATCTCCCCATTGTCGTCCTCGGTTCGGTCATGCGCGGCAACGACGGTGCCCGCCTCAACATCAAGGAAGTCTACGTGCTCGACTCCTACGTCCCCGGGGCGGTGAAAAAAGTTTGCTGGCTCCTCCACCCCGACCACGCCGAGCTCCCGGATTTTCTGCACAAGCTCCGCACGGCGATTGATGCCTCCAACGGCGACACCAAGGTGGAGTTCGCCTTCGTCTTCGAAAATCGCGTCGCCCCGATCGCCGAGACTTCGTTCGCGTTGAAGTGGCGGGTAACTGGCACGAAATTCCAAGAGCTCCGCAACCATCCCGCCTGTGCCGGCGTGCTCGTCGAACCCCGTCCCTTTGAAATCAAGGAAACCCGCCGCTGGGCGAAACGCAGCTGATCATGTCCGAGACCAAATTCATCAACAACGCCGCCCGCATTCTGAAACTGGTTCAAACCGGCACGCCCGCAGATCAGGCTTTGCGCGAATCGCTGACGCAAAACCGCCATTACACCGCGCCCATGGAGCGCCGGGAAATCAGCCGCGCCGTTTTCGCTTACTTCCGTTGGTGGCGCTGGCTCGATCCGAAAGAGTCGCTCCAAAAGCAACTCGGAGCTGCCTTGGTTTTGCGCGAACGTTTCGAAAAAAATCCCCTCAGCCTCAAGGCCGAAGCCCTCGCCGCCCGCGCCGTACCCGACTGGGTGAAGAGCGAAATGACGACCGTCCCCGCCGACTGGCTTCGCCAGCTCCAACGCGATCCCACCCTCTGGATCCGAACCAAGCAGGGTCTCGAAGCCAAAGTAACCACCAACCTTACCCAGTGTCTGCCTCCTGCTGGCTCTCAGCTCTCAACGCTCAGCTCTCCACTTTCCGCCTTCCGCTACTCCGGCATCACCGACCTCTACCGGACCGATGCATTTCAAGCCGGTGAATTCGAAATCCAAGATCTCGCCTCACAGCTCGTCGGCCACGCCTGTGCCCCGCAGCCCGGTGAAACTTGGTGGGACGCCTGCGCCGGTGAAGGCGGTAAGACGATGCATCTTTCCGACCTGATGCAGAACAAAGGCCTGCTTTGGGCCAGTGATCGTTCCGCCCGCCGACTCACCAAACTCAAGGAGCGCGCCGCCCGCGCCCAAGTCTTCAATTTCCGCGTCGCTCCATGGGAAGGCGGTGTCCAGCTCCCGACCAAGACCAAGTTCGACGGCGTGTTGGTTGATGCGCCCTGCAGTGGCCTCGGCACTTGGCAGCGCAATCCCCACGCGCGTTGGACCACGACCCCGAAGGACATCAACGAACTCGCCGTGGTGCAGCAGACTTTGCTCAAGCACATCGCGCCTTCGCTCAAGCCCGGTGGCCGTCTTGTCTACGCCGTTTGCACACTCAGCCGCAGCGAGACCACCGCCGTAGCCGAAGCCTTCACCGCCGCCCATCCCGAGTTCGCGCCTACCCCAGTATTCAACTCTCAACCCCATGCTGCGCCGAAGCCAGGCGAAGGCGGGTCAACTCTCAGCCCTCAACTTTCTATTCCCAGCTCTCAACTCTCAACTCGAGACTCTCAACTTTTTCTCTGGCCCCACGAGCTCAACGCCAACGGCATGTTTATCGCCGCATGGAAAAAAAGGTAGGCCGAGTCGTCCCTGACGAGCCGCAAATGTCGCCATCATGATCAAAATCACGGCTCATCCGGAGCATTCGCCCTACCCAAAAGACATGAGCGCCGCGCCGCCCAAAGTCACCGGCGACACCGTGCGTGATGATTTTAATTCCATCAACACAGTGCTGCACTACGCCCGCGCGGCCCACTTCATCGGATTGTGGAAATCCGAATTGGTGTTGATCGAGCAATATCTGCCCGACCGTTCGGCCAATCTCCTCGAAGCCGGCTGCGGGGCCGGACGCGTGGCCGTGGGACTTTGGCACCAGGGTTTTAAAAACATCACCGCCTTCGACTTTGCCTCGGAACTCATCGAGCAGGCAGAAATTCTGAAGCAGGAACAAGGTATTCCCGGCATCACCTTCCTCCAAGCCGACGCCACCCAACTGGCCAACTCTCAACTCTCAGCTCTCAACTCTCAACTTCCCCTCTTCGACGGTGTGCTCTTTCTTTTCAATGGCATGATGCAGATTCCCGGACGAGATAACCGGCGCACAGCGATGATAAATTTGCATCAACTCTGTCGGATCGGTGCGCATTTTATTTTCACGACCCACGACCGGGATGATCCGAAAGATATCAAAGTGTGGGCCAAGGAAGCCGCGCTTTGGGCCAAGGGAGAACAGAATCTGCGGGTGCTGGAATTCGGCGATCGCTACTTCACCGACGAGACCGGCAACACGTTCATGCATCTCCCTGACCGCAAAGAAATCCTGGAAGACATGGCTGCCACTGGTTGGACCCATGTCCACGACGCCACGCGCAACGATCTCGCGAGCGAAACCCCCAAGGTTAGAAATTTCTCCGACAACTGCCGTTTCTGGGTGGCGAGGAAAGCGTAGAGGTACGCGTGCTGCATTCGCGTTGGGGACTAAGCGTGGAAGCTTCTGCGTAGGTGGCGTGCTTGTCACGCCACGTGGCGTTATCGTTGCGAGACGAGCTCGCAACCTACCCCTATCGGGCGTTGGGGACTAAGCGTGGAAGCTTCTGCGTAGGTGGCGTGCTTGTCACGCCACGTGGCGTTATCGTTGCGAGACGAGCTCGCAACCTACCCTTATCGGCGTTGGGGACCAAGCGTGGAAGCTTCTGCGT
>Ga0105046_10000929_pt1 | contig 43325 bp, 42 predicted proteins | sample MAT03_FD_78385 | JGI IMG/M metagenome (GOLD analysis project Ga0105046, IMG submission 78385) | Freshwater microbial communities from Lake Fryxell liftoff mats and glacier meltwater in Antarctica - MAT-03 (megahit assembly) | ecosystem: Environmental > Aquatic > Freshwater > Ice > Liftoff... | reverse complement strand
GACATGATGAAAGTAACGCTCCGCGTGCCCCGCTGACGCATCCTCCAACAACCGACAGAGTGCCCGTTGGTTCTCGTTCAGTCCCACCGGCACCCCATGATTCTCAGCCGGCCGAAAAACCCGGCCGTCACTCACCGGCACTCCACGCATGAGGTAAAAGCGGGTCGCTCGCAAATAAAACACCACTCCCATCGGCATGTAAGGTTCCTCGGGCCGCGCTCGCACCCACCGCCCCGGAGCAACAAAGAGTCCGTCTCGTGGCGACAAGACCACCTTTGACGTGCCGTCGACGCTCTTCAGCTCGTAGGCCGCCCGTCCCTGAAGGCAAACAATCAAACGCGGTTGTTTCCTGAGCGAGGCATCGCGCGGTATTCCCGCATGGCCCGAGACCAAGGCCCTCGCCACCGCGCTCACTCCCCCTCCCGCAATAACGCCGTCAATGCGCGCGGAGAAGTCAGCCGATAGCCCCATTCTCGGAGGTTTCACTCATGCCAGAAACGAATCAACCTGAGGATTTACGCATCGAGTTTCGGTCATAACTCTCGAATGAGTCCGAGAATTCCTAGTTACCATCCTGCTAAACGCAGCGTCATAAACAATTCGCCACGCCCTATTGGAAGACGCCGCTCCGTCGCCCTCCAGTCGAGAATGTCATATTGGCCAATTTCATACGACGCTGTGTTTTAGAATCGTACGTCCTCAGACGAATCCGCGAAGAGACGCTCTGCCGATCTTCGCGTCTCCGCGGCATCGCGTGAGCCCCTCCACTGCCCAACGCCCTCCCTTTGAATATGTCTTCGCTCACCCAAACGATCCGCACCCAAGTGCTCGTCATCGGCTCCGGTGCCGCCGGCCAGACCGCCGCCATCGCCGCCGGTCGCAATGGCGCCGACGCGCTGCTCGTCTAAAACGCCGGCTTCCTCGGCGGCATTTCCGCCACGCAGCCGTGGCTCGGCTTCCACGACCGCGACTACCGGATGATCGTCAAGGGCATCCCGCTCGAGTTTTGTCGCCGCCTGCAGGCGATGGCGCGGCCAGTCACTTTGAATTGGATCCCAAATGCGCATCGGGCATCAGCATCGATTCCCATTGGTGGAAGATTCTCCTCATGCAGCTCATGCGGGAGGCGGGCGTGCGCCTTCTCATGCACACCCAGGTGGTGGACACCCTCCGCGAAGGCGACCGCTTCCGCGGAGCGATCGTCGAGAACAAGTCCGGCCGCCAACGCATCGAGGCGGATGTCACCATCGATTGTAGCGGCGACGGCGATGTGGCCGCCCGCGGCGGTGTGGCCTGGGAGAAGGGCCGCACGGCCGACGGCCTCGTCCAGGCACCCACCCTCGTCTTCAAGCTCGGCGGCGTCAGTCGCGAAGGCTTCATCGCCGGCTGCAAGGATCCCGCCATCGACTACCGCGAGTGGATCGCCCCCTACCCCGATATCCGGGAAAGAATGATGAAACGCATCGACCGCATGCACGTCATCATCTGCGGCGGCTACGCCAAACTGATCGAGAAGGCCCGCGTCGTCGGCGTCAAACTGCACCGGCCCGACGAATACCTCGTGGTCATGACCCGCGTCCTGGGTCTCAACCCGATCGACACCCAGAGTGTGACCGACGCCTACTCCAAGATTTACGAGCAGATCCCGGTCCTCGTGAAGTTCTTCCAGAAATACGTGCCTGGCTTCGAGCAGTCCCATCTGCGCGAGATCGCCCGATGCTCGGCGTGCGCGAAAGCCGCCGGATCATAAGCGATTATGACCTCAACAAGGGGGATCTGATCGCGGGCCGCGTGTTTGAGGATGCGGTCAGCATGGGCGGCTACCATATCGACATCCACCGGCCCGCCGGCACGTGGGTGGACTCGCACAATGTCCGTCCTTACACCATCCCGCTCCGCAGCCTGATCGCCCGCGATGTCGACGGCCTGCTCATGGCCGGCAAGTGTCTCTCTGCGACCCACGAAGCCGTCGCTTCCACGCGCGTGATTCCCATCTGCCAGGGTCAAGGTCAGGCGGTTGGCACCGTCGCTGCGCTCGCCGTCAAGGCCGGTGTCTCCGTCCGCCAGGTGTCCATCGCAAAACTGCAGGAAACCCTCACCGCACAAGGCGCCGAGATCGGCCGAACCGTCGGCGGACCGAATCTGCAGGCCATCGACGAAGTCGGTCAGCTGCCGTTCGACGAGCCGCCGACCACGGGCGACAAGGATCCGGTGACCGCCGGCGAAGCGTTCTGGGTAAGGAAATGATTCGCCGGCACCCGCCCCATGAGTGGCGGCATATTCTGCTCTGTTCTCGCGGCGCCGGAAATCGCGGGCGCACGCCCAACCTCATGCTCCAAACCGACACGGTCGTCGCCGATCTGAACCAACCGTTGCGGACCACCGCCCTTGGGCGAAACCGAGCGCGTCAAGCTGCCGTAGGAACTGCGCCGGTCTGAATCACTGGCACCAAGAACATACCTCGTAGCTGGCATTGCCCCGCTACGATCTCTGTGTTGGCTGGGTGCGGCAAAGCAGTTGCCCTCGAACCGTGCCCCTTCAAATGGCGTCGGTTGGGCCACCCGTTTCGTCTCCACCCCCAACCCAGTTTTCGTGCATCCCCCCGACGCCGGACCGTCTCCGATGCCCGTTCACCGCCAGTTGCGCTGGCAGATGACCGCCTTTCTCGCTGCGGCCGGGGCCCTGAATTTCGCGGATCGGGCGGCGATGTCCTCCGTGCTTTCCGCCGTGCGGGTCGACCTGGCGCTTTCGGATGTCGCCCTCGGCATGCTGGGCTCTTTCTTTCTTTGGAGTTATGCTGCCGGCTCGCTGGCTGACCGCTACTCTCGCAGCCGGATCGTGGTGGTCAGTTTGATCGCCTGGAGCGCCGTCACTACCCTGACCGGCCTGGCCGGCAGTTTCCCCGTCCTGCTCGGTCTGCGCGTGGCCCTCGGCATCACCGAGTGCCTGTTCTTCCCGGCGGCTTTCGCCCTGATCGCCCATTATCACGGACCGACCACCCGCGGGCGCGCTATGAGCCTCATGTCAATCGGCATCAACTGCGGCATGGTGCTCGGTGGCTCGGCCGCCGGTTACCTCTCCCAGCAGTTCGGCTGGCGGTCGGGCTTCCTGGTCTTCGGCTTGCTCGGTGTCCTGCTCGCGCTGAGCAGCCACTCTTTCCTGCCCCCGCCGGCCATGCCCTCCCCGGCCGCCGCGCCGCGGCACTCCTTCCTTGCGTGGCTGCTCCATGTCGAAGGCCGGCGCCGGCTCATGTTTTACTATCACGGCGATAGCCGAGGCAATTGCCCGCTCTGGGTAACCGAGGTGATGTTGTGATGGCCCGCCACAAAGTTCCCGGTCACGGCCCTGCCCGTAACACAGACTACCCAGCGGTGCCGTGACGAAGGCGCGACGTAGTCCAAACCCGCCCATCGGACATCGTGAATCCGGATGCACCCACCTACCTCACCCGCATGCCCGGCACGAATGACATGAAGATGATTTAGAACCACAATTTCAATCTGCCAAAATGCACCCTGCGCGTCCCTGCGACGAACGGGCGGCCCGCCATGGAGGTTGCACTCGGAGGACACCCGCTTTGGCAACGGCGACTGGCACCAAGAAAACACCTCAACCATCGGGTTGCCCCTCCGTTCCGGTCGACTTTGACTGATAAGACGTGCCGGAGAACCCCGCCTATGCGCTTCCCCTGGCGTTCATCGCTGGGGCAGCCCCCTGCCTTCCGCGGCGAAGCGAAGCCATTCTGGCCGCAGTGACACAGGGAGGAGTCCCCTTCGCGTGTCGGAGACACACGGCGTACGGTGACCTCTTCTCCTCAAAACACCCCAATCGATGTCAACTCAACACAACCTTCTAAGTTCTCAACGATGGATGGGCGCCCCTGGCGGCCCCAATCGGAACCATCCGCAATCAATTGTGACGTAGACTTTATGCTTCCCCGTCCGAAGTGGACCTCCTTCTTCCTTCGCTTTGTGTTCCTCGGCTGGCTTCTGCCCTTTTCGCTGATCGGTGCCGGGCTGGAGAAACAGGATCTCTTTGTGGCGGGTGAGAACGGATGCGCGAGCTATCGCATCCCCGCGGTGGTCGTCACCCCGCAACAGGCGGTTCTGGTCGCGTGTGAGGCGCGACGAGACAATCGGAGCGACTGGGGCCATATCGACCTCTTCGTTCGTCGCAGCATCGATGGTGGCCGCACGTGGGAAAAGTCCCGCCAGCTCATCGGCCGTGAGGATCTGCCCGCGGACTTGGCACAGAATGCCGCGCACGCGAGCGGGGAGGGCAAGTTCACGATCAACAATCCAACCTGGATCTCCAATGACGCCACCGGCGAGACGCACTTGCTCTTCTGTGCCGAGTACGCGCGAGGTTTCATGATCACCACCCGCGATGGCGGAGCGACCTTCTCCGCCCCCAGGGAGATCACCGCTGCGTTCCAGACTTTTCGCAGCCGGGATTCCTATCCTTGGAAGGTCATCGCCATCGGCCCCGGCCACGGGACGCGTCTAGCCTCGGGCCGCCTCGTGGCCGCCGTCTGGCTCGCCACCGGCGAAGGGGGCAACGCCCATCGTCCTTCGATCTGCGCGACGATCTATAGCGACGATCGCGGCATCACCTGGCATGCCGGCGAGGTGGTGGCTCGCGATCCCGACCCGTTGCGCAACCCCAGCGAAACCGCCGTCGTCGAAATTGCACCCGGACAAGTGATGCTCAATATCCGCAGCGATTCGCCCAATAACCGCCGCGCGATCGCGATCGGCCGGGACGGGGCCACCCGCTGGAGCCAGCCTTCCTTCGACGAAGCGCTTTGGGAACCCGTTTGCATGGCCAGTCCGATCCGGTACGATCCTCCGGGGTCCCCACACCCCGCAGTCCTGTTGTTTTCGAATCCAGCCTCGCTCGAGAAGAATCCGAAGACCCCGGCCCAGAGTGCCAGCCGCATCCGTCAGGACCTTACGCTTCGTGCAAGCCGCGACGGCGGAAAGACCTGGCCCATCCAGCGTCTGCTTCAGGCGGGTGCCAGCGCCTACAGCGATCTCGCCGTCACCGCGGATGGCCACATTCTCTGCTTCTACGAGCGTGGCGAGAAGGACCCTTACGAGAAACTGACCCTCGCCCGCTTCCCGAGTGCCTGGCTGTTGTCGGATCCACGCTGATGACATCGTCTCGGCTCTTTCATTGATCCCCACCCTTTGACGAACGGACATGAATTCAGCTAATTCCTTTACTCGCCGGTGTTTTGAAGGAAATTCAAGGCGGTGCCTTCGCGACCCCACCGACGCCCGTCGCTCCTCTTACGACGTTACCGCGATGAGCTCACGCGCTTCTTAAGAGGTGCACCGCTCGCGCCTGCGCGCGTTCGCGCCCGAGCACACGCAGCACACCATAAAACGTCGGTCCTGCACTTCCCCCGGACAGCGCCAGACGCCCAGGATGAATGTAATCCGCCGTTTGCATGCCGTTTTGCGTCGCGAGCGCATGCAGCCATTGCTCCAGCGTGGCATCCGAGCCGAAATCGGCCCGCGGCAAGGCGTCGGCAAATTCCTGCAAGCGCGCCTTCGCATCGCCTTTGGCAAAAATTTTCTCCTTCGCCTTCGGATCGGGCGAGACGCTCTCGGTGAAAAAATAACCGATCGCAGCCGGGAGTTCCTCGAGGGAACGGACCTTCACCTGGCAGAGCGCCAGCACGTTCCGGAGATAGGAGCCCTCGGGTTTCGCCGTTGCGAAGAAACCGGTACGCTCGAGATAGGCGGTCGCCAACCACACGTAGTCCTCCACCGGCAGGGCATGCAGGTAGGACATGTTCATGTGCGACAGTTTCTTTTCGTCGAAACGCGCATTGCCCTGGTGCACGGCCGGCAAATCGAAGAGACGCACGATCTCCGCGATCGGCAGTTTCTCGAGGTCGTTCTTCGGCGACCACCCGAGGAGACAGAGAAAGTTGACGAGCGCCTCCGGCAGAAAGCCCCGCCGCCGGTACTCCTCGATGAGCGCTCCCTGATCGCGCTTCGACATCTTGCCGGCCCCCTGCTGCTTCAAAATCAGGGGGATATGCGCGTAGATCGGCAGGGGCGCACCCAAGGCCGCGAACAGCTCGGTGTGTTTGCTCGTATTGGAAAGATGATCTTCGCCGCGAATCACATGCGTCACCTGCATCGCAATGTCGTCCACCACATTCACGAAGTGAAAGACCGGATTTCCATCGGACCGCACGATGATGAAATCCTTCTCCTCGGTGCGCTCCACCCGCCCGCGGATCGCGTCGTCGATGACCTGCGGCTGGCCCGAGATCTTAAAAAACGTCGCTCCTTCCTTTTCGTACGTCCGTCCGGTCGCCTTCAGTTTTTCCAGATACTCGCGATAAATGTGCGCACGCTCGCTTTGCCGGTAGGGACCGCATTCTCCGCCGACGATCGGGCCCTCGTCCCAATTCAGTCCCAACCAGGTGAGGCTGTCGTAAATGACCCGCAGGTACTCCTCGCTGTTGCGCTCCTTGTCGGTGTCTTCGATCCGAAGAATGAAAACGCCGCCGGTATGGCGCGCGTATAGCCAGTTGAACAACGCGGTTCGGGCGCTGCCAATGTGGAAAAAACCGGTGGGACTCGGGGCAAAACGAACGCGGACGTTGGACATGGCGGTGCGGTGTAAGCTTGCGCTTGAGATGCGGCGAAAGGAAGAGCAAGAACCAAGCTGTGAACGCTGTCAAAGCCGCACCTTTCGAGCCCAGCGAACTCGTCGCCCAGTTCGCCCAAAGCGGAAAACACCAGGGTTTTCGCGCGGAAACGATGGTGGAAATCGACGGATGTCCGCTGATTGCCTTGACCAAGCGCACGCCGGGTCCGCGTCCCCGCATCTATCTTTCCAGCGGGGTGCATGGAGACGAACCGGCAACGCCCCTCGCCCTCCTGAGTCTGTTGCAACGGGGTATCTTCGATTCCCGGGCCGTCTGGTTTCTGGTGCCGATGATAAATCCTACCGGTTATCTCCAGGGCACCCGGGAAAATCTCGCGGGCGTAGATCTCAATCGCGATTACCGTCACCGCCAAAGTCCGGAAATCGCCGCCCACGTCCGATGGCTCGAGCACCAGCCCCCGTTCGATCTAACCTTTTGCCTGCACGAGGATTGGGAATCGACCGGTTTTTATCTCTACGAATTAAATCCCGAAAACCGGCCAACGCTCGCCGATACGATGATTTCCGCGGTGGGACGGACCTATCCCATCGATCGAGCGCCCGAAATCGATGGGCGTCCAGCGTCCGGCGGGATCATCCGACCCGATCCGGACCCGATTTCCCGCGAGCTCTGGCCGGAGACCATCTATCTCTGCGCCCACCACACCACCCTGAGCTATACCCTGGAAGTGCCCTCGGCCTTCAGCATCGCCGACCGCGTGGCCATGCACGGCATCGCGATCGAGTCGGCCTTGAACGCATTTTTGCCTTCGTGATGGATTGCCACGGTCCCGAGCCTGTCTCGCAACCCTCCGGAACCTCGGACGATAGAGTTTGGAGTCCGGCCTTCAGGCCGTCCGGAGAGTGTGAGAGGAGATGCCCGGTGCCCACGCCGCACGGTAGAGTTTGGAGTCCGGCCTTTAGGCCGTCCGAAGAGATCGCGATCGTTTTTCGGACGGACTAAAGTCCGGACTCCAAACTCTACCGTGCGGGGGAGTCGGTCTTAGCTTTGTGGCGGCGGTCCACTGGAGTGTGCTCAAGAAATCGCATGATTTCGATTTGAGTTCAAGCGATGGCGGGCCCTCCGGGAACCTCACTCCGGCAATTCGCCCATTCCGCGTTCCCGACAAAACGCCGCGATATCCTCCGGCAGGCGCGCGGAAAAGCGATAGTCCAGACCCGCGAGGCTCAAATCGATTTCCGCACAATGCAACGCCTGGCGCGACAGCCAGAGCCGGTCGGCCAACGCAGCGGTCCAGCCGTGCTCGATGAAGTCGAGAAACAAACGGGGATCGGGACCGTAAATTTTGTCACCAACTACCGGATACCCAAGCCACTGCGCATGGGCCCGGATCTGATGTTTGCGGCCGGTGTCCGTGACCACGCGCGCCAGGGTGATCCCGGGTGCACGGGAAACCGGCTCGAAGTGCGTGATTGCCCGCTGGCTGGCGCCTTCCGTCGTCACCCTGCTCTTGACCAGCACTGGGCTCTCCAAGTCCGGCCCGAGCGGTTGATCCACCGTGACTTTTGCCAGGAGTTCGCCCACCAGGACGACCAGGTAGGCTTTGGCATAGCGCCGCTCCTGCGCAGCCATCTGCAGCCGACGAGCCATCGGCGCGTCCTTGGCAAACAACACCAGCCCGCTGGTTTCCCGGTCGAGACGAAAGATCAGATGCGCCGCAGTGTCGCCTCCTCCGAGATATTCGCGCACCGCACCGGCGAGACTGGACCAAGGCCCCTCCTTGGACGGGTGGCACACCACGTCACCCGGTTTGTCGAGAACGAGCAGACGTTCGTCCTCGAAGGCGGTCCATAACGAAAGCTCGGCCGGGTCGATCTGCCGAATTGTCCCCTGCCGCAAACGGCGCTCCCAAGGCCCGATCGGTTTGGGATAAGCATGCGGGTTGGGCTGAATGGTCATGAGTCGGTGCAAAATGCGGCGCTGGAAAAAAAAGAGCATTCTGGAAATGCCCTCTTTTCCAATCCCGTTTAGAAGCCGCTACGATCGGCGCTCGGTCCAATCCGCGAAATTCCCCCAGCGAGAAAGATGGAACAGGACACAAAGGCGTGGGTCACTCCCGCAGCACCCTTATCATCCGTGCAACGTCATCGAAACGACCGTCATTTACCGGGCTTCAGTCACCGCCTAAACATTTTTTTTACGCTGCCGTGCGACGGGCGCGGATTCGTTTAAATGACCTTTCTAGTTAAAAGTACTCATGAAAAAATTCACATGCTGGCCCATATTAAGCTGAGGTCCTTTTATGCGAACTTTGTGTCGTACAAGGTTGCAAAGCCTGCTCGTGGAACGCACCTTTCCCACAAGTCCGAACATGAAGATTGATTTTCCAACCCGGAAGATCCGCCGGTCAAAACGACGGCGTTCGGTGAGGACTATTTGTCAGGTAAGGGGCTCATCACCGGAGATGGTCTCCGGGAATAGGCTTTTTCGGCAATAACCCGAAAGGAACCCAAAAAACATGAACAGTATCAACCACACCCCCGAACTGATCGTATCTGGAATTCATCTCGACCTTACGCCTTCGTTGAAGACGTTCGTTCGCGAGAAATCCGAACGATTGTTTCGCCACCAGGAGCGCATCGTTAGGCTCCGCGTGGAACTGGAGTGTGACCCGAAACAATCGGTGAGCAATCGTTTCACTGCCAAGGGCCACATTGAAATCCACGGACCCGACTTGAACGCGTCTGTGTCGGCGGATGAATGTCATAAAGCCGTTGCCCTCCTCGTCGATAAACTCGACCGAATGCTCAGCCGAAGATCGAATTATTTTAAATCCAAGCGTCACGACAACCGACCGATCGAAGTCGAGACCGCCCTCCAGACTTAGCCTGGAATAAACCGCTTTGAGGGCAAACGCCCTTTGGATGGTCCGCCGGTCTCGTGCCGGCGGACTTTTTTATATTCGAACGCCGCAGGCACCGGACTCCTCCCAAAATGCCGACATTCATTTCGCCGGCTGTGGTTCGCCGATGAGTGCGAGGCACTCGATCGCGGCGAGTCCCCACTGGGCGGTGTCGTTGGTGGGGACGTACGGTAGCTCCTCCACCGCACGCAGCACCGCCGGCCTACCAATTGCCGCGGTACCTTGGAGGCGTTCGCGCGCGCTGCCGTGAGGCTTCTTCGAAATTCCGTCCACGCTCGCTGCACCAACGCGGGGTCGTTTTTAGCTTTCGCGGCATAGGCTGTAAGGCGGGAATGCCCTTGGATCGGCGACCCCCGTGCGAATGCCTTCCCCAAGCTCCGGCTCTGCAATTCGTCGCTGCCGTTGTAAAGTTCGCAATAATCCAGCCAGGCCCGTTTGATTTCGGGCACGTCGAGCAGCTGAATGAGCTCGGCGCAGACTTCCACCAGACCGAAGCCCGAGCCCGCGGAATCACGATCTTTGTCACCGTCAAAAAGGAAGGTGTGAAACGCTCGGATCGAGTCGCCGCCCGCGTAGAAACTGAGACGAATCACAAAAGGCAGCCACTTTCGTCCGCCCCCCGCAAGCGGGCGGTGCGTGCCGACGAGCTTGATGACCGCGCGAATGGGCCCGCTCTGCTCGACGAGGACCGAGTCGATTTCTCCGTCGAAGACCACCGCTGCGCTATCCGCCTCCGGAGAGGCCTGCCTCAAAACGAGCAACCGCAAAAAACCGAAGCCGCCCAGCCGTCAGTCCAGATGGAACACCTCTTTCAACTCCACCGACTCCGGACTGCGGTCGGGGTTCGACGGCATCACGTCGCCCATACGATGCCACCACCGCTGACACTCGGGCGTCGCCGCGATCGCTTGCCAGCGCGCGTCGTCCTCGATTTCCGCGTAGGCAAAAAGTTGGCGCGTCTCGCTCAGCAAAAAAATCGAATAGTTGTGCACGCCGTGGATTTTCAACACGCGCTCGAGTTCGGGCCAGATGGGACGATGCCGGCGTTCGTACTCCGCTTCCTGGCCGGGGTGGACAGACATGACAAAGGCTTTGCGCAACATGGGGGTTTGGGTGCGAGAGTGTCGGAGCGGATTTGACGGCTGTCCACCCACGTCTTCTTCCAAAAATCCTGACAGTCCTTTTTTCGTTGAGTCCCCGGATGTATCGCCGCCTGTTTGAGCCTTCCCCATGGCCGCTCCCACCCTGCGCTCGCTCGCGCGGGAGCTTGGACTTTCCCGGACCACCGCTTCCGATGCACTCTGCGGTTCGCTTCGGGTGAAAGCATCCACCGTCGAACGGGTCCGGGCCGTCGCCAAAGCGGCGGGCTACGAGCGTAATCCGCTTGACGGGTGCGGTCATGTCACAGTTGCGCCGATCGCGCGGACAGCAATTTCGGGGCGTTCTCGCGGCGGTCGAGATCGTCGAAGCGATACGAGCCCCGATCGCGGTTCGCTACAGCGAGGCCTTGATGACCGGAATCACCGCGCGGGCCAATCAACTGGGTTTCAATGTCGAACACTTCATCCTCGGTCCGCACGGCGTAAGGCTCGACCGGCTCGACACGATCCTCCATACCCGCGGCATTCAAGGCCTCGTCCTCCTCCCTGCTTTGGGATTTCCCGATCTCACCGCATTGAGCTGGCATCGGTACACCGCGGTTTACGCCGACCAATTCATCGACCGTCCGCCGCCGCACTGCGTCTGCTCGGACCATTACCGTTCGACGATCGCGCCGCTTCGCGAATTGTATGCCCGGGGTTACCGGCGCCCTGGACTTTTTATAGAAATCGCACTGAGCGAGCGGCTTCAGTTTCGCCGGGAGGGTGCCTTTCTCGCTCTTCAGAAATACCTGCCGGATATCACCGAAGTGCCCACGCTTCGCCTGCAGGAAGTCGCCTGCGGGGGCTTCGAACCCTGGGTCAAGAAGTACAATCCGGACGTCGTCCTGGGTCATTATCCCGAAGCGATGGCTTGGATGAAAGACTGCGGCGCACGGTTTCAAAACCACGGTTTCGTCTGCTTGAATCTCCTGAGAACGGTCGGCAATTGCGTCGCTCACGCCCTATTTCCGGAAGAGTGCGGCGAGTGCGTTCAGATCCTTTAGGGGAGCTTTTTTGGCCGCAGCCGCCGAGGGCGCGGGGGGCGAAGCGGACGGGGCCCGCGAGGTCGAAGGTGAGGACCCTCCAAGCAGAGACGAAGCCACCGCAGCGGCAGCCGCCGGTTTGAAATAGGTCGGATCGGCCAGCGCTCGGTCCAGCTTCACCGCGGACACCGATTCCGCCGTGCCGAGTTCCTGCGCAAAAACGCTCACCCGAAACTCCTCGACCAACCAGCGCACCGGATCGTCGACACCGCGTTTGCTCGCCGCCGCAGCGTAGGGCGCCACCTGCTGGGCACGTTCCGCATCTTTGGCCGGACTCTGCCTCCAGCGTTCCGAACGCAGCTGCATCGCACGCAGATAGCGCGCGAGGTGGACCAGACGCTCATGCGGCACTTTCCGCAGAAAGTCGGTGGGCAACAACGCCTCCAACTCCCGCGCCTGTCCCGCGTACGGATGCGGGCTGACCAAGAGAGCCTGCCGAAGCGCCAGGATTTCCTGGAGGCGATCCGTCAATCGCGGCACGATCCCTCGTAAGTCGGCCTTCGCTTGCTCCAACGCGCTCGCAAAAACCGTCGCCGTGAGGACGGCAACGCGGGTGGGCGCCGTGATCCAGCGACGGATCGACGCATAGGCATCCTCCTGCAGCCGATCCATCGTGGCGAGCGTCGCCGTCAAGGCGCCGACCGCACGCAACGCGCGCAACTCCTTCTGCAGCCACGCCAGCTCGTAGCGCAGGTGCAACTCGAGGAGATGTGCGACTCCCCGTTCGGTCGCTTGCAGCGCATCCTCCTCGGTGCGCATCAAGCGGAGCGCCACCCCCACCCCGCCGGCCACGAGCGCGGGATACGCATAAATGGGCACCCCTGCCTGATCGCGCACGCTCACCCGCGTCGGCACGTCGCCGAAAACCCAGGTGCCCGCTTCCGCCCGCTCCCACTTCAACCGCGCTTTCCGCCACGCCTCCGGATCGTCCCGTGCCACCGCGACGGACGCTTCGCGGGATCGCGCCAGCAGCGCGGACTGCACCGCCGGCAAGTCGCGACTCGCGACGAGGACTTTGCCGTCGTCGTCCAACACCCGCACGCGCACGCGCAAATGCTCGGGAATCGGCTTCTCCGTCCACACCGCCGGATCGACGCGCACGCTGTATCGGTCGCTCAAATACTCAGCGAGGAGCTCGTTGAGCGAACCGACATGCCCCCGGAGTCGCGCCAAGCTTTGCAGGCCGGCCGTGACGCTTTTTACCGCTTCGGCCAAGGGCGCAAAATGAAGCCGCTGCTCCTTCGGCAACGCTCGCAACAAATGCTCGACCTTCGCGCTCAAATGACCCGGCACCGCCCAATCCAAAGCCGCCGGCGTCAACGCCGCGGCCGCCCGCACATTGACGTCGAGCGCGACTCCGTCGTCCTCTTTTCCCGGTTTATACGAGTATTGCAACGGGACCGCCCGGTTTTCGAGCGGGAGCGATTCCGGAAACGCCTCCGCGTCGTGCGTGAGTTCGTCCGGATCGCGCAAATCGTCCGGTGAAAGGTGCAGAAAATCCGGTTCCAGGCCTCGCCGATTTCGAACGAGGTCCACCAGCTCTGCTACAGAAGAGATTCCTGGATTTTTGTCCTCCTGCATGTCGCGCGGAGGCGTCTTGGCCGGCACCAGGGAGTGCGCGTAGAAACGGTAAAGCGCCTCGTCGAGATTCAAATACCCCGCGTCCCGCGTTCGTGTGAGCACGTTTTCGACCTGCTCTCGCACCTCTCGATTGTGCGCCAGAAAATCGAACGGCCAGGCAATCGTGTCCGCGACGAGCCCTTCCCGGATGAAAATTTCCGTCGCGTGCATCGGGTCGATCTTCCCGTAGCTGACCGCTCGTGCGTCGAGTTCGAGACCGTAGAGTCGCGTCTTCTGCTTCACCATCACCCGACCGCCGTCGTGATTCCAAAACGGTTCGCTGTGACTGGTCCGGATCAGGTGTGCACCCAAATCGAGCGCCCAGGACGGATCGAGGCGCGCGCAGGTCCGGGCGTAAAGCCGCGAGGTTTCGACGATTTCCGACGCCATGATCCACTTGGGGAACTTGGACGCTTTCTTCACCGGGGCTCCGTCGGGCGACCGCTTGCGCGGTTCGTCGCGTTTGAAGAGAACCGATCCGGGGAAAAGCACGACGCGACGGTCGTGTGTGGCTTTGAAGACACGATTCTCCTCGTCGTAGTGGGCGATGTTGCCCAACAAACCCGCCAGAATGCAGCGATGAATCGCGCGATAGGCGGCTCCGCCGAAACCCAGGGTTGCCTCCGCTTCTTCGCCCGATTGCGCCGGCAGTCCATCCAGCACCGACGTGAGTCGAAAGTCGTCCCGCTGCTCCAAGACATCCATCAGCTGCGAGTGGATATCCCGCCATTCCCGGAGACGCACATAACTCAGAAAATGGTCGTGACAAAACCGTCGCAACCGGGCCTGGGAAAGCCGTTCGAATTGCTCGTGGTAGGTATTCCAGATCGCGAGAAGGGTGAGAAAATCCGAGTCCGGATGGCGAAAGCGACGATGAGCGGCGTCCGCCGCCGCCTGTTTATCCAAGGGGCGCTCGCGCGGATCCTGAACGGAAAGTCCGGCCGCGATCACCACCAGTTCGCGCAAACATTTTTCGCGTCGCGCCTGCAGGATCATCCGACCGACAGTGGGATCCACCGGCATCCGCGCCAATTCCTGGCCGACGGGTGTGAGTGTCCGCAGGTGCGCCGTCGGCGCAGGCTCGGATGGCACCGGCTCGCTCGGCGCCGCAGGATCGGCGCGCGTGGGGGCGGTGAGCGCTCCGAGTTCCTCGAGCAAAGCGTAACCGGCACGAATCGCCTTGGGCGCCGGCGGGTTGATGAAAGGGAAACGCTCCACATCCCCGAGCCCGAACGCCTTCAAACGCAAAATGACATCCGCGAGATTGGCTCGCTGGATTTCCGGTTGGGTGAACCGCACGCGTTCGTTGAAATCGGCCTCCGAGTAAAGTCGCACACAAACGCCCTTCGAAACGCGCCCGGCCCGGCCCTTGCGCTGATCGGCACTCGATTGCGAAACGGGTTCGATCGGCAGGCGCCGCGTGCGCGCCTGGGGCGAATAGCGGCTGAGGCGCGCCAGCCCCGTGTCGACCACGTAGCGAATGCCCGGGATCGTCAGGGAGGTTTCCGCAATATTGGTCGCGAGGATCACCTTGCGGCGCTGGCTCGACGCAAAAACGCGTTGCTGCTCGGCATTCGACAGCCGCCCGAAGAGCGGGACGAGTTCGATCCGCGAACGGCCGTTGACCCCATGGTCTTCCAAAATCGACCGGAGTTCGCGGATATCCCTTTCGCTCGGAAGGAACACGAGCAGGTCGCCGTCGTCGCTTTCCGTCAGAATCCGCTCCACCGCCGCGGCCGCGCCGTCGACGTAATGCAATGCCTCGACCCGCGCCGAACGTTCGGCCTCGCGATCCGGTTCGTCGGGATCTTCGACGTAGTCGCTGCCCAGACCGTCCAAGGGGGAGTAAATCACCTCGACGGGATACATCCGTCCGGAAACCTGGATAATCGGCGCGCCGTCGAACGCCGCGCTGAACGCTTCGGTGTCGATCGTCGCGGAGGTGATGACGATTTTCAGCTCGGGCCGTTTGAACCGCAGCGTACGCAGATGCCCCAGGAGAAAATCGATGTTCAACGAACGCTCGTGCGCTTCGTCTATGATGATCGTGTCGTAGGCCCGGAGCAGCGGATCGCCCTGTACTTCCGCCAGCAACATGCCGTCGGTGAGGAATTTGATCACCGTCCGACGCGACGTCCGATCGTCGAAGCGAATTTTGCAGCCGACCGGCCCGCCCCACTCGACACCGAGCTCTTCGGCCACCCGGCGGGAAACGGAAAGTGCCGCCACGCGCCTCGGTTGGGTACACGCGATCATGCCGCGGTGGCCGCCCCCGGCCGCCAAACACATTTTAGGGATCTGCGTGGTTTTCCCCGAACCCGTCTCGCCGGCCAGAATCACCACCTGGTTCGCCTGGATCGCCGCGATAATTTCGTCGGCACGCGACGAGATAGGCAACTCCGGAGGGAAATCGACTCGGAAAGAGAAAGAAGGCTTTTGGTCTGGCTTCATCACGGCGCTATCGTGGGAATGTCCCTTCCTTAACGATGGCTGGCAAGTACGACACTCCACCTCCGCTTCCCCGCGAAACGCTCGAACGGGTGCTCCGCGTCGCAACGATTGACGGTCGCATGCTTTTATTCATCGCCGGAACCTGCGCGGTCTTTGCGGCCTACGTCGGCGATCTCCCCGGTGCGGTGGTCGGGTGCTGCGCCGCCGGGACTGGAGCCCTCGAGCTCAACGGCGCAAACCGTTTGCGAGCTTCGGTGGCGGAGGGCGTCGAGCATTTGATTCGCAGCCAAACGATCCTCTTGGGAATTGTGCTCCTCTATGCAGGCTACCAACTTGCAAACTTCAATCCGGAGGTGCTCCTCGCGAGCGTGACGCCGGCAATGCGGTCGAAATTCAGGGAGCTCGGCCTCAATTCGGATCAGTATTTGCCCTTGCTGAAACAATCCTACCAAGCGTTTTACGTGACCTTTGGGATCGTCTCAATTTTTTATCAGGGAGGACTGGCCCTTTATTATCGCCGCTCCCGCGCCACGATCCGTCGTGCGCTCAACGACGAGATCTAAACGGCTCAGGGCGGTTGCGGTCCCGCGCTTGCACCCGGAACCGTCTCGCACACCGTTGGGTTATGTCCAAGGAACGCTACATCGCGGCAAAACAGAAGTGGGCCGAAAAACGTGTCGCCAGCGGTTTCCGTCCGCGCGCCGAACCTGCCGATGGCCGCCTACCGCCCGGCCAGCGCCTGACCGAGGGGTTTCCGGTGCTCGATCTCGGTGTGCAACCGGAAATCTCCTTGGATGCGTGGGCAGTGAGGGTGGATGGGCTGGTCGAAAAACCGACCAGCTTCAACTGGTCGCAGTTTGGCGCACTTCCGCAGGTCGAGGACCTCAGCGATTTCCACTGCGTTACGACGTGGAGCAAATACGACTGTACATGGGGCGGCGTCGCTTTCACCACCCTGTACGAAGTAGTTCAGCCTAAAGCGGAAGCGAAATTCGTCTACTTCACGAGTTACGACGGTTACTCGACCAACGTCGCCTTGGAGCATTGCCTCGATGGCGACGTCTTGATCGCCACTTCCTTCGATGGCGCGCCCGTTCCTCGGGAGCATGGCGGTCCGGCACGGGTGATCATTCCTAAACTCTATGCGTGGAAAGGCGCGAAGTTCGTCAAAGCCATCACCTTCCTGGCCGAAGATAAGCTCGGTTTCTGGGAAGTCCGCGGCTACTCGAATTCGGCCGATCCTTGGAAAGAAGAGCGCTACGCGTAGTGCGCGGTCGGCCACTGCAAGGCTGAATAGGGGTAGAAGGACAATCTCCCTTATGTTCGGTGTGACCCGGACAAACACCAACGTTGGATCTTGCTGTTATCAAATAATTTAGGGGAAGAATAGTGCAAACGAGGCCAACGCGACTCGACCACCGAAGACGACCGCCATGGGCTCCGCTGCCATGAAAGAATTTCACGCGGCAAATTATGCCCCGTGGCTTGCCACCTGCTAGTTGGGAACGGTGGCACTTATCTCTCGAATCTCGCCGTGACGCCCATCCTCGACAGCCGCAAGCTGCTCGCCTTCACGACGCTGTCGCGAGTGGGCAGCTTCACTCTCGCGGCGCGCGAACTTCATCTGACCCAGTCTGCTGTCAGCCATGCCATCAAGGCGCTCGAAGACGAGCTTAAGCTGAGGCTTTTCGACCGCTTGGGCAGGCGCGTCACCTTGACGGCGGCCGGCAAGCAATTACTCGACCACGCCAACCGCATTCTCGCGGAGATGAAGGTGGCTCGCGACGACTTGGCCGCTTTGGTCAAGTAGTTCTCGCATCGCAACGCGGCCGGTTCGCGCTTGCGGCGTCTCGTCCTTTTCCGAAGGTCGCGCCGACGGGTCGATGGGCAAGAAGACCGGTGCGACCGGGCCTCGCTCCGATTCGCGGTGTCCCGCAAAGCATCCCGTTAGACGCCGACAAGGTCTTCCGGCCGGTTCAAATTGTGAAACCACGCCGCCCGATCTGCCTGGATCGGAACGACCGCCAATTCGCTCCGCTCTGCCGCCAGCCGGACTAAATGCTGCAGCGAGCGACGTCCTGCACCCAACGCCGTCGCCCACTCCGTCAGCCATGTACGCGGATAAATCGCCGCGAGAGGCTCAAAACGTCCGTCGTCGGAGCGGCCCACGGCTCCGGCACCGGGAGCGCACGCCTGTCGCAGCCGTGTAAACCAAGCGACCGGAAGATTGGGCAGATCCACGGCGAGGACGAGCAAATGCGTCGCGTCGCTCCGATCCCACGCGGCAACAATCCCGTCGAGCGGGCCTCCGTCCGCCACGCGGTCGGAAACGCGCTCGACGTCTGCCGGCGGCCAGGTTTGTTCGGGGCGCACCGAAAGCCAACGGCGCGAAGCCCCCGACGTTTCCAGCAATGCCCACTGTCGTCGCCAGAGTACCTCTCCCGAAGGAAGCGAAAGACATGCTTTGTCCTGTCCCATCCGTCGCGAATGTCCGCCCGCAAGCAACACTCCGTCGAACGTCGACGTCTCTTCGCGGTTGAGACCGCCTTCACTGAAGTGGATCCCGCTCATGGCTAGCCGCTCTCAGGCAGAAAGGTCGGAAAGGAAATTCCTCGAGCCTTCGCAATCGGCCCAAGGCATTGGGCGACGTGCAGCTCGATGTTCCGCACACCCCAGGCATAGACCGTTTGCACGAGCTCGGTCGTCGAAACGGGCACCTTGGCCCAGGCGCGTCCGATACCACTCCACCAGCGAGCGATGCACCAGAACCGCCACTGCGTCGTGGTCGCGTTCCTGCAGGATTTCAAGACGGAGGCTGGTGGCTCGATTACATCGACTCCCAAGAAAGCGTCGCTGACGAGAGCGCCTCGGATCACGGTACGTTGCGCGGAGCCGCCGCGACGATCTTCCGCTCGAGTTCGGTCAACGCCGCCGATGCCAGGACGGGAAAGAGGGAAAAGCCGATCGTAACCAGAAATCCGCGCATCGTCATCCGTCCAAGGGAGCAAATCCCACGCCGCGAGTCGAGCATGCCGGTGGAAAGCTCGTGGCGCCTCCCGACCCGGAGGCTTTCGGATTGCGCGATCCCTCAAAGCGCCGCGGCCATCGTCATACCGACGGCGAGGCCAAAGGCGACGTGACCGGCCAGATGAGTCAAACCCACTTCGAACCCCGCGCTACTGAATTCCTCCAGCGGATGCTGGTCCGCCACCACCCAGACCAAGGCGATGCTGACGAGGAGACCGTGGATAAAGCCCAGCGCCAGCCCCGCGATCTGTGCCTGGGGAAATGCGGTTAAACCCAGTCGGGCCATCGCCAAGGTATAAAGAAAGGCGAAGCCCACGCCTGCGAGCAGATGGATCGTCGCACCCACCGCCCAAGCATTCTTACGGCGGCGCGTGATCAGACTGCCGAGCGCCACGAGCATGCTGCCGTGGGTCCAACCGGTGCGTTTGATCAGCCACATCGTCAATTCCATCGCCATAGCTCCGCAGAGCCCGGCGATGACCGCTACAGAAAAAGGGACTGTCGTATTCATCGTGCGTCCTGGGTGGATCGACCACGGTCCTCGAAAGGGGATCGGGAACCGTCTTGTATCCGACACCTGTTTGCCCGGGCTGAGGAAAAAAGCGAGCCTTGCAGGCGTTTACCGCTTTTCTATCGGCAAGCCTCCGTCCGCACTGCCACGACGGCGTCGGGGCGACTCTCCTGGCGCGGGCAGTTGCCGAAGAACCAAGGAGGCGTCTGCTCCGCGCAGTCGGCAGCGACGGGAAGAAACCGAGGCTCCCTCGTTTGGAAACGTGGAGAAAGCGGAACGAAACGCAGGCGCGACGATGCCCCTTCGATCGGGAGGCTAGCTCAGGCGGCGCGCCTTCAACGGCTGAAACACATCCCGCCACGCACGTCGGGCGGCGTGGTATCCACACATCCCATGCACGCCTCCTCCCGGAGGGGTCGACGACGAACAAAGATAAACGCCCGCCGCGGACGTTCGATAAGGCGACAACCGCAAAGCCGGACGATTGAAAAGCTGGAAAAGATCGATCTCGCCTCCGCCGATGTCGCCGCCTACGTAGTTCGGGTTGTAAGCCTCCAGCTGCGCGGGGCCCAGCGTGTGGCGCGCCACGATCGAATCGCGAAAGCCAGGAGCGAAACGCTCTACTTGGCGTTCGATCGCTTCGGTCCGATCGACGACGGAGCCCGAGGGCACATGACAATAGCCCCATCCCGTATGCTTGCCGGGAGGTGCACGGCTCGAGTCGAAACGACTGGGTTGCGAAAACAGTACAAAGGGTCGCTCGGGATGAAGACCGCGCGAGACCTCCCACTCGGACTGGGCGACTTCCTCGAACGTTCCGCCGAGGTGGACGGTGCCTGCAGCTCGCGCCGTACCGGCGGAAAAAGGGACCGGGCCGTCGAGCGCCCAGTCGACTTTGAAGACTCCCGCCCCGTATCGATGCCGTCGTAGCTGTCGGATATAAAGCGCGGAAAAAGCCGGCCCCGCCAAGCGCAGTGCCTGACGGGGAGTGACATCGAGGAGGACCGCGCGCGCCTTGGGCAATTGTTCCAGCGACTCCACGTAGGTGTCGGTCCGAATCGTCCCCCCCAGAGACAAGAAATACGCCGCGAGCGCGTCGGCGATGCTCTGACTTCCGCCACGCGCCAGCGGCCAGCCTCCCACATGTCCAGCCGCAGCGAGTACCAAACCGATGCCCGCGGTCGTCATCTTGCCGAGCGGCTGCGTGGAATGTGCGGTCAACCCCGCCCACAATCCCCGGGCTTCCTGCGTCTCGAAGCGTCGCGCAAACCGCTCCGCAGAGGACAAGGCGGTCCACCCAAATCGAAGCATGCCGAACGGCTGCCGGGGCCATCCGAACGGCCCCAAGATATCGGGCGCGAGAGCGTCCCACTGCCGAATCAAGGGCTCGAACGATCGTCGATAGACGGCCCCGTCCCTGCCCAGCTCCGTGGCCGTCGTATCCAGCGATCGATACAAGGCGGCCGCGGTACCGTCGTCGAACGGATGCGCAGCCAAGACCGGGGGATGGATGTACTCGAGACCGTGTTTCTCGAGCGGCAGCGTAACGAAAAAAGGCGACGTCACCGCTGTCGGGTGAATCGCCGAGCACACATCGTGACGAAAACCCGGCAGCGTGAGCTCGGCGGTCCGAGCTCCACCGCCGACGGTCTTTGCCCCCTCGATTAGGAGCACGCTCAGCCCCTCCCGCTGCAGTACTATCGCCGCAGCGAGTCCATTCGGGCCGGCGCCGACGACAATCGCATCAAACTCCATGTGGGCAAACGGGGGCGTCGGTCGGATCGGCGAGCGGCAACCGAGGACGACCCCGCCGAAGACGAGCGTGAGAAATCGTTCTCGAACGCATACTCCATGGATTTAAGATCGAGATTGGCCGTAACCGTGACTCCATTTTCGTCTTCAGCGGAAACGACGATACGCACGATCGACGGACACGTAAAACTCCAATTGAACCTTGGATGTTTCCCTCCCTCTGTGCTCAGCGTCGCAATTCCCCCGTACGGCCGCTCGCCACGCCAATGCGTGGCGAGCGTCCTCAATGCAACGATCTGGCGGAATCCGACGCCGCACCGTCTTCGATGGTCGCCATTCGGATCGGTTCATCGTCTCGTTGGTTTCCGCCGACAAGGTTTGCCATCGGACACGTGCCGGCGATAATCGGCCGCTGCCCATGGCCCACCCATCCGATTCGTCTCACAAGAAGCACGAGGAATTCTCTCTCCCGCTCTTCGTTTTCACCGTCGTTGCGACCCTCGCCGTGCTGCTAGCCGGACTGAAATTCCTGGCACCTTCGGTTTGGACGGAACAGTTTCTTCCGCCGCTCTGGAAAGGCGTGGTGGCGTTTCTTGGTATCAGCCTGGTGAACTGCTACATGGAATTCTTTTTCCACCGGTATGTCCTGCATATGCCGGCGATTCCGTTTGTGCGCCGGCTCTACCGGCAGCATACTCTTCACCACGCCCTGACCCGGATAGGTCGTAAGCAGTCCCCCAGCGGTCGCGGAGTGCTTTTCATCGAGAACAAATTTCCCGTGATCGAGCCGGAGCAGGGAGAGGCTTCCTTTTTCCCTTGGTACTCGATGGCGGTGTTCGCCGCCGTTCTGGCACCGCTCTTTGCGCTTTTGCAATGGCTTGTCCCCTCGTTCCCATGGTTCTTTAGCGGATTAGCCGCCCTAGCTTCCTCGCTATTCCTCTACGAGGTGCTGCATGCCATCAATCACTGGCCGATCGAAAAATGGCTGCCGATGATCGAACACCGCACGTGGGGCTGGTTCTGGCGCCCCGCCTACGCTTTTCACCTTCGGCACCACGCCGTGATCGACTGCAACGAGTCGATCTCCGGCTTCTTTGGCCTACCGCTGGCGGACTGGACGTTTGGCACCTGCATTATGCCGCGGACCGTCTATGCGGATGGCGAAGAATGGGCGGCAGAAAAATTTGTCAGCCCCAAACCCCGCGGATTGATCCGTTTCCTCGACGCTTGGGCGCAGCGCGTCGTCCAAAAGCGCCGGACGAGGCTCGCCACGGCCGAAACGATCGTATCGGACGCTGTCGCTCAGGGCGACCTGAAGCGAGTCTACACCCGCGGCGAAGAAATCGCCAACTGGGTCACGCATGGGCTGGGACTCGGTCTGAGCATTGTCGGACTTACTCTATTGATCGTATTTTCGAGTCTTCGCGGCGACGCTTGGCACGTCGTTAGTTTCACCGTTTTTGGGCTGACGTTGCTGACCCTTTACGCGGTCTCGACCCTCTACCATTCACGGGCGAACGAAAGGTCCAAGGTGCTTTTCCAAAAACTCGACCACGCGGCGATCTTTCTGCTCATTGCGGGAACCTATACTCCGTTTCTCCTCACTCATCTGCGCAGTCCGTGGGGTTGGACCCTCTTCGGCATTGTCTGGGGCCTGTGCGGCGCCGGAGCGGTCTTCACGCTCATCTTCGGAACGCGATACCGCCTCACCTCGTCGCTGGCCTATCTTTTTCTCGGTTGGCTCGTGGTCGTGGCGGTTCAGCCGATGATGACCAACGTCCCCCACGGTGGCCTCTGGTTGCTGCTTGCCGGCGGACTTTGCTACACCGTGGGAGTCATTTTTTACCGCTGGGATCGCCTGCGTTATCACCACGCAGTCTGGCACGCCTTCGTCCTTGGAGGCAGCACCTGCCATTTTCTGGCAGTGCTTCTCTTTCTCCTTCCCTCCGCGCCTTAGGCCATCGTCAGCCGCCAACGAAATCGCGCGCATCTCTTCGATCGATGGAACCGATCCACGACGAGGCCAAGGGCCGCTTTTCCCTTATACTCCCGGAAGGAGAAGCGGTCCTCGACTATGAACGCAATGAGGCGATCGTGACTTTCACGCACACCTTCGTTCCTGGAACGCTGCGAGGACGCGGCCTCGCGGAAGTTCTCGTGCGGAGCGGTTTGGCCTGGGCCCGCCAAAATGGCCTACGCACGGAGGCCACCTGCAGCTACGTCACGGCGTTTCTGCAGCGCCATCCGGAGCTGGCGTCGGCCCCTCCGCAAATTTCCCCTTGACCGTATCGAATTCCCGTTAAGAAGACTCGCTTGTCCTCGAAAGCGGCCTCCGATCTACCGCCGGAAAAGCGAATCGGACTGCGGGAGGTCGTCTTGAAACGTTATGAAAAGCTTGGGGTGACCGCGCCGCAACCCCTCGAAAAGTGAACGGGGGAAAACCGAACAACCGCCTCGGCTCCGATGGATCGGCCCGGAATTTTCGCCCTCAGGCACCCCGCTTCTTCACGGTTAGAGATCCGCGCTTGCCCTCGATGATCTCCTCGCGGACAGCCACTGCCGTGTCTTTCGGCAACGTTTTTAGGTTTCTCGCGAGGCGATAAGAACGGGTGAACTCGACGCCGAAGAGCAGAATTGCGCACGAGTAGTAAATCCAAATGAGGAGCGCCACAAGCGAACCCGCCGCGCCGTAAATCGACGCGACTGTGGAATGGCCCAGGTAGAGAGCGATCAGGTAGCGGCCGCCGCTGAACAGCAAAGCGGTCAGGAACGCGCTGCCCCAGACATCCCTCCATCGAAGTTTGACGTCGGGCATGATTTTGAAAACGGACGCAAACAGCAGCGTGATGACCGCGAGCGCGAGAACGAACTCGGCGCCTTTTGCCAGGAGCGGGGCCCATTCGGTGTCGAATCTACCCGTGAGAGCGGTCAACGCCGTCGTGACCACGAGCGACACCAGCAGCAAGAATCCCAGCGTGACCACCATCGCAAAGGAAATCAGTCGTTGGAAAAGCACCACGATCACCCCGCTGCGAGTGGGTCGCGAGCGTACCCTCCAAATCTCGTTGAGCGAGTCCTGCAACTGCCCAAAGACGGTGGTAGCGCCGACCAAGAGAAGAACGACTCCGGTGACCGTGGACACCCAATTGCCTTCCCGAGTGGTACTCGCCTTGACAACTTCTTGGATGGTGTCGGCGCTGCTTTTGCCGGCGAGTTGGGAGATCTGATGATGAAGTTGTTTACTCGCTTCGTCGGCGCCGAGAAAAAAGCCGGCAATTCCCACCGCGATGACCGTGATCGGCGCCAACGAGAACAGGGTGTAAAAACTGACCGCCGCACTGTGCTTGAAGGCGTTGTCGCCGCTCCAATTTTTTGCCGCCGAAACCAGAACTTTGAACCACACGCGCATTCCCACGATAGACCGTGGTCACGCCGACAGTTCCAGAGGAACGCCGATGACTTCCTCGGAGAAGGAAAGACCTACGTTCACCGCAGGGAACGCCACTTTGCCGGATTGCCCGCTCCGCGCGACTGCCTTTGGCTTTCTCGGTGAACCCTCCGAAACTTCTCGCATCCGCATGAGCACACGCCCTTCGCCACACTTGCAGCTGACAAGTCCCGGGGCCGACATTTTCGTCCCGGAAGAAACCCTCGGACTCGAGCCCGCCGTCGCCCGAACGACACACCTTTGCATTGGAGCCCATCCCGACGACATCGAGGCGATGGCGTATCACGGCATTGCCGCCTGCTTCGGCCGGACGGACCGCTGGTTCGGCGGTATTATCCTCACGCAGGGTGCGGGCAGCGCACGCTCCGGCGTTTATGCGGATTTCACCGACGAACAAATGGTCCAGGTTCGCCGCCGAGAACAACGGAAAGCGGCCTACGTCGGCGACTACTCCTTCCAAGTCCAACTTGGCTACAGCAGCGCACAAATCAAGGAGCGTTCCGTACCCGCTCTGGACCAGGACTTGAGGCAGCTCCTCCTTCTCGCATCCCCCGAGGTCGTCTATCTCCATCAACCCGCAGATAAACACGACACCCATCTCGCCACGCTCGCCCACGCCCTCAAAGCCTTGCGCTCGCTACCCGCGGCGAAACGGCCAGCCGAGGTGTACGGTTGCGAAGGCTGGAGAAACCTCGATTGGTTGAACGACGACGAAAAAAAGCTCCTCGACGTGAGCGCCTATCCCGGTCTTGCGAGTGCGTTGATGGGCGTCTTCGACTCTCAGAATAGCGGCGGAAAACGCTACGATCTCGCGCTTCCTGCGCGCCGGACCGCCAATGCGACCTTCCACAATCCCCACACGGTGGACGCTTACCAAGGCATTACCTGGGCCATGGACCTTACCCCGCTGGTACGGGACGAGACGCTTTCGCCGCTCACCTTTGTACAGGCGCAGCTCGACCGTTTTCGTGCCGACGTCACTGCGCGGGTAGAACGCTACTTTTAGAACCATCCCGAACGCTTCGGTCCGCGACGTTTTTGCAATCGGAAAGAAGAAGACCCCACGTCGGCCTAAAGCCGGCGTGGGGTCTTTCAGCGCGCTGCTCGTGGCAAGCTCCGCTCAAAGGGCGTACACTTCCGCCAGCGCTGTTCCGGAGCCACCATTCTTTCCCCTCACGATTACCGTATAGACACCGGGCGCCAAGGTTAGCACCGCGGCGGCGTCCGTGGCATTTCCCGGACGTAGATTTGGATTGGTGTTGAAGTAGGTACTGGCCGCAGCGTTTCCGTTCCAATCGTCATTCGTTGCAACGGTCAGCCCGTTTTTGTCGACCACTTCGATCGTGCTGTCGGCCAAGGGTTGCGGCACTCCGAATTGACCGAGTGAAGCGCCCAAGGCACGGATCAAAATTGTCCGGCTTTCGCGCCCTTCGATGGCGAAGCCACCAATGAGCACGCCGTCGCCGGTCCCCACGGTTGCCCGCGTGGACAAATTGACGACGCGGGACGCCGTATGCGCGGGCCGTTGATCGAACTCGAATACATCCACCAGCGCTGTGCCGGTGCCACCCGACTCGTCCCGAACCACCGCCGAATAGGCTCCAGGGGGAGGCTCAGCAAGAGCGCAGACTCATTGGCCGAGGTCGGAGCCAAGCCCGTGACTGAAATAGCCGCCGCGTTGAGATTGAATCGCCAGTCATTGTTTTCCGCGACCGGCGCCCCGTCCTTGAAAATCTGCAAGCGCGGATTTGCCAGTACTCCGCTTACGCCAAACGCGGAGAAGCTCGTCCCCAGTGCGCGAATGAGCACAGTCTTGGGCTCATCTCCGCTGATTACAAACCCGGCAATCATCGGATCGTTGCCCAACACGCGTCCGCGGCTCGAAATATTCACCGCACGGGTCGACGGCGAAAGCAGGAACAACTGCCCCTGCTCGACCACCTCCTCCGCGTTGGTCGACGGAGCGGCGTGCAATTGATCGACGGCCAAGTAAGTATCGGGAGTTCCGAGAATTGCGCTGACGTCGATGATTCCAGACGATTCCTCGTCCTGGGTGATGAAGGCCGGCGCTCCCGAAACGAAGAAAGCCGACGAATGCGCAACCACGGTCCGCAGCGTCTTCTTGGCGATATCATACGTGTGGATACGAGCGAGGTAGGCATTGTTGCCTGGATCCTCCTGGAGCAAAACCTGGCCATTGGCGGTAACCGTTATGTTGTCGAACATCCGCACGGACTTGTCCCCGTCGAACAAACCGTCCCAGAGCATTTCGATCGTTCCGCCCGCCTGAGGCTGGGCGATATCGTTGAAACGAAGGACCCACAGACGGCACGACGTGGTAAACGAGGCGGTCGTAACAAAGTAAAATTCATTGGGAGCGGAGGGATTCCACGCGCCATCTTCAGGACGGTTGAACGACGTCACCGCCGCTCCAACGCTGAGGGCTTGGAGTTCCGCGCCCGTCTTCATCGTGACCTCGCCAAGGTCGGCCAACGTAAAAAAGGCCAGACGTTGAGCGAGAGAAAACTGCGCAGTGGGTTCGGTGGTCATGCCAGCCACTCTGACGCCGTAGAGTTTGCCACCCTTCAAGCCGGCCCGCTCCACTGTGTTGCCCGTGTTTTGTTTGGTGCCCAGATAAAAGTAAACCTGACCGGGCGTGCTGTCGTCGGTCCCAGCCACGATGGTCCTGTCCTGTGGAAAGGGGCAGGCCATGGCGTTTTCCCAGGAAAACTTTCCGGTCGCGGGAAGCTCGAAGGCGATCCCTGCATCGGGTCCCGTGACCACAGACGCAACACCCCGACCTTCGTCGCCAATTTCTTCGCCATTCATAAAGATGCGTTCCTGGTTACCCAAGCCCGTGGCGGCGTTGAAGAAGGCGGTAGGAACGGGCAGATCGGCGGAGCAAAAGCGTCCGAAACTCAGGCGCGCTTCGCCTGCGGGCGCCGTCACCCAGGTACCCGTGGTCACATCCCAAGAGCGGACGGACTTGATCAAGTCCTCTCCGGCCAACACCGCCAGATCGCTCTTCCGGATTCTTAGCTTGGAAATAAAAAAGCGCCGCGCCCGCCGTGCGATCGGATAATTCCCCGATTACTGCCGATCTCGTGGTTCACGAGAACTGTGAATGTCCCATCGCCATTGTCGAACGCTCCCATGCCGTCCAAAATGCCGGCAAGCCGGAAACCATTGGCGGCGGTGTCGCCCGAGGTCATAATCGCCGTCGTCGTCCACAACGTGTTTTCCGGTATGGGGACCAAATAAGGGGAACCGGAACTTCCAGGCAATTGGACTGCAGCGTCGAGCGTGGCGGCGGCGCCAAGGAGCAGTGCAGCATAGGAGCTGCGTCTCCGGGTGAGGGACATGAATTTTTTCATGGGATCGGGAACGTGATGCGGGCACCCGACAACCGCAGACGCGCATTGCCAATCAGGATGAGGTGAACGCCTCGACCTCAGGGTGAGCGATCATCGTCACAGCTCTGCGACACATGTGTGAACACGAGGTGACAACCGTTCTAAACAGCCCCAGGTGCGGAAACGAAAAACTCCCTGGCAGCCTCGGACACAGTCCGAGTCGCCAAGGAGCGATCGATCCAACACTCGCTCAGTCTTCTTCGTATAACCTCAGTCTACTTCGTACACCTCAAGAATAACCGCGCCCGAAGTGCCTGCCTTGCCCTTTGCCTGCACCGTGTAACCGCCCGGCGCGAGATTGGCGACAATCACCGCGTCTGTACTGCCCGCTTGAAACGCGAAGGCACCGACCTGCGCTGCGAGGGTCGCCGGTTGCGCGCCGATCCAATTGTCGTTTTCGGCAATCTTGCTCGCTCCCGAGTACAGTTCGATTACGGGGTCGCTGAGGGTGCCAGGGACGCCAAAAAGAGCCAACCCGGGTCCCGCGACACGAATCAGGACGGTCTGGGCCTGTGTTCCGGTAATCGTGAAACCCCCGATGAGCTCTTGTCCTGGACCGTTTCCGACAAATCCGCGCGTAGAAATGTTATTGAACCGTGACGTCGATCCCGGAATCGGAACCACGTCGTTCGAACCCGCGCTCGCGAGGTCGAACCAGCCGTCCGTCCAAAGCTTGGTCCAGCCGGCCGCCCAATTCGCCGTCCCGAATGCTCCTCGATACGTCGTGGCCGTCACATAACCGCCAAGGGGGGCCGTCACCGTCGCGTTCAAAACCGGGCTGTTCGCCGCTGGGCGAGGATCGAGAACGCGATTGGCCGACCGGGAAATCCCACGGAGCACCGCATTGGCATTGACGTTGCCACCCGTCGTGAAGCTGGCGGGACGCAGATTGCTTCCCGACGCAAAAACCCCAACGCCACCCGTTGCATTGACCACATTGTTTGCGGCCAAGTGCGAAAAGAAGGTATTGTTCTCGAACCGCACGTCGCCGGCGTCCAGCCGCGGCTGCTCGTCGGCATCGATTTGGAAGATATTGGCGTAATCGACGAAGACGGAATTGAAGATTTTGTGCGCGCCGTTGTCGCGAAGATGCATTGCGACATTGGGTGCACCCGCCACACCGTTGGGACGAAACGAATTCCCGATCCCGATCATCGTGGCGTTGAAGACAAAGCCTCCCCCGATAGGAGTCGCCGTTGCCTCGGGCGCCGTCGCTCCGTCGAATTCGAATCCCTTGTCGCCCAAAAACCCATCGTCGGAATCGCTCTGACGGTTATCCGCCTGGATCGCGAAGAGGAACTGCAGGCTGCCGCGGTATCCCTGATCGTAGTCGAAACTGTCGTCGCCGCAGAACGCCGCGACCAAATTGCGCGCGTTGACGGTGCCACCGAACCACTCGAAGCCGTCGTCGCGATTTGCGAACACTTCCACGTATTCGATCGTAGTGCCACGGCCTACGCCGCCCATCGAAAGGCCATTGAGCTCATTGGCGGTGCCGACGATCGCGCCGCCGTGGCGGATCGAAACATAGCGGAACACTCCCGAATTGTCGTCGTCGTTGTTGCCACCGTAGGTACCGAGAGCGGTGTCGCCACCGGTCAAAACGATGCCCTCGATCTGATCCGTGATCGGCGCAGGAACGATCGCGCTGTCCGAGCGTGAATTCAGGGTTGCGTTTCCGAGAATCACCACCCCACCCCACAATCCGACATCGCGACCCGTCAGATTCCCGTTCAATTGGTCGAGTTCGGAAGTGAAGACGATGGGCCTATCCGCGGTGCCCAAGGCATTGATCTTGGCATTGCGGGTGATCACGAGAGCCGAAGCGTCGTTCCCCGAACTCACGCGCCCCTGGATGACGGTGCCCGGCTCAATCGTGAGCGTGGCGCCATTGACGACGTAAACTTTGCCTTGGAGCTGGTAACGGTTGGCAGCCGACCACGTGGTATTGCTCGAGATCTGTCCCGAGACGATGACGTCCGCGGCCGACGCCGACAAAGCGGAGCCGAATGCTGCGAGGATGGATAATACTTTCGATTTCATAGGTTTATTATTTTTGCCGAAAAAATGCGTTCATTCGAAAAGCCAGGTGCAGGCGACCGCGAAGCTGCGGCCGGAACGGTAACGCTCGTAGATGAGGTCATACGTTTCGAAGCCCACACGCTTCTCGTGTGGCGGATCGAGCAGGTTCTTCGCAGAAAGCTTTAGCCGAAGGTGGCGTGTGATCCTTTGAGAGAACACAAAATTCAGGCTGCCGGCGGGCTGCTCATAGACGTCCGGCAGAGATCCGAACTGGACCAGGCTCAACCGCTCGCCGACGATATTGTAGGAGAGCGACGCGGACGTCCCGGAGGAACGCCCGTCATAAGTGAGGTCAGCGTTGAAAACATACGGTGACTGTCCGGCTAATTCTCGGCGATTCACGGCGCGCGGTTCCTGCAGACGGATACTGGCCATCTCCACTTCGGGAATGCTCACTTCGGAGGCAACGAGGGCGAGATTTGAGCCGACGCTCAACGCTTTGAACGATTCACCCAAAAAGCCGAGATCGCGGCTCATCTCGATTTCGACCCCGTACACGGTGCCGCGGTCGACATTCTGCGGCTGAATCGATCCGGAGGCCGGCGTGAAAACCACCTCGATCGGATCCTTCAATCGCTTGTAGAAAAGGCTGGCCGCAAACACTTGCCCACGACGTGGAAACCATTCCCAACGCAGGTCGACATTGTCGACGACCGTACGCACAAGCAGAGGATTTCCGAGATAGGTATCCAGAGTAAAAACATCCTCGTACCGCACATCGGTGAGCTCCTTGAACGTCGGACGAGCGATCGTTTTTCCATACGCCGCTCGCCAGTTGGTTCGCGGCGTCGGCGAATAGACCAAACTGAACGCGGGCAGCAAATCGTCGCTGTCGACGACCCCATCCCGAGGATTGAGCCCAGGGATGCGCACCGGCTTTGTCTCCATCTCAGTCGTCTCCAAACGCAATCCCGTAATTGTGCGCACTCGCTCTGTCACGGGCAGGTCAACCATAACGTAGGCTGCAGCGATCGTCTGCGATGCGTCGTAGTTGTTCGGTTCCTGGAGGCGCGCAATCGTATTTCCAAACGTCACCGAGCTGCTGGTTCGATCCACGATGCCGATCGGACCTGGAAACGACTCCAGAGTGGCGCGCGACTGCGGTCGATTGGACCATTGAAAGCGTTGCTCCGAATAGTCGCGCTTGCCTTCGAGCCAGGTGAAACCGGTCTTGAAGCGCGCATCGCGTTTCAAGAACGAAAAGGGACGGGTGAGATCTGCGGCGACTTCGGTGCTATCTTCAGCCAGTTCGCGAAAGAAACGATTCGGCTGCACCCCCGTCGCATTCACCGGAGCGCCGTCGAGGTCGTAGTAGGCCGCAAGGGTGCGATAGTCCGGTTGATCCTGAGTGCTCTTGGAATATGACAGTCGAGTCTCAAGTTGGGTGTCGCCCCATCCCGGAAAGCGGTTCTTCCCGTTGAGCTGTACCGAAGAAACTTTCCGCTCCGTATAAAGCAGGTCGTAGACTTCATAGACATTCCCGGGGTAGTCCCGCTGTTGTTCGCCGACTCCTCGTTGGACCGTGTCGTCGGCCGCTTGGTTGTGCAAGAGATCGAGACTGAATTCCTGCTCCTGCGACGGACGGAAAGCCAATTTGGCAAATACGCTCCAGGAGATCGTCTCCACGCTTTTATCGACGCCCAGTGGCGGAGTGCCCGCGGGCAGTTTCGCGTTTCTGTACGTCAGTTGTGTACGATCGGGGGTGATCGCCAACTTGATCTGCGGAGCGGTGACGATGCCCTCGAAGCGGTTTTGCTCACCGCCGGCAAAATGATCGAAGTCACGATCGAATGTGACGCTCGCCGTGTAGCCAAAAAGCCCATCGCCCTTGCCGACGGGAATTTGATCCCCCAAGGCGATGGAAACGCCCAAATCCGGTCCGGCGGTCTTCGTCTTAGGGAAGTATCCACGGTTGTCGAACAACTTGCTGGCACGATCCAGCTCTTCCGCCAGTGTGAAATTCCCACTGCGCGCCGCAATGCTGGCAGCGGTGCGATCGGGCAGACCGATCGAGAGCGAGGGTGCAGATCGAGTCTCCGCGCCCATCGCAAACCGGTCCTTCTTTCCCCCAGGAAGTGTCAGAAAATCCTCTCCCGTCGTGCCGTCCCTGTATTCGAGCGACGTCGAAACCGACACGAAGAACTGCGGTGGAAACGCCTTGGTCTTGAGGTTGACACTCCCACCTGAGAACGCGCCCGGCTGATCCGGCGTGAAGGACTTCGTCGTCACAATACTCTCGATTAGACCGGCAGGAAACTGATCCAGCTGAACCGCCCTTTTTTCCGGGTCGGCGGTCGGAATGGCCGCGCCATTGAGCAACGTATTCGAATAGCGGTCGCCGAGACCGCGAATCATTACGTATTTTCCATCGACGAGACTCGCTCCCGTGACCTTGGTCATCGCTTCCGCGGCGTTGCTCACCGCGAGCCGCTCGAAGGCATCGCCACTGATCGAGTCGCTGATTGCCGCAGAGTTTTTTCGCGCGGCCTGCAGCCCGAGGCCCGACCCCTCAGCCACCTCCGTCGTAACGCTGAAGGAATCCATCTCGATCGTCTTTTTTTCGATCGCGCCGCCTTCCGGCGACGTCGAAGCGGCCTGCTGAGCGAGCAGGGGACACCCGACGAACACCGCCACAGTCAACACCGAGAGGTGAAGGGATCGAGCGCAAACGAGGCGCGAAAGACGGGACATCCGCCCACTTCCAACACTCGTGCGGCCCGAGACAAATTCAATGTGCGCCCGTCGCGAACATGTTTCACGATCGCCATGTGTTCGTAACGGAATCGCCGGCGCCGAAGAAGATGCTGCAATTGCCCGGAGTTAGCTTTCTCGCCGCCCATCCGATAGCTCGCAAGACCCGAATCGTGACGAACCCGTGAAATGCGCGCGCTTCCTCACCTACACTTACACTTTTCCATCCGCCGCCATTTTAGAATTAACCCGTTCGTCACACAATTGGCGCTCGACCGTTGCGAGCGCGAGCAATGATGGCATTGCATGAAGTATCCTTTTTGTTCCGTGCGCCTTGCGCTGTTCAGCCGAGTGACGTGGCTTTCACTAGCCATCGCTCCCCTTGCGGAGGCCCGTACGGGTGACCCAGTCTCGGTCGGAAATCAGACTTTCATCAATCGCGGCTTGGTTGGCGTGGGCCGGCTGCGCTCCGATCTCAAAGACAAATTCGGAGAGACGTTCGGTTCGTTCTCGGCGTTTTCGTTCCAACCGGGGACTTGGCGGCGCAACGCCGATGGCTCGTATGCGGGCACTCTCATCGCTCAACCCGACCGCGGTTACAATGTGGCTGGAACCACCAACTACCGCGGACGCTACAACAAAGTATCCGTCGCCTTCACCCCTTTCGCGACCGGCGGAGTCCAACAAACTCAGGTCAGCCTTGCGCTCACGGACACCATTCTTTTTACGGAAGCGGACGGCACACCGTTCACCTCGCTGGATCCCACCTCCAGCGGTACGGGTTCGCGCCCAGGCTTTCCGGCCCTCCCCCAGGCGTTCAATGGACGTCTCTCGATCGATCCCGAGGGCATCGTGATTAATGCCGATGGCTCCGTGTGGGTAAGTGACGAATACGGTCCCTACATCTTCAAATTTTCCGCCGACGGAAAACTGACGTCCGTCATCCGCCCACCCGAGGCGTTCATTCCCAAGCGGAACGGTGCCGATTCGTTTGCTTCCAACAATCCAGGTCCCAATCAACCTGCGCCTTCCCCTGCCGATCCCACCACCGGTCGCCAGAATAACCAAGGCCTCGAAGGCCTGTCGATTTCGCCCGACGGTCGGACGCTCTTCGCGCTGCTCCAGTCGGCTACCCGTCAGGACGGAGGCACCGGAGGCGCGGGACCGCGGCGCCACACCCGCCTCCTCGCCTACGATCTCGCCACCGCGGCCGCGCCTGTCCTGAAGGGCGAGTATGTCATCGCACTGCCGACTTATCCCCTCGGTACAGGCACCCGAGTACCTGCACAAAGCGAGCTCCTGGCGTTGAACAACACCCAGTTTCTGGTGCTGGCCCGCGACGGCAACGGACGGGGCAACGCCTCAGTCACTTCGCTTTATCGAGCGATTCTCGTCTACGACATAACCAGCGCGACCAACATCGCAGGCACCGCCTTCGACACGAGCGCCACTCCGATCGCTCCCGGTGGCGTTCTGGCCAGCGGAATCGTTCCCGCGACCTCGGGGATTCTCGTCAATATGAACGAGACCGACGAACTCGCCAAATTCGGTCTCAACAACGGTCCGGTCGATACCGCCAATACGCTCTCCGAAAAGTGGGAGGCCCTCTCCCTCGTGCCGGCGCTCGATCCGACCGCACCGAACGATTGGTTTCTTTTCGTCGGAAACGACAACGACTTCATCACCACCTCGGGTTTCCAGGACGGCACGGCGTACTCGGCCGCTCTCGACAATGACACGATGGTTCTCGTTTACCGCCTGACGCTCCCCGGTCGCCTCGTCAACGTCTCGAGCCGCGCGATCACAGGAAGCGGAAGCAATTCGCACATTCTCGGATTCGTCGTCACCGGCGCCAAACCGAAGCCCACCCTGGTTCGGGCGGCAGGACCTGCGCTGGCAGGATTCGGAGTGACCGGCTCGCTGGCGGATCCGATCCTCACCGTTTTCGACCAACAGGGTCGGGTCGTACGGACGAACGACAACTGGAGCGACGCGCCAAACGCTGCGGAAATCCGCACCTCTGCACAGCTCGCCGGCGCGTTCTCTTTCACCGAAGGAAGCAAGGACGCAGCGACGCTCCTGCAACTCGATCCGGGAGCTTATACCGTCCGAGTCAACGGAACCGGCGATGCGGTCGGCGTAAGCCTGATCGAAATCTACGAACTCCCGTAACCCCCAGTCGACTACGTGACGATCGGGTTTCCGCCGGGTGATTTTTCGATGACAAACGCATTTTCCAATTGTGAGTTCGCCGACCGTCCCGGCGTTTAGCATGATGCCAGCACTCAACTTTGGTCCTGCGTTGTCCCTGCTCACCAACCTGCGGACTTCGTCGCTCCAACCGTTTCGTGCCTGGGCACGGACCACCCAAAAGCGCGTTCGTCCGCCCTGCTGTCGCGAGCACGCTGGCATGGAGTCTCGCGAACGGGCGCGTCTTCTTCGCGAGGGCAATGCCTGCGAAGCGCAGCTTGCGACCATCTTGAGAGAACCGGGTCGCGGACGTAGTCCTACGATCGTGCTCGGTGGATTCGTGCCGGATGCGGTCGATCAGGTTTTCCTGCTGCGGAGGCTTCTCCTCCGCTCGGGAGACGTCTACTATATCAAGTACCCTCGCGAACGTTTTTCGCTTCCCCTGCTCTGCGCCCAGCTCGACGATCTCGTGGAGGAGCTTTCCTCCCAAGGCTGTGCCCCGGTTCTCTTTGGTGTCAGTTTCGGTGCCGGAATCGCCCTGGAGTGGCTGCGCCGCGGAAATCGAACCGCGCGTCTTGGCGCTCTCGTGCTCGTGAGTCCAGTGGCCTGTCTCGCCGATGTGATCGACCCCACCTCCGCGAAACCGGCGACCTTGCTGGGACGCGCCCTTCTGCCCTATCTGGAAGCGGAGAAGCCCGTCACGGACGCTTCCGTGGAAAAATCCCGCCTCGTCTTTAGACGGATGTTCGAGGCCGGAGCCCAAAACAAAACGGCGCTCCGACAATTGATGTCGGTTCAGGACATTGGACGGATCCGTGATAGTGTCACTGCCAGCATCCGCGAGATCACCACCCTCGGCTCGCTCGAAAGGGTGCGCGCGCTCACTTCGATGCCGCCGCTGACCGACGGTTTCTCCGCTCAACTCGCACCCCTCACGGAGGCGCCCGCGTTGGTGCTTTTTGCGGAGCGAGAGGAGGCAGTGCTCGACCCGCACTCGCCCACCCGCTTTGCGCTGGATCGTGCCACGCGTGCCTACCTCCCCAACGGGAGGGTCGAAAACGTGCTCGCTCGTCCCGGCGACGCACCGGTACAGCACGCTTCCCTCGTTTTTCACGTCGTCGATTTTCTCCCGCACTTGGAGACATTCTATCGCGAAGTTCGCCAAGCTGGACTGGCGATCGCCGCATGATCGCTACCATCCCCGCTCCGCCCGCACGCCGTCCGTGGCTGAACCGCGCCGTCGCGGTCGGCGCTGCGGTGAGGACTGCCCGACTCTCCCATCAGCTCCGCAAGGCGGGCGGTGGCATCGCCGAGCAGGAGAACGCGCGAGCTGCGCTGATGATCGGCTTCGCCACGACCCAGTTCGGCCGCGCCGAAGGGATCGAGGCTCGGATACGGTACGCCGATTTTCGAAACCGAGTCGCTCCTCGCAGCTACGAAGCGTTCGCACCTTGGATCGAAAGAATGAAACGGGGCGAGGCCGACGTGCTCTGGCCCGGTCAGTGCGCCCACTACGCCGTCTCGTCCGGCACCACCTCGGGACGCACCAAGTATTTGCCGATCACGCCCGCGATGCTCGGCCATTTTCGCAAAGCCGGGTTGGACTCGCTTTGCTTTTATACGCGTCGCGTGGGTCGGTCGGACCTGTTTAAGGGTAAGCACCTTTTCCTCGGAGGCTCCACCTCGCTCGCCCCGATCTCGGAATCTGCGCCCTATCTGGCCTGGAGCGGCGACTTGAGCGGAATCACCGCGCTCAACCTTCCGAAATGGGCAGAACGGGCGCTTTACGAACCGGGACGCGAGATTGCCCAAATCTGCGACTGGCCGGAAAAACTCCGGGCGATCGTCGCGCGCACCGCGAGCCGTAATCTTACGATGATCGCCGGCATTCCCAGCTGGCTTCTCATTCTGGCCGAGGAAGTGCGGCGGCAAACCGGAGCACCGACGCTTCGAACGCTTTGGCCGCAACTCGAATGCGTGGTCCATGGAGGCGTTCCGCTGGGTCCCTTCGAAACGCAGCTGCGGTCCGCCGCCGGTCCGGGAGTGAATTTCCATGAAGTCTATCCAGCCTCGGAGGGCTTCGTCGCCGCACAGGACGCCGCCGCCGAGCTAGGCCTCCGACTGATCGCCAACGCCGGGATTTTCTACGAATTTATCCCGCTCGCGCATTATGACGAAACCAGGCTCGCCGAGAGCGGTCTCGAAGCGGTGTCGCTCGCCGGCGTTCGAACCGGTGTCGACTACGTTCTGCTGATGACCACTCCGGCCGGACTCTGTCGATATGCCATTGGCGACGTCGTTCGCTTTGTCTCCACCGAACCTCCCAGGCTGATCTACGTCGGGCGAACCCGGCTGCAGTTGAGCGCCTTCGGCGAGCACGTGATCGAAAAAGAGCTCACGGATTCTTTGTGCGAAGTCGGGGACGCACTCGGCCTGACCGTAGCTAACTTCCATGTTGCGCCTCGTTTTGTGGATACATCGCACGGTGTCCATCGCGGAAGCCACGAATGGTTCATCGAGCTGAAATCCGGAACGCTCGGCGACCCGCGAGCTGCCGCGCTTGCGTTGGACCGTGCATTGCAACGACTCAACGACGACTATGAAGCGAAGCGAAAAGGCGGCGGTCTCGATTGTCCCTCGGTGAGATCGCTTTGTCCGGGAACGTTCGAACTCTGGATGCGCTCGCACGCCAAATGGGGCGGTCAAAACAAGGTCCCGCGCTGCCGGAGCGACCGTCAGGTCGCCGACGAGCTGACGCGGTGCGACTCGCCACCGCTGTGAAAACCATCGCGCTCCCTCAGCGGCGCTTCGACAAAGACGGCGACGTCCGCGTCACGACGATCGGCCCAACTCGTTCGCGACTGGCTTTTTCGAGGGATTCTTCACGCGGGGTTTGGGCTGAACCTTCCCAAGACCGCTTGCCTTCGTTTGCTTGCGCGCGGCTTTCACGGCCTTTTTCGCTTTTTTCAATTCTTTGCGGGCAAGCTTGAGCACGGCCTTGGCGTCTTTCACGTGCGCTTTGACCGATGCGAGATGCTTTTCAGACGGGCTGAGAGCCTTCGTTTCCTTCTTTTTTTCGGATTTCATGAGATTACAGATAAGGGTGGGCATACCGGGAAATCCCCGACAGCCACGAACCGATGTCACCTGTCTGTAACACACCCACACCCATCCGCAATCGCTGCAATGTTACGTTTTATCCGTAATTTAGCCATAATTTTGCGATAATACGCACCGTTCTCCACGACGCTGTTCCCATCGAAACGAACTTTACGTTCCGGTAAAATGTTTCCCTGAAGCATGCGGAGAACCGATTAATCGAGTAGTATGTGAGCATAACGAGCATGACCGCTTTCACCACTCTCTCCACTTCTCCGCTGCCTCCCACGGATCGAGGGCATCGCGATCGTCACCACGACGACTCCGAAACGGCATTGTCCTTGCCCACTCCACTCGTCCGCAACCGCTTCGCGGAAACCGCGCCTGCGAACACCGCTCCCTCCGACGCAGCCTGCCTCGAAGGCTACTTCATCGACAAACGAGGAAACCTCAGTCGACTCGTCTTGGAAGAATTTGGAGCAGACCGTTTCAAAGTCCAAGCGCACCTGTGGCTTACGCGTGCACGCGCCGAAACGGGCCAGCTGATGGTGAACCCTGCGGACCGCCGTTCCCAAATCGTGTTTTCCGGAATCGGAGACGAAGACCAGATCCTCGTCGAAGTGATCCGCCAATCGAAGTACGATATGAGCGAGGATTCTCTGTTTGAGGCCACCGCCGCCTGCTCAACGCACACGGCCGAAGTCGTTCTCGAATCGGTTTATAAAGGTGCCACCACCGACCGACTCATGGAGATGGTAATAACGCTCGGTTCGCGCGGGGTGCTTATGCAGGACGCCGTTGCAGATGAAGAAATTCGAGCCTGAAACGCGGTGAGAAGCGCCTTAGGTTAACGGCGCGGAGGTGGGGTAGCAGCGGCGCGTTTAAACGAAGAACGAGCCGTCTCGAAAACGTCACACCGAAGCCGGACTCACACGCGGTCACGCCGAGCGGCCTTCGCTTCCTTCTTCGATTTCTTGAGATTCCGACGCGCCTCCTTCACCGCCGCTTTCGCCAACTTTGCGGCGGCCTTGGCGGCTGCAAGCAGACTTCTGGCCCGCATTACCGCGACATTCTCCCGCAAATACTTGGGCTGCGACGCTCGGGCACCTTTCGTTTTTCCGTTTTTCATGAAGTCAGGGCAAGAGAGTCTCCCATGCCAGCCACGATGGCGCGACAATCCTGCGACAACCGGGTGACGATTTCCTCATCCGCGTAGATTTAACGGGAGTCTAGATTGGCCTGCAAAGGATCGATCCGACAACCCCCGGGTTCAGGCGTTTCCGTTCGAATACGGCACGGGTTTTCCGACGTGGCACCGGAAACCTTCTTTTATGACATCGGATTCCGGATCGCGCTTGCGGTGATATCCTGACCGTCGCGCTGAAGAACTCCGGCGTTCATTTGTGCTAAGTTCGGAATATTATGGGAGGTGACCCCAGGCAACATCGCCACGATCGAAAGGCCCCGCGTTTCGATGGCCTGCCCATTCTCTTGAAAGAGATTCCCTCCGTGTACGCTGACCATTTCGGCATTACCAAGGACCAACACCGGGGTCGCTCGGTCGAGCGCAGAGATGTTTCCGATGCGCACCGATTGGCTCATTGCAACGTCGGGTGCATAGATCCCTGTGCGACCGTTCGTCCTAAAAACTCTGCGTTTCCAAAGAAAACGCCACCCATCTTTCCGCTTTCGTTGACGATGACCAAGACGCCGGCATCGGCGACGCCGTCGTAGATCGTGTCTTTTTTAAAGAGCGGACTGCCATTTTTCGCCGGGTCATTGCTCGCGGACGGCGGCTTCCCCGAGTCGTAGTTGCCGGTCGGATCGACCGCGGTCAATTTTCCCACTGTAAACAGGCTCACATGAGTCGATTCGTCTCCACCGGCGACAATGAGGCAAGGATGTCCCTTCATGTAAGTCACCTCCTGATTAAAATTGCGGGGGAGCGCCGGTCCTGAAGGAGACTCCAAGACGATCGTAAGACTTCCTTTTCCGCTGAACTCCGCTTGAACGATGGCTTCATCGAGATCCAGGAACGAAACCCTCGTGACCTGTCACGGGTCCGCGGATACAGTCGCGCCGTCACCGGTCAAAAGTATCTGGTCATAAATGTTGCCGTTGGGATGACGAACGTCCGTTCCCACCTCGAGACCGTGGCCCACTACCTTGGTTTCGGCGACGATACCGAGCGGAGACGGAGCGGATTCGAAAGACCCGTTCTCGTAGACGGCGCGCACGGTGTAGAGTCCGGCATCACTCGACTGGACATTTTCTATCCTGTGCACGACCGAAGTCGTCGTCGCGAGAACGCTGCCGTTTTTGAGCCACTCGTACCGGACGGCCCCCGGATTTCGAACGACCGCATTTCATTCGACCCGATCGCCGGGACGGGAGGTTCGGCTGGACGGCTGCAGTGTAACGTTGGGCTGTGCAACCACGAGCAAGGGCAACGCATAGACAAAATCGCCGCCTTTCCCCTGCTTGTTCGCGCTCAACCAAGCTCGGAAATTTAGCGTGTATTGCCCGGCGGCGGATGGCGTTCCCGCCAAACTACCGGAAAATCCGTTTAAGAGGTCACCCACCAATCCGGGTATAGCCATACCCGGAGGCAGCGCACCGCGAATTTCATAGGAGCCCGGATCTGAGGGAGCCCCCACAATTGCGAACACCAAGGTAAATGGGGTTCCGAGGACCGCGCGGGGCGATTCCGGATTTGTGACTAGCTGGGTCGCTCCAGCCAGAGCGTGCACCGAACCGCCGAGTCCCGCCGTGAGAGCGGCGAACTCCCCGCAACGGGCAACGGCGGCCAGTGACGAATAGAGGAAACCCGACGATCGGACGGTCACAGGAAGCGACTGATACAGAAAGCTCAGCGCTGCACCTACGAGTCGAAGTCTAAATCCAGTTGCCCAACGATCGCCTTTCATGCCGGGAGGAGGGAACGGTTTCACATCGATGACACGTGAAACACACTACTGCCAGAACGCGAAACCGTCATCGTAAAAAATTGTTACAAATCGGCTCCTAAGCGCCACGCAAGCCGGTCGCGGACTTCTCTTTGCACGATTGTAACCTATTCGTCGCAATCGCGAGAGCAGAACACTCTCGGAAGTCCGAAGTAAACGTCGCATGAGTCGCACTCTCCCCGCCTCGAACGGTCCGATATCGTCTTTTCCGGCGATGGGTTTGATCGAGTCGTCGATCGAGCGGCTGGAAGACGCTGCGCTCCTTGAAAGCCTGGTCACGCATAGCACTGCTATCCGGCTAGATATATCGATCGAGACGGCGCTAGCCGCCCTTAGAAAGAATCACGTGCAAATTGCCGCGGTGGTCGAGCAAGGAAGCGTAAGGGGTTTACTTTATCTGGATCACGTCGATCAGCTCCTCGCCACCCGATACGGCTTTGCACTTTACGCCGGCAGACCCGTCACCGAGGCCATGCGTCCTCACTTCTTCAACCTCTCGGTGGGGCAACCGATCGCAACGGTGTTCGGGCTGGTGATGCTCCGCGACAAAGCTTCGTTCAACGAAGACATCCTCCTCTTGGATTCCGACCAGCGTTTTGTTGGATTCATCTCGGTTCACACGCTCGTACAACTGCAACATCACCTCTTGCAGCGGAATTTGCGCGAACTGGCCTCCGCCCGTGACTTGGCCCTCGATGCGGGCCGAGCCAAGTCGCAGTTTCTGGCAAACATGAGTCACGAAATTCGTACCCCGATGAACGGGGTGATCGGCATGGCGAATCTCTTGCTCGACTCACCCTTAAAGGACGAACAGCGCGAATTAGCCGATACCATCGCACAGAGTGGCGAGGCGCTGCTCACGATCATCAACGACATTCTCGATTTTTCGAAGGTCGAAAGCGGTCATCTTACGCTCGAAGTCATAGACTTCGATCTCATCTCCCAAATGCAGGCCGTCTTCGATCTGCAGGCAAATGAAGTGGCGCGCAAAGGAATCTCTCTTCGCTGCCAAGTGAATCCTCAACTCCCTCGGCAAATGCGCGGAGATCCGGTGCGCGTGCGGCAGATCCTCCTGAACCTGGTCGCCAACGCGATCAAGTTTACGGAACGCGGCGAAGTCTGCGTTTCGGTTTCGTCGGTGACGGAGAAACGGCTTCTTCGCTTCGAAGTCAGCGATACCGGTATCGGCGTCTCCGAAGCGGTGCAGCGCAAGCTTTTTCAACCCTTCGTGCAGGCCGACGCTTCCACCACTCGAAAGTTCGGCGGTACGGGATTGGGCCTGGCCATTTGCCGCCGGCTCGTCGGTCTGATGGAAGGCGAGATCGGAGTGAAAAGCATTCCCGGCGAAGGTTCCACGTTCTGGTTCACGGCGTCTTTGCTGGACCGTCCGATCGCCCCTTTAACGACGTCCGTCAGCGTACTCCACGACGACCAAGGCCGACCGACCCCGACGAGCGTCGAGGGGCGCAAACGTTCTTCTGAAGCGGTTTTGACCGGAACGTGCGAATCTGCCGACCCGTTTTATCCGGAGAGAATCCTTTTGGCGGAGGACAACCCGGTCAATCAACGCGTCACCCAACTCCAGCTGGCAAAACTGGGATACGAAGTCGACGTCGTCGCGGACGGCGGGCAGGCGATCGGTGCTTTGCGAAAGCGAAGATACGCACTGATTTTGATGGACCAACAAATGCCGGTTATGGACGGTCTGGCCGCGACACGCGCGATCCGAGCGGGCCAGGCGGCCGGGGACCCCGCGTTTCCCCACAGCCTCAAAATCGTGGCAATGACCGCCAATGCCATGATCGGAGACCGAGAAGCGTGCCTTCACGCCGGCATGGACGACTACATCGCCAAACCGGTACGAGTCGACGCGTTGCGGACGATTCTAAATCGAAATCTCAAACGCCCAACTGCGCCTTTGGATGTCTCCGTCGAAGAATCGAGAGAACCCTCCGCGATCGCCGAATTCGAATCGGTTTCCAGGGCAATCTAAGACTGGACAGCGAAAGCGTAGGGGTTACCCGAAAGTTCTCCCCTTCGGAGCGGCGACCTCTGCCGAGTCCGCATGGCTCGGAAACCCGATCGAGGGTCGGGCCCTTGATCGAGCGCAACTATGCGAGCCCTAGAAAGATAGCCTCACGAAACGGACCGTGAGGACAAACTAGCCTGTGAGCCGAACATAGGGTAACGACCTCCAAGAACATAACTACCGACACCACGGACCGGAATGTGACGGTGTCCCAACCAGACTCTGGGGCGCGATTCGAACTCAAGCGGGCGAAGCGTGGCCATCTGCGCCTGGGCAAATGTCCGGACATTACCCTGACAAAAGGCCG
>Ga0105046_10000928_pt1 | contig 43354 bp, 45 predicted proteins | sample MAT03_FD_78385 | JGI IMG/M metagenome (GOLD analysis project Ga0105046, IMG submission 78385) | Freshwater microbial communities from Lake Fryxell liftoff mats and glacier meltwater in Antarctica - MAT-03 (megahit assembly) | ecosystem: Environmental > Aquatic > Freshwater > Ice > Liftoff... | reverse complement strand
TCAGCCGCCGTCCGCCAGGCCCAGCACGTGGTCCATGCCGAACAGCCCGGGCCCGCGCGTGGCCAGAAACTTTGCCGCGCGCAGCGCGCCTTCTGCATAGGTGCGCCGGCTGCTGCTCTTGTGCGTGATCTCGATGCGCTCGCCGTCGCCGGCGAAGAGCACGGTGTGGTCGCCGACGATGTCGCCGCCGCGCAGCGTGGCAAAGCCGATGCTGCCGCTGCGGCGCTCGCCGGTGAACCCCTGTCGCGCCCAGACGGCGCTGTCGGCCAGCGTGCGGCCGCGTGCGTGCGCCACCGCCTCGCCCATCGCCAGCGCGGTACCGCTGGGGGCGTCGACCTTGTGCCGGTGGTGCGCCTCGACCACCTCGACGTCGAAGGAGTCATCCAGCACCCGCGCCGCCACCGCCAGCAGCTTGAGCACGACGTTGACGCCCACACTCATGTTGGGCGCCATCACGATGCCGATGTGTTCGGCCGCGTCGGTGATCAGCGCCCGCTGTTCGGCGTCGAAACCCGTGGTGCCGATGACCAGTCTGACACCGGCGGCGCGGCACGCGGCCAGGTGCGCCAGCGTGCCTTCGGGGCGGGTGAAGTCGATCAGCACCTGCGCGCCAAACAGCCCCTGGGCCAGCACATCGGTGATCGGCACGCCACTGCGGTGGTCCAGGTGGCCGGCGGCGTCACTGCCCAGCAGCGGGCTGCCTGGCTGGTCGAGCGCGCCGCTGAGCCTGCAGCCCGGGTCGGCCAGCACGGCATCGACCAGCATGCGCCCCATGCGGCCGCCGGCGCCGGCCACCGCGATGCGCAGCGGCGCGACTGCCGACATCACGTCGGCCGTCACGTCGGTTCTAGCGGCGGGTACTCGCGCACCGGGCCCACCGGCTCGGCCGGCGGCGCTTCACGCCGTACCGGCGCCGGCAGCGCCTTGCGTTGCGCCTCGCTGAGCTCGAGCGTGGGCGCGCGGGCGGTGGTGCGCGCGCGGGTGATCGAGGCGACGAACTCTCTCTCGCTCGGCAGATCGGGCGGCGCATCCAGGCTCTGGAGCAGATCGCCCTCGAAGCGCGCGATGATGCTGCGGCGCTGCGGCGCGGTGCCCTGGCGGCGGATCGTGAACAGGTAGTCCCAGCGGTCGGCGTGGAAGACATCGGTGAGCAGCGGCGAGCCCAGTGCATCGCGCACCTGCGAGCGGCTCATGCCGGGGCGCACCAGCGCCACCTGCTCGCGCGTGACCACGTTGCCCTGCACGATGTCGATGCGGTAGGGCGTGATCAGGCCAAAGAAGCTGTCGGCCGCGCGCATCGGCGAGGCGCAGCCACCGAGCAGCAAGGCGGCGGCCAGCATGGAGGCGGCGGCGGCCGGACGACGCAGCGAACGGGTCATGGGCTTGATGAGGGGTGGGTGCCGCGGCGGATGATCCATGCCGACTCGACGATGGACGGCTCGCGGCTGGCTATCATCGGATCATTCTAGCCGGCGCCCTCTGCTGCCGGCCCGGCCGGGGGAAGCGCCATGGCGCGCATCGACGAACTCAAGAGCAGTGGTCTGAAGGCCACGCAGCCGCGGCTGAAGATCCTCGAGGTCTTCCAGCGCGCCCAGCGCCGCCACATGACTGCCGAGGACGTCTACAAGGCGCTGCTCGGCGAGCAGGCCGATATCGGGCTCGCCACGGTGTACCGCGTGCTGATGCAGTTCGAGCAGGCCGGGCTGCTGACGCGCAGCAACTTCGAATCCGGCAAGTCGGTGTTCGAGCTCAACGAGGGCCACCACCACGACCATCTGGTCTGCCTGAGCTGCGGCCGCGTCGAGGAGTTCTACGACGCCGAGATCGAACAGCGCCAGCGCGCCGTGGCGCTGGCCCGCGGCTTCGAGCTGCAGGAGCATTCGTTGTCGCTGTACGCCAGCTGCACCAAGGCTGGCTGCGAGCACCGCAGCAAATAGCCGCTGCTCGGAGTTCGCGGCTCAGAGGTCGCCGGCCTCCATCGCGCGCTGGTGGCGCGCGACGAACTCCTGGTAGGTGTCGATGCCGCGCAATTGCAGCACCGTGTTGCGCACCGCCGCCTCGACCAGCACCGCCAGGTTGCGCCCGGCGTCCACCTGCACCACCACCTTGCGCACGCCGATGCCCAGCACGTCCTCGTACAGTGGCTCGTAGGGCAGGCGTTCGAAGTCGCGTTCCAGCGTTTCCTTGCGCACCAGGTGGACGATCAGCTTGAGTCGCATCTTGCGCCGCACTGCCGTCTCGCCGAAGATCGCCTTGATGTCCAAGAGTCCGATGCCGCGCACTTCCAGCAAGTTGAGCAGCAGTTCGGGGCAGCGGCCCTCGAGCGCGGTCTGGCTGATGCGGTAGATGTCCACCGCGTCGTCGGCCACCAGGCCGTGGCCGCGGCTGATGAGCTCGAGCCCGAGCTCGCTCTTGCCCAGGCCCGATTCGCCGGTCAGCAGCACGCCGAGGCCGAGGATGTCCATGAACACCCCGTGGCGCGTGGTGCGCTCGGCGAAGTGCTGGGCCAGAAAGCCGCGCACGACATCGATCACGTGGCCGGCCGACTCGGCGGTGACGAACAGCGGGATCTCGGCGCGGTCGCACAAGGCGACCAGCTTGTCCGGCGGCTGCTGCTCGTCGGCGACGATCAGCACCGGCGGCTCCAGCGTGACGATGCGCGAGATGCGGCGCTCTTGGACTTCGGGCGCGCAGTTGTCGAGGTAGGCCACCTCGCGGCGGCCGAGGATCTGCACCCGGTAGGGGTGGATGTAGTTCAGGTAGCCGACCAGGTCGGCCGCCGATCGCGCATCGCGCACCGCGGCGTCGTCGAAGTGTCGTTCCGGGTGGGTGTGGCCGGCCACCCACTGCCAGCGCATGCCGGGGCGGTGCTCTTCGAACAGCGCCTCCGCACTCATCGAGGTGGGCTTCATGCCCGGTTGCGGCTCAGGCCACCGACTTCAGCGGCTCCCAGTCGGCGATCAGCTTGTGCACACCGGCTGCGTCGGGCTCGGTCTTGAGCCGCTCGCGCAGGTCACGGTCGGACAGCATCTCGGCGATCTCCGACAGGATTTCCAGGTGCCGCTGTGTGGCCGCCTCGGGCACCAGCAGGAAAATCAGCAGCACCACCGGCTCGTCGTCCGGGGCATCGAAGGGGATCGGCTGCTGCACCCGCAGCACCGCGGCAAGCGGGTTCTTCAGCCCCTTGATGCGGCCATGCGGGATGGCCACACCGTGGCCCAGGCCGGTGGAGCCCAGACGTTCACGCGCAAACAGGTTGTCGGTGACCGTACCGCGCGCGATCGCGTGCTGGTTCTCGAATTGCAGTCCAGCCTGCTCGAAGACGCGCTTCTTGCTGGTGGCCTCCACGTTGACCAGCACATTGCTGGAAGGGAGGATGGCTGCGAGTCGGTTCATGGGCACATCCAGCGTCCCGCCGGCGAACGACAACGTCGCGACGGGATATGTGACAGGGCAAAGAACTATAGCAACGGGACGTAAGCGCGTCTGTGCAGTGCACCACCTGAACGCGGGGTTGTTGCTGCGGCGCAGCAACTGCCTTGCCACGGCCCGCAGGTCAGTCCGAATGGGCTGCCCTGCGGGCGCACGGGCGCGGTTGTTCAGACGATGCCGGCGTCCAGCCGCTTGGGCGACTGGTGGTGGTGGTCCTGCAGACGGTCCTTGTGGCGCACCACCTGGCGGTCGAGCTTGTCCATCAGCTGGTCGATCGCCGCGTAAAGGTCCTCGTGCGATTGCTCGACGAAGATGTCGCGGCCCTTCACACGCAGCGTCACCTCGGCCCTCTGCCTTCGGTCCTTCTCCTTCATCTTTTCCACGGTCAGCAGCACGTTGATGTCGACCACCTGGTCGAAGTGTCGGGTAACGCGATCAATCTTGGTGAGCACGTATTCGCGCAAAGCGGGAGTGACTTCCAGATGGTGTCCGCTGATCGTCAGATTCATCAGTGCCTCCTATTCAAGGCGTTTAGGGATCGAAGAAGGGCAGTGGCGGGCGAGGCCGAGGGGCGCGGGTGGGGTGGGGTTTACAGCGATAGGGAGCGGGGCCGTTGAGGACGGCTGCCCCAGTGTGCACCCGAATCCCCGCAGATGACAAGGCCGTGACTTCGACCATGGCGCCGCAGTTGTGACACCTTGGATACCATTGCCGTCGGCCGTCCCCGGGCGGCACAGGAGAGGTGAATGGGCGGGTCTCTCGCAGGGCGCAGGCGGTGGTTGTGCAGCGCGCTGGCGGTGGGCGTGGGCGTGAGCGGGGCTGCGACGACGCTTCGAGCGCAGACCGTTACAAAAGCGCCGCCGCTGCCGATCTTCGACGCCCACCTGCACTACAGCCACGATGCCTGGGAGCGACTGCCGCCCAAGGAGGCGATCGCCCTGCTGCGCCGCGCCGGGCTGCAGCGGGCGATGGTCTCCAGCAGCAGCGACGAAGGCACGCAGATGCTCTACGCCGAGGCGCCCGACCTGGTGCTGCCCGTGCTGCGGCCGTACCGCACGCGCAGCGAGATCGGTACCTGGATGCACGACGCTTCGGTGCCGCCGTACCTGGAAGAGCGCTTGCGCAAGTTCCGCTTCGTGGCGATCGGCGAATACCACATCTACGGCGCCGACGCCGACACCCCGGTGATGCGCCGCGTGGTGCAGCTGGCGCGCGAGCACGGGCTGTTCCTGCACTCGCATTCCGACGCCGAGGCGATCGAGCGCCAGTTCGTGCAGGACCCGCAGGCACGCATCCTTTGGGCGCATGCCGGCTTCGACACGCCAGAGCGGGTGCGCGACATGCTGCGCCGCCACCGCAACCTGTGGTGCGACCTCGCTTTTCGCAGCGACCACGCCAGCGACGGCCGCATCGACCCGGCCTGGCGCGCGGTCTTTCTCGAGTTCCCTGACCGTTTCATGGTCGGCACCGACACCTTCACGCCCGAGCGCTGGTTCTATGTCGTGCCGCATGCAGAAGGCGTGCGCCGCTGGCTGGCCGAATTGCCGCGCGAGGTGGCCGAGCGCATCGCGTGGAAGAACGGCGACGCGCTGTTCGGGCGCATGCTCGCTGCCCGGCCTTGAGGCGCGGCGCCTGGGCGGCGGCGCTGGCGGCGCTGCTGACTTGGAGTCTGGCGACACCGCTCGTCGCCCGTGCGGCCGAGCGACCGCCCTTGCACGGCGCCGAACGCGCCACGATCCTGGCCCACGGTCCGTGGCCCGCGGCGGCAGCGCGTGACGGCTCCAACCGCGTGCAGCACCGGCGCGCCGCGTCAGATTTCGGCAAGCGGTTGTTCTTCGACGCCCGGCTGTCGCGCGACGGCAGCGTGTCCTGCGCCAGCTGCCATCAGCCCGAGCGTGCGCTGCAGGACGGGCGGGCGACGCCGTTCGGGCTGCTCGACGGCCAGCGCAACACGCCCGGTCTGGACGATGTCGCCGGGCAGCGCTGGTTCGGCTGGGACGGCGCGCACGATTCGCTGTGGTCAGCCAGCCTGGCCCCGCTGCTCAACCCGGCCGAGATGGGTTCCAGCGCCACGGTCGTGGCTCGCCGCGTGCGCGAAGAGCCTGCTTTGCGCCAAGGCTGGCGCCGGGCCTTCGACGTGCCACCGCCGGCCGACGACGAAGCGGTGCTGGTGGGCGTGGCCAAGGCGCTGGCGGCGTGGCAGGCCGTGCTGGTGTCGCCGCGCACGCCTTTCGATGACTTTCGCGATGCGCTCGCCCGCGGCGACCGCCGGGCGATGGCGCGGTACCCGGTATCCGCGCAGCGCGGGCTGCAACTCTTCGTCGGTCGCGGCCGCTGCAGCGTCTGCCATGCCGGCGCGCGCTTCAGCCACGGCGAGTTTGCCGACATCGGCATCCCGTTCTTCGTGCCGGGCGGCGTCGACGCAGGACGCTTCGCCGGCATCGAGACCGTTCGCGCCAACCCGTACAACCGCCTGGGCCGCTGGGCCGACGACGGCGGTGCCGGCGGCTGGGCCACGCGCCATCTGGCTCAGGAGCACCGCCACTTCGGCGAGTTCAAGGTGCCCGGCCTGCGTGGCGTGGCCCGGACCGCGCCTTACATGCACGACGGCAGCCTGGCCACGCTGGCCGACGTGGTGCGCCACTACTCGGAGCTGAACGAGGAACGGCTGCATGCCGACGGTGAACGCATCCTGCGCCCGCTGCGGCTGTCGGCCGGGGAACAGGCCGACCTGCTGGCCTTCATGGCCTCGCTGTCGCCGCCCGCACCGCGCAAGCGTTGAGGCGCTGACCGCCCAATGGCCGGACGGCCCGACGGCCCGACGGCGCCCGGCCGCCGGTCAGTTCAACAGCCGGGTGGCCGCGACCCGGGCGTCGATGTCGCGCAGCAGCTGGCTGTAGGCCGGCGCGCCGACCCCGCCGTATCGCGCGCTGAACTGCGCGGCGCTCAGGAACTCGGGCAGGTCGGAGACATCGGGCAGCAGGTCGCGCTCGGCCACGCCGGCGGCCAGTGCCGACTGCAACCTCTGCGGCTGGCCGACCGCCAGGGTGCCGAAGCGCGCACCGGCACGGTCCACCGCGATGTCGTTGAAGCTGAAGCCGCTGCCCCAGCGCGAGTCGGACACTTCCTTGTACAGGCCGATCGCATCGGCCAGGGGCCCGCCGGCTTCGCTCGCCAGCGCGGCCGAGATGGCGAAGTGCATCGCAAAGTCGTCGCGCCCGGCCAGCGTGACGCGGCGGCGCACTGCGCGCGATGCGCGCTGCGGCTCGAACACCAGCGCCGACACGTCGCGCCCGCTGACGTAGCCGGCCAGCGCCAGCAGCAAGGCGCGATGCTCGCGGCGGGCATCGCCGGCCCGCTCGCGTGCCAGCGCGAAGAGGGGCTGCAGCAGATCGGCCAGCGGCAGCGCGGCATCTTGCGGCGAGGCTGCAGCCACCTCGGCGATGCGCTCGCCGTAGCGTCGCAGCCGTTCACGGTCTTCTGCCGGCAGCCAGACGGCCAGCAGCTTCCGCGTGCTGCGCGCGTTCCACTCGTACCTGAACTGCATCTGCGTGGTCGAGAACGCCGCCGATTGCAGCAGGCCGCCGCCCCAGTGTTCGAGCAGCAGATTGCCGAGCAGGCCCGGCAGCGGCAGGTGGCCGATGCGCAACTGCTCGATCGCCGGCACCGCGGACGTCTGACGCAAGCGCAGCGAGACATTGACCCAGCCCGGCAGCCCGCCTGGTGCCGGCAGGCTGAGCGCCAGATCGACCCGGCCGGCGCCGCTGCGCAGGCTGAAAGCGCCGCGGGCCAGGTGGCGCAGCGCGTGGTCGCCCAGGCGCTCGGCGCTTTCGGGGTTGAGCACAAGCGTGCGCTGCCCGCTCACGCGGGCGCGGCCGGGGTCGTGCAGCACCAGCAGCTGGCGCAGCAGGCCGACGTCGGCCAGCGTCGCCGCGGCGCCGCGCGGCACCTGCGGCGCCGACTGCAGCGCCAGCGCCACCAGTGCCAACAGCAGCAGCGCCGCCAGCAGCGGCAGCAACAGCAGCACGGCCAGCCAGCGCCGCCGTGGCGGCGCGCCGGCGAGGGTCTCGACGCGAGCGCCGCCAGCAGGGGAGGAAGACATCGAGCGTGCAGCGTTCACCGGGGTGCGACCACCTTAGCACGCAGGGTGCAGCGGGATGCGACGAACAGGCGCCGGCCCCGCCGACTGCTCCGCGCGCTGGCGCGCCGCGCCAAGCCGTCTTCGGCCGGCAGCGCCGCCGCATAATCCGGGGCCGTCTTCTTCGGAGACCCTCCTTGGACCAGAGTCACCCTCGCTGACCGTCCGCTCCGGTGCCCGCGTTGTCGCGCGGGTGCGGTGGGGTGAGACGGTCGCCTGTTGCGTCGCAACCGCCCCGAAGCACCCCGTCGCGTCTTGCAGGATGCCGGAGATCACGATGCTCAACGTCTTCACGCTGGCCAACGGCCGGCTCATGCAGGAGGAGATCGACTCGGCCACCGCGCTGTCGCGTGTGCAGCCGGTGTGGGTCGACCTCGAATCGCCCTCGCCCGATGAGAAGGCCTGGATCGCCGGCCGCTTCGGCCTGTCGATTCCCGACGACATCGTCGACGACGACCTCGAAGAGTCGGCCCGCTTCTACGAAGAGGACAACGGCGAACTGCACATCCGCTCGGACTTCCTGATCGACGATGCGGTCGGGCCGCGCAACGTGCGCGTGGCCTTCATCCTGCACCAGAGCGTGCTGTTCTCGGTGCATGCCGAAGACCTGCCGGTGTTTCGCCTGCTGCGCCTGCGCGCGCGGCGCATCCCGGCGCTGATCGAGGATGCCAAGGATGTGCTGCTCAAGCTGTACGACGCCGACGCCGAGTACTCTGCCGACACGCTGGAAGGCATCTACGACAAGCTCGAACTGGTCAGCGCCACCGTGCTCAAGCAGGAGGTCAACGACACCGCCGCCGGCGAGGCGCTGGCCGCCATCGCCAAGGAAGAGGATCTGAACGGCCGCATCCGCCGCAACGTGATGGACACCCGCCGTGCACTGAGCTTCCTGATGCGCAGCAAGCTGCTCAACGCCGAGCAGTTCGAGGAGGCGCGGCAGATCCTGCGCGACATCGACTCGCTCGATTCGCACACCGCGTTCCTGTTCGACAAGATCAACTTCCTGCTCGACGCGACGGTCGGCTTCATCAACATCAACCAGAACAAGATCATCAAGATCTTCTCGGTGGCCAGCGTCGCGTTGCTGCCGCCCACGCTGATCGCCAGCATCTACGGCATGAACTTCCGCCACATGCCGGAGCTCGAGCAGCCCTGGGGCTACCCGTTTGCCCTCGGGCTGATGGTGGCCTCGGTGGCTGCGCCGTTCATCTATTTCAGACGCAAGGGCTGGTTGCGCTGAGCGCAAATCGGGACTTGCCCGAGATGCGCGCGCGCGGGGGCTGCCTTAGCCTTCGCCCGCGATGAAGTCGACCGTCTCCAGCCCCCGCTCCCGCCTGCGCCCGTCTGCGCTGCTGCGGCGGCTGGCGTGTCAGATGGCCTGTCTGGTGGCCTGTCTGGTGGCCTGTCTGGTGGCGGGCACGGCGCAGGCGCAGTTCGCGATGGTGCCCACCCCGCTGGTGGCTGCTGCGCCGCGCGACTCGGCCGCCGAGATCGAGAAGGAGTACCGCATCGATGCCGCGAAGCACCTCTATGCCAGCTACCCCTCGCGCATCTTCCGCGGGCGGCTGCCGCCGCTGTTGTACTCGGTGATGGTGGTCGAGACCGAGATCGACGCCACCGGCCAGGTGCTGGGCGTCAGCGTCATCCGCCGCCCGGCCGCCGACGAGGTGGCGCCGTGGGTCATCGCAATGCTGCGCCGCGCGGCGCCCTTCCCCAAGCCGGCCAAGTTCGAGGGCGGCACCGTGAAGTACATCGACATCTGGCTGGTCGACAAGTCGGGTCTGTTCCAGGTCGACACGCTGACCGAGGGGCAGCGCTAGCCGGCTACGAGTTCACCCGCGCCTTCAGCCAGCGCATCAGCGCGCCCACCACGGGCAGCTTCTCGTACAGCTCTTCGGCCGCGTCCCAGTAGTCACGGTGCACGGCCACGCGGCCGTCGGCGGCAAAGACGATGTGCGAGGCGCCGCGCACCGTCTGCTCATCGGCGCGAAAGCGCTTCATGCGAAACAGGAAGTCCCAGGTCAGAAAGCACTGGTCGCCCTGCACGATGGCCTGGCGGATGACGAAACGCGGCTGTTCCAGCGCGACGAACATGTGCTCGAAGATGCGCTGGACGGCGGCGCTGCCGCGCACCTCGTTGAACGGGTCCTTGAAGAAGGCGTCCCGGGTGTACCAGTCGGCCAGCCGGGCCACGTCCTCGCGCGCGAGCTGCTCGAAGCCTTCGATCAACCGCTGCACCCGCGCGTCCTCGCTGCGCACGCCCATGGTCAGAGCCCGGTCATGCGCCGGATGGCGGCGAAGTAGAGACCGTCGCCCAGCAGCCGCATGGCCTTGAGCGCACGCGTGAAGCGCTTGGGAAAGTGGATCTCGAACTCCCCGCGCTCCCAGCCGGCGATCATCTCGGCGGCCGCAGTTTCGGGGCTGATCAGCGCCGGCATATGGAAGTCGTTCTGCGCCGTCAGGGGCGTTTTCACAAAGCCCGGATTGACCACCGAGATGCCCAGCCCGCGCGGCTGCAGATCCAGATACAGCGTCTCGGCCAGATTGATTAGCGCGGCCTTCGTCGGCCCGTAGGCCAGGCTCTTCGGCAGCCCCCGGTAGCCGGCCACGCTCGACACCAGGCTCAGGTGCGCCGGCTTGCCGGCGGTGGCCTGCTTCATCAGCTGGGGCAGCACGGCGTCGAGCACGTACAGCGCACCGACGTAGTTGACCTGCTGGTGGTGCAGCGCCACGGCCAGATCGAATTCGTCGGCCCGCATCGCGCTGTAGGTGCCGGCGCAATAGACCGCCAGGTCGATGCTTCCGTGGCTGGCGACGATCTGCTGCGCAGCGACGTGCACGGCCTGGCGGTCGGTGGTGTCGAAGGCGATCGCCTCGCTGCCCGGGTGTTCGGAGGCGAACTGCCGCAGCGCGGATTCGCTGCGTGCCGACACCACCACGCGCGCGCCCAGATGATGCAGCCGCGCGGCGGTGGCTCGGCCGATGCCGCTGGAGGCGCCGACCAGCCAGACGCTGCGGCCGGCCCACTTTTCGATGCGCGGGTTGAGTGACACGCGCCTACTTCTTCGTGAACGACAAGGTGACTTCGCCGAGCCGGATGCCGAACTTGCTCATCACCGCCTTGTTCAGCATCACCCGCTCGTCCATCAGGTACATCCAGTCGTCGAACTGCACCTCGTAGGTCTTGTCGTCCACCGGCAAGCGCAGGGTGTAGCTCCAGTTGAGCGCGTTGCCGGCGGCGACCCCGACGGCCTCGCCGACCACATCGTCGGCGCGGCCCGACCAGCGGCCGTTGCCCAGCGACTTCAGGCGCCACACGCGGCGCTCGGTCTTGCCGTCGCTGTAGGTGAAGCGCTCGTCGAGCACGCCGTCGTCGCCGTTCCAGGTGCCGGTCATGGCCACCGTGAAGCGGCGCGCCACCTTGCCGCTGCGGTCGGTGAAGATGCCGTGGGCGGTGAGTTCGCCGTTGAAATAGGTCTTCAGATCGAGGAGCGGCTTCTCGGCCGCGTAGTCGGCCGGCACCGGGCCGGCGCAGCCGGATGCCAGCGTCGCGGCCAGCGCGGCGCTTCCGAGCAGAGCCAGGCGTCGTTTCATGTCTTCAACCTCCTTCGGGGTGTCTGATCCATTGGGTATAGAGCAGCACGGCCGCGCCCAGCTTGAGCAGGCAGGGCAGCGCGCAGTAGGCCAGCGTCAGCGCGTCGAGCGCGCCTTCGTCGCGCGCCCCGGGCGCATAGCCGAAGGCGCCCAGCAGCGGCAGCGCAATGCCCGCAGCCAGCGCCAGGTTGAGCTTGGTGGCGAAATTCCACCAGCCGAAGTAGGCGCCTTCCAGCCGGCCGCTGTCGCCCGCGCGCTGGATCACGCCGGCCAGCATCGCGCCGGGCAGCGTCAGGTCGGCGCCCAGCGCGATGCCGCTGGCGATGCAGACGATGGTGTAGGCGACGACGTCGCCGCTGCCCAGCAGCGCGGCCCAGGCGAAGGTGACGATGGCCAGCAGCATGCCGGCCAGCCAGGCGCGGGCCAGTCCGAAGCGGCCGACCACGCGCACCCACAGCGGCATCGACAGGGCACCGGCGGCGAAGTAGCTGGCCAGGAACAGCGGCTCGAAGGCCTGCGACTGCAGACGGTCGCGGATGAAGAACAGCACCAGCGTGGCCGGTACCGCGCTGGCGATGCCGTTGACCAGGTAGATCGCCAGCAGCCGGCGGAAGGCCGGCGTGCGCAGCGGCCCGGCGAGCGAGAGCGTGCCCTCTTTCGCCGCTGGCCGGTCGGGGCGCGGTGCGAGCAGCAGCAAGGCCATGCCCAGCGCCAGCGTGATCGCAAAGACGACGCTGGCCACCCCGAGCCCGGCGACCGAGGGCAGCACGCTGGCCACCAGCACGCCGACCAGCGCCAGCCCTTCGCGCCAGGAGACGATGCGCGCGCGCTGGCCTTCGTCGCCGCCCAGGCGTGCGCCCCAGGCCTGGTGCACGACGCTGATCACGCTGAAGCTGAGGTAGGTCAGCGCGAGCAGCCCGCCGCACCACCACAGCAACGCCTGCTGCCCCTGGACCATGGGAAAGAAGAGACCGCGAAAGCCGATCGCCAGCAGCACCGCGGCCGCCGCGCTGAAGGCCAGCACGCGGGCGCGCGAGTGCGCAAACCAGCCGTCGGCCAGACGGCCGATCCACGGGTCGGCGACGGCGTCGAGCACGCGCGCGCCCAGCAGCAGCGCGCCAAGCACCGCCAGCGGGATGCCGAACTCGCTCGCGTAGTGGTTGGGCAGCACCACGTACAGCGGCAACGCGACGAAGGCCAGCGGCAGGCCCAGGGCCCCGTATGGCAGGCCGTCGCGCCAGCCGCCGCGCCAGACCGAGGCGCTCACCGGGCGGCGCCCAGCAGGTTCTCGCGCAGCCGCGGCTCTGAGGTCTGTGGCGCCAGCCAGATGCCGAAGAACAGGCGCGCGAAGTCGGCGTCGCGCACCTCGCCGCGCAGCGCGCCGTTCAGGAAGAAACGCGCGCCTTCGCCCGGGCGCTGCACACCGGTCAGGCGGTCACCGGCCTTGACGTCGGGAAACAGCGTGCTCATCGCGGCCAGCCAGCGCTCGCCCTGCTCGGGCCGGACGGTGGTCTGGCGCTTCATCTCGTCCAGCGACCGCTCGGCGATCTGGCGGCCGACGAGGGCACGGGCGTAGGTGATCTCCAGCGCCAGCGGCATCGACCAGTCGTCGGCGGTGACGCCGCGCGCCGCGGTCCACAGCCGCATGTCGTACACGTGCAGCCCGAAGAAGCGCAGCCGCCCCTGGCCCTGCGGCCGCGCACCGGGCAACTCGGCCAGCACCTCGGGCGGCGCTGCGGTGGCGAGGTCCTGCGCGGCCGCCCGGCGCGCTGCCACGGCCAGCGCAGCGCAAGCCAGCAGCAGGCGCCGGCGTTCAGGCATGGACCAGCGTGAACTGCACGACATCGGTGTTGCCGGTGGCGAAGGCGGCTTCGCAGTAGGCCAGGTAGAACTCCCAGATGCGCATGAAGCGGGTGTCGAAACCCTGGCCGCGCACCTGCGCGTCGCGGGCCATGAACTGCAGCCGCCAACGGTGCAGCGTCTCGGCGTAGTCGGCTCCGAAGGCCAGTTCGCGTTCGACGCGCAGGCCGACCTTGGCCGCCTCGGCGCGGAAGGCCTCGCGGCTGGGCAGCAGGCCGCCGGGGAAGATGTACTGCTGGATGAAGTCGGTCGAGCGCACGTAGCGTTCGAACAGGTCGTCGCGGATGGTGATGGTCTGGATGCAGGCACGGCCGTCGCGGTCGAGCTTGTCGCGCAGCGTGCGGAACCAGCTGCCCCAATACTCGCGGCCGACGGCCTCGAACATCTCGATGGAGACGACGGCGTCGAACGGGCCCTCGGGCAGGTCGCGGTAGTCCTGCAGCCGCAGGTCGGCCTGCTCGGCGCGGCCCAGGCGCTGCAAGCGCCCACGCGCGAAGTCGAGCTGTTCTGACGACAGCGTCAGCCCGGTGGTGTGGGCATCGAACTCGGTGGCGGCCATCTCGGCCAGCCCGCCCCAGCCGCAGCCGATCTCGAGCACCCGGGCCCCGGGCTGGACGCGGCACTCCTGCAGTGCACGGCGCACCTTGGCGCGCTGCGCGTCGGCCAGCGGCTGCGCGCGGTCGCCCTGGAACCAGGCCGACGAGTAGCTCATCGTCTCGTCCAGCCACAGGCTGTAGAACGGGTTGCCGATGTCGTAGTGGGCGTGGATGTTCTTGCGGCTGCCGCGGCGCGAGTTGCGGTGCAGCAGGTGCTTGGCGCGGTACAGCAGCGAGCCCCACCAGGTGCCGAAGATGACATCTTCCATCGCCTCGCGGTTGGCGATGAACAGCTTGAGCAGCGCCGGCAGGTCGGGCGTGGTCCAGCCGCCGGCGATGAAGCTCTCGGCGAATCCGATGTCGCCGCTTCTGAGCGCCGCGTGGCAGGCACTCCAGTCGAGCAGGCGCAGCGCAGCGCGCGGCTCTTGGTGTTCCGCGCCCTGGGCGTGCGTGCCGAAGTGCATCTGCGAGCCGTCGGGCAGCTGCACGTCCAGCGTACCCACGCGCAGCTCGCGCAGCAGGCGGAAGACGGCACGCGCGGCGGCGGGGGCGGTTTGAGGCAATTCAACAGTCGAGGAGGATCGGGTCAGCGTGTTCATATCGGGCGACGTCGGTGGGCGAGGAGCACGCGGCTCAGCGGGTGGTGAAGGCGGTTGGCGGCGCCGGCTTGGTGAAGAAGGGCACACGTTTGAGCCACAAGCGAAGCGCGTGCCAGTGGATGCGCGCGACGACGCCCAGGGTCATCAGCGGCACACCGAAGAAGGCGGCGCGCACGCTGGCGGCGGTCAGCGGCGCGAGGTGGCCGCTGACGCTGGTCAGCAGCAGCGGGCCGCCGTCGTCGTCGTCGTGGTCGACGCAGGCGACGATGCGGCCGGCGGTGCGCATGAAGCGGAAGCGGTACCGGCCCGCCACGTCGCAGAACGGCGAGACGTGGAACACCTTGCGCGCGCCGAGATCACGCCCCCAGCCCAGGCGCTCGCCGGCCAGCAGGTAGCAATGCCGCTCGCCGAAGGTGTTGTTCACCTCGGCCACGATGGCAGCCAGCGTGCCGTCTTCGCGCTCGCAGTACCAGAAGCTGACGGGCTTGAAGACATAGCCCAGCACGCGCGGGTAGGTCTGCAGCCAGACCTCGCCGCGGGCGTCGTGCACGCCTTCGCGCTGCAACAGTTCATCCAGCCAGGCCAGCGCGTCGGCGCGGCCGTCGCCATGGTCGCGGTCGTGGAAGGCCAGCCAGCCGAAGCGGTTGCGCGCCAGCGCGGCGCTGGGCTCATCGCGCAGGCGGCGCATCGGCAGCAGCACGAAGTAGGTCGGCACCTGGAAGGCGTGCGAGGCCGGGCGCAGACGGCGGTGGCGCACCACGCCACGGGCAATCTGCGCGCCCTGGTGCGGGCCCGCCGCCGCGTCGGTGCCGGCCTGCATGCTCAGGCGGCCTGGTCTTGCGACTGCGCGGCCCAGCGCTCGCGAAGGCTCTGCACTACCGCGAGCCCCGACATCAGGCCGTCCTCATGGAAGCCATAGCGGGTCCAGGCACCGCAGAACCAGACATGGGCGCGGCCCTGGATGCCGGGCAGCGCGCGTTGCGCGTCGACCGCCGCGCGGTCGAACACCGGGTGGCTGTAGGCGAAGCGGCCGTGCACCCGCGCCGGATCGGGCTGGCGATCGGGGTTGAGCGAGACCACCACCGGGCGCGACCAGGGCAGCGGCTGCAGCCGGTTGATCAGGTAGTGCAGGCAGACGCCGGCGCGCTCGTGCTCGCGGTAAGCGGCGCGCTCGTAGTTCCAGGACGCCCAGGCGCGGCGCGCGCGCGGCAGCAGCGAGACATCGGTGTGCAGCACAGCCTCGTTCGCGTGGTAGCGCACGGCGCCGAGCACCGCGCGCTCCTCGGGGCCGGCGTCTTCCAGCAGCGCCAGGCTCTGGTCGCTGTGGCAGGCCAGTACCACGTCGTCGAAGCGCTCGCTGCCCTGGTCGGTGGCCAGCAGTACGCCGCCGCGGCCGTCGCCGGCCGGGATGCGGCGCAGGCTGCGCACGGGGGTGTCGAGCCGCGCATCGGCGATGCCGGCCAGCATCTTCTGGACGTAGTGTCGTGCGCCGCCGCGCACCGTGTACCACTGCGGCCGGTCGGCCACCTGCAGCAGGCCGTGGTTGTGGCAGAAGCGGATCATCGTGGCGATCGGAAAACGCAGCATCTGGTCGGTCGGGCAGGACCAGATGCAGCCGATCATCGGCAGGAAGTAGCCGTCGCGAAAGTCATCGCTGAAGCGGTGGCGGCGCAGGAACTCGCCGATCGGCTCGGTCAGTTCGGCCTCGGCCTCGCGCGTGGCCAGCCCGGTGGCCAGGCGGTTGAACCGCAGGATGTCCGCCAGCATCCAGAGGAAGCTCGGGCGTAGCGCATTGAGCCGCTGCGCAAAGACGCCGTTGAGGTCGGCGCCGCTCCACTCCAGGCCGCCAGACTGCACGGAGAACGACATCTCCGAAGCAGCCGTCTCGACGCCCAGTTCTTCGAACAGCCGCACCAGGCTGGGATAGGTGCGGTGGTTGAAGACCAGGAAGCCGGTGTCCACGCCGTGGCTCACTCCGTCCAGCGTGAGTTCGACCGTGTTCGCGTGGCCGCCGAAGTGGCGGCCGGCCTCGAACAGCGTGACCTGGGCCTCGGCGGCCAGGCGGTACGCCACCGCCAGGCCCGAAATGCCCGATCCGACGACCGCCAGGCGACGCCTCACCAGCGCCGCTCCCGAGGGAACGAGCAAGGCCGTGCGGACGGGTGACGCCCGCAGAGTGCGGCCCGGGTTCTGTCAGGGGCTGAGGCGGATTCGGGCATCGTTCGGTGGCACGGGCCAGGTGGAGAACACGCGTTGATACGCGTGTCGGGCGGCAACGGATGGAAAGCAGCTTGGACAGGGATATTACTGGTCAGGCCAAATATGGACTGGACAGTATCACTTCGCCTCGAGCAGCCGCTCTATTTCCTTGATGAACGCGGGGTCTTGAGGCGTCACATCCGAGACGTGGCTGCTCACCCGCTGCCCGTCGCGCGAGACCAGGTACTTGTGGAAGTTCCATTGCGGCGCGGTGCCGGTGCGCGCCGTCAGCGCCGCGTAAAGCGGGTTGACGGCGACCGCAGCGACGGCGCTGCGCGGTGCGCGCACCACGGACTTGGCGAACATCGGGAAGCGCACGGCGAACTGGTTCTCGCAGAACTCGGCGATGCGGGCGTTGCCGCCAGGCTCCTGGGCGCCGAAGTCGTTCGACGGGAAGCCCAGCACCACCAGTCCGCGAGCCCGGTAACGCTCGTGCAAGGCCTGCAGCGACTGGTACTGCGGCGTGAAGCCGCACTGGCTGGCGGTGTTGACGACCAGCACCACCTGGCCTGAGAAGCCGCACAGATCGATCGGCTTCTCGTCCTGCAAGCGTGGCAGCGTGTGCTGCAGCAGCGGCGGGCAGCTGCGCCCGCCGGCTTGTGCCGCCTTTGCCGCCTGTGCCGCGCCGACGTCGGCGGGCAATCCCGGCAGCAGCATCAGCAGCACCAGCAGGTGCATCAGCGTCCGGAGAAATGGCCCGCGGGTTGCGTTGAACATCGAGATCTGTCCTGTGCGTTAGCTCTAATCGGCCTATTATCAAATCAACTCTTCAACCATGCTGGCGTTCTGTCCAGGACAGCAAGATGACCTTTCTACCGCGCCTTCGCAAGTCGTCATGAACGACCGCACCCGTGGGGCGCCACTCACACTGTCGATTGCCGCCGTCGAGCGCGACACCGGTCTGAGCAAGGACACCTTGCGCGTATGGGAGCGCCGCTATGGCTTCCCGGTTCCGGACCGGGACTCCCTGGGCGAGCGGGCCTACCCGCTGGACCAGATCGACAAGCTGCGGCTGATCAAGCGGCTGCTTGATGCCGGCCACCGGCCGGGCCGCGTGGTGCTGCTGGCGATGGACGAGTTGCAGCAGCTCAGCGAAAACATGGTCAGCGCTCCGCAGCGTGCTGGAGCGATCGTCCTCGCCCCGGATGACCTGCGCGACCATCTCGATCTGATCCGCAGCCATGACGTGCCGGCGCTGCGCCGGCAGCTGACGCGGTTGCTCTCGCGCTTCGGCGTCGGGCGCTTCGTCACCGAGGTGGTGGCGCCGTTGAACGTGGCCGTGGGCGATGCCTGGCTGCGCGGGCAACTCGAAATTCACGAAGAGCATGCCTACACCGAGACCGTGCAGGTGGTGCTGCGCCAGGCCATCGCCTCGGTGCCCGAGTTGGGCGCCGAGGCACTGCCGCGCGTGCTGCTGAGCACCTTCCCGGGCGAGCCGCATGGCCTGGGCCTGCTGATGGCCGAGGCGATCTTCGCGCTGGAGGGTTGCGCCTGCGTCTCGCTGGGTGTGCAGACGCCGATCTGGGATCTGTCGCGCGCCGCCGCCGCGCAGCGCAGCGACATCGTGGCGCTGGGCTTCAGCGGCTGCATGAACCCCAACCTGGTGAGCGACGGACTGGCCGAGTTGCGCGCCAAGCTGCCGCCGAAGGTGGAACTGTGGGCCGGCGGCAGCGCGCCCGTGCTGCACCGCCGGCTTATCGACGGGGTGCGGCCGATGGCCGCCTTGCAGGGCCTGCCACAGGAGCTTGCGCGCTGGCGCGGCGAGGCGCGGCAACGGGCATTGCCCGGTGAACCCCGGCCGCAGGGCGTGCGTCCCTAGAATCGCGCCGTCTGCCGCTCAGCCACATCGCCAAGCCTTATCGCCCAGTGTCCGGATCGCCCATGCTCTACCCCGAACTCTTCAAGCAACTCGAGGCCGTGCGCTGGAGCATGGACACCGACATCCCGTGGGACCGCTTCGACGCCTCGCGCCTGAGCGACGAGCAGGCGCAGACGATCAAGATGAACGCCATCACCGAGTGGGCGGCGCTGCCGGCGACAGAGATGTTCCTGCGCGACAACCGCGAGGACAGCGATTTCTCGGCCTTCATGAGCGTCTGGTTCTTCGAAGAGCAGAAGCACGCGCTGGTGCTGATCGAGTACCTGCGGCGCTTCCGCCCAGAACTCGCGCCGAGCGAAGAAGAGCTGCACGCGGTGCGTTTCGAGTTCGATCCGGCGCCGGCGCTGGAGACGCTGATGCTGCACTTCTGCGGCGAGATCCGCCTCAACCACTGGTACCGCCGCGCGGCCGAGTGGCATACCGAGCCGGTCATCAAAACGATTTACGAGACCCTGGCGCGCGACGAAGCACGCCACGGCGGCGCCTACCTGCGCTACATGAAGCGGGCGATGAACAAGTTCGGCGACGAGGCCCGCGCGGCCTTCGCCAAGGTGGGCGTGCTGATGGCCAGCGCACGGCGCACCGCGCAGGCGCTGCACCCGACCAACCTGCACGTGAACACGCGGCTGTTTCCGCGCGACACCATCCAGAGCCGTTTGCCCAACCCCGAGTGGCTGGAGCATTGGCTGAGCCACCAGATCCAGTTCGACGCGGTGTGGGAATCCAGGGTGGTCGACCGCATCCTGCACAACCTGGGCCTGCTGATGGAGCGCAGCTTCGCCAGCGTGCAAGAACTCAACCGCTACCGCAAGGAACTGGCCACCTCAGTGGCCGGGCAGGGGCTGCGGCCGCTGCCAGGGTGAACGCGCTGGGCGCCGCCCAGGCAGAGCAGCGCTAGCTGCGCCGGGACGCGCGCGCCGCGGCCATGTTCGCTTCTTCGGCTTTGCGATCGGTCACCACGCGCAGCATGCTCGGCCTTTCGCCGACGCGCTTCACGTAGGCCTTCCAGTCCACGCCGGCGGCCTGCAGCAGGTCTTCGCCGAGCACGATCTTGCTCGCCAGGCCCACCAGCGGCAGGCTGACCAGGGCGCTGCAGTCGGCCAGCGTGAACTGCTCGCCGGCGACGCAGGGCGAGAACTTCGCCAGCTGCTTGAAGGCTGCGATGTGCCTGGGCAGCCTGCGCGCCACCCGGTCGCGTGTGCCTTCGCTGATCTGGCCGCCGAAGAAGGCCTGCGCATACAGCTCGCGCGCCACCAGCTCGAGGTGCAGGTCGATGAAGGTGCACAGCTCACGCACCTTGGCCGCCGCGAAAGGGTCGGCCGGCACCAGTGGCGGCTGCGGGTAGGCGGCCTCCAGCCAGTCGACGATGACCTGGCTTTCGCACAGCCCGCCCTGCGGCGTGCGCAGGAACGGGATCTTGCCCAGCGGCGAGTCGGCCAGCACCGCCTCGTCGGCGCTGCCGGCGTCCGCCGGCTGCTCGGTGAACTCGATGCCCTTTTCCAGCAGCACCAGCTTGACCTTGTTGTAGTAGTTCGACAGCGAGGTGCCGTACAGCGTGATCATGAAGAAGTCTCCTTGGCCGAAGCCGTCAGTTTAGGAGCGCGGTTGACCAGCGCGGTTGACCAGCGCGATACCCAACGCCACCGCGCCCAGCGCCAGCAGCAGCCGCGGCGTGGCCGGCTCATGCAGCAGCAGCACGCCGGCCAGCAGCCCGAAGACGGGCGTGAGCAGCGTGAACACCGACAGCAGCGTGGCAGGGTAGTGGCGGATCAGCCAGAACCACGTGAGGTAGCTGGCGAAGGTGACGACGACGATCTGAAACCCCATCAGCGAGACAGCCTGCGTCGACAGCGGCAGCGCGGTGCGCTCGCCCGCCACCCAGGCCGCAGCAGCCAGCGCCAGGCCGGAGACCACCAACTGGTACTGGAGCGCCTGCTCCGGCGCCGCGCGCGACAGGCGGCTGCCGCGCAGCACCAGCGTGGTGGCGCCCCACAGCACCGCGCCCGCGATGCCCAGCGCATCGCCCCACCACTGCTGTGGCCCGCTGGTGGGCGCGTCGAAACCTTCGCCAAAGGCCCAGACCACGCCGGCGAAGGCCAGCATCAGGCCGACTAGCTGCGGCGCACGCAGCCGCTCATGGCGCGCGATCAGCGGCATGCCCAGGGCCACCACGAACGGCGCCAGGTAGATGAAGACGACCATGCGCGAGGCACTGGTGTACTGGAGGCCGACGAAGATGCAGCCGAACTCGGCCGCGAACAGCAGCCCGGCGAGCAGGCCGGCGCGCCCGGTGCCATCGCGGCGCCACAGCACCACGCCGCGCCAGCGGCACCACAGCGCCACCAGCACCGCCGCGCCGAGCGAACGCAGCGCCGCCTGCGTCAGCGGCGGGACCTCGGCCAGCGCCACCTTGGTGACCACCTGGTTGAGGCCCCAGATCAGGCAGCAGCCGACGATCAGCAGCAGCGCGACGGCGTCAAGCCGGGTCTTGCGGTCGTCCGCCGCCTGGGGTTGGGTCATCTGCTCAGTGTGTTTGTGGCCGCGACCGCGCCGGCACCAGGCTGACCAACCCCAGCGCGGCCAGCCCACCGGCGAGCGTGCCGGCCGCGTGCGCCAGCGGCACGACGGCGATGTCCCAGCCGCCGCCGGCCACCAGCGCCGGGCCCCAGGGGCGCTCGAGAAGCATCTTGACCAGCAGCCCGGCCAGCAGCAGCAGGGCCACCACGCGCCGACGGCCGCGCGAGCGCAGTGCCAGCGCGGTCACCGCCGCGGCCACGCCTGCATGCAGCACGCCGGACAGCCCGCCGTAATGCGCCACCTCGGGCCGCGACAGCAGCGCCAGCTGCGTCAGCGGCCAGGCCAGCGCCCAGGCCAGCGCAACGCGGGCGTCGGCCCCCGACACCCGGCCGAGCGCCACTACCAGCGCGCAGCCCAGCAGGTTGGCCGCCAGGTGCAACGGGCTCCAGTGCACGAAGACGGCAGTCCACCAGCGCCAGGGCTGGCTGGCGGCGAGCGCAGGCTGCCAGTCCAGCGCGACGCTGGGCAGCCACCAGGCGGCCAGCGAACCCGCGGCCAGCGTGCCGCCCAGGGCCGTCCACGCAGTGGACGTCGACCGCGCCGCGCTCATTCACGGGCACTCAGCCGAACACCGCCCGCCACAGCGCCAGCACGGCCTCGCGCGGTGCGGCAAAGTCTGCCGGGTCGAACTGCGTCGGCCGCTCGTCCAGCCGCGCCCGGTGCTGCGCCCGGCGCAAATCGCGGTAGGCATCGGCCGCGGCATGGCCCACGCCTGCGGGCAGCAGGCCCAGTTCATCGGCGCGCTGCAAGAGCGCGATGTTGCCGGCGTTGTCCTGCAGCACCGGATGCTGCGCGGCATGCGCCAGTACCAGCCACTGCACGGCAAATTCGACATCCATCATGCCGCCGCGGCTGTGCTTGACGTCGAAGCGGCCGGCCGGCACCGGGCGCGCCGCGCACACCTTCTCGCGCATGCCGGCGATCTCGGTGCGCAGCGCAGCGGGGTCGCGCGCGGCGGCCAGCACGGCGCGGCGCGTGGCCTCGAAGCGTGGCTCGATCTTGCGTTCGCCGGCGCAGAAGCGCGCGCGCGTCAGCGCCTGATGCTCCCAGGTCCAGGCCGTGTTGCTGCCGCGGCCGCCCTGGTAGCGCTCGAAGGCGCCGATCGAGGTGACCAGCAGGCCCGAGTTGCCGTTGGGCCGCAGCGCGGTGTCGATGTCGAACAGGCCGCCGGCGGCGGTCTGCAGCGTCAGCCAGGTGATCAGCTTGCGCACGAAGGCGCCGTAGATCTCCTGCGCCCGTTGCAGGTCGCTGTCGAGCTCATCGTCGGTGTCGTCGGCGCTGCGCTCGCCGGTGCCGTCCTCATGCACGAAGACGAGGTCGAGGTCGCTGCCGTAGCCAAGTTCCTTGCCGCCGAGCTTGCCGTAGGCGATGACGGCCAGCCCGGGCGTCGGACGATGGCGCTGGCGGAAATGCGTCCAGCACCAGCGCAGCGCCATCGCCAGCGTGGCGTCGGCCAGCGCAGACAGGTCGTCGGCCACCTGCTCCACCGTGATGCGGCCTTCGACGTCGCGCACCAGCGTGCGGAAAACCTCGGCGTGGTGCGCCTGGCGCAGCGTGTCGAGCAGCTTGCCTTCGTCGTCCTCGCCACCGCGCTGCAGCGCGACATGGCGCTCGACCAGTTCGCCCATGTAGGCGTCGCGGTCGAAGCGTTCGTGCAGCAGGCGGTCGTCGGCCAGTTCGTCGATCACCGCCGGGTGCTGCATCAGGTACTGCATCGGCCAGCGCGCCAGGCCCAGCAGCCCGAGCAGCCGCCGGTGCACCTCGGGCCGCTCGACCAGCATCGACAGATAGCTCTCGCGCCGCAGCAGCGGTTCGACCCAGTCGACGAAGCGCAGCGCGCCGACCATGCTGCACTGCCCCTCGCGCTGCGCGGCGGCGGTTTTCTGCATCAGGCGGCCCAGACGCAACCGCGTCTCGTCGCGCAGCGTCGACACCCTGGGTTTGTTGACCCAGCCGCGCAGCCGCTCGGCCAGCTCGGGCGGTATCGACTCGAGCAGCCCCGGGCTGTCCACCGGCAGCGGCGCCGGGCCGCAGCCGCGGCAGCCGGGCAGGTCGGTGCTGCTGCCGCGGCCCTCACCCAGCAGCGTGTCGAACTCCGCCGCCACCATCTCGCGCACCTCGTCGAGCTGCTCCAGCAGCTGGCAGGCGCCGGGCCGCTCGCCGTCCAGGCCCAGACTGCGGGCAATCCAGCCGAGGTCGGCGTCGTCGGTCGGCAGCAGATGGGTCTGCTGGTCGTCGAGGTACTGGATGCGGTGCTCGATGCGCCGCAGCAGCGCGTAAGCGGCGTGCAGCCGCTCGGCCGTCTCTTGCTTCATCAGCCCGCGCTCGGCCAACTGGCGCAGACCGCGTTGAGTGCTGCGCGTGCGGATCTCGGGGAACTGCCCGCCGCGCACCACCAGCATCAGCTGCACGATGAACTCGATCTCGCGGATGCCGCCGCGTGAGAGCTTCACGTCGTTCGCCCGCTCGGGGCGGCCCGCGGCGCGGCGCTGCGCCTCGTCGCGGATCTTGCGGTGCAGTTGGCGCAGACCCTCGAAGACACCGTAATCGAGGTAGCGCCGGTAGACGAAGGGCGTGACCAGCGCACGCAGCGCCAGCGCGCGGCCGCTGGTGACCGCCTCGCGCGGTGCCACCACGCGGCTCTTCAACCAGGCGAAGCGCTCCCACTCCCGGCCCTGCACCTGCAGATACTCCTCCAGCATCGCCAGGCTGACCACCGGCGGCCCCGAGTTGCCGTTGGGCCGCAGCGCCAGGTCGACGCGAAAGACGAAACCCTCGTCGGTGCTGTCGCCGATCAGCGCATACAGCCGCCGAGCGACGAAGGCGAAGTACTCCTGCGCCGAGACGATGCGCCCGCCGTCCACGCCCTGCGTCTGGCCGTCGTCCTCGTAGACATAGATCAGGTCGATGTCGGACGACACGTTGAGCTCGCGCGCGCCCAGCTTGCCCATGCCGACGATCCAGAACTCGATGCGCTGGCCCTGTGCGTTCAGCAACTCTCCGTAGCGCGCGTCGGCTTCGTCGAGCGCCGCGTGCAGTGCCAGCCCGAGCGTGGCCTCGGCGAGTGCGGTCATGCAGCCGGTCACCTGGTCGAGCGTGGCCTCGTGCTCGACATCCAGCACGGCCAGCCGCTCGACGACCAGGTTGCGCGCCACGCGCAGCGCCGCTGGCAGCGTGCGGCCGGCGCGCTGCAGCGTGGCGACCAGCGCGGCGATGGCATCGTGTTCGGGCACGCCGGGCGGCAGCAGTGCGCGTTCTGCGTCCCAGCGGCGGCGCACGCGCTGGACGAAGCGGCTGTGCTCGGCGGTGACGGCCACGGCCATCATCGCGGCCGGGTCCGTGTGCTAGATTGGGTCGCGGACCTGAAAGCTTGCCGCAGACCACCGCGCATGCGCTGAACCAGCGCAGCCTCCCAAGCGCACGGGCTCCCAGCAGCGGTCTCGGCAGGCATACCCCGATCCTCCAATGTCCTTACCCCCGTCTCTTGCTGCCGCGACTGCCGCCGAGACTGCCGCCGCGCCCGCCACCGGTCCGCGGCGCCGATGGTGGAGGCGGCTGCGCACGCTGGTGCGCTGGTCTTCGGTTGTTGTGCTGTCGGCCTGGAGCCTGGCGCTCGTGGCCTGGCTGACCCTGCATTGGGGGATTCTGCCCCGGCTCGAGCAATGGCGTCCGCAGATCGAGGCGCGGGCCTCGGCGGCACTTGGTGTGCAGGTGCGTATCGGCGCGATCCGCGTGCACAGCGGGGGCTGGGTGCCGGCCTTCGAATTTGCGGATGTGCAGCTGCTCGACCGCCAGGGCCGCGTGGCGCTGGGGCTGGCGCGCCTGACCGCCGCACTGTCGCCAGCCTCGCTGCTCACCTTGTCGCCACGCTTCGCGCAACTGCATGTCGAAGGCGCGCAGCTTGATGTACGGCGTGATGCGCAGGGCCGGCTGTTCGTCGCCGGCTTCGACATCGAGGCCGGCAGCGAGCCGGTCGATCCGCAGGCGCTGGACTGGGTCTTCGAGCAGCAGGAGATCGTCGTGCGCCGCGGTGTGCTGCGCTGGACCGACGAGCAGCGCGCCGCGCCGCCGCTGCTGCTGCAGGAGGTGGATCTGGTGCTGCGCAACGGCCTGCGCCGCCACGACCTGCGCATCGACGCCACGCCGCCGCCCGAGTGGGGCGAGCGCTTCAGCCTGCGCGGGCGCTTCACGCAGGCGCTGCTGGCGCGCAGCGGCGACTTCGCGCGCTGGAGCGGCACGCTGTTCGCGGACTTTCCCCGAGTCGATGTGGCCGCGCTGGGCCGCCACGCCACGCTGCCGTTGGCTGTCGATGCCGGCGACGGCGCGCTGCGCGGCTGGCTCGACATCGAGCAAGGCCGCCCGCGCCAAGCCACGCTGGATCTGGCCTTGCACACGCTGGCGCTGCGCCTTCCCGCGGCGACCGGCGCCGCCGATGCCGCGCGGCGCTACTTGGCGCCGCTGGCGCTGAGCGATCTGCGCGGGCGCCTGCAGGCCACGCGCGACGAGCGCGGCGTTGCGTTGCACGCGCTGGAGCTGGGCTTTTCCACCGGCGACGGTGTGCGCTGGCCGGTCGGCCGCACCGCGCTGGCCTGGCAGCAGCGGCAGGACCTGTCGCAGGACGACACCACGCGGTATCCGGTGACCGGCGGGGATTTCAGCGCCGAGCAGATCGACCTCGCTGCGCTGGCGCAGGTCGCGCGCCGGCTGCCGCTGCCGACGGGGCTGCTCGACGCGCTGCAGTCACTGGCGCCGCGCGGCGTTCTGCGTGAACTGGGCATGCAGTGGACCGGCGAGCCGTCGGCGCCCAGCCGCTGGCGCGCGCGCGGGCAGGCCGGCGCGCTGGCGCTGGCCGCCGCGCCGGCGCCGGCTGACGACGACCCGCGGCCGCTGCCGCGCCGGCCCGGCTTCGAGCAGGCCGACATCCACTTCGACGCCACCGAGCGCGGTGGTCAGGCGCGGCTCGAGATTACGCAAGGCGCGCTGGACTTTCCGGGCGTCTTTGCCGAGCCCAGGCTGCCGCTGAACAGCCTGACGGCTGACCTCGTCTGGCGCGTCGGCGCCGCGACCGCCTCCGCCACCGCCACCGCCGGCGCGCCCGCCGCGCTGGATCTCGAGGTGCGCAACGCCCGTTTTAACAGCGCCGGTCTGCGTGGCGAGGCCAGCGCGCGCTGGCGCAGCGGCGCGGCGGCGGGCTTCGCGCGCGGCGGGCGCTTTCCCGGCCAACTCGAGCTGGCCGGCAAGCTGCAAGAGGCCGACGCCCAGCGCGTCGCGCGCCATCTGCCGCTGCAACTCGGGCGCGATGTGCAGCGCTGGGTCGAGCGCGCAGTGCAGGGCGGCCGCCTGCGCGACACCGTCTTCCACGTCAAGGGCGACCTGTGGGACTTTCCGTTCGCAGATGTCGAGCCTGGCAGCTTCCGCGTCGAATCGCAGGTCGACGGCGTCACGCTGGCCTACGTGCCCAGCGCACCGGCGGCCGGACTGGCGCCGGCCTGGACGTCGCCCTGGCCGGCCTTCAGCGCGGTCAGCGGGCAGCTGGAGTTCGATCGCGGCGCGATGCGGTTGCGCAACGTGCGCGGCCAGTTCGGCGCCTTCGAGCTGCGCGGTGTGCAGGGCGGCATTGCCGACCTGACGCGGCCGCTGCTGCTTATCGAAGGCCAGGGCCGCGGCCCGGCGGCCGAACTGCTGCGCTTTGTCAGCGCCTCACCGGTGGGCGAGATGATCGGCGGCGGACTGGCGCAGACCAGCGCCGCCGGCAGTGCCGAGCTGCGGCTGGCGCTGAGCCTGCCGCTGAACGAGCTGGCGGGCAGTACCGTGCGCGGCAGCGTGACGCTGGCCGGCGGCGACCTGCGCATCGCACCCGATCTGCCGCTGCTGGCGCAGGCGCGGGGCCGCGTCGACTTCACGCAGCGCGGCTTCGCGCTGGCCGGCGCCAGTGCGCGCGTGGCCGGTGGAGAACTGGTGTTGGACGGCGGCTCACAGCCTGACGGCAGCCTGAAGTTCAGCGGCCAGGGCAGCGCCAGCCTGGACGGCCTGCGCCGCGAGCCCGCGCTGGCCGGCGCACTCGCGCCCCTGGCGCCGGTGGCTGCCCGCGTGCGTGGCAGCAGCCCGTACCGGCTGCAGCTGGCGGTGCAGCGCGGGCGCAGCGAGTGGACGCTGAACAGCCCGCTCAGCGGCATGCAGATCGACCTGCCGCCGCCGCTGGCCAAGCCGGCCGACGCGGTGTGGCCGCTGCTGGTGCAGAGCCAGCCGCAGGCTTCCACAGACGGCCGCGGCGAGGACCGCATCGACGCCGTGCGCATCGAGTTGGGCAACCCGGCCGGCAGCGTCGCGCAGGCGCGGCTGCTGGTCGAGCAGCGCGCCAGCGCGCCTGCGAAAGTGCGTGCGGCCGTCGGCGTGGGCACCGAGACGCCGCCCGTGCCAACCACCGGTGTGCATCTTGCCCTTCAGCTGCCGCGCCTGGATGCCGATGCCTGGCAGGCAGCTGTGGCTGCGGCGCCCGAGGTCGCCACCGTGCGTGCGGGCGCGGCGGCCCCGCCGGCCTTGGCCGTGCCTGACCGCGTGCCGGACCGGGTGCAGCTGCGCGTGGCAGAACTGGTGGCCGGCGGGCGCCGCCTGAGTGGCGTCGTGCTCGACGCCACCCACCAGATCGGCGCGGGCGGCGAAGGCCTGTGGCGGGCGCGCGTCGATGCCGACCAGATGGCCGGCGACATCGAGCTGCGCAGCCCGCGCGAGGGGCCCGGCCGCGTGCGCGCGCGGCTCGCCCGGCTGGCGTTGCCGGCCCTCGATCCCGGGGCGGTGGAAGACCCGCTGGCGCGCGCGCCGGCCAGCGTGCCCGCGCTGGACATCGTGATCGAAGACTTCGAGATGCGCGGGCGCAAGTTCGGCCGCGTCGAAGTGGAAGCGATCAACCTTGCCGCGGCCGCCGGCCAGGGCAGCGGTGACTGGCAGCTCACCCGGTTGGCGATGATCACCCCCGAAGCGCAGCTGCGCGCCAACGGCCGCTGGGCGGCGGCCGGGGGCCGGCGCATGGCACTGGAGTTCCGCCTCGAACTGGCCGACAGCGGCAACTTCGCTGAACGCCTGGGCGCCGGCCGCGTGCTGCGCGGCGGCAAGGGCCATGTGGCGGGTGAACTCAGCTGGCGCGGATCACCGCTGGCGCCGGACCTGCCCAGCCTGGACGGGCGGCTCGACGTCGATCTGGCCGCCGGACAGTTGCTCAACGCCGAGCCTGGCGCCGCGCGGCTGCTGGGTCTGCTGAGCCTGCAGACCCTGCCGCGGCGGCTGGTACTGGACTTCCGCGACCTGTTCCAGGAAGGCTTCGCTTTCGACAGCGTGAGCGGGCGCCTGGACGTCGAACGCGGTTTCGCGCAGACCAACAACCTGCGCCTGCGCGGCGCCAGCGCCGCGGTGCTGCTGGAAGGCCGCTTCGACGTGCAGCGCGAGACGCAGGACCTGCGCGTGCTGGTGGTGCCCGAGATCAACGCCGGCACCGCGAGCCTGGCCTATGCCGCGATCAACCCCGCGATCGGCCTGGGCACGCTGCTGGCGCAGCTGGTGCTGCGCGGCCCGCTGGCGCTGGCGGGCACGCGCGAGTTCCACGTCACCGGGCCCTGGGGCGACCCGAAGATCGAGCGTGTCGAGCGCGTCGAGCGGCCCGATCGCAGCCCGCGCTGATCGAGTCCAGCCGCTTCGGCGTGCCGGCCGCCGGCTGAACCGGCCGCGACGTTGCCTTGGCGCTCGACACCTGGTTCATCTACACGCTGGCCGCAGTCGGCCTGCCCAACCGAAGACGGTGCTCTTCTTCGCCGCCATCGAGATCGCGACCGAGGTCTTCATCGCCAGCATGTCGCACCGGGTGCGCCGCTGGCTGGCGCGCGTCGGGCGGTGCTTCAACCGCGCCCGCGGCGGGGTCTTCATCGTGATCGGCGTGGCGTTGCCGCTGCGCGGCTGACCGGGCGCCGCCGGCAGAATCCGCGCATGGATTCCCGTCGCCTTGTTCGCTGGCTGCTGTGGCCGCTCGCGCTGTATCTGGCGATCTGCGTGTTGATGTACAGCGCGCAGCACTGGCTGCAGTTCCGGCCCAACCCGGCGGCGATGGACGCCTCCGCCGTGGGCGTGCCCGGTTTGGTCTCGCAGACGCTGGTCACGCCCGACGGCGAACGCATCGTGGTCTGGTGGCTGGCGCCGCGCGATGCCGCCGCGCCGGTCTACCTGTATCTGCATGGCAACGGCGCCAACCTGATGGCGCGCGTCGCGCGGCTGCGCCGGCTGGCGGCCAGCGGCGCCGGCTTCATGGCGCTCAGCTGGCGGGGTTACGGCGGCTCGAGCGGGCAGCCCGACGAGGCCGGCCTGCTCAGCGATGTGCGCACCGCCTGGGCGGCGCTGGCGCAGCGCGTGCCGCCGGCGCGCGTGGTGCTGTTCGGCGAGTCACTGGGCACGGCGGTGGCCACCATCCTGGCCGCTGAAGTGCCGGCTGCCGCAATGGTGCTGGATTCGAGCTTCGCCTCGGCACTGGATGTGGCGCAGCACCGCTATCCGTGGTTGCCGGTGGCCCTGCTGATGAAGAGCCCGCTGCGCGCCGATCTGGCCGCGCCGCAGGTGCGCATGCCGGTGTTGCAGGTGCATTGCCGCGACGACCCGGTGACGCCGATCGAGTCCGCGTTGAAGCTCAACGCGCTGCTGCCGCAGCGCCGGCCGCTGGTGATCCTGCAAGACCGCTGCCACACGCCGTCCTACGCCCGCTTCGAGCCGCAGGTGCAGGAGTTCGTTGCCAGCGTGCTGCGCTGAAGCGGCTCTTTACGGAATCCGGCAGAGCGCTGGCCCATCCGGCCCAACCGGCCCCGGCGCCGAGGTGGTGCGGGGCGGTCAGCCGCGAACCCAGTTCTGCACGGCCAGACCGTCGATACGGTTGAAGTGCCCTGTCGGGCGCACCATGCCGTGTCGACCGGCAGCCGCCGCGTTCCAGTCGAGCGTGAGGGCGGTGTCCAGGAAAGCACCGACCAGGATCTTTGCCGTTCCTGGTGACATGACCGGGACCTCTGGTCTCGTAAATTGGCCGCTGATGCGCGCGCTGCCGCTCGTCAGAACGCGGCCGTTGCTGCCAGATCTAGGTTGATCGGGCCAGCGCGCCCGCCAGCAGGCCGCGGGCCTGTTCGACGGCGCCCGCGGGCAGCCGGCCCACCAGCGCCAGCGCCGGTGGCGCCGAGAGCATCCGCTCGTAGGCCGCGCGCAGGTCCTCCACCTGCAGCGCCTGCAGCCGCGCCATGCGCTCGGCCGGCTGGGGCAGCCGGCCATGGGCGAACATTGCCAGCGCCGACTCTTCCAGCCGCCGGGTCGGACTTTCATGCGCACGCAGCCAGCGCACCGCGATCTGGTTGCGTGCACGTTCGAGCTCGGTCGGCGCCACCGCGGCAGCCTGCTCGGCCAACAGCTTCAGCGTCTCCTGCAGCACCTCGGGCAGCGTCTGCGGCGCGGTCGAGGCCTCGATGACGAACTGCGCGCCGGCCATGCCGACATCGGCCGCACAGGCGGCGTAGTAGACCAGCCCGCGCTGCTCGCGGATGCGCTCCATCAGCGGTGAGCTCATGCCTTCGCCGAACAGCGCAGCAGCCACTTCGCCGGTCGGGTCGCCGGCCGCGTCGCTGTCGGCCAGCGCGGGCAGCGGAAAGCCCAGCACCAGGTGCGTCTGGCCGCTGCCGGCCAGCCGGCGCGAGCCGAAGCCGCCGTGCCAAAGGGGCGCCGTCAGCGGCGTCGGCTCACCGGGTGCCAGCGCGCCGAAGGCGGCCTCGGCGTCGCGCAGGACGGCATCGACGTCCACCGCGCCGGCCACGCCGACCACCACGTTGGCGCCGCCGTAGCGCCGCCGCACCCAGCCGGCCAGATCAGCACGCGTCAGCGAGGCAATGTTGCGCCGTGTGCCGATGACCGGCTGCGCCGCGGCATGGTTGCCGAAGCAGGCGCGGTCGAACAGGCGGTAGGCGGTGGCCATCGGGTCTTCGTCCACCTCGGTGTGCTCGTGCAGCAGCACCTGGCGTTCACGCTCGAGTTCGGCCTCGGGAAAGCCGGGCGCGGCCAGCAGGTCGCCGAGCTGGCGCAGAAACTCGCCCGCGTGCTGCGCCATGCCGCGCAGATGGAACGCGGTGTGGTCCTTGTCGGTGTGCGCGTCGACCTCGCAGCCCAGGCGCTCGGCGTCGAGGTTGATCTGCCGTGCGTCGCGCGTGGTGCTGCCCTTGAACACCATGTGCTCGACGAAGTGGCTGACGCCGTTGAGGCGCCGGCTCTCGTGCGCACTGCCGGCGCGCACGAACACGCTGACGCAGGCGGTGGCCAGATGCGGCAGCGGCAGCACCAGCAGCTGCACGCCGTTGGCCAGCTGCCGCAGCACCGCCGCGGCAGCCCCGTCGGACTGCCGTGCGGGGGTCATGCCCTGGCCATGGGCGAGGGGCGGCTCAGGCGGCCCTCTTGGCGTAGGCGCTGCACCAGCCCTTGGCGGCCACCAGACGGCCGGCGAACAGCGGGCAGGGCCCGGCCGCATCGCCGGCTTTCCCTTGGTAAAGCGCACAGTTGCTGCACAACTGTCCGCTCGCGTAGGCGGGGAACTTGGCCTTGTCGGCACGGCTGGCATCAGCCACATAGCCCAGGCTGACGGCGACCGGGTCCTTCTCGTCGACCAATGCGGTCGGGGCCGCCGGAGTGACCGGGGCCGCGGCCTGTGCCGGTTCCGCCGCCGGGGGGGTCGCCGCCGGCATCGGGGCGGGAGCTGCTGCGGGCGCCGGCGCAGCGGCCGGGGGTGGCGGGGCCTTGTCGGAGCAGGCCGCCAACGCGGCCGCGCCGGCCAGAGGCAGGATCTCGATGAAACGACGGCGGGTGGTCATGTTGTCATCCTGGTCGTGGTTTGAGGAACTTCCATTGTGCGACTGGCGGCATGCAGCCGTGTGCGGTCGCGCCTTGGTCATCAGCGCAGTGCCAGCAGCAGCATCGCCTGCAGTAGCCGCTGCAGGTGCTGCGTGGTGCCGGTCAGTGGGGCGCTGTCGGCGGCGGCGTGCAGCAGCGGCCGACCATCGGCCGCGTGCGGCGACGCCGGTTCGATGATGAAGTCGACCATCTGAATGTCAGCGCCGAACCGCGCCTGGCGCCCGGCCGGCCGCTGGCAGCAGACCTCCAGCGCGGTGAGCGTGGCGAGCTGCGCCCAGGCCAGCGCCCAGGGGCTGGCGGCGTCGTCGGCCACGCACAGGCGCAGCGGCCGCGCCGGGCGGCCGGCGGCCTGCTGCATCGCCAGCAACTCGGCCAGCAGGTGCAGCGGACTCGTCGGGCGCTGCGACAGGCCGAGCACCGGGCGCGCTGCCTGCAGCGCCAGCCGGTGCAGCGAGGCCGCGTCTTCGCTGTCGAGCACGATGGCGTCGTACAGGCGGCCGAGCATGCGTGCCGCCGGTGGGCCCTGCTGCGGGTCGTCCAGCCGCAGCACGCCCGGCTCGACATCGCTGAGGCTTGCGCCCAGCGCGGCTGCGGCGGCGTGCAGCAGCGTCGCCAGCTGCGGCGGCGGGCTTTGGCAGACCAGCGCCAGATGCTTGCCATGCAGCGGCGGGTGGCCCGTGCCGGCGCGCCGCAAGGCCTCGGCGGTGTCGAGCAGGGTGCGCACGTCGGGCCTGGTGAGGGCCGCCGCTGACCAAGACGGGGGATGCAGTTCGAGTTTCATCGGCAGACGCCGCGCTTTGGTGCTCCGTGGGCAGGACTGCGGGCAGCCTAGGCGGCCCGCGCAGCCCGCTGTTGCGCAGGATCAAGCCACCGGCGTGAGGTCGCGCGGCCCTTGCCCCGTTGGCGCCCGTTGACACCCCGTTGACATGCCGTTGACACGCCGTTAACCCGGTGCGACGCAGCGTCACGCGTGGTTGGCGGGCGATTGACCGATGCGGCTTAGCCTGCTTGACATCGATCAATTCCGAACCAGAACCCACCGGAGAGAAGCCATGCACATCCTGCCCCTTGCCCAGACGACCGCCCCCATCGTGCCCGCCACGTCGGCGGTCCGCGCGCCCGGTCGGCCGCCGCTGGCGCGCGCTGCGCGCGCCACTGCCGCGCCCGGCGCGCTGGCCGAACGCATCGGCCGCACGCTGGCCCTGCTGCAGGACGCCGTGCCGATCGTGCGCCGCGTCGTGCACAGCGGCGACTTCGTCTATCAGGCCGGTGCGCCGATGGAGCACCTCTACATCATCCACTCGGGCTTTTTCAAGACCATCAACCTGTCGGCCGACGGCCGCGGGCAGGTGGTGGGTCTGCACTTCAAGGGCGATTGGCTGGGCTTCGACGGCATTGCCGAAGACCGTTTCGGCTGCGACGCGGTGGCCATGGACACCGGCGAGGTGTGGGCGCTGCGCTACAACACACTGCTCAACGCCTGCGGCCGCACGCCCGCGCTGCTGGCCACGCTGCACGCCGCGATGAGCCGCGAGATCGGCCGCGACCGCGACTCGATGATGTCGCTCGCCACGCTGCCTGCCGACGCGCGCGTCGCCGACTTCCTGCGCAACTGGGCCGAGGCGCTGGCGCAGCGCGGCCTGCGCACCGACTGCATCACGCTGCGCATGTCGCGCGCCGAGATCGGCAACTATCTGGGCATGACGCTGGAAACGGTGAGCCGCGCGCTGTCCAGGTTGGCGCGCGAGCAGCTGATCGCGTTTGCCACCAAGGGCCGGCGCGAAATCCGTATCGCCGACCTGGACGCGCTGACCGGCTTCGTGCAGCGCAGTCTGCTGGCTTCGCCCGCAGCCTCGACGACCGCACTGCCCCACTGAGCCGGCTCAGCCGGGGTTTGCCGCGCGCTCAGGCAGCACGCGGGCGATGGCACGCGCCAGATCGCCACGGCCGAAGGGCTTGCGCAGCAGCGGCCCGGCCGCTGCTGCGGCCAGGGCGTTGGAGGCGAAGCCTGACATCAGCAGCACCGGCAGCCCGGCGCGGCGGCCCGGCGCCAGCCGCACGAGCTCGGTGCCGCGCAATCCCGGCCCCAGCGCCACATCGCTGAGCAGCAGGCCGCAGGGCTGCCCTGCATCGAGCTGTTGCAGCGCCTGCTCGGCGTTGTCGCAGGCCTGCACCGTGCAGCCCAGGCTTTCGAGCAGCGCCTGCACCACGCGGCGCACCTCGGGCTCGTCTTCCACCAGCAGCACCGCCAGCCCTGGCGGCAGCGCCACGCTGTAGAGCGTGTCGTCGGTGGACTCCGCCGCCGCAGCCTGGCCGTCGGCGCTGCGCGGCAGGAACAGCGTCACCGTAGTGCCTTCGCCGGGCGCAGAGTCGAGGCTGACGCTGCCCTGGGACTGGCTGATGAAGCCGTAGACGGTGGCCAGCCCGAGGCCGGTGCCGCGGCCCGCGTCCTTGGTCGTGAAGAAGGGTTCGAAGGCGCGCGCGCGCACCTCGTCGTTCATGCCGCTGCCGCTGTCGGTGATGGCGATGGCCACGCAGCCCTCCGGCCGCGCCGCCAGCGCACCCAGGGCCGCGCGGGCCTCGGGACCGAGGTCGTTGCTCGCCCGCGCGGCGAACGACAGCAGGCCGCCGTCGGGCATGGCATCACGTGCGTTGATCGCAATGTTCAGCAGCGCCGATTCCAGCTGCCCGGCGTCGGCCACGCACCAGGGGCCGCTGGCAGGAAGGTCGAGCTGGATGCGGATGCGCTGGTCCAGCGTACGCCTGAGCAGTCCGGCCAGCGAATGCAGCATCGCGCCGACGTCGACCCGGCTGGGCTGCAGCAGTTGCCGGCGCGAGAAGGCCAGCAGTTTGCCGGTGAGTTCTGCGCCGCGTCGCGTGGCGCGCTCGGCGGCGGCCACCAGCTGCGGTGCGACGGGGTCGCTGCTGACTGCGGGGAGTTCCTCCAGCACCTGCAGGTTGCCGTGGATCACCGTGAGCAGGTTGTTGAAGTCGTGCGCGATGCCGCCGGTAAGCTGGCCCACGCTCTCCAGCCGCTGCGCGTGCTGCAGTGCCGCCTCGGACTCGGCGCGCTGCAGCGTGGTCACCAGCAGGCTGGCCAGTGACTCGAGGAAGCGCAGCGCCTCGGCATCGAAGCGCCGCGGCGACAGCGTCCACGCACAGAGCGCGCCGATCACGCGGCCGTGGTCGGCGAGCGGCACGAGCGCGCCGCTGCGCACGCCCAGGGATTGCAGCAGCGCGTCGGCCGAGGAACCTTCAGCCTGCGCGTAGTCGTCCACCACCTGCGGCAGGCCCTGCGCGGCCATGCAGCCCAGCGCCGTGTGCGGCGCATTGGCCCACGTGGACATGCCCTTCGCCACCTCACCGGCGCCCGCGGCAAGCACGAATTCGCGCCGGCTGGCGCCGAGCAGGAAGACCGCCGTCGAGTCGACCTCCAGCGTGGCGCATACCTCTGCCGGCACACGTTGCAGCAGCGCGCGCGGCTCGCGGGCGTCCACCGCCAACCGGGCCATCTGCGCCAGGCACTCGCTGTAGCGCGCGCGGCGCAGCGCCTGCACTACCCGCGGAAAGGCGCTGACGTCGCGCACGGCCGCCACCACGTAGGGCAGCCCGTGGTCGGTCAGCGGGCTGAGCGCGATCTCGACCATCACCGTGCTGCCGTCGGCGCGGCGGGCCACCAACGCGTGCTGCGCGCCCATCGGCCGCGGCTGCGGCTCTACCGCGTAGGCCGCACGCAGTGCGGCATGGCGTGCGCGCACCGCGTCGGGCACCAGCGCATCGACACCGACACCGCGCAGGCCGTCGCGCGGGTAGAGCAGCAGCCGCTCGGCCGCCGGGTTGGCCAGTGCGATGCGGCCGTCGGCGTCCACCAGCAGCAGCGCGTCGGGGTAGGCCGCGAACAGCGAGCGGAAGACGACGTGCTCGTCGACGGCGTCCATGCGTCAGAGCGCCGTCATCGCGGCGACACCGTGGGCACCAGGATGTAGCCGGCACCGCGCACCGACTTGATGAGCTGCGGCTGCGCGGCGTCGTCACCGAGCTTGCGCCGCAGCCGGCCGACCTGGACATCGATCGTGCGGTCGAACGGCCCCGCCTCGCGCCGACGTGTGGCCTCGAGCAGGAAGTCGCGCGAGAGCACGCGGCCGGCGTGTTCGACCAGCGCCTTGAGCAGATCGAACTCGCCGCTCGTGAGCACCACTTCGAGCCCTTGGCTGTCGAGCAACTGGCGCGCGCCGAGATCGAGCACCCAGCCGGCAAAGCCCAAGCGCCGCGGTGCGGCCGGTGCGGCGTCGGGCGCCGACGCGGCTGGTTCGAGGCGTCTGAGCACGGCCTTGATGCGGGCCAGCAGTTCGCGCAGGTCGAAGGGTTTGGTGACGTAGTCGTCGGCGCCGATCTCCAGCCCCACCACCTTGTCCACGGCATCGCTGCGGCCGCTGACGATGACCAGCCCGCAGCGCCAGCGCTGGCGAATCTGGCGCGCCACCGACAAGCCGTCCTCGCCGGGCAGCCCCAGATCGAGCAGCACCAAGGCCGGCGGGTCGCTGTCCATCAGAGCCGGCAGCGCCGACGGGTGGTGCAGCGGGCTGACGCGAAAACCGTGGCCCTGCAGATAGAGCCGCAGCAGCTGGGTGATCTCGGGCTCGTCGTCGAGCACGGCGATGTGGGTCGAGCTCATCGGATAGGGGTACGGATACGGAAGCGGGTTCGGGCGCTGGCCCGCAGTCTACGCACCGCCAGTGCGCCGCTGCCGCTCAGCGGCGCACGACGCCCGCGCGGGGCGCGCCGGAATCTTCCCAGGCCGGGCCCGCGAACCAGGCGTCACCGCGCAAGGACGCGGCGACCATCGGCAGCGCGTCCAGGCCCCAGAACAGGCGGTCATCAAGTTCGATCGTCGGCACGCCGAAGATGCCGCGCGCCAGCGCGTGGTCGGTGGCGGCGCGTAGCTCGGCCTTGACGGCATCGCTGTCGGCCGGGCGCTGCAGCTGCAGCGCGCGGGCCAGGGCCTCCAGCCGCGCCGGCTCGTTGGCATCGGCGCCGTCGCCCCGCCAGACATGGTGGAACACCTGCTCGACCGCATGGCGGCCCGGCGTCCCGCCCGGCCCGGCGCAGGCCAGCAGCAGGCGCGACAGCGCCAGCGGGTTGAACGGGTGCGGTGTCGGCGCCTGCATCGGCACGCCCCAGGTATGCGCCAGCCAGGCCACGTGGCGGAAGGTCCAGGCGCGTTTGGGTTCGACTTCGGCCGGGCCCTTTTGACCGAAGTGCTTCAGCAGCCCGGCAAAGAGCAGCGGCCGGTACTCGACCGCGTAGGACAACCCGGCCAGCGCTTGTGATAGCTGCTCGAACGCCAGGTAGGCGAAAGGCGAGATGACATCGAAGTGAAAGATCAGTCGCTTCATGGCGCAAGGGGTGGCGCAAGGGGTGGGCTGGCGGCGGCGACCGCTGCAAGGCGGCGGCGCTCGGCGCGGCGCTGGCCGATGTGGTGCCAGACAAGCAGCCGCGCCGCGTCGGGCAGGTCGGCCCACACGGCGATCTCGTCGAGCGTGCGCAGGCAGCCCTCGCACCAGCCGCTGGCGGCGTCCATGCGGCAGACCGACACGCAGGGTGACCGCACCGGGGCGACGCTCATGTGCCGTCCCCATCGAAGCCCGGTGCGGCCGCGCCACGGCGAAAACCCTCTAGACACTGACTGGCGGGCGGGACTTCAGACGGGGCAGGTGAATTCATCGAGGCTCAGCGTGCAGTTGTCACCATATAAAGGAATGGTGCCACGCGCCGCGCCGGTCGACACTGCATGCACCACAAACCCGAACCCATGGACCCGAACGCCCCGTTGCAGATTGCCAACCGGATCCGGTTGGAGCTGCTGCGTGAGATCGCCCACGGCATCGTCGTCGAGCGGTTGCTGGCCGACCGGCGTTATGCGCGCGATGTGCTGTTAGTCTGCGATGCATTGCACGGCACCACGCTGCCGGCGCTGGCGCGCAGCTTTCGCCAGATGGCCGAAGAGCAGGGTCAAGCCGCACGCAAACGCAGCAGCGCCGCGCCCTCGGCCACCTGGTCGCCGACGGCGTAAAGCACGGCCTCGACCACGCCGTCACGCGGCGCGGCCAGTGTGTGCTCCATCTTCATCGCCTCCATCACGGCCACCGGCTGGCCGCGTGAGACCGTGTCGCCGGCCTGGGCCAGCAGCGCCACCACCTTGCCCGGCATAGGAGCGGTGAGCGACCCGCCGTCGTCTGCCGTTTCGCCCGCGTGGGCGATCAGGTCCACTTCGGTTACCAACGCACTGCCTTCGGGCGCGAACACCGCCACCTTGTCGCCTACGGCGTAGACCGTCAGTCGCAGACGGCGATCGCCCAGGCGGAGGTCGTGCCGGCCGGCGCCGAGCGCGCGCACCGCCAGCGACCAGGACTTGTCTGCAAGCGAGAGCGTCCCAGCTCCATCGTGCCGGCGCTCCAGCGTCACACCGTGGGGCTGGCCGTGCAGTTCGATGTCGAAGCGGCGTCGTGCGCCGCCCTGCAGCCGCCAGCCGTCGCGGCGTGACCACGGGTCGGCATCTTCCAGCGCGGTCTCGACCTGCATCGCGTGCGCCACCACGCCGGCGGCGGCCACTTCGGGCGCCAGCCCGGGCGCCTCGAACAGGGCTGTGTGCTCGCGCTCGATCAGCGCGGTATCCAGGTCGGCGCTGGCGAAGGCGCGTGTGGCCACCACCCGGCGCAGAAAAGCCACGTTGGTGTGCAGGCCGACGATGTGGGTGTCGCGCAGCGCCGCGTCGAGTCGCGCCAGCGCCTGCGCGCGGTCTTCGCCCCAGACGATCAGCTTGGCGATCATCGAGTCGTACCACGGACTGATGGCGTCGCCCTCGTCGAAGCCGCGGTCGATGCGCGGCAGCGTCTCGTGGCGGCCAAAGCGCACGTGCTCTGGCCAGCGCGCCACCGACAGGGTGCCGGTGGCGGGCAGGAAGCCGGCCTCGGGGTTCTCGGCGCAGATGCGGGCCTCGATCGCATGGCCGTGCATCGCCACCTGTGACTGCGTCAGCGGCAGAGGCTGGCCCGCGGCGACGCGCAACTGCCACTCCACCAGGTCGAGCCCGGTGACGGCCTCGGTGACCGGATGCTCCACCTGCAGCCGCGTGTTCATCTCCATGAAGTAGGCGCGCAGGTCGCCGTCGGCCAGCGACTCGGCGACGAACTCGACCGTGCCGGCGCCGACGTAGCCCACGGCCTTTGCCGCGGCCACGGCGGCCGCGCCCATCTCGGCGCGCCGCTCGGCGCTGAGCCCGGGCGCGGGCGACTCCTCCAGCACCTTCTGGTGGCGTCGTTGCACCGAGCAGTCGCGCTCGCCCAGATGGATGCAGTGGCCGTGCATGTCGGCAAAGACCTGGATCTCGATGTGCCGTGGCCGCGTCACGTAGCGCTCGACCAGCACATGGTCGTCGCCGAAGCTGGCCTTGGCTTCGCGCTGGCACGAGCCCAGCGCGGCGGCGAAGTCCTCGGCGCGCTCGACGCGCCGCATGCCCTTGCCGCCACCACCGGCGCTGGCCTTGATCAGCACCGGGTAGCCGATGCGCGCTGCCTCTTGCGCCAGCAGCGCCGGGTCGTTGTCGCGCCCGTGGTAACCGGGCACCAGGGGCACGCCGGCGCGCTCCATCAGCGTCTTGGCGGCCGACTTGCTGCCCATCGCGCGGATTGCGGCCGGCGGCGGGCCGATGAACACCAGGCCCGCGTCGGCGCAGGCCTGGGCGAACTCTTCGTTCTCGCTCAGAAAGCCGTAGCCCGGATGCACCGCCTGCGCACCGGTGGCACGGGCGGCCTCGAGGATGCGTTCCCAGCGCAGGTAACTCTCGCGCGGGGCGCTGGCGCCGATGGCGACGGCCTCGTCGCAGGCCTGCACGTGCAGCGCGCCGGCATCGGCCTCGGAGTAGACGGCGACCGTGCGCACGCCCAGGCGGCGCGCGGTGGCGGCGACGCGGCAGGCGATCTCGCCGCGGTTGGCGATCAGGATCTTCTGGAACATGGCAGGCAGGCCTTTCTCACGCCGTGGCTGGCGGCGACGGGACAAAGCGCCTGAACAGCGCACGCAGGAAGCGGAACAGCACGACGATCGACACCAGTGCGGTCACGACCGAGACCGCCAGCGCGGCGAAGAACCAGCCCGTGTGCTGCCACGACAGCCACAGCAGCGCCGGCACCGAGACATCGCCGAGCAGCGACAGACCGATGTTGGAGAAGGGCTCGGGCGAGGTGTTGACCGCCGCCCGTGTGGTGGCCTTGGCGGTGTGCGCGGTGGCCGCCAGCGTGCCGCCCATCAATGCGGCGATCGTCGCCCAGGTGCTCGAGTCGCCACCGAACACGCCCGCCGCCAGCGCGGCGCCGGCAGGGATGCGGATCAGCGTGTGCAGCGCGTCCCACAGCGTGTCGAGGCCGGGGATCTTGTCGGCGAAGAACTCGACCGCCAGCATCAACCCGGATGCGCCGAGCAACAGCGGGTTCTGCAGCAGCGTCAGGCCGTCGGGCAGCACCACCCAGCCGAGGAGGCCGGCCAACCCGGTGAAGAAGAGCACTGCATACAGCCGCAGCCCGCTGGCCCAGCCGAGCGCGGCGGCGATGGCGAAGAGCTGCGGCAGGTCGAGGTTCATGCCGCAATCATTCCCAGGCGCTCAGGGCTGCCGCCATGCCGGCTCGCGCTTGGCCAGGAACGCGGCCACGCCCTCGCGGCCTTCGTCGCTGGCGCGGATGTCGGCGATGCGGCGCGCGGTGTCTTCGCGCAGCGCGGCATCGATCGGGCGGCCGGCGAGGTCATGCACCAGCCGCTTGCAGGCGCGCACGGCGGCCGGGCCGTTGGCCACCAGCGCCTCGACGATTCGCGCCACCTCGGCGTCCAGCGCGTCGGCCGCCGCGACCTCGTGCACCAGGCCCAGGGCCTGAGCGCGGTGCGCGTCGAAGCGCTCGGCGGTGGCGAAGTAGCGCCGCGAGGCAGGCTCGCCCAGCGCGCGGATCACGTAGGGACCGATGGTGGCCGGCAGCAGCCCCAGGCGGGCTTCGCTGAGACAGAAGTTCACGCCCGCGGCGGCCACCCGCACGTCGCACACGGCGGCCAGCCCGACACCGCCGGCATAGCAGTCGCCCTGGATGCGGCCGACCACCGGCAGCGGGCAGGACCAGATGGTCCACAGCATCTGCGCCAGACGCGCCGCATCGGCCTGGTTCTCGGCCCAGCTGTAGCCCGACATCGTGCGCATCCAGTTCAGGTCGGCGCCGGCGCAGAAGGCCTTGCCGTGGCCGCCGAGCACGATGGCCCGCAGCCCGGGCTCGGCGCCCAGTGCGGCGAAGGCCTCGGTGAGCTCGCTGATGACGACGTCGTCGAAGGCGTTGCGCACCTCGGGCCGGTTCAGCCAGACCTCGGCGACGAAGGGCGAGGGCCGGCGGATGTCGAGCGTGGTGGTCATGCGCGCCGCCCTCAGTAGCGTTTGGCCGCTTCGTCGAGCATCACCTCGGTGGCGCCGCCGCCGATGGCCAGCACGCGCGCGTCGCGCCACAGGCGCTCGATCGGCGTGCCGATCATGTAGCCCATGCCGCCGTGCAGCTGCTGGCAGCCTGTCGTGACCTCCACCGCAAGCTCGCCCGTCAGCGACTTGAGCAGCGAGACGTCTTGCACCACGTCGTGCCCCTGCGCCACGCGCCAGGCGCAGTGGTACAGGTACTGGCGGGCGGCGCGTGTCTTCGCGTCGAGCATCGCCAGCCGCTGGCGCACCGCCTGCTTGTCCCACAGCGTGGCGCCGAAGGCCTGGCGCGTGCGCACGTGGTCCAGCGTCAGCGTGATGGCTCGCGTGCAGTGGCCCACCGCCATCGCGCCCAGGGCGATGCGTTCGGTCTGAAAGTTCTTCATCACCGACTTGAAGCCCTGGTCCACTTCGCCCAGGCGATGCGCGTCGGGGATGCGGCAGCCCTCGAACACCAGCTCGGCGGTGTCTGAACTGCGCCAGCCGGTCTTGTCCAGCGCGCGGCCGACGCGGAAGCCGGGCGTGCCGCGCTCGACCGCGAACATGGTGATGGCATGGCGGGCGCTGCCGGTGCGCGCGGCCACGAACACCAGGTCGGCATGCACGCCATTGGTGATGAAGAGCTTGCAGCCGTCGAGCACCCAGTCGTCGCCGTCGCGTCGCGCGCGTGTGCTCAGACCGGCCACGTCCGAGCCGGCGCCGGCCTCGCTGATGGCCACGGCGGTGATGGTTTCGCCACGGCAGATGCCGGGCAGCCAGCGCGCCTTCTGCACCGGCGTGCCGGCGTGGTGCAGGTGCGGCGCCGCCATGTCCGTGTGCACGAGCACGGTGATGATGAAGCCGCCCCAGGTGCTTTGGCTGAGCGCCTCGGCGAAGACGAGGTTGGTCAGCGCGTCGGCACCGCCACCGCCGAGCTCGGGCTCGAAGGCCAGGCCGAGCAGACCGGCGGCGCCCATGCGGCGCAGCACCGCGCGCGGCACGCAGCCCTCGGTCTCCCAGGCGGCGGCGTGCGGCTCGACCTCGCGGGCCAGAAAGCGCGCCACCTGCTCGCGCAGCAGTTCGTGATCAGGGGTGTCGTAGACGGTATCCATGCCCAGAGGCTCAATATTCAATGACGCCAGGCCCGAAGGCCGCGCAGGTATTCGAAAGCGTCGAAGTCGCGGTCGCGGTGCAGCAGGGCGTAACCGCGGTCGATGCAGAAACTGGCGATCAGCACATCGATGCCGCTGCGCACGGTGACGCCGGCCGCGCGCAATTGCCGGTCATGCTGCGCCGCCTCCAGCGCCAGCCCATCGCCGCCGACCGGCTCGAGGCTGAGCGACTGCATCAGCTGCCGCGCCTGACGGAACTCGCGCTCCGGCCGGAAGCCGCGCAGCACCTCGAACAGCACCAGGTCGGGCACGAAGATACGCACCTCGCCATCGTCCAGCAGTGTGCGCAGCGTATCGCGTGCGGGGTTCGGCCGCCCGTTGAAGAAGTCGATCCAGACGCTGGAGTCAACGACCAGCACGGCGGCGTCCCTGGACCGGTGGCGGGCTGGGCTCCTGAACTTGCGGCGCGGTGCCGGCCTCGGCGGCAGGCAGGCGCGTCCAGTCGACGCTTTCGTCCCCTTCCCACTTCAGCTTGCCTTCCCAGCGCAGGATCAAGGCGTCGTCGATCTCGATGTTGGTTCGCATGATGTGAATGAAGTTATGAATTTCATCACATCGAACATCACATCCGGAAGATCCCGAACTTCGGGCTCTCGGGGATCGGTGCATTCAGGCTCGCGCTGATCGCCAGCGCCAGCACTCGCCGCGTATCGGCAGGGTCGATCACGCCGTCGTCCCACAGCCGGGCGCTGGCGAAGTACGGACGCGCCTGGTGCTCGAACTGGTCGAGGATCGGCTGCTTGAAGGCCGCCTCGTCGGCGCCTGACCACTGGCCGCCCTTGGCCTCGATGCCGTCGCGCTTCACGCTGGCCAGCACGCTGGCAGCCTGCTCGCCGCCCATCACGCCGATGCG
>Ga0105046_10000926_pt1 | contig 43359 bp, 33 predicted proteins | sample MAT03_FD_78385 | JGI IMG/M metagenome (GOLD analysis project Ga0105046, IMG submission 78385) | Freshwater microbial communities from Lake Fryxell liftoff mats and glacier meltwater in Antarctica - MAT-03 (megahit assembly) | ecosystem: Environmental > Aquatic > Freshwater > Ice > Liftoff... | reverse complement strand
CCGAGGCCAACCTCATAGGTTGCCGAGAAGCGAGCGACGAAGGCCCCGCGCGACCTGCCCGAATTCGCGAAGCGAGGCGCGCGCGGCCGAGGAGCCGCGCCGAGGCCAACCTCATAGGTTGCCGAGAAGCGAGCGACGAAGGCCCCGCGCGACTCGCGAGCGAATTCTACATTTCGTCGCCCTTGGCTTCGTTCACTGCCCAGAAGTCGGCGAGCAGCGCCTGAGCACGGACCTCGTCGTGGCTGGCGATCCGGATCTCGACATGACGGGCGGCATCGAGGCCGGTATCGTCTTCGGCCGTGAAGGCAGGCACCCCATTGGCGGCAAGGAAATCGAGCAATGGCTGCGCCAGCGCGAGCACCGGCACGGTGGTCAAGACAGCGAGTGCGTTGGGGTCGGTTGGGCGGGTCTCGTGGGTCATGATCGCTCTTCGGGTTGGGGCTTTCGGGCCACAGGGTACACCCAGCCTATCACCGCTGACGGGCCCTCGAAACCCCTCGTCGTAAAAGGCCGAGGATGCTTCTTGAAAACAGGTCTCAATTCTGGTTGAAGGGATCGACTATGTTCGAGATCCCCCATGATGCCGCGGCTGGAACCCCCCTCGATCGTGAGCGTGCGGGGGCAAGCCTGCGGGTCGTCAGTGTGCAAGGCGACGATGCGATCGCGCGCCGCCTCGTCGATCTCGGCTTCCGCCCAAACACCGAGGTGCGCGTCGAGCGCTTGGCTCCACTGGGCGACCCCATCCAGTTCCGGCTGCACGGCTATCGGCTGGCGCTTCGGCGCAGCGAAGCGAGACGCGTGCTCGTGACCGCGCGATGAGCGTCAGTCGCCGCCTTGCCACGGTAGCGCTCGTGGGTCGCCAGAACGCGGGCAAGACGTCGCTGTTGATGCATCTCACCGGTAGCACCCAGCATCCGGTGAACTTCCCGGGCAGCTCGGTCGAACGATCCGAGGCGGTCGCGAAGCTGGCCGATGGGCACCTGCGCATCGTCGACCTGCCGGGCATCACCTCGCTCGAGGCGCTGTCGCCAGACGAAGAGGTGGCGCTCGCCTGGCTGCACGGTGGCACCTCAGGTGCCGGCGCCAAGGAGGCCGGCGATGGGCCGGACGCGATCTGCGCGGTGGTCGACGCGGGCAAGCTCGGGGTCGAGCTGGATCTGGTCGTACAGCTCGCGCGCCTCGGCAAGCCGATCGTGGTGGCGCTCACGAAGGTCGACGTCGCGCGCGTGACCATCGACGTGCCGGCGCTCGCGCACGAACTCGGGGTCACGGTCGTGCCGGTCAATGCGCTCAGCGGTGAGGGCGCGAAAGCCCTGCTCGAACGACTCGTCGCCGTGGTGGCCACCCCTGAGGGCAGCCGCTCGGCCCTCGAGGACGCCTCGCAACGCAGCGTCCCCGTCGACCTCGACCTGCTTGTGCGTTCGGTGACGACGCGCAGTGACGGGGATCGGCCGTCTCTCACCGACCGCATCGATGCGGTCCTGCTGCATCGCGTCTTCGGGCTGCCGATCCTGGCGCTGCTGGTGTTCGGGATCTTCCAGGCGCTGTTCGTCGGCGCTGAACCGCTGATGGGGCTCATCGAAGACGGCCAGGGTGCGCTCGGAAGCTGGATTGCCGGCCTCGTGCCCGAAGGGGCACTGCAAAGCTTCCTGGTCGACGGCCTCGTCAACGGGGTCGGCTCGGTGCTGGTGTTCCTGCCGCAGATCATCCTGCTGATGCTGTTCGTAGCCCTGCTCGAAGCGTCGGGCTACATGGCGCGCGCCGCGTTCCTGCTGGACCGGGTGCTGTCGAAGGTCGGCCTCTCGGGGCGCAGCTTCGTGCCGATGGTGTCGAGCTTTGCGTGCGCGGTGCCGGCGGTCCTGGCGACCCGCATGATCGACAACGAACGCGAGCGGTTGGCGACCATCGCGGTGCTGCCGCTGATGAGCTGTTCGGCGCGCCTGCCGGTCTACGTCATCTTGATCGGCGCGTTTTTCCCGACCTCGCAGGCGGGGCTGGTGCTGTTCTCGCTCTACGCGCTCGGGATCGTCGTCGCTGCCATCGTCGCCTGGATTCTCCGCCGCACGCGGCTGCGCGGCTCGCACGCGGTGCTCATGATGGAGCTGCCGGTCTATCAGCGGCCGTCGGTCCGGGTCGTCAAAAACCAGGTATGGGCCGCCTCGCGCGAGTTCCTGGTGACGGCGGGCACGGTCATCATGGCGACCGCGATCCTTATCTGGGTGCTGTCCTACTACCCGCGGCCAGCGGCGATCCACGAAGCGCACAACGCCCTTCGCGCGCCGATCAGCGCGGCGATCGAGAAACTCGGCCCGGACGCGCCCGAGCGGGCGGCGCTCGAAGCCAGAGCGGGTGAGCTCGACACGCGCGAGCGCGCCGCCTACCTCGAGCAGAGCTTCCTCGCCGAAGCCGGCAAAGCGATCCAGCCGGTGTTCGCGCCGGCCGGCTTCGACTGGCGCACGACCGTCGGGGTCCTGGCCGCATTCCCTGCGCGCGAGCTGGTGATCCCGACGCTCGGGATCCTCTACAGCGTCGGCGACGTCGACCCCGGCGAGTTCGACATCGCGTCCCTCGACGCAGCCGAGGCGCACCGCGAAGAAGGCCTCGCGGGCCGGCTGCGCGCGGCCAAGAAGGATGACGGCAGCCCCGCCTGGACGTCCTTGTCGGCGCTCTCGGTGATGGTGTTCTTCGCGCTGTGCAGCCAGTGCATGGCAACGCTTGGGGCGATCAAGCGCGAGACCAGATCCTGGCGCTGGCCGCTGTTCGTGTTCTCGTACATGACGGGGCTCGCCTGGGTGATGGCAGTGCTGGTCTATCAGATCGGCTCGGCTCTCGGGCTCGGAGGTGCCTCGTGATGACCTGGCAAGACCCGGTGGCGTTGGGACTCGCCGCGCTGATCATCGGGCTCGCGCTGTGGTGGCGGCACTCGCTCATCAAGCGCGGCGAGGGCACGCACTGCGCCCAGTGCACAGTCGGCGACGCGGCGCCCAAAGCGAGCGCGCAGAAGCCAACGGTCATCGACGTGTCGAACCTGCGGCTCGGCCGACGACGCTAGACCGGAGCGACGCTGGATCACGGTTTGGATCCGAAGCCAGGTGAACTGTTAGATGCGGACCTTGGCCATGACCGCTAGGTGATCGCTGCCCATGAGTGGCAACGGCATCGCGGGGCTGATGATCTCGATCTCCTTCGTCACGTAGATGTGGTCGATCGAATGTTCGGGCGACGATGACGGGTAGGTCGGATAGGGCTCGTCGCCGGCCGCGTTGCGCAGGAACGGCGAGAGGGCCCGCAGCTCGGCCAGCTCGGCGTTCAGATCGCCCATCACCATCAACGGTGAGGCCTGCGTCTGAGCGTGACGGAGGAGGGCCGGAATCTGGGCGGCGCGATCGACCGGGTTCACGGAGAGGTGGGTGACCAGCACCGAGATCGGCCCCTTCGGCGTGACGACCGTGCCCGACAGGATGCACCGTTGCTCGTCCTGACGCTTGGGCAGGCGATGGCGCGTCCACGGTCCGAGCGGGAAGCGCGAGAACAGGGCCAGCCCAAAGCCGGGTCGGTCGTCCGCGGTCGGGGCCACACGCACGACCGGCGGGTCGGAGTCATAGACCGTCGTCAGCACCGACGCGAAGCGCACATGGCCAAGGCCACTGGCGCGCGACAAGAGCTGGGGCTGATTGCCGGAATCGCCCTGGAACCAATCGACTGCAATTTCCTGGACCGCAACGACATCCGCCTCGCCGATGATATCGGCGACCGTCTTGAGATCGCTCTCGAGACCAAGCTTGATGTTGTAGGTCATCACCGAGAATTCCATCGGCACTCCAACGGCATCGGGTCGCGAGTTGTACCGCGATGGGCCCGGCGCCACAAGCTGACCCCGCTGCCTCTTGCTCGAGCCTGAACCGGGCAGGCTGGGGATGGCGTCACTGGCTACCCGCATGAGGGTAACGCGATATCGACAGCCGTGCCGCGCCCGTCCGCGAGCGGGCTGCGGATGGCGATGGTGCCGCCATGCGCATGCACGATGTCGCGCGTCACCGCGAGACCGAGACCGGTGCCGTAGCTCTTGTCAGTGGCGAACGGCTGGAAGAGGCGATCCTTCAGGGCGGCGGGCACGCCCGGGCCGTTGTCACTCACGGTCAGGAACACGCCACCGCCTGGCAGGTCGCGCAGCGCGAACAACAGCAGACGCGGCAGCGGGCAAAGCTTCAGTGCCTCGAGCGCGTTCTTGGCGAGGTTGAGGAGCGCTTGTCGGAGCTGGTCGGCGTCGGCCGCGATCATGGCTGGGCCGCCCATGCCGTGCGGTTTCGCGTCGACTGTCACGGTGACCGCCGCTTCGTTGGCCTCGGGCGCGAGAAACGACGCGAAGCGCAAGAGCAGCTCGGCGACATCGGTCGGCGCACGTTCGAGCGGGGCGACCGTGAGCGATGAGAGCGGCGTGCTGTCGTCTGGATCGGCGGCCTGCGACGGGTCGGCCGGCACGGTCCCGGCGCGCGCGATCGAAAAGCGCGTGAGCTGCAGGTACTGCTCGGTGATGCCCTTCAGGCGCTGCACCTCGCCCGAGATCGCGTGCAACATTGCGCGTGCGGAGCTCGGATTGGGCAGCTCTTCGAGCTCGTCTTCGAGTAGCTCCGTGTTGAGGCCGATCGAGCTCAGCGGATTTCGCACCTCGTGGGTGATCTGGGCCGCCAGGCGCCCGACCGCCGCCAGCCGCTCGGCCTGGAGCAGCTCCTGCTGCTTGTCGGCCAGGGCCTTGTCGCGCTCCTCGAGGGAGGCAGCCATGCGATTGAACTCCTCGGCGAGCTGGCCGATCTCGTCAGACGACTGCACGGTCACGCGCTCGGTGTAGTTGCCCGCGGCGATGTTGCGCGCGCCTTCGCGCAGCTTCCGGATCGGCCGCAACGTGAGCTGGGCGACGAACAGGATGGCGATCGAGACGAGCAGCGCGCCGACTGTGATGAGCCCGGCCGCCAGCGTCGTGCCGCGCTCGTCGCTCTCGGTACGTTGGTCGATCTGGCGGATCGGCCCGGCGAGGCCGCGCACCGCGTCGTTCACTTCGCGATTGAGGCGGCGGATGACCCGCGTTGCGGCCCGCGTCTCGGGCGAGACCGCCTTGAGCTCGCCGAGGGAGGCGACCTTCAGCGTGCGTCGCACGAGCCGATCATAGAGCTCGGCATTGCTGACGACCTCGCCGCTCTTGAGCACGTCGGGTAGGTCCTCGCCGGCTATCGCGACGGACAGCTCGTGACCGTCGGAAAAACTCTGGAAGCTGACGGCCAGGGCGGCGAGCTCGACCTGGTCGGTCTCGCTCACGTCACCCGACGACGCCAACGCCGCGAGGCGCTCGGCGAGGCGTAAAAAGCCCTGCGGCCCCTCGAACGGCTCGAGCGCGGGCAACACCTGTTGCAGCCACTGCGCATCGTTGGGGCGCTTGAGTCCCAGGAACTCCTCCGCCGACTTGAGCTGGCGTGAAAGCGCGCGCAGCTGGTTCGACATCGGGTTGAGCTCCTTCCAGAGTACCGTGACCGTGTGTCGGAGCGCGCTCATCCGATAGAGCGTGAACGCCGAGGTTGCGCCGAAGGCGATGATGACAGCCGCGAAGCCGAGGAAGATCTTCGTCGCGACCGAGAGGCGCACCGTCAGCCTGCAACCGGACGCCACCGCAGGATGGGCTTGCGCACGGCGCGGGTCTCGTCCAGCCGGCCAACCAGCGGCAGGTGCGGCGCGGACTTGATCTGGGCCGGGTTGGTCTTCGACTCGGCGTCGATCTCGAGCATCGCCTCGACGAACTGGTCGAGCGTCTCCTTCGACTCGGTCTCGGTAGGCTCGATCATGATCGCGTTGGGCACGCAGATCGGAAAGTACGTCGTCGGCGGGTGAAAGCCGCGGTCCATAAGACTCTTGGCGATGTCGCGCGTCTCGATATCGCCCTGCTTGCGCTGATGCTTGTCGGTCAGCACGACCTCGTGCATGCAGCCGCGCTCGTGCACGACGTGATAGGCCGGCGATAGCCGCGCACGCAGGTAATTCGCGTTCAACACCGCCATCTCGCCCGCCTGCTTCAAGCCTTCGCGGCCGAGCTCACGGATGTAGGTATAGGCGCGCACATGCATGCCGAAGTTGCCGAGGTAGGCTTTCACGCGGCCGATCGTCAGCGGCTTGTCGGTCACGAGGCGATACGTATCACCGCCTGCGGAGGCAGCCGAAGGCGATACTGCAGACCGCTCGACGCGCGGGATCGGCAGGTACGGCGCGAGCTCGTCGTGCACGCACACCGGGCCCGAGCCCGGACCCCCACCACCGTGCGGTGTCGAAAACGTCTTGTGCAGGTTCAAGTGCATCGCGTCGACGCCCATGTCGCCGGGCCGCGCCTTGCCGAGGAGCGCGTTCATATTCGCGCCGTCGCAGTACACGAGGCCGCCCTGCGCATGCACGATGTCCGCGCAGGCCTTGATGTTCTCTTCGAACAGGCCAAGCGTGTTCGGGTTCGTCAGCATGATGCCGGCGACGTCGGGCGTCATCGCGCGCAGCACATCCTCGGGCGAGAGCACGCCGCGCTCGGACGACTTCAACGCGACCGTCTCATAGCCGAGCATGTTGCAGGTCGCAGGGTTGGTGCCGTGCGCCGTGTCGGGGATCAACACCTTCGTGCGCGGGCCGCCGTCGCGGTGGATGAGGCGCGCGCGGATCAGCGCCATACCGGTGTACTCGCCATGCGCGCCCGCGGCCGGCTGCAGTGTGACCGCAGAAAATCCTGTAATCTCAGCGAGATAGCGCTCAAGCTCCCAGTACAACGCGAGCGCGCCCTGGATCCAGCTCGCGGGCGCCAGCGGGTGCAGGTCGGCAAAGCCTTCCATGCGCGCCGTGTCCTCGTTGATCTTCGGATTGTACTTCATCGTGCACGACCCGAGCGGGAAGAAGCCCGTGTCGATGCCGTAGTTCTGCTGCGACAGGCGCAGGAAGTGCCGCACGGCCTCGGGCTCAGAGACCTCGGGCCAACGCGGCGGGGTCTTGCGCAAAAGGCTCGCCGGCAGCTTCGGCTCGCCGGCGGCGCTGGTCGCCGAGCGCGGCAAGGAGGCGGCCTCGCGGCCCGGGCTCGAACGTTCGAAGATGAGCGGCTCGCGAAACTGCAGACCTCGAGTGGCAATGTTGCTCATGCGTTCATCTCCCTGCGGGCGTCGAAAAAGCGAAACGCCCGCTGATAGCAGCGGGCGTCTCTCTAACAACTCAGGCGATCCGAGTCACGTCACTTCGGGGCCGGAGCCGGCGGGACCGGAGTCGGAACCGGAGCACCCGGCACGGGAGCCGGAGCACCCGGCATGGGAGCGGGAGCACCCGGAGCCGGCATAACGCGAGGACCCCCCGGTGCCGGCGGAGCCTCGTCGCCATCACCACCACCAGCGGGGCCACCCGGACCACCCGGCGGCATGTCGCCCGGACCGATATGCTCCATCGCACCCGGCGCCTCGGGCGGGGGCTCGGCGATGAACTTCTCGATCTTCGCGTTCTTCTCGAGGTCGGCCAGCATCTTGCGGCGCTCGGTGAAGAACTTTTTGTTCTGCAGGCTCTTGACGATCTGCTCCTTCACTTCCTCGAAGGTCTTCTTTCGGTCCTCGCGCTTGTCCACGAGCTTGATGACGTGGAAGCCGAAGCGGGTGCGAACCGGCGCCGAGATCTCGCCGACCTTCATCTTGAAGGCGACGTCCTCGAACTCCTTGACCATGCGACCCGCGGAGAAGAAGCCGAGATCGCCACCCTTGGCGGCGGCCGGGCCCTCGCTCATCTCGACGGCGATCTTATCGAAGTCCTCGCCCTTCTTGATGCGGGCCTGGGCTTCCTTCACGCGCTCGTTGGCCTTGGCCTCCTCCTCGGGGGTCGGCTTCTCGGCCAGCTTGATGAGGATGTGCGAGGCGCGGATGCCGGCCTTCTCCGTGTAGAAGCGCTCGTTCTTGCCGTAGAAGTCCTGGGCTTCGGCGTCGGTGACCGCCATGTCGCCCTTCTTCTCCAGCAACAGCTCGAGCGACCGGCGCTCGCGGATGCGCTGCTCGATCGACTCCTTCGTGACCTTGCCGTGCTTGAGATAGTTCTGGAACTGCTCCTCGCTCTGGAAGCGCTGCTTGTACTCGTCGAAGCCCTTTTGGATCTCCTCGGGCGGCACCACGACGGCGGCTTCCTTCACGGCCTGGTTGATGAGCTCCTGCTCGATCAGGCGCTTCAGGATGTTCTGCTCGATGCGCGCGACGCGATCGCCGGGGATCTGGGTCCCACGCGCAGTGATCTTGTCGAGCTCCTCGTAGAAGGAGGCGCTCGGGATCTCTATCCCGTTGACCTTGGCGACCGGACCGGTGATGCGCGGACGCTCCGCCGGGGCGGCGTCGGGGGCAGCCGCGACCGCGTCGGCCTCGACCGGCGGCGTGGTGGCCTGAGCGGCATCGACAGTCGAAGGCGGCGGAGCCGTCGGGCCCACTTCCTTCTTGCCACCGCAGGCCACGAGACCAGCGACGGAGAGCGTCAGCAGAGTACGTTTCATTGGAGAGTCCTCCGAGGGATCAGGATGGCAAAAGGGTTCGTTCTGGCTTGGTCAGTGGTCGGGCGCGCGGAGAGCAGCATCCTTTAAGGAGCCAGCGGGCGCGGACCATACTCCCGGGCAACGACCCTCGCAACGCAAAACCAAGACCTAGCGTTCACGCTGACTTGCACTCTCTAAACAGTGTCGCATGGCGAAGGAGACATCCGAAGCCAGGCGGCACTGCTCAAAGCCAGCTCGGCAGGGGTCGCGGGGCGTGACCCAGGACAAGGGTTGTTACGTCGCACAAAAAGACGGTCGCGAGATCGCGCCGGTGCCCTGCGAACAGCCGCTCGAAAGCCGACCCACGCGGCAATTTGGTGACTAGCACCATCGCGTCGACCACCTCCTGCTCGTGCACGCGCCCGCGCAGCGCCGCCTGGGCCGAGAGCCCGGCCAACATCGGCCCGGTCAGGAGCTTCAGCACGAGGGTCGCCACCCCGAGCACGATGTCGCCCTTTCGCGCCGGCTCGTGCGCCTGCACGCTGGCGAGCGCCAGGTCACGCCAGATCTCGAGCGCGTGCGCGAACGGCACGAGGTCATCGATCTTGCGCCCCGACATCAGCTCGTCGATGCCCCAGGCGAGGCGCATCGCGCGGTCGGCCTCGTCCCGTTTGTCGGCCTCGCGCATCGCGTCGGCGATGGCCGTGATGCCGGCGACGAGCGCGAGCTTCAGCCGTTCGAGCGCCGCGAAGAAGCGCTGGGGCTGGTCGACTGGGTCTGGATCGGGCACCGAGAACGCCTCGCGCGACGCGAAGATCTCGCTCTCGCGATAGCTCTCGGAGAGCGCGTCGAGCTGTCGCTTCACGGGCTCGATCAGCGCGCTCACGAGCTCCGGTACGCTCGCCGCCGCTTCGAGCCCGCGCAGCATTGCCGCGCGAAGGGTCTCCCAGGTGGCTAAATCGATATCGATGCCTTCGGCCAGCGGGATCGGCACGGGCAACGACAAGATCGGAGCACCTTCGGCGATGAGCGCCCGGATCTGCGCCAGCTGTTCGGCATCACCCGCCGGTGGCACAGCGTTGTTGCGCGCCTTCCACCAGGCCCGACACTCGGTCGAGAAGCTCACGTCGATACCGCGTGGCGTCTTCGTGAAGGTGTAGGGGAACTGCCGGCAGATAGTCGGTTTCTGCTGTGATCCCTTGTGCTTGTGGATGATGCACAGCTTGTCGTCGCCCAGGAAGACGCAGCGTCCCTGGCGCATGCCCATGAGGCGGATAGGCTGCTTGGTCGGCGAACGTTCCGCCGGCACTTCATCGATCCAGTCGTCTGGAGAGACATCGTTGGGCAACAGCGGCCGCCAGTCGAAGGCCCGGATCTTCGCGATGTCGTCGTCCTTCAGTGGCCCGACATCGGTCCCATGACAGCAGCCCCCACACGCGACGCAGCCGTGCGCGAGCGTCGCCTGGAAGTTCAACGGCAACGCTTCCGTCGCAGGCGCTTCGACCTCGAGCGCCGCGTTTTCGTGCACGCGCAGCTGCTCGGCTGCGCGCGGTGTTTGCAGAAAGCTCTGCCGTGACAGGAGCGCCACCCGCCGCTGCAGCTCGATGCGGGGTGCTTCGATCGCCGCCGCGAGGTCATCGGGATCGATCGGCCCCTCGGATAGGACCTCCATCACCGCGAGCCCGAGCTCGTCGATCGGCACCCGTACCCGTCGCGCCGGGTCCTCGACCACGATGCGCCCGCCGAGCTTTCGGGCCCGAAGATCATCGCGAAGGGGCGGCACGGGCGGAGGGCTGCGCATGGCGAAGGGCACCTTAGATGAGGACGAGATCGTTACGGTGGATCACCGGAACGATGAGGCTCCGCCCCAGCTTGTCCGCGACCGCGTCGCTGCGCAAGCCCACGATCGACTCGAGCGTCTTGTGGTCATAGCCGACCAGACCACGGCCGATCACCTCCCCCTCGGGTCCGCGGATCTCCACCCCATCGCCGCCCATGAAGTGCCCGCTCACGGCCACGACACCGATCGGTAGGAGGCTCGCCGGGCGTGAGCGCAGGGCCTTGACCGCGCCAGCGTCAACCGTGACGGCGCCGTGCAGCTTCGACAGATAGCCGATCCAATGGCGGCGCCGGTCGACCTTCTTGTTCGGATGGAACAGCGTGCCTTCCGGAGAACCGAGCGCAATCCGGTTCAAGATCCGCGGGTCGCCACCGTGCGCGATGACCAGCGGGATCCCGGCCTCGACGGCTATCTGGGCCGCCTGGATCTTCGACACCATACCGCCCGTGCCGACCCCCGAGCCGGCGCTGCCCGCCATCTGGCGGATCGCGTCGTCGATCCTCGCGACCTCCCGCACCGGCTGCGCGTTGGGTTCGGTGCGCGGGTCACGGTCATAGAGGCAGGCGATGTCGGAGAGCAGGATCACGAGGTCCGCTTCGAGCACGGTCGAGAACGCGGCGGCGAGCCGGTCGTTGTCGCCGAAGCGCAGCTCCTCGGTGGCGACCGTGTCGTTCTCGTTGACGACCGGCACCACGCCGAGCTCGAACAGCTCGGCCACGGTGTGGCGCAAGCTCAAGAAGTGGTGGCGGCGCGCGATGTCCTCGTGCGTCAAGAGGATCTGCGCGCACTGGATCCCATGGCGCAAAAACGATGCGCCATAACGACCCATGAGGTCCGCCTGGCCGACCGCGGCCAACGCCTGGACCTGGGCTAGCTCGCGGGGCCGCTCGCTGAAGCCGAGCCGCTGCATGCCGCACGCGACCGCGCCCGACGTGACGACGACCACCTCGTGACCGGCCTTGCGCAGGTCGGCGATGACCGTGACGAACGCGTCGAGGTAGGGTGCGCCATCGATCCATGTCGACAGGGTCGAGCTGCCGACCTTGATGACGAGCCGTCGCGCGATCCCGTTGGGGCCGTAGAAGGGCTTCCAGTTACCCGTCATCTCGCACGATCGATGCGCCGAGCGCGCGAAGCTTGTCGTCGATGCGCATGTAGCCGCGATCGATCTGACGGATGTTATAGATTGTCGAGGTGCCCTTGGCTGCCAGCGCCGCGATGAGGAGCGCCATGCCGGCGCGCACGTCCGGGCTCTCGAGGCGGGCCGCGTAGAGCGGCGATGCGCCGACCACGACGATGCGATGGGGGTCGCAGAGGATGATCGAGGCGCCCATCGCGATCAGCGAATCGGTAAAGAACATGCGCCCTTCGAACATCTTCTCGAAGAACAGCACGGTGCCCTTACACTGCGTCGCGGCAGTGATCGCAATTGACATGAGGTCGGTCGGGAAGGCCGGCCACGGGGCATCGTCGATGCGCGGGATGGCGCCGTGGAGATCCTTACGAACCTCGAGCGGCTGGTTCGGGCGCACCCGCATGGTCGCCGACGCGCCCGTGCTACCTGTCCCAAAGCCGACCTTCTCGACCTCAGGGTGGATGCCGAGCTTCGAGAACACATGCTGGATCATGCGCATCTCGTCGGGGCGGCAGCCCTCGATCGCGATGTCGCTGTTGGTCACGGCGGCGAGGCCAATCCAACTGCCGATCTCGAGGTAGTCGGGGCCGATCGTGTGGGTCGTGCCATGCAGCTTCTTGCTGCCGCCGATGCGCAGGGTGCCGGTGCCGATGCCCGAGATCTCGGCGCCCATCGACACGAGCATGCGGCAAAGGCCCTGCACATGCGGCTCGGCGGCGGCGTTCATCAGCACGGTCTGACCCTCGGCCAGCACCGCCGCCATGATGATGTTCTCGGTCGCGGTGACCGACGCCTCGTCGAGAAAGATCTCGCTGCCAACGAGCTTCTTGGCCGACAGCTCGTAGTTGCCGTTCATGTGGAAGTCGGCGCCGAGTGCCTGCAACCCGAGGAAGTGCGTGTCGAGGCGGCGACGACCGATGACGTCACCACCCGGCGGCGGCAGCACGACCCGTCCGACACGCCCGAGGATGGGGCCGGCGAACAGGATCGATGCCCGTACCCGGCGCGCGAGCTCGGAGTCGACGGTGTCGACGATGTCGGCCGCGGTGACGCGCACGGTGTCTTCGGCGAGATGCTCGACCTTGGCGCCGAGCTGCTCCAACACCTGGAACATCACACGGACGTCCGCGATGTCGGGCACGTTCTTCAGGACCACCGGTTCGGCAGTGAGGAGACAGGCCGCGATCGTCGGCAGCGCTTCGTTCTTCGATCCACTCGGGCGCACCGACCCGGCCAGAGGCTTTCCGCCCTCGATGACAAAACGCTCCATCGAACACCTCCCACGACGCCGACGATCTTAACCGGAGGGATCCGGGCCGTCGATCTTTTCGTTGCCTGAACGGTCGAACGGTCCGAGCCCATTCAGACCGGGCCTCATCCAGCGGTAACGCGACCCGCCTCGACCTGCCAGACCTTCGCGTCCGGGACCCGGATCCAGCGGCGGTCGGTGGTCGTGATGAACACCTGGCCACCGCCCCGATCGAGTGTCTCCATGAGGAGGGCGTTGCGACGCTCGTCGAGCTCGCTCGAGACATCGTCGAGCAGGAAGATCGGGTAGACCCCGATGGCCTCCTGGATCCGCAACAGCTCGGCTATCTTCATCGCCAGCACGAACGCCCGGTGCTGGCCCTGGCTCGCGAACGTGCGCGCTGGCCGCCCATCGATGAACAGGTCGAGCTCGTCCGCATGCGGACCACTGCGCGTCCAACCCATACGCAGGTCGGTGCCGCGCTGCCGTTCGTAGGTCGCAGCCAGCTCGCGCGCGACGTCGTCCAGGCGTTGCGGGGTGACGGCGGGATCGACGATGCCACTGGGCACATGCACGATGGTGCCCGTCAACTCGCCATCGGTGATGCGTCGGAACGCTTCGGCAAAGTGCGGCACAAACGCTTGCAGGAACTGGAAGCGCCGCTGCTCGATGCGTGCCCCGTGCCGCGCGAGCTCGCCTTCGAACGCCGAGAGCACGTCGCCATCGGCCACCTGACCCCGGATCTTGGCGTCACGCAGGATCCGATTGCGGCTCTTCAGCGCCTCGTTGTAGGCGCGCAGCGAAGCCAGGTGTTCGGGCCAGACGGCATAGGTCGCACGATCGAGAAAGCGCCGCCGCACGTCGGGGCCGGCCTTTGTCAGCTCGAGGTCGTCGGGTCCGAAGAGTACCGCGTTCAGATGGATGAACGAGGCCGGCAGCTTGGTGATCGGTTTCCCGTCGAGCACCACCTTCTTGCCCTCTTTCGAGATGCGCACTTCGATCGTCCGCGTCACCTCACGCCGTTCGATCTCGCCGACCACGGCCGCACGGTCCTCGCCAAAGCGCACGAGCTCCGGGTGCTTCGCCTCACGCGGGCTTCGGAAGGCACCCAGCAGGAAGACCGCCTCGAGCAGGTTCGTCTTGCCCTGGCCGTTGCGCCCCTCGATCAGGTTGAAGCGCGGCCCCGGCTCCAGCCGAAAGGTCTCGAGATTACGGAAGTGTTCGGCTGCGAGCGAGCGGAGCAGCACACGTCCTCGTCACACGCGCATGGGCATGACGACGAAGACCGCGCCGGGCTCGGACGGCGAGGTCATGACGGTCGGCGAGAACTCGTCGGTCATCTCGAAGACGATGTTCTCGCCCTTTACGACGCTCAGCACTTCGAGGAGGTAGTTGTAGTTGAAGCCGACGACCATGCCGTCGCCGGTGTACTCGACGTCGAGCTCGTCACGGCCTTCGCCGTAGTCCGGGTTCGAGGCGGTCACTGCGAGGCGCCCGGGCGTGAGCTCGAGCTTGATGATGTAGGTCTTGTTCGAGGTGAGGATCGCGTTCTTGCGGATGGCCCGCGCGAGGCGCTCACGCGGCACGACCACCTTCACCGGCGAGCTCTGCGGGATGACCCGCGAGTAGTCGGGGTAGTTGTCTTCGATCTGGCGCACCGAGAAGATGGTACCGCCGGCACGGAACAGGATGACGCCCTGCGCGAAACCGACCTCGAGCACGTCCGCGTCGATGTCGAACAGGCGCTTCACCTCGGTGACACCCTTTTTGTGGATGATCGCCGAGAGCGTGTCCTTCTTGCCGATGCCCTGAACCTCGGTCTCGAGCTCGACCTTCGAGAGCCGATGGCCGTCGGTCGAGACCATCGTCAGCTTGGCCATGCCCTCGGTCGAGCCCGGCTGCGCCTTGAAAAAGACGCCGTTCAGGTTCATGCGCGTCTCGTCCGCGGACATCGAGAAGGCGGTCTTCTCGAACAGATCACGCAGCGCCGACTTCGGGATCTTGAGCCACTTCGCATCCGCCGGGATCTTCATCTCGGGGAAGTCCGACGGGGTGACGCCGGCGAGCTTGAAGAAGGCCCGACCCGCCGAAAGCTCGGACCAATCGTTGGGCAACGCGCGCAGATGCAGCGGCGTCTCGTCCAGGTTCTTGACGACGTCGAAGAGGCTCTTGCCGTTGATGCAGGCGGAGCCCGGCACGATCACCTCGGCCGGGATCTCGGCGATGATCGTCACGTCGTAGTCGGTGCCGACGAGACGCACCTTGCCGTCCGGCATGCTCTCGACGAGGACATGGGACAGGACGTTGCTCGTCGACTTCCGGTCGACGACGCCCTGTGTCTTGTAGACCGCCCCAAGGAAGGTCGTTCGGTCGAGTCTCAGCTCCAGCGTGGCCATGTCGCTCCCTCACAGGTCCTCGGTTCGGACGGCGCCCTTGCTTACCCGTCTTTGGGTCGAGTCCGCAAGCGCGCTTGCGAGCATCGCGTGAGCGACGTCCGACGGTCAGGTCGATCACCAGCGCATCTTGCACACTCTTTCGATCAACGCGCGCAGGTCGCGCACGCGTCGATGATCTTCGCTCTATGATCGGCGTCGCCGACCAGTCGGACGATGACGGCGATGACGGATACGCTCAGGTGAGATCAGAAGGAAAAAGAAGAGGAGAGAAGAGAGTTAGTGGATCGGATCCTTAGGGGTGGTGGAGATTGGGGACAATCTCTCAAGCAACCGGATCCGCTTCGTTTATAGGCGTCATGATCGGTGGATGATCGGTGCACATGATCGAGGGACAGCCTGTTGATGGAGGTGGAAAGATCGCGCGGTTCTGCGGTTGTCCACGCCTGTCCACCGCACTCTCGACAGGTCGACCCCAGGGTTTTCCCCAGATGTCCCACAGGCACCTTGATCCGTCGCTCGAGGCGAAGGTTGTCTATCGAAGGTTTTGGTCGCGCGCTCGGGTCGGAAGATCCCACGGCGAGTGGGTAGCTTGCACGACGCGTCGCTGTAACCACACAGCGCGCGCTTGCGATCGCGACGAGGCGGGTGTTAGCTCGGCAAACGTCTCGACGGCAGTCGCCGAGCCACCGGGTCGAACGACGACCCGAAGCGAGACCCAGACCCACCCGTACGCGAGCAGCGTCCAGCCAACGCGTATGCTTCGTCGGGCCGACGGCCCCCAACGCATCGACCACTCATGTAGAGGATAGCGGTACACCGCAGGATATCGTGTCGCCGAGGGTCGACCGGCCGTAGCGGTGTGTCAGGTTCAGTCGTCTCGAGGTCGGTCGCGACGACGTCTCCACCAGCGTAAATCGATGAGCATCACGGCGTCTCACATGCCGCGAAGCCTTGTTGTCGCATGACCTCCCAGCTGCCTCGAACGCGGCGCCACCACCCCGCGATTCGCCCCACGCCTTGGACGGTAAGCTTTGGATCTCTGGAAGAAAACACTGACGGGCCTGCAATCGCGCGTCGAGCCCTGGGACTACAAGCACTGGATCATGCCCGTGCAGTGTGGCGGCCAGGACGAGGTTGCGCGCGAGATCGTGCTCGCGGTTCCGGACGAGTCACATGGGCGCTGGCTGGAGGATCACTTCGCCGCGTTCTTCCACGAGGAGTTCGAAAAGCTCGGTCAGGGCGGCTACCGCATCCGCTACACGACCTATGAGGCGGCGAACGCGGTCGCACAAGCCTCCGAAGTTGCCTCCACGGCCGGTCCGAGCCACGGCCTCGCGCCGGGTCGGGTCGACATATTCGCGGTCCGTGACGGCACGGTCAGCGTGCACGACGTTACGCCGATCGAACCGCCAGCGTTGAACGAGCGCTATCGCTTTGAGAGCTTCGTCGATGGCCCCACCAACCAGTTCGCGATGAGCGCGGCGCATGCGGTCGCCGATCATCCCGGCACTCGTTACAACCCGCTGTTCATCTTCGGCGGGGTGGGCCTTGGCAAGACCCACCTCCTCCACGCGGTCGGCCACGCGGTGCGCGAGAAGAACCCACATGCGCGGGTGCGCTACGTGACGAGCGAGCAGTTCGTCAACGACCTCATCCAGGCGATCCGAACCGACAAGATGCAGAGCTTCCGCTCGCGCTATCGCGACCGCTGCGATGTGCTGCTGATCGATGACATCCAGTTCATCGCCGGCAAGGACCGCACGCAGGAGGAGTTCTTCCATCTCTTCAATACGCTGCACTCGTCGCACAAGCAGATCGTGCTGACTTGCGACCAGCTGCCGCAGTCGATCCCCGACCTCGAAGACCGCCTGCGCTCCCGCCTCAACTGGGGACTCACCGCGGACATCAAGCCGCCCGGGTTCGAGACGCGCGTGGCGATCCTGAAGGCAAAGGCCGAGGTCGACGGGCTCGAGCTGCCGGACGACGTCGCGATGTTGGTGGCGCGCCACGTGACACGCAATGTGCGTGAGCTCGAGGGGGCGCTCGTGAAGTTGATGGCGACCGCCAAGCTCTCGGGTCGCGCGATCGGTCTCGACCTCGCCCATCAGGCGCTGGGCTCGCTGCTCGGCGAGGTGCTGCAACGCATCGCGCCGGAGTCGATCCTGAAAGCGGTCGTCGCCGAGTTCAAGGTGACGCTGGCCGAGCTGAAGGGGCCGCGCCGCCATCGCAACATCACAGTGCCGCGCCAGATCGCGATGTACCTCGTGCGCGAGCTCACCGACGAATCGCTGCCCCAGATCGGCCACCACTTCGGGGGGCGCGATCACTCGACGGTGATCAACTCGCTCAAGCGGGTCGAAGCCCTGCGCGACGCCAACCCGGAGATCCGGGCCCAGCTCGATCGGCTGCGCCGGTCGCTCCGGGACTAGCCTTGCGACGCGTGCATCGGACAGGCGTGCCACGCACCTTCGGAATGGCTTGACACCAAGGGTGTCGCGATGATTGATACGCCCCCTCGTGCGCGGCCCACCTCAGGGTGACGCTGCGACTCATTTCGGAGACACCTCGTGTCCAAGCGAACCTATCAGCCCCACAATCGCAAGCGGAAGAACACGCATGGCTTCCGCGCGCGCATGGCCTCTCACGGCGGCCGCAAGATCCTCTCGAATCGCCGCAAGAAGGGGCGTAAGCGCCTGACCGTCGCGACTCCCAAGAAGTGACGCTCGTGCGCTCGCTCGAGCGACACAGTTGCGATGTCGCCACCTTCGTCCATTCGGACTACCGAGGAACCTGCTCTGGAGCACGACGCTGATAACCCCGCGTCCGAGTTCGAGCGCAGTGTTGTGTCTGCCGCTTCACCCGCGGCAGCCGTTGCCGGGCCCGGTCTCGCACCGCCCCCGGCTCCCTTGGCCGAGCCCGGCCTATCGCCCGCGGTTGCCGATCGTGCGCCCGGGCTGCTTCAGTCCAGCCTGCGCAATCCTTGCGAAGGCCGGGACGAATCCTTTCCCAAGCGCTGTCGGATCCTCCGACGGGGCGAGTTCCTGCGCATCCAAGGCCAGGGTCACCGCGTCCATGGCAAGCGGCTCGTCTTCCAATTTCTGCCCGCCAGTGGACGCGAGAGTCGCGTCGGCATCACCGTCTCCAAGAAGGTCGGGAACGCCGTCGTCAGGAACCGGATCAAGCGCTGGATCCGCGAGGCGTTTCGACGCCACCCGGAGCTTCGACCGCGTCGTGGCGATGCCCAACGGCCCTATGATCTCGTCATCACCGCCAAGCGCGACGCGACCGGCTTCGCCTGGCTACCGATCCACGATGAGATCGTTTCGGTCCTCGGTCGTTTCCTCCAGGAGCGACGATCGGGGGGATCGGGTCGTCCCGCTCGATCGCAGCGCGGGCCCGGGAAGCAAGACCCGCGTGCGCCGGTTGGGCCGGTTCGTCGTGACCCTCCTGACGACGGTTGATCGGGCGCTGGCGCTGCCGCTGCTGGCCCTCGTGTGGCTCTATCGCAAGCTCCTGTCCCCTGCCCTGGCGCCGGCGTGCCGCTTCGTTCCCTCGTGCTCGGTCTACGCGGACGAGGCGTTGCGACACCACGGGCTGACGCGCGGCACCCCTCTTACGATGTGGCGTCTTTGTCGCTGCCATCCCTTCGCCCGCGGCGGCTACGACCCGGTTCCTGGCGTGAGCGATCCCATCGCTCCGCCCGCCCCGGTGTCCGGGATAACCCCCAAGGATTCGGAATGTATCGCTCAATAGTGGCATGCCTCTCGGTCTACCTCGGGCTCGGTGCGATGCTCACCGCCGGGAAGGCCCACGCGCAGGAGCCGACCGGGCAGCCCGCGGCGGCGCCCTCCGATGCGGGTCCTGCGACGCCGAGCCAGCCCGTGCCCGGCAAGGTCGAAATCGGGATCATCGACGGGCAGCAACCCGAGCGCGAAGAGCGCATCGTGGTCACTACGCCCGCGCTCATCTACACGTTTACGAACCGCGGCGGGACGATGTCCAAGGCCGTTCTCCAGGACGGACGCTTCACCCACGAGGCGCGCGCGCCGGTGGCGGGGGTGCCGCCCGAGAAGCTCTTGGAAGGTCAGATCGACCTCGTGTCGACCTGGGGAGCGAAGTGGCTCCCGTACGGCTCGGCGTTCGGCAAGCTCTCGTACCCGGGTCAAGCGACGCTGGTTGTGCGGCGGGCAACCGATGGGCCCGTGCAGGGTGGCTCGATCAAGGGTGGCGTGCTCGAGGCGCCGGCCAATCGTTCCGCCCTCCTGGTCGATCGCATGGTCGCGGTGAACGACATCCTGACGGTCACGGCACCAGAGTCGATCGCGGGCGAGTATCGCGTCGCTGCGGTCGGCGCGGGGGGTTCTATCACGCCGTCGAAGCCGTTCGTCGAGAGCGCCGTCGCTGCGGTTGCCTACGAGCTCACGCGCGGTGGTGCGGTCGATCAGCTGTATGAGTCCGATCGCAACTTCAAGCGGATCTCACCGACGCCGGGGTTGCCGCTCATCTATGTGTGGCCGAACCCCGACTTCGACACGTCGCCCATCTGGATTGAGCGTCGTATCGAGGCCGGCTCGCACCCTTATGAGCTGCGCCTCGCGGTGACGGTGCACAACGTTGGCGACCAGCTGGCGCAGGTCCAGAACGGGCTCATCATCGGTGGCTGGCAGCATCCCGACACGAAGGGCCCGAGCATGTTCGGGGCGCCGACGCCCGTCCTGCAGGCGAGCTGTCTGGCCGCCAATGGGGTCGAGCACGCCGCCTTCGCCTCGCTGCGTGAGGCGGCGATCGAGAAATGGGAGCAGGGCCAGGAGGCCAAGGAGCTGCATTCCTATCCGAGCGGCGCACAGTGGGTCGCGGCCGACACCAACTACTTCATCCAGGCGGCCATCCCGACGCCGTTCTCGGAACTCGGCGGGCAGTGCCAGCTGGGCCTTCGCGACTTCAATCCGGGCGTGCCGGGGGCGTGGGTCATGTGGGCGCAGTACACCGCGTCGAACCTCGTCGAGATCCCGGGTCGGGTCGACTCGTGCCTGCCGGACTGGCTCCCGACGACGGGCGCGAACGCGCTCACGGGCGACTCCTGCAAGGCGGCGCTCGATACGCTCGGCGTGACGTCGGCCGCGTCGGTGGACGAGGTGAAGCATGGCTGGGAGAAGGCTCGCGCCGCGGGTGGCGACGTGGCCGCTATCGACCGCGCCTACGAGACGTTGAAGAGCCGGCGTCAGGCGACGTGGCGCTTCAATCTCTACGATGGTCCCAAAGACACGACGCTCATGCCGCTCACGCATCCCGACCTCAAGCGGTCGGTGCAGTTCGGCTGGATGTCCTTCATCGGCGCGCCGATGCACAAGGTGCTCGTGTGGTTCCACGAGGGTCTCGGCAGCTGGCCGATGGCCATCATTCTGCTGACCCTCGCGTTGAAGCTCATCACCTGGCCGCTCTCCCAGAAGAGCTACATGTCGATGCAGAAGATGAAGACGATCAAGCCCAAGCTCGACGAGCTGAAGCTGCGCCTCGGCAACGACCGTCAGAAGTTCGCGCAGGAGCAGATGGCGCTCATGAAGCGCGAGGGCGTGAACCCGCTCGCGGGCTGTCTGCCGATGCTGCTCCAGCTTCCGATCTGGGTCGGTCTGTATGGTGCAATTCTAGGATCGGTCGAACTGTACCATGAGCCGCTCGGGCTCTGGGTCCACGACCTTTCGTCCCCCGACCCCTTCTTCGTGATGCCGATCCTCGTCGGCATCATCCAGTTCGTGCAGATGTGGCTCACTCCGCAGACCGCGACCGACGAGATGCAGGCGAAGATCATGATGTACGGCATGCCCGTGCTCTTCACGCTCTTCATGTTGTTCCTGCCCTCGGCGCTCGTGCTCTACATCCTCGTGAACTCGCTGCTGACCATCGGCCAAAACCTCCTCATCAAACGCAAAATGGAGGCCCGCGCATGACCGCTCCCAGCACCTTCACCGGCAAGAACATCGAGACCGCCCTGCAGAAGGCGTCGATCGCAACGGGGGTCGCCGCCGACTCCCTGAAGTACGAAATCCTCGCAGGCGCCACCGGCGGCTACGCCCTCATCAAGGTCACCGGCCAGGCCAAGGCCGTGGTCGTTCCGACCGGCCCGTTGGTCGAGAGCCTCTCGGGTGACCCGAGCGCGCCTTCAGCCGAACGCTCCGAGCGTCCGGACCGTGGGGATCGTGGCGACCGTGGGGGTGACCGGGGTGACCGGCGCAGCGGCGACCGTGGTGGCGATCGGGGTCCGCGTCCCGAGCGCAGTAGTGACCGCGTCGGGGACCGCAGCCCGCGGCCCGAGCGTAGCAGTGATCGTGGGGGTGACCGCAGCCCGCGCCCCGAGCGCACTGGCGACCGCCCCGAGCGCACTGGCGACCGCCCCGAGCGCACTGGCGACCGCCCCGAGCGCACTGGCGACCGCCCCGAGCGCACTGGCGACCGTGGCGATCGCCGCGGTGGCGACCGTGGTCCGCGTCCCGAGCGTGGCGGCGGCGACCGTCGTCCGCGGCGCGATGAAGAGCTGCTCCCGATCCCGCAAGACGGCCCGACCGCCGTCGAGATCAGCGTCGCCCCCGACGCGCCGCTCGGCCCCTTCGGCGAGAAGGTGCGCGAGATCCTGGAAGGCGTGCTGACGCGCATGGGCTTCGGCATGAAGATCATCCTGTCGGAGACCGCCGACGAGGTCGTCGCCGACCTGCAGAGCGGCCCGTATCACGACGCGTTGTTGGCCCGTGAGCTCGAGCTGCTCGATGCGATCGAGCACCTCGTCGAGAAGGCCGCGACTGGCCAGAACCAGGTGCCCGAGGGGACCTACAGGAAGAAGCTGCACCTCGACAGCCAGGGCCATCGCGCCAAGGCCGACGTCGATCTCGCGCAGGCCGCCAAGCACATGGCCGACCGGGCCATTGCCGAGCAGCGTGTGATGAAGCTCGGGCCGCTCGACCCGCGTGCCCGCCGCATCGTGCACCTCACACTGCGCGAGATGAGTGGGGTCGTCACGAAGTCCGAGGGCGAAGGCGTCTTCCGCCGCGTCTGCATCATCCCGAAGGCCGCCAACGGTGAGGCCGCGGGCGACGAGGGCGGCGACGATTCGGAGAGCTGAATTCGTTGCTAGGGCGAGCGGGCGTCGGTCCCACTTGGCCCCCTAGCGCATCCACGGCAGGGGGTCGAGCGCGACCCCATCCCGCCTGAGTTCCAGGTAGAGGCGCTTACCGAAGAAGCTCTCGGTGTCGCCCATCGCGCCGAGCACTTCGCCGGTCTTGACCTTCGCGCCGACCGTCACTTCGATCGTCGCGAGGTGCGCATAGAGCGACGTGTAGCCGACGGTGTGGTCGATGATGACAACCTGTCCGAGGCCCGGCAGCCAGCCGGTCCAGGCGACCCAGCCCCAGTAGATCGCGCGCACATCGACGCGCTCGCCTTCGGCCGGGGCACGCATCGGATAGAAGTGTGCACCGCGCCAGACCGAGCGGATCCCCTTGTAGTTGCGCGTGCCGAAGCCGCCGACGAGGTCGGTGTTGCGGATGGGCGTCGCCAGCCCGCCGCGCGTCTCCTCCATGTACATGCGGCGGCGATCGGCCGGGGCCGCGGCGGAGAGCGCTTTGACCTTGGCGGAGATCACCTCGTCGAGCTTCTCCATCTCCTGCGCGTAGGCCGCGTAGAACTCTGGTTCGGCGACGACGGCGGCGAGCAGGGCGGCCTGCTCCTCGCGGTCCCAGGCGAGCTCCTGCTCGAGGCGACGGATTGTCTCCTTGTTGCGTTCGAGGTTCTGGGTGCGACGCGCGAGGTCGGCCTTGGCGACCTCCCAATCGGCGACCGATGCGGCGTAGACGCGGATCCGCTCGCGGTCCGCGGCGGCCAATAGCTCACGCGCCGCCCGTCGCTCCTCGAAGCGGCCGAAGCTCGGCTTGATCGGAGGGCGTCCCAGGAAGTCGACGAGCGCCGAGCTGCGTATGCTCTCGGCGAGCAACGCCAGGCGTGTCCGTACGAGCTGTCGGTCGTGGTCGAGTGTCGCACTGCGCGCCTCGAAGAGTCGCGTCTCGACCGCGAGATCTTTGGTGACGAGCCCTTCCAGCGTGCGCAGCTCTCCGAGCCGATCAGTGCGCTCAGCGATGTTGCGGTCGAGCCGGTTGCGCGCCTCGATGATCGACGCCTCGGGGCGCAAGAGTCGGCGGATGTCCTCGTTTGGCTTGCGCGCGACCAGCGCCGGCGGTTCCGGCACGACCAACGTATCGAGGTCGGGGGGTGCCGCTCCGGCTCCGGTCGCGAGCAAGCTCAGCAGCACGACCAACCACGCGCCCGAGGTCCTCATGGCGCCCGCTCGCGTCGCACCGCATAGAAGCCCGACGCGGCCGCGAGCCCGAGCCCGCCGACGAGCGAGCCGATGAGGTAGAACAGCGACGTCACACCCTGACCCTCATTGCCAGGCAAGAGCGACGCGAGGTCCGCCAAGGGTCCATCGATCATCAACCCAACCAGGATCGCGATGCCCGCGGCTGCCCCGCCGACGACCAAGGCCAACACAAAGTAACGGGCCATGAGCCAGCTCTCGGTCGCGCCGAACGCCCGATACAGCGACAGCTCCGTCGTGCGCGTCGCGAGCGCCAATGCCGTGCGTTGGTAGACCGCGAGCGCCCCGGCCAACAACGCCAGGAGCGCCAGCCCGAGGCCGACGACGCGCGCGACACCGGCCGCGTCGAACAGGAACGCGAGGTGCCGGGGGTCGAACGGCACGCGCTCGATGCCCTTCACCGCGTCCACGCGCTCGATGGTGCCGACCAGCGTCTCGAGCGCCGATCGGTCCGAGATGACGCCGCGCTCGATGGTGATCCTGGCGAGCCCACCTTTTGGAAAGACCGCGTCGTCGAGGCCCGCGAGGAGCTCATCGCCGAGGATCCCGACGAGCTCGCTGCGCTGGGCTTCCGGTCCAATCCAGGCGACCTCGCGCACGCCCTTCACGGCCGACAGCGCGAGCAGCGTGTTCTCGGTCGTCGCCTTGTCGAGTGTCGGGTCGAGCCGTGCCCGCAAGACGACCTGCTCATCGATGGCCCCCTGCGCACCACCGACAACCGTCAGCACCCACACCGCGAGCCCTGCCAGGACGAGGCCCAACGCCAACGCCAGCGCGCCGAGCAGGCTCGCCAGCGGTCGTTCGAGGAGCAGACGAATCGCCGCCGCCAGGTGCATCATGCGAGCATCTCGCCGGCCGCGCGCCCTTCCGGTCGCCCTTCGGTAGTGCCCTCGTCTTCGATCAAGAAGCCCTTGTTCATGACGATGACGCGCTCGCTGAAGGGCTCGGTCACGCTCCGATCGCGCACGGCGATGACCACCGTCGTGCCGCGGCTCCGGAGGTCGCAGAGCATCTGCAGGATGTCGCGCTCGCCTTCGGGATCGAGGTTACCACCCGGCTCGTCAGCCAGGAGCAGCGAGGGCTCGTGCACGATCGCGCGCGCGAGCGCCACCCGCTGTTGTTCGAGGCCCGAGAGCCAACGTGGCAGCGCGCTGATGTGGCGCTCCATGCCAACGAGCTCGATGACCTGCTCGCAGCGATGGCGTGCGCGCTCGCCGGTCACGCCCATTATTTCCAATGGAATCGAAACGTTATCGCGCACGCTGCGGTCTGGCAACAGACGCGGCTCCTGCCACAGGCGGCCGATGGCGCGTCGCAGGAACGGCTTCTGGTCGGCCTTCAGCACGGAGAGGTTGCGGCCCGCGACCAGGATCTGCCCGTCACTCGCTCGCAGCTCCGCGGTGATGAGCGACAGGAGCGTCGACTTGCCAGAGCCCGAGCGCCCCGCGATGAACGCGAGCTCGCCTTCGTGCACCCGGAAGGACACGTCGCGGAGGGCCTCGATCCCGTTGGGGAACCGCATGGTCAGGCGGTAGATCTGGATCACGCCGTGGCTGTAGCACGCGTTCGGCACGAGGTCGAAGGTTGACCTGCGAGTGCCCGCGGGTCCTTGGCCTTTGTGTCTTGGGCCACGCGACCGGATCGACCAGAACACGTGGTTGGCGGCGCGTCCGCCCTTTGCTGGTCGATCAATCGTCGATCGAACAGGCAGGGTTGACAGTGCCGCCACCGACGCGGTACGCGCCCGCCACGCTCTTATCAGTGCGCCTCAAGGAGCATGTTTTCATGAAGCTCAGAATCGGTTCCGCCCTCGCCGTGCCTGCCGTCCTCGCGACGCTTGCAGCAGCCCCCGTCTTCGCCACCGAAACCCGCATCAACTCGATGGGCGGCGGCGTGAAGCTGTGGACGGTCGAGGATGAGTCCAACATCTTCGACTTCCCATCGCTGCTCACGCGCTGGGGCAATCGTGTCTACGTCGACAACATCGTCGCGGCCGGCACCGACCAGATCCCCGGCGGCCACTTCGGCTTCCACTACAACCTGAGCGACGAGACCGTGATCGCCTTCTTCGGCGCGCACATCAACTCGGGCACGAGCGCCGCATCGAGCGATGGCACGAGCCCCAACGCGGGCTTCGTCGGCGCCGGCAATCCGATCACCGGCGGCTTGTCGCTCGGCGACGCGACCGGTCCCTTCATCGGTGTCGCCGGCATTGCCGGCGGGGTCGCCAACGGCGAGGCCCCAAACACCAACGCCGAGTACCGCTACGGCCTCATGTTCGCGACCCAGCTCGGTGCCAGCACCCGCTTTGGCCTGAGCTTCCATCTGCTCGGCGACAATGCCGACAAAGACTCGCCGAACAACGTCCAGACCGACACCGGCAGCCTGCTGTTCGACATCGGCATCGGGCTTGGCGTCGATCTCACCGGCTCGGAGCTCGAGCTCGCGGCCGGCATCGACATCGGCATCCTCGAGTCGGCGGCGGACAACCAGGGCACCGGCGTCGATCTCGAAGACGTGTGGTCGGGCAGCCACTTCGGCCTGCGTCTCAGCGGTCGCTGGACGTTCGACTTCTTCGACCAGACCAAGATCGTGACCTACACGCAGTTCCTCCTGGCGAGCCAGGACGTCGAGCAGGTCAACACCACCCAGGTGCCCGCGCCGAGCGGCTCGTACAGCTCGCTCTCGTTCGTGCTCGGGGCCGACCTGCGCATCGAGCCGTTCCAGGGTGTCATCGTCAGCCCGGGTCTTGGCTTCTACGTCGCCCAGCAGACGCAGGAGAACCCCGGCACCGTCGAGAAGGACGCGAACCTCCTGTTCGGCCTGCCCTTCTACAGCATCGCCGTCGACCTGAAGCTGGCCGACTGGGTCGCGATGCGCTTTGGCGCCCAGCAGTTCGTCAACATGCTGCGCGAGTCGCAGACGACTGCCGGCTCGACCAACACCGACTCGAAGACCGACGTGCTCACAACCTTCGCGTGGGGCTTCGGCTTCAACATCCCGGTGGCCGAGTCGTCGGTCGCCATCGACCTCGCCCTGAACCCGACGTTCCTGAACAATGGCCCGCATGTGCTCACGGGCACGGCCACCGGCCAGTTCGCGTTGAACGCCGCGCTGCGCTATAACTGGTGAGCCGGCCGACGGGTCAGCCGGGCAAGGCGGGTGAGGCGGTCGCGATGTAGCGTCCGGCGCCCGGTTCGGGTATGCGAACGCCCGGTTCCTTTGACTCGGGCCAGCTCGGACGTGGATCATCGGGGCCCTCGTGGCCCCTTTGCTGTTGTAATATACTGAGGCGAAAGGAAAAAATGCGCTCCATCGCGACCATCGCAATGACCATCGCAGCGACCCTCTGCCTGGCTGTCCAGGTTGGATGTCCCGATGACTCGAAGGGGGGCGACGCCGACGTCAGCGGCGAGCTGCCCGATGGGCAGACGTGCGAGCCGGGCGCCAAGCTCGAGTGTGTCGAAGAGGGCGGCAGCCAGGTCCGGGTGTGTGCCGCCGACGGTTCGAGCACCGCGGTGGAGGAGTGTCCGGAAGGCCGGCGGCAGTGCCGCGAGGGTCGCTGCACCGACCCGACCGCCTTCTGCTACGAGGGCGAGGTCCAGGCCTGCGTGGTCGAGGGCGGCAAGGAGGCCTTGATCTGCAATGCCTCACAGACGGCCTTCGTGCGCGGCATCTGCCACAACGCCGAAGACGACCTCGACACCCAGTGCAAGAACGCCAGGTGCACGGTCTGTTTCCCGGGCACGCGCAAGTGCCAGGATGAGAGCCACGTGCTCCAGTGCGCCAACGATGGCTCGCAGTGGGAGCTCGTCAGCACCTGCAACGGCAGCTCGCAGATCTGCACCGGCCAGCTCTGCGAGGAGCTGTGCGAGCGCAACATCAAGTTCAATAGCTACATCGGCTGTGACTACTTCGCGGTCGACCTCGACAACGCGTTCGTGCCGGGCGGCAACGAGGGCTTCTTCGACGCGCAGGGCGCGCAGTTCGCGGTCGTGGTCGCAAACCCGCCGGACGCGACGTTGCCGGCGCTGGTCGAGGTCCAGCAGCTCGAGGGCGGCGTGGTCGAGAAGGTGCTCTACGACTCGTTTGGCGAGCCGTTCGACACCGAGCCGTTGCAGCCGGGAGCGCTGCGCACCTACAAGCTGCCGCGCCGCGACATCAACGGCACGACCATCGCGCCGCTCGCCTACAAGATCTCGTCGAACGTGCCAATTATTGCCTACCAGTTCAATCCGCTCGCGAACGAGAACGTGTTCTCGAACGACGCGAGCCTGCTCCTGCCGGCGGCCTTGCTAGGCCAGGAGTACCTCGTCATGACGCGCGAGCAGACGTTCAACGAGTTGCGCGGCTACATCACGGTCGTCGGTATCCTCGAAGGCGTGACCACGGTCGCCGTCACGGTGAACGCGCCGACCCAGGCCGGCATCGCCTACGAGGGCGACCCGGTGCGGGCGGCCGTGATGCCGCACATGGAGCCGGGCGAGACGAAGATCTGGAAGCTCAATCAGTTCGACGTGCTCAACATCGAGACCGATCGGCCCGGCGCCGACCTCACCGGCACGCGTGTCATCGCCGACAAGCGCGTCGCGGTCTTTGGCGGCTCGGAGGCCGCGAACGCGCCCAACACCGCGCGCTGCATCAACAATGATCCCATCACCGGCGAAGGCGTCTGCGAGTGGGACATGAAGACCAGCTGCACGACGCTGCTCGACTGCGTCGACGCGGGCTTCAACACGTGTTGCGCCGACCACCTCGAGCAGCAGATGTTCCCGCTCAAGACCTGGGGTTCGGTCTACATCGCGTCGCACACCTGGGACCGCGGGCTCTCGAAGGACATCTATCGAATCATGGCCGGCGAGGACAATACGCGCGTCGTGCTGGTGCCGCCTCAGCCAGGCGTGACGGTGCCCATCCTGAACACCGGTGACCACTTCGAGTTCGAGAGCGCGAGCAACTTCGAGATCCATGCCCAGGGAGGGAAGCCGTTGCTGGTTGGGCAGTTCCTGGCGGCCCAGGACGCGCCCGACCCCAACGTCGGCGGCGTCGGCACAACCGGTGACGCGGGCATCGGCGACCCGGGCTTCATGCTGGCCATCCCGATCGAGCAGTACCGCACCGACTATGTCGTGCTGACGCCGGCCGAGTACGCGGACAACTACATCAACGTCACGGTGCCGACCGGGGCGCGGGTCGAGGTCGACGGCGAGGAGATATCGCCCGGATTCTTCACTCTCATCGGGTCGGGCGAGTATAGCGTCTACCGGACGCCGGTCGACCCGGGGACCCACACCATCCGGTCCGATGAGCCCGCCGGCGTCATGGTGTATGGCTGGGACCAGTACGTTTCCTACTGCTACACCGGCGGGCTTGATCTGGAGGAAATCCGTAAGGAGACTCCGTTCACGACCCAGATCGACAACCAGGAGTGAGAATGAAGCTCGCCGCCACTGCATCTCGGGCATCACTGCTGGGTCCCGCCTTATGGCTGGGCCTCGTGCTCTTTGCGGCCCCCGTCGCGTGCACGGACGACGTCGGCGGCAAGTCCGACGTGAGCTCACCCGATGTGCCGCAGCCCGACACGAGTGGTGCTGACAGCGTCGAACCGGGCGATGCCGACCCGGACGCGACGGCTCCCGATGTCACGCTCGAGGAGACCGGCGAGGACCTCCTGACGATCAGCGCGGTCCTCCCGGGCAAGGGCCTGACCATTGGCTTGGAGCAGGTCGAGATCACCGGCACCGGCTTCTTCCAGGGGATCCAGGTCTTCTTCGGTGAGAGCCTGGCGCAGGACATCTTCGTCCTGAACGACAAGCGGCTGGTCGTGCTGACGCCGCCGCGCGGTCCGGGTCTCGTCGAAGTGAAGGTCGTCGACCCCGATCCCGAGACCGGCTCGAGCGCCAAGTTGGACGCGGCATTCCTCTACTACAACCCCGTCAATATCGTCGAAGTCGACCCGCCGGTGGGCCACGTGCTCGGCGGCGAGCGCGTCACGGTGCGCGGTGAGGGCTTCGTCCCAGGCTCGGTGCTGCTGTTCGGGCAGAAGGCCGCGCTGCAGGTCCAGGTCATCGATAACCAGACGATCACCGGGCTCGCGCCCGATGGTGACGCGGTCGGTCCGGTCGATGTGCGGGTGTCCAACAGTGAGGGTGTCGGCGTTTTGGAGGACGGCTTCGCGTACGTCGACGCGCCGACGATCGATCTCGTGTTGCCGCCGACGGGCCCGATGGCCGGTGGCAACGTGATCCAGATCGGCGGCAGCGGCTTTTCCGATCCGCCCAACGTCGTGATCGGCGGACAGCCGCTCGGCAATGCGCGGCTCGTCTCGGCGGGCCGCATCACCGGCATCGTGCCGTCGCACGTCGCGGGGCCGGTCGACGTCAGCGTCGCGACCGAGTACGGCACCGGCACGCGCGCGCATGCCTACACCTACCTCGACGGTCTGTCGCAGGGTGGCCCGCTGGAGCTGTTGGCGGTGTCGCCCCCGGCGGGGCAGCTCGCGGGTGGCGAGCTGGTGATGATCATCGCGCGTGGGCTCGTGGTCGACGATACCCTCGAGGTGCGCTTCGGCGGGGTGGCCGGCGAGATCCGGCAGGTCGACCCGACGACCTTCAGCCTCATCGTCACGACGCCACCTGGTACCGCGCCCGGCGCGGTCGACGTCGAGCTCACGAAGGACACCGAGACATCGACCTTGGTGGACGCGTTCACGTACCGCCCAGACCTGCTCATCACGAACGTCTCGCCCGCGTCTGGCCCGGTGGCCGGCGGCACAGCCATCGAAGTGAGCGGCAAGGGCTTTGCGCCGGGCCTCGAGCTGCGCGTTGGTGCGCTTACCGCTGCGTCGGTGCAGGTTGTCAACGCGACCACGATCCGCGCCGTGACACCGCCGGGTGCGCCAGGTGCGGCCGACGTGGTCGTCATCCAGTCGGGCGCCATCGTGCGCAAAGAAAACGCCTTCAACTACGACGCCCCCTACGCGTTGTGGGTGGTCGACCCGCCGCAGGGCGCCCAGGCCGGTGGCACGCTCGTGACGCTCGTCGGCAGCGCCTTCCCGGGCGATGCGCGGATCACCTTCGGCACACGCGCCGCGACCCATGTCACGGTGGTCTCGTCGACGGTCATCACCTGCAAGAGCCCACCGGGCGAGCTCGGCACGGTCCCGGTCAGCATCGACTCGGCCAGCCGCGGTCAGGTCGCGATGGTCGACGCGTTCACCTATTACGACCCGACCAGCACCTACGGCGGAACCTGGGGCGGCAAGGTCGAGGGCGACGTCAACGTGACGGTGTTGAACGGCGGCAGCGGCGCGCCGGTGCCGGACGCGTTCGTGATGTTGTGGACCGACCCGCGCACGCCCTACCAGGGCTTCACCAACGAGGACGGTCAGGTCACGTTCTCGGGCGCCGATCTCCTCGGCGAGCAGATGGTGTCGGCGTCGAAGCCCGGCTTCTCGCGCGCCTCGGTGGTCGAGTACAACGCGACCAACGTCACCGTTTACATCAACCCGACGAGCCCGCCGTCGCCCGGTGGTGGCGGTGGCGATCCGATCCCACCGGCCATCTTGAAGGGCCGCATCACGAACCTCGGCAAGGCGTTCCCAGTGCCGTTTGGCAAGTGCGACTTCAAGTGGGATGCGCCCGGACGGCTCTGCGACTTCTGCACCCTGGATGCCGACTGCGGAGCGGGCTATCGCTGTTCGGAGCTTCCGCAACAGGTCGAGGGCGGTGAGTCGGGGCGTTACTGCACGCAGGACTGCCTCGCGCCGAGCGACTGTCCAGCGGGCTTCATGTGCGTGCCGCTGGTCGCCGACCAAGCGCAGCAATGTGCCCCGAAGATGGGCGAAATCACGGCCTATTGTGACATCACCAATGAGCACATCTTTGCCCCCGATGTGAAGCTCGACCCGGGCATCCAGGTCCAGCCGGACGGCACCTTCGAGCTCGACACGGTCTACGACGACGGTTCGGGTCGGCAGCGCTTTGGCGACCTGGCGCTCTATTGTTCGGCGGGTGTCTTCGATGACGCGCTGTTCCAGTTCGTGCCGCTGGTGCTCGGCGTCGAGCGGCACGTCACGGTCTACCCGGGCGACGTAAAAGAGTTCAACGTCGTGCTCGACCACCCGTTGAACCGCACCCAGTTCGTGCAGCTCGACCCCGTGCCGCGCGGTCCCGAGGGCCCGGACTTCGAGTACATCTTTCCGTATATCGAGCTCGCCGGCGACGGCGTCATCAGCCTGCCGCCACAGTATGCGTTCGATGCGCCGTTTGTACTCGAGCACTTCTTCTCCGGCCTGTCGGGCGACCTCTACGACGCGACGTTCACGTTCCTCGCCGGCTCGTTCCCGTTCTCGGCCCAGTTCCCGTACACGGTCACGTTGCACCAGCGTCTGACGCGTCTCGAAGACGACACGATGTTCTATCTCGATGCTGGCGCCGAGGCCTGGAAGACCGTGCGCACGGCCGTGACGAAGAACGTCAACGGCTTCTTCTGGTCGGGCGACAACCTCGTCGGCGTCGGCTCGAAAGGGCTCGTCGTGCGTTCGGTGGGCGAGGCGTGGGCCACCCAGGAGTCGGGCGTCAATGAGGACCTGCGCGCGGTCGCGGGTGTGCCGGGCGGCAGTGTCATCGCGGTCGGCGACCTCGGCAACATCACGCGCTTCGACGGCATCGTCTGGCAGCCAATGACCTCACCCGTGGCGGGCGACCTGCGCAGCGTCTGGATGCTGTCAGAGGGCGAAGGCTGGGCGGTCGGCTCCTACGCGACGGCCCAGATGCGTAACGGCGCCTGGGCGGCGGTGACCGGCAACGTATTCCGGAACCTTTACGGTGTTTATGGCTTCGCGGCCAACGACGTGTGGGCGGTCGGTGCCTCGGGCACAGTCCTGCGCTTCGACGGCATCACCTGGAACGTCGTCTTCTCGGGCACGAACATCGGGCTTCGCGCCGTCTGGGGCGCCAGCGCCGACGACGTGTGGCTGGTCGGCGAGGCCGGGATAGCGCTCCACTGGGATGGCAGCGAGCTGAAGAAAGTCACGATCGACACGCCGCAGACGCTGACGGCGATCTGGGGTCGCAGCGCTGACGACATCACCGTCGTCGGATCACGCGGGGTCGCGTTCCACTGGGATGGCACCGCCTGGTCAAAGCTGTCACTCGGGGTCGCGGCGAAGAACGTCGACTTCCTGGCGATCGGCGGGCCGCCGACGGGGGGTGAGGCGGCCGGCGTGATGACCGGCTCGCACGAGCTCGTGCTGGGGCCGATCCTGGCCGTTCCCGAGGCACTCTCGCCCGGCGAGGGGGGCCTGATGGGCGAGGACTACAAGATCTCGTGGCAGACCCAGCCTGGCCCCGATCCCCATTTCAGCTACGTCGAGATCGCGATTCCGACCCTGTTCGGGCCTGTGCCCGAGTGGACGATGATCAACGACTTCGACGTGCAGTCGATCCTGTTGCCCGACTTCCCGAATATCGAAGGTACGCCGGGTATCGACCCGGGCGCGAAGTACCTCACGATCATCCGGGTCTACAAGGAGGGCTTCGATATCGACAATTACTCGAACAGCGATCTCAATCAGTTTGGATGGCGCTCGTGGTCCATGAATTCGGTGGTCTTCACAAAGCTCTGATCATCTCGGGAATGGCCGGTTTCCTCGCTTGCGGGGGAAGCGCGCTCGAGGGCTCGGGGCTAGATGGCGCGGGCGATGTCGAGGTAGGGGATGGGACCCAGGAGGTCGAGGGCGAGGTCGGTGATGGCACCGATGCGACCGACAGCGACCTCCCGGATGTCGTGTCCGACGCGACCGATGTGCCCGAAACAACAGACGGCAACGACGCGGGCGACATCGAGGTCGACGTCGGTCCTGTCGACTGGGAGCCCGTGTCGTTCGGGGACGAGGGCGTCATCGACGACGTGGTGCTCGTGAGCGACACGCTCGGGTTCGCGGCCAGTGGCTCGCGCGTGCTGCGCTGGGACGGGCGCCTGTGGGCGACCTACGGCGAGCCGGGTGGCAGCGCTGGCACCGTGCACGGCGTGTGGGCCGACCCGGAGTGGGTCGTCGCGGTGGGCGCCAATGGGCTCGCTTACGAGCGTTTTCTCGTGGGCGGTGGCGGCGGACTCTGGCAGGAGCTGCCGGGCGCGCCCGCGATCACGTTGCGGGCGGTGGTCGGGCGCAGCTCGGACGACCTGTTCGCGGCGGGTGATGACGGCACGGTCGTGCACTGGGATGGGGCGACGTGGACGACGAGGTTCACGAGCGCGACCATCGACCTGAACGCGCTGTGGCTGCGGCCAGGCTCGGTCGGCGACGATGGGGTATTCGCGGTCGGTACCGGTGGGCAGCTCGTGTCGTTCGTCACGCCGGCCGGCGGTGGCGACAAGGTCTGGAAGGCCGCCCAGATCGCGGCGGGATCCGTGGTGCTGGAAGATGTCATTGGCCTGGACGACGGCACGCTCGTCGCGGTCGGTGACCAACACACGATAACCGTCAAGCGCCCGACCGCGTCCGCGTGGCAGGGCCAGGTCAGCAACGACGAGCGCGAGCGTGACCTGGCGGCGCTTGCGCACGACGGCGGGGCCAATGCTGGGGCCAATGGCGGCGTCCGGATCTTCGGGGCTTCGGGCGCGGTGTTGCTCTCGTCCGGTCCGAGCTGGAACGTCGATACGACCGCCGGCAACGTGACCGGCGTGAAGGACTTCGCGGTGGCCGATAGCGTGGTCGGCGGTCTGGTGATGGCGCTGGCAGGAACGGGCGGCGGCATCCAGCTCGCGGGCACGACCTGGTCGTCGGTCGCGACGCGGCCGGAGGCGACGCTCACGTCTTTCGCGCGGCGCGGGGACGAGCTGTGGGCGGTCGGCACGAAGGGGTTCCTCGCGCGCCGAGGCCCGCAGGGCTGGACGGTCGTCGCGTCGGGCACGGACGCCGATCTGTTCGCTATCACGGCGCTTTCGGACACAGTGCTGGTCGCGGTCGGTGCCAAGGGAACGATCCTGAACATCGCGTTGGAGGACGGCAGTGACGTCGTGACGAAGGTCCCAACACCGGTGCCGGTCGATCTCTACGGTGTCGCGCCCGCTGCGAGTGGCGTCGGCGCGGCGGCTGCAGGTGCGATAGCAAGTGGTCGCGGCGGTACGCTGATGTTGATCGTCGCTGATCAAGCGACCCTGCTCGCGTCGGGCACGACCGCGGACTTGAAGGCGGTACAGCTCGGTGGCGATGGCCGCGTCTGGATTTCCGGCGTGTTTGGTACGCTGCTGCGCATGCCGGCGGGCGAAGGCGGGACCTTCGGCGTGCCTGAGGTGATCGCGTCCGGGGTCGGCGGCGCCTTGAGCGCGATGGCCGCGTCGTCCGACGGTGTGTTCGCGGTCGGCGACAATGGCGTCATCCTGCGTGCGAACGCGGCGACAGTCGTGCTGGAGAACGAGTCGCCCGGTGCGTTCCTGTATGCGGTCGCGACTGCGACCAGTGGGGCGGCAGTGGCCGCCGGTTCGGGGGGGCTCGTGCTGGTGCGCAGTGGTGCGACGTGGACGGCCGAAGTGGTGACCGAACGTGGGGCGACCTTCGACGCGTTGTACGTATCGCCCGACGGGGCTGAGGCGTTGGTCGGGGGCGCCTTCCGGTTGATGCATGTCGAGGCGCGACGCCTGGCGCTGGAGGCCCTATGAGCCGCATGTCCTTTGGTGAATCGGGGCGGCTATTGACGATGCTCGGGGTGGCGGGCCTGTGGGCCAGCGCAGCGTGCGGCGGCTCGGGGGTGGATCGCGAAGGCGATGCCGATGCAAAGGACACCAGCGCCGAGACCGACAGCGCGGGCGAGATGCCGGAGGACACGGCGCCCGATGTCCCCGATGCCGACGACGCCGACGACGCGGCGGATGTGGGTGACGTGGCGGACGCAGAGCTCGGCGAAGAGGTGGCCGAGGTGGTCGCCGATGTCGACGAGGACGTGCCAGAGCTGCCCAAGCCCGGCACGTTCGTCTCGGATGAGGCCGACCTGCCCGACGAGTACGTCTTCAAGAGCGTGTGGGCGGGCGAGGCCGGAAACATCGTGGCGGTCGGCAACGACGGGATCGTCGCGTCGCAATCGCCCGATGGTGCGTGGAAGGTGCTGGCGCTCGAGCAGGGGGTCGACCTCCTCAACGCGGTGCACGGGCACGACAAGGACCACCTGTTCGCGGTGGGGATCGACGGTGCCATGCTGCAAGGCTCGACCACGTCCTTCAAACGGTTGTCATCCGGGGTCGATGACACCCTGTGGGCGGTGCATGGGATCGCGGAGGATCGCGCGTTCGCGGTCGGTAGGGGCGGCATCATTCTGAGCTGGGACGGGGTGCGCTGGGCACCTTCGACGGGCGCGGATGCGAGTGCTGTGTGGAATGGGATCAGCGCCAAGGGCACGACCGTGGCGCTTGTCGGCAACGGCGGTCAGGCGGTCCTGTCACGGGGCGGTGGCATCGAGCCGGTCGCCACTGGGGTCGGTTGGAACCTGCACGGGGTGCACACGCTCGATGGCGACGAGTTCTTCGCGGTGGGGGACCAGGGCACGCTCCTGCATGGCACCGGCACGAGCTGGGGCGCCACCGATCTAGGGTTGGTGGTGAGCCTGCGCGATGTGCATGGGGTCGCAGCCGACGATGTCTATGCCGTCGGCTATGGCGGCTCGGTCGTCCACTGGGACGGCGCGAGCTGGTCCCTCGAGGAGTCGCCGACGACGTCGAGCTTGCTCGGCGTGTGGGTCGAGGGCGATGGGGACGTGGTGCTCGTAGGCCAGGACGGGCTCGTCTTCGAGGGCGATCGGGTGCGGGGCTTTGCGCAGACGGCGGAGCTGGCGTTGGGCGGCGAGCTGGTCGACGTATGGGGCACACCCGACGACGCGCTGTTGATCGCAGTCGGTGCGCAGGGTCGGATCTTCGCGCGTGCAGACGGGACCTGGAGCGAGATGCAGAGCCCAACGTCGCAGGCGCTCGAGTCGGTCTGGGGCACGAGCGCCACCGACATCTGGGCGGTCGGCCGCAGCGGGCTCGCGGTGCACTGGGATGGCGAGGCCTGGACGCGGGTCGAGACGCCCGTGACGGCGCTCATCGCCGCGGTCTGGGGCGACTCCGAGAGCCGCTATCTGGCGGCCGGCTCGGGCGGCACGTTGCTCGCGTGGAACGGCAGCGCGTGGCTCAGCGTGGCCTCGGGCACGAAGAACAACCTGCGCGCCCTCGAGAGCCGCGACGGTGATGTGTGGACGGTCGGCGCGCAGGCAACGATCCTGCGCTTCAACGGTCTTGGCTGGGGCGGCACCAAGGTGCAGGGTATCCCGAATGCCGATGGCGGCGAGGACCCGATCACCGAAGAGCTCTTCGCGGTGTGGATGGCCGCTCGCGACGACGGCTGGGCGGTGGGCGAGAACGGCCGGATCCTGCATTGGGACGGCACGATGTGGGCGATCGTCGAGACCGAGTGGACGACGTCGCTGCGCGGGATCTACGGCCTCGCGTCGAACGATGTCTGGGCCGTCGGCACGGCCGGACACATCATCCACTGGAACGGCGAGGCCTGGGAAAAGGTGCCGACGACGACCATCGCGACGCTTTATGCGATCCACGGGGACGGCGTGAACGTTGTCGTGGTCGGCGACCTCGGGACCGTGCTCAGGCTCGATCGCTAAACAGTGTCGCATGGCGAAGGAGACGAATCGTGAGGCCAGGAGCGACTGAAGGAAGCGCGGAGCCGTACTCGTCGTACGGCGCACAAGCGACCGAAGGAGCGACGCCGCATCACGATTTGGATCCGAAGCCAGGCGACAGTTTAGAACGGGTGCGGTCTGGTCGCGCCAGCGTCGGCGCCTCCTCCTCCCGGCAGGCATGTCGATGCCACGAGCTTCGCTCGCAGCGTCGAGCCTGCAGGTCGTCCGGAGGCATCCGACACCGTCGCTCCCTCACGAGCTGCATCACGACGCTTCACTACGGCGTCGTGCAACGGCGGCGTCGTGCAACGGATCTGCCTAAGTGATCGGCATGGACCTAACGTGTTGCGAACATCCGGCGGACGGCGAGTAGAAGCCCCGCCAGGCCGAGCGCAAACACGGACCCAGTTCCAGAGTGGCAACCGCCACCGCCGGCCGAGTAGTTTTCGGCCGGGCCCGCCCCACCCTTCTGGACCGAAGGCAAGGGCGCGCCATCGTTGGTCGCGACGGGGGTCGGGTTGTCGACGTCGTCCGAGTCGTCGCCGGGCTGCACCGGGACCTCTTCGCGCGCGGTGCCTTCGTTGTCTTCCGCGATGGCGCTCGCGACGACGCAGTCGGAGTCGGCTGTGCCCTCTGGGGTCACAACCGATTCGCAGCGCATGCCACTTGGGCACTCGAACTCTTCGACGCGACCATTGGCACAATAGAGGAGCGTCGAGCCGGCGCAGAGCCCCTGCTCGGGCACCGCACCGCAGCCGGCATAACGCGTGGCGATGCAGCCGGCGGCGCCGTTGAAGCGATCGACGTCGTGCGCGCAGAGCTCGCCCACCTGACAGCGGATCACCTCGAGCTCGCCCGCTTCGCAGAAGACGAGGGTCTTGGCGTCCTGACAAACACCCTCGGCCGTCACGTTGCCACAGTCGGCCGCGTGGGCGGGGACCTGCGCAAGGGAGGCGATGAGGGGGATCGCAGTGAGAAGGAAGCGTCGCACGGGTTCGAAGCTAGCTGAAAGCGGGGCGCGGGATCAAACCCGGCGGGCCCGGGCCTCGCAAAGGTTACAGCGTCACCGCACAGAACTGCTCGTAGTCGATGAGCTCGGTGATCTTTGGGTGGTCGCTGCACACGAGGCAATTCGGGTCGCGCCGGATCTTGAGCTCGCGCACGTTCTGGTTGAGGAGGTCAATCGACAGGATGCGGCCCTTCAGTGGCTCGCCGAACTTCAGCAACACCTTGATCGTCTCGACCGCCTGGTAGCTGCCGACCACGCCGCAGATGGCGCCGATGACGCCGGCCTCGGCGCACGACGGCGCGAGCTCGGGCGGCGGCGGCTCGGGGTAGAGACAGCGATAGCAGGGCCCGCCGTCGTAGTTGAAGACCGAGACCTGGCCATCGAAATGGTAGATCGAGCCGTGCACGTTCGGGATCTTCAGGAACACGCACGCATCGTTGATGAGGTAGCGGGTCGGGAAGTTGTCGGTGCCGTCGACAACGATGTCGTAGCCCTTGAAGATGTCGAGCACGTTTGAGGCGTCGAGGCGCGTATCGTAGGTCTTGATGGTGATGTCGCTGTTGAGGGAGTGAAGGCGCTTCTTCGCCGACTCGACCTTGGAAGTTCCGACCGTGTGCTCGTCGTGGAGGATCTGGCGCTGCAGGTTCGACTTGTCGGCCTTGTCGTTGTCGACGATGCCGAGCGTACCGACACCTGCTGCCGCGAGGTAGAGCGCGGTCGGCGAGCCAAGGCCACCGGCGCCAACGACTAGCACCTTGGCGTTCAGGAGCTTCGTCTGCCCGACCTCGCCGATCTGCGGCAGGATCGTCTGGCGTGCGTAGCGGGCTGCCTGGTCGCGGGTCAAGCGCTTGGGGTGGTCGAGCTCGAGGCCCGCCCGGGACCAGGCCCCGATGCCGCCAGCGACGCTCACGACATTCGTATAGCCGAGCTCCGCCAGGTTTTTCGCCGACAGCGCCGAGCGGTTGCCACCCGCGCAGTAGAGTGCAATCGGCGCGGCGCGATCGGGCTGGATGCTCTCGATGCGGGACTCGAGAAAGCCGCGCGGCACGAGCTTGGCGCCGCCAACGACGCCGTTGTCCTGTTCATCGGGCTCACGCACGTCGATCACGGTGAGGTCTTTCACCTTGCTCTGCATCTCGGCCAGGTCGTGGACTGAAACCTCACGAATGCCCGCTTTCACCTGCTTGAGATAGTCCGTGAACGACGTCGCCATGGTGCCTCTTCGTGGATTGTTGACTCTTTCGGTCAAGAATGGCGGCGACCATAGTCACTCGGCTCGCGAGAGGCAATGCCCGGGTGTATTGAGCATGCGTGCACGCATACCTGCGTGGGGTCGCGTGTTGTTGTCGCTGCTTGTTGTCCATTGGAGATCGCCTGATGAAGCTGAAGCTCGCCCTGTTGTCCTTGCTGCTCGTGGCGCCGGCCCACGCGGAGTCGTATCGCGCACCGCCGTCGGACCCGCCGTTCGAGTTCACAGACGCGTTGCGCGTCCTGTCGTCGGTCGCGGCCTGCGACGGCACGAGCCCGCCGGAGCGCTTCGACGCCGCCACCGTGGCGGCGCATTGCAAGGGCATCAAGACGATCTTCGACGACTACGAGAAGCGTTGGGCCACGCCGGCCCGGCCGTTCTTCGCGGGCTCGTCTGGCATCGTTCCCAAGGACATCCCGAAGACCGTCGTCTACCCGTTTGGTGGCGCTGATCTGCTCACGGCGCTCGCCGTTTTCCCGGACCTCCAGGAGATAACGTCCGTGTCGCTGGAAGCGGGCGGGGACCCGCGATCTATCCTGCGGACCGCACCGGAAGAACTCGTGAAGCACCTCGCGGTGCATCGGCGCTTCATGGCGCAGCTCGTGAAGTTCAACCATTCGCGCACGCTCGATCTGTCACTCCTGAAGGGTACCCCCCTGCCCTCCCAGATGATCTTCGCGTTGGTCGGCCTGCATGTGCATGGCTACGAGCCGATTGGCCTACGCGCGTTGCGGCTCGAGCCCGATGGCTCGATCCACTACTTCACGGACGTGGACCTGCTGGCCGCCGATAAGCAGGTCGAAGGGCTCAAGGGGTCGATGCGCAACCGCAAGCTCAATGACCTGTTCGCGGGCTACGAGCTGCGCTTCAAGAAGCGCGGGGTCGCCAACGCACCCGGGCAGACCTATCGCCACTTCCAGGCGAACCTCGCCAATGACGAGCTCGCGAGGGACGGTCGGATCCTCAAGCACCTCGCCACCAAGGGCCCGCTGACCGCCATTACGAAGGCCGCAAGCTATCTATTGTGGTGGGGCAACTTCAAGACGATCCGCGAGTTCCTGATGGAGAAGGTCGTCTGGATGATCTCCGACTCGACCGGCCTGAACCCGATGCACCTGTCGCCCGACCGCTGGGAGCAGACGACCTACGGCAGGTTCAGCGGCACGTTCCTGAAGTCATCGGCCGAAGGCGTCATCGCCCTGGAGGCGCTGTACGCCGCCCAGCTCAAGCGCCCCCTGCCCTTCGATTACTTCGGCTATCCCGACCGCTACAAGCACGGGCACCTGATCGTCACGCGGCGTAAGTAGCCGCGCTACTTGCCGATGCAGAACGTCGCGAACAAGCGGTCGAGCATGTTCTCGATGCTGGTCTCGCCGACGAGGCTCGCGACCGCGTCCATGACGTCCTGCAAGTCGACCGCGGCGAGCTCGCCCGGGCGGCCGGCCAGGAGCGCGTGGGCGGTCCGCTGAGCCGCCTCGGCCGCATTGTTCAGGGCCTGATACTGGCGCTCACGCACGACCACCAGACCGCCATCGTCCTGGCCTGCTCCGAGTCGCTCGGCGATCGCCTGGCGCAGCGCGTCGAGGCCCTCTGAGGTGGTCGCTGACACCGCGAGCGGCGCGTCCTGTGTGACGAGCAGGTCCGCCTTCGACCGCACGACCAGCTCGCCCGGCGCCTGCGTGGGCAGCGGCTCATCCGGTGGTACCAGGCGTACGACGAGGTCGGCACCGGCGATAGCGGACTCGCTGCGCGCGACCCCGAGCTGTTCGATCATGTCGTCGCTCGCGCGTAGCCCGGCCGTGTCGATGAGCACGACAGGAACACCGGCGATGTCGACCGACTCTTCGAGGGTGTCGCGGGTCGTGCCGGCGATCGGCGTCACGATCGCGCGGTCGTGCGCGACGAGCGCATTGAAGAGGCTCGACTTGCCGGCGTTGGGCGGTCCTGCCAGCACGACCCTGGCCCCGTCACGGAGCAGTCGGCCGCTGCGGTAGGTGCCCGCGAGCGCCGCGAAATCGTGACTCAGGGTGAGCGCGTCGCGCGCCAGGTCGGCGGGCGCCATGTTCGGAACGTCCTCGTCGGGGAAGTCGAGGTTCACCTCGAGCCGGGCGCGCAGATCGAGTACGCGCTCGCGCAATGTGGCGATGCGGTCGTGCAGGGCCCCGCGCAAATGCGCGCGCGCTTGGCGCAGGGCCGCGTCCGTGCGCGCCGCGACCAGGTCGGCGACGGCCTCGGCGCGGGTGAGGTCGATTTGCCCATTGAGAAATGCGCGGCGCGTGAACTCGCCCGGCTCGGCCAGGCGCGTGCCGAGGCTCAGGATTACCTCGAGGCAGCGCCGCAGGTGGAGCGCGCCGCCGTGCAAATGGAGCTCGACCACATCCTCGCCGGTGTAGCTCTTGGGTGCATGGAAGGCGACCGCGAGGCCCTCGTCGAGGGTGGCGTCGGACGGGTGGCCGGGGTCGACGAAGCGGCCGAAAGCCATCACCCGCGCGTGGCGGTACCAGTCGCTGGCCCGCGCCTTGAAGACACGGGAGGCGGCGGAAATGGCGTCCGGGCCCGAAACCCGTATGATGCCGATGCCTCCTCCCGCGGCGGTCGCGATGGCGGCGATGGTGTCTTCGTAGCGTTCGCTCTGCATCGGGCTCGTGATGGTCGATTCGCCCCAGATTGGCAACCATGGCGCGCTCGATCGGCTGCTCGCGCAGGCACGCACCGCGGTTGAGCGTGAGAACTGGGCGCTGGCCGAGGATCGGCTGGCGAAGGTTGTTGCGGGACGGCCTCAGGATCTCGAGGTAGTCCGGCTCCTGGCGCAGGTGCTGCGCGAGCGTGGCAAGGTTGGCGAGGCCGAGGCGCTGCTCGTGAAGGCGTGGAAGGCGGCGGTCGCGGCCGCCGTGGTGGCGGTCGACGCGGGCATCGAGAGTCGGCGCGAGCTGCTGCTCGAGCTGGCGGACCTGCGTCTGACGGATGGCCGGCCCGCCGAGGCGGCGCGCGTGTTGGGTCGCGTGCTGGAGGTCGAGCCGAACCAGTGGGAAGCGCTGTGGTTGCTCGGCAACGCGTTCTTCGACGGTGGTCATATGGCGGAAGCGGCGAACGCTTATCGCGAGAGCATCTCGGCCAACCCGTTTGAGGCCGAGCCCTGGTGGAACCTGGCGACGGCGCTCGAGCGCGTAGGTGAGGCGGCCCGTGCCGCGGACGCGCTCGAAGGCTGGCTCGGGGTCGTGGCGGACGGGACGGAGGCCGCCGAGCGCGAGCGGGTGCTGGCCGAGATCGCCCGCTTGCGAGCGCCCTCACCTGAGCGTTGCGGCTGACAACGCCGACGCTACCCGTGACACACACTGGCAGCCGCCGAGTTCGGCGGGCCAGCCTGACGTTCCTGGATCTATCGGCTGGCTCAGGCCTGCGGCTTGAATCGCACGATGATCCCGTCAGCGGTCTCGGTGACGGGGTAGACCGGCAGCGGTTCGTCGGCCGGACCCTCGAGCACCTTGCCGGCCGTGTCGAAGCGCGAGCCGTGGCACGGGCAGTCGAAGCAGGCCTGCTTGGCGTCCCAGTCGACATCGCATCCCCAGTGGGTGCATACCATCGACAGCGCCACCACCTGTCCATCGGGCCTGCGCAGCACAATGAGTCGCAGGTCGCCATCGCGCGCCTCGACGTGCACGACGCCGTTGGGCTCCTTGAGCTTCGGGTACTTCTCGAACGACAGCGCGACTTCCGTTGCGTCCGGGCGCGCCTCGACCTGGACTTCGTTCTTATTGAACCAGGCGCAGCTGCCGCAGGCTCCGGCGACGCCGAGCACACCGGCGGTCTGGGCAGTGGTCTTGATGAAGTCGCGGCGCGTTGTCATGGTCTTCGACATGGCTGAGCCTCCTTTTGGAGACCGTACCACAGAAGGCTGGTCGCCTCACCCTGTCCCGGCGGTCGCGGACGCGGTTGG
>Ga0105046_10000925_pt1 | contig 43418 bp, 32 predicted proteins | sample MAT03_FD_78385 | JGI IMG/M metagenome (GOLD analysis project Ga0105046, IMG submission 78385) | Freshwater microbial communities from Lake Fryxell liftoff mats and glacier meltwater in Antarctica - MAT-03 (megahit assembly) | ecosystem: Environmental > Aquatic > Freshwater > Ice > Liftoff... | reverse complement strand
CACGCTGCCCCTCTTTCGACCGCGGCCGAACAGCCTTGTGAAACTCTTGACGCCTGAGCAAACGCGAACGGCGCTTCGCTGCGACGGCGACCTTCGCCTTGGCAACGCGGTGGGATTCGTCGACTTGCCGGTGGGGCTTAGCAGCGATGAAAAAGCGCACCTCCCACGACACACGCTGGCGGTCGGGACCACGGGTGCAGGGAAATCCACCTTTATTGCCTCGTGGGTCGAGAAACTCGCGAAGGCGGGCTTCAACGTCATCTTGATCGATGTCGAAGGCGAATACTCCTCGATCCATCAACCTGCGGATTCGAGTCGCATTCTGCCTGCACTCCATGCACGCGGGCTCACGCCTGTGGGAATTGAAAACACGTTCCTCCTCGTTCCCACCGATGCCACCGCGGGCGATCCGAAGCATCCTCGGCTGCGGCGATTCTGCCTCAACTTCTCGAACGTGTCGCCTTACATCGCCAGTGAATTGCTTCAGGGGAATGACGCGCAGACCGATCGCTTCCTCGCGGCGTACGACGCGGCCGCGGAACTCGTGACGGAACTCGGCCTCGTCGCGGATCGCGCCGAGCACGCGCGAAGAGTGACGGAGTGGGACGACCAGGAAGCAGGCTATCCGGACTTGAAACTGGCGCAGGTGCTGGACGTGGCGATCGCGGTCGTGGGCGTGCTTGGCAAGGAGGAACCCAGCGATCAGTTTTTGCATGCCGAGGGTTTCAAGGCCCATGTTCCGCGACTCTTCGAGAAAGCCGCTCTCGTCCGCAAGAAGCTGGAACACCTCGCAAGCTGGCGGAAGACCGTGCGCCTCATCGCGGCTCTCCATCGCACGGGTCTCTTCGACCGAAGCGATGCGAAAGCGAAAGATGGACGCGAGATTCGCACGCTGGACTTCGTGAGGATACTCGCCGAACCGGGCAAGGTCCTGGTTTACGATCTCAGCGGGCTCGATGCTCCGCCGCATCGCAACCTTGCGATCGCGGACCTGCTACGAAGTGTCGCGGACGCGCAGGATTTGCTTTACGAGGCCGCCCCCGCGGAGAAGAAGCCGAAGACGGTGATCGTGATCGAGGAGGCCCACGAGTTCGTCTCGGCGGAGCGTGTCAGCCAGATGCCTGCCCTCTTCAGCCAGATTCAGCGAATCGCCCGGCGAGGCCGAAAACGCTGGCTGGGCCTGATGTTCGCCACGCAGTTCCCACAGCATCTCCCGGGTGAACTCTTCACGCTTTGCAACAATCGCATCCTCATGCGGCTTGGTGACGAACCGACGCTTCGCCGATTGCAGCACTCCGTGGGTGGCGTTTCCGAAAGCCTCTGGCCGCGATTGAAGAATCTGCCGACCGGCCAGGCCATCGTGAGTGCCCAGGGCATCGACCCTGCGATGATCGTGAACCTGGAGCCGGGCCGCTGCAAGCTGCGAATGGTGGACTGATCCTTGCGGGTCAAGAACGTCTTGATCTTGAGCCTTACACCTGAGTGGTCGATGCCGCGGCAGGAGCATCTTCCAGGTGACGCGGGTCGTCGGTTGTGGTGATATTTACCGGCGGTTCCGTCACGGACGGAGGCACGTGCGACGCGGCCAGAGCATGTTCGCCCGTGATCAAGCGAGCCGCTCGATTACGAGTGATGTAGTTGAAGAACCACTGCGAGAGCACGAGCACGCGGTTCTCGAATCGTGCCAGATACATGATGTGAATGAAGAGCCATGCGAGCCAGGCGAGGAGACCGCTGAATTTCAACCCGTGGCTCTCCGCAACGGCCTTGGCCCGCCCGATGGTCGCCATGCTGCCCTTGTCCCAGTAATGGAAGGGCCCGGGGGCGTTCTTGCCGAGAATGCGGCCGTGAATGAGGTCCGCGACGTAGCTCCCCTGTTGCATCGCGACGGGTGCGACACCGGGCAGGGGCTTGCCATCACTCCCCGTGAAGTTCGCAAGGTCGCCAACGACGAAAACCTCCGCGTGACCGGGAATCGAGCAGTCGGGCTTCACCACCACCCGCCCAGCGCGGTCGAGTTTCACTTGAAACGCAGCCGCGGCTGCTAGCTTCGCACCGAGCGGGTTCGCCTTGACGCCCGCAGCCCAGACGACCGTCGAGGTGGCGATGCGCTGGTTCTCCGCCTTGCCACCGTCCAGCTTGAACTCGACATGTTCTGGCTCGATCGAAATCACATGGCAGTCGAGATGTGTTTCGATCTGCAACTTTTCGAGCGAGGCCAGGGCTTTCTGAGATAATCGCTCATGGAACATCGGCAGCACGCGTGTCTGGCCTTCGATGAGGACGATGCGAGCCTCGGCTGGATTGATCGCGCGGAAGTCGCGGCGCATCGTCACTCGAGCCAGTTCACTGATGGCGCCTGCCATTTCGACCCCGGTGGGCCCGCCGCCGACGATCACGAAAGTCATGAGCCGTTTGCGGACTTCGGGGTTTGTCGTCCGCTCGGCTCGCTCGAAAGCGGAGAGAATCCGGCGTCGAATCTCCGTCGCGTCCTCGATGGTTTTCAGTCCTGGTGCGAGGTCGGCCCAGGCCTCGTTGCCGAAATAGTGGTGTGTGGAACCCGTGGAAACGACCAGTGAATCGAACGGTACTTTGTTGCCGTCTGCGAGCCGAACTGTGCGAAGCGTGAGATCAAAATCCTCGACCTCGCCGAGCAGTACGCAAGTGTTCCGCTGTTTTCGCAGCACGGATCGAAGCGGTGCGGCAATGTTCGCGGGGGACAGCCCACCCGTCGCGACCTGATAAAGAAGTGGTTGGAAGAGATGGAAGTTTCGGCGATCGATCATCGTGACCTGCACCCGGCTATTCCTCAAGCCGCGGGCCGCGAGGAGCCCGCCGAATCCGCCGCCTACGATGACCACGCGATGCAAGGGCTTCGTTTCTGTCATTTCGGACAATCTCCTGAGTCCCGGCCGAACTTCATGGCGGCATTTTAGGGGACTCGCGGCGGATTCGTACCAAGTGTTTCTCGTTTCACGATCGCCCGCGCGGAGAGCCACAAGATCAACGTCGCGGGAGCCGCCCACCAAAACTCCTCGAGATATCGAATGAGCCTGCCCGTCAATACAAACGTCAGCCCCGTGATCACAAGATGCCCCGCGGCGAAGAGGCGGATCGCACTGGCACGGCCTTCATTGGCCAGCCAGGTTGAGGCCTGGATCACTGGCACTAGCAGCACCACAAGATCAAAGATCCAGCCTCCGTATGGGGCCGTGAGGATCGACACCCACACGATACAGGGAAGCTCCGCCGCCCAGTTCCAGCGAGATCGCTTCCTCAGGAAATAGCCGAAATAAGCGATGCACGCGATCGCACAGGGAACGAACTGAATCCAAAACTGCGTCGCATCGATCGCCTGTCGCAGGAAGAAAGAGCCCAGCGGCACCTGCCAGGCGGAAAGAGGAATCGAAGTTTCATTGGCCGGGCGACGCAGAGCCGAGAGATATTGATTCAACACCTCGGGATTGACCCCAAGCGACACGCCCAGCCCTGCGGCAATGACCGCTCCGCCGGCGACGAGCGACACCCAGCCGCGAGGCCTCATGACGTTGAGAACCAGCAGCAATCCAAACACCGCGAGCAGATGCGGCTTCAACGCCGTCAGGGCCGCGCAGGCACCGGCCAGGGCGGGGCGATTCTTGGAATCGAAGTACGCGAAGCCCGCGAGTCCAAAGAGAAGGAGGCCCGTGTTCTGGCCATACTTGATCGTCCAGAGTGAGCCGTAGAACGTCAACGCGATGAGAGGCACCGCTAGAAGATGTTCGCGTGGACCACCGTAAAGCTTCCACAGAATCCGTGAACTACCGACGATAAGCCCCACCTGCAATGCGAGCCACAGTAGCTGGGCCGGTCGGGGGGAAAGCAGCGCCAGCGGATAGTAAACCGGCAGTGTCCACGGGGGATTCCACATCATCACCGCGTCTCTGCGGTCCGGTTCGTTCGCGGCCGCGCGTTGCAGCGGCAGTAGCTGCTCGCCATCGTAAGGGTCGCCTTGATCGAGAGCGACCCGGGCCGCTGCCCAGTACTCGACAAAGTCCTTCGGCGGCAGGATCGACGGGTTCGCGAGAAGGTACCAGCCCATGACCATCACCGGCAGGGTGACAATCAGAGTGACGGCAACGAGCGAACCACGTGGCAGCGGATCTCGCATGAAGATGAACAGCCCAGAGGAGACCTGAAATTCGGAACTCGCAACTCGGATCGCCGAAACCCTGAAACCCCGGCATTCGCTCTTTACCAGGAGAGTAAGCGAACCCGAAACCGCGATGAAGGCTTAGAACGCGGCCTGATAGATTTCGAGAAGTTCCGAAGCGGACTGCGGATGCCGGGGGTTCACTCGCATCAATCGCTTGATCGCGAAGGCCCTTTCCGCGAAGTTCGGCAGCATCGTTTCCTTCACGCCCAGGTCTCGGAGCCGAGACGGAATGCCAATATCGGCCTTCAAGCGCTCGACCGCTTCCACCGCTCGATTGGCGTTGACATCCTCGGGGGCATTCACATCGGACGCCCCAAGGAATCCGGCGATGCTCGCGAACTCACGAACGCGGAGGCTGAGGTTGTAACGCATCACGTAAGGAAGGAGCAGGCCGTTCCCCGCACCGTGCGAGACGTGAACCGCTCCACCGACCGGATACTCCATCGCGTGGACGAGCGCGACACCGGCGTTTGAGAAGGCGAGCCCGCCGAGCGTGGCAGCGAGTGCCATCCCGTCGCGAGCTTCGAGGTCGCTGCCATCGCGAACGGCCCGGCGGAGATACTTGCCCACAAGCGTGATGCACTCGCTGGCCATCGCGTCCGCCAGGGGGTTCTTCCCCTGGTACATCGAGCGTTCACCGGACGGCAGGGGGAAGGCGTCGTTGTGCTCGGCAGTGTAGGCTTCGATGGCGTGCGTGAGAGCATCGATGCCGCTATCGGCCGTCACGCGGGCAGGGCAGCCAACAGTGAGCATCGAATCGACGATCGCCACCGCGGGCCGTAAATACGGACTGCCGCAAGAGAGCTTCATGTGATTGTCGGTATCGGTGAAGACGGCCGCGATCGACACCTCGGAGCCGGTGCCCGCTGTCGTGGGAATGCAGATCATCGGCATCAACGGACCTGGCACGCGAAGCTCGCCGACAAAGTCAAAGGGGTCGCCGCCGTGGGTGAGAATCAGGGCCGCCAGCTTCGCGGTGTCCATGTTGCTGCCGCCGCCTAACCCGATCACGACACACGGCCGGGCCGCCTTCGCTTGCACGATGCACTCGCGCACGAGCCCAATGCCGGGCTCCGGAGTCACACGGTCGAAGAGGCTCACCGACACACCCGAGGGCTTCATCGCCTCGAGCACGCGATCCGTCACACCCGCCCGGCCGAGGTTGGCATCCGTGACGAGGAAGACGCGCTGAGCCTTGAACTTCTGGAGTTCGTGAGCGATTTCCCGCACCGAGTCACGCCCGAAAATCAATTGGCCGGCGGATCCAAATGTCCAGGGTCGCATGGGTCACCGGGGCTGGAGCCAGGAGGGAAGCTTTGAGGTAATATAGCTCCGGCGAACCAACGGGCATGCTCCGCTTCCGGTTTCCTTCCACCATCCCTGGCGAGCACATGAACATCGGCATCCTCACCATCTCCGATCGCGCGAGCCGCGGGATCTACGAAGACAAAAGCGGCCCCGCGATCGTGGATTGCCTGAAGGAGATCCTCAACTGCGACTGGCAGCCGGTGGTTCGCGTGATCCCGGACGAACAACCGCTCATCGAATCACATCTCAAAGAACTCTGCGACGTCGAGAATTGCGGCCTCATTGTCACCACGGGTGGAACCGGACCCGCCAAGCGCGATGTGACACCGGAGGCGACCGAGGCCGTGTGCGAGAAGATGATGCCGGGCTTCGGCGAACTGATGCGGGCCGTGTCGTTGACGTCCGTGCCCACGGCGATTCTCTCCCGCCAGACGGCCGGCATTCGGGGCAGGAGCCTTATCATTAACCTGCCAGGCAAGCCCGCTGCGATCCGCGAGTGCCTGCTCGCCGTCTTCCCCGCAGTGCCTTATTGCGTGGACCTGATCGAGGGCCCGCGTCTCGAAACTCACGAGAACGTGCTGAGGGCGTTTCGGCCCAAAGGGTCCTGAAGCCTCAGCACACCCTTGATTTCCAGGAGATTCTCAATGTTGCGTGCCCTCATCCTGGTGTTACTCCTCCCCCTCCACGGCTTTGCTCAGACCAAGGAAATCCAGAACATGATCGCGGATCGTCTCGCCTCCGTTCAATTCGTGCTCTCCCTGGAAGATCCCCGGGGTGGCTTTCGGCCCAAGGCCTCCGATCCCAAGAAAGAGCAGCACATTCCAGCGACGCTAGGTGCCACCTCCGCCGCTGTGCGAGCCTTGAAGTATCTCGGAGCGAAGGTGCCGAACCCGGAGAAACATGCGGCCTTCGTACTCACTTGCTTCGATCCGCAGAGCGGCGGCTTCGCCGAGATACCCAGGGGTACGGAGACCGTTTACACGACCTCTGTCGGAGTGATGGCCGCGGTCGAACTCGGCATTCCGAAGGAGAAGTTCGCGAAGGCGATGACATTCATCCACGAGAAGGCCAACAGCTTCGAGGAGGCTCGAATCGCAGCCGCGGCCGTGGAATCTTGGGGCGTCAGGGATTGCCCGTTTCCACTCGATCCGTGGTTCACGCTACTTGAGAAGATTGGCAGCGACGGCACCGTGGAAGGTGGGGACGATTCAGCACGCCTTGCCGGTGCGACGGCCGCGATGCGGATTCGCCTGGGCAAACCGATCGAGAACACGAAGCCGATCCTGGAAGTGATCGAGAACGGCCGACGCGACGATGGAGCCTGGGGGCGTTTGAACGCCAATGGCTCGGACCTCGAAAGCACATACCGCGTGATCCGTGGGTTTCACATGATGAAGACGAAGCCGAAGGACACCGGCAGGCTGCGTGAGTTCCTCCAGAAGTGTTCCAATCCTGACGGTGGTTACGGGATCTCCCCTGGCGAGCCCTCGGGGGTCGGGCCCGTCTACTTCGCCACGATTATCACCCACTGGCTCGATGGCATGGAGAAGTGAGCCCGTCACTCCGTGATCGTCACACGCCCGGACTGGAAGAGTTCACTCGCTCGAATTCGCGCGTAGCTTGCTTCGATGATGCCTTGAAACGCTTCGGTTCCCAGGCCTGTCGCGGCCCCGAGCCTTGCGAGTTCCAGAAGCAACGGCGTGCCGCGATGCGGTTGCAGGCTGGCATCCGCCATGGCGAGAACGCCGGCCTCCACAGCCTGATCCGCATGGGCCACGAACAATTGCGAGGGCGCATAGCGAGTGGCGCGGAAGGCTCCGATCACCGTATTCTCGCCGAGTCTCGAAGCAAAGCGTTCCACCTTTCGTCGATAGCCCGGCGCGTAAGTCGCAGCTTCGATGATCTCATCGAGCATCGGCCGACCATTCTGAAAGATCGCGACCTCCTGCGATTCCAGGGCATTGGCCACCGTCAGCCAGGCTCGCCTTGAGAGCGACGAGGGCACGAATACCCAGCGCGTGTTCTTCAGCAACAACTCGTCGAGCATGGGGAGAGCCAGATCGATCAGTTCCATGCTGCCGGAACCGGTGATCAATTCCAGCGGTGCCGGCACCCCGCCTCCGATGCGCCAGCGAGTGCTGGCCTTCTCCAGAAGTGCTCTCCGTTCGGCCGCCGCCATGAAGCCGCGACGGAGAAGTGCATGGATGGGGTCAGCGTCCTCGTTGCTGGCTGGCGGGCCGGGAGAATTGCGTTTGGAACGCCGATCGAGCAGGGATTTCAAGTTCGCGATGGGGTCCGCCACGCGGGAGTCGTAGTCGTGGCGGAAGAAGTTGGAACGCCAGGAATTGATCAGGCCGTCATATCGAACGAGGCAGACGCCGATGCCGACAACCGTGGCGGTGAGGCTGTCGTGCCCGGTGCTGACGCCTTCGCACGCGGTGGCCTCGCCCGAGAGCAGTCGGCTTCGCCGGGCCGCGCGAAGCTCGGCATCGGAGACATGATAAACACCCGCCGCCGCGGGAGCCGCGGGAAACTCGTGAAGCTTGGCGAGGATGTTCGAGCGGATCGTTTCGCGAAGCCGGCACTCATCGCGGATCGATCGCTCGATCGCCGCACGCACTCGCGTGAGAGTCTCTTCAAGTGCGGTTCCCTCTTGCCAGCCTTCGAGATCGAGGGCCGTCGCAACGCTCTGACCCAGCGCCGCGGCCAGGGCTTCACTGGGGACGAGCCCATCGATCTGCGGCCAGCCTTCCGGTGGAGCGACGACGATCGGCGCGGTGGACATGGCGTTTCTCAAGAAGCTTGACGATCACAATCCGAGACGCTCGCTGAAGGGGCGACGGCGAGAATGCGAGTCTGCAATGGTCACAGCGTACCCGCTCGCCCACGCCAGGGGGAGTCCATACTTCGCGATGAGCCACTCGCAAATCTCGTCCCGGTTCGGGGGAGTGCCACGAAGGTCCGCGAGGACAAGCTTGTGCGGTGCGAGAAGTTCCAGGGCCAGTTCGTTCGCCGTTCGTTCGACCTGAGGAAGCCAATCGTCTGAATTCTCTCGAGCGAGGAAGTGCGTGTGCATTCTCAACGGAACGCCGGCCAGCAACGCCGCCCATTCGTGAGGGGCTTCCAGAGGCTTCTGACCATCAAGATGTTGGCACAGTTCGTCTCCCAGCCGCCGGGTCAGTCGATTCCTTGGCTGAAGATACTCCACGAGGTAATGGGCAAACTCGTGGGCGAGAATCACGCGACGTTCATCGGTGGGAAGTTCCATCTCGACAAAGATCACTCCTCGCCCGCCGAAAGCGACCACGAGACCCTTCACGGGGCGATCGTTCCCCGCGATGGGCACGGTCACGCCACGGCGATCGAACCAGCTTCGCGCAGCGGAAAGACACAGGTCGCGAATCTGGACAAGGACGACATCCGTGGTGCGAGTGATGAGAGGTGCCAGATCACGAGGCCGAATCGGCGGACCGCCGACGGAGCCCCAGAAGCTTTCTGCGAGTCTTTCAATCCAGGCCGCTGGCATGAGATTGTTCCTCGTCGTCCGGGCCCGGCGGTGGCTGGTCCGCGTCGTGGGCGGCGAGCATCCAGCCCGGTGTCGGAACCGCCGGCGTGGACCTGGGCGCGGCCCACGCGGCGAGAATCTGTTCCTGACGAAGCAGCGTGCCGAGCACATGAGAGTCCGCACCCGTGCTCGAACAGATCGCGGCCAACTGCGATGCAAACGCCTCGCCCATCGGCGCGCGGCAAAGAGAAAGGGCTGCCAGTTGTTGCTCGCAAAGGCCTAACTTTCCTGCGAGTTCCACCAAGGTCAACTGCTCGTGCTCGCAGTGCCGATCAAGCCAGTAGCCCACGTACGCCGGGTCGGACGCTGAGAGTCGCAGAGCCGCGAGGTCAAGTCGAGAGCTAAGGCTCATCAGGAATCCTCTGCGTCGTGAGATTGTCGGCGAGTCCTCTCGCGATGGATACGCTGACGCAGGCGGGCCTGGAGAGTCGCAGCGCGACGCACCGCCGCGGCATCCGTGCCAAAGCCCAGGCATTCCGCAATCGTCACCGCAGAATCGATCCCCTTCATCCACAAGCCGAGAGCGACACGTTCCGTCTCCGTCCGGGCCAGAGTCTCTTGCAACTCCTTCACGACGGCGGTCTCGGCGGGATCGTTCTCCTGAAGCAGTGGGGCCGCTGGTTCTTCAAACGTGACAGTCATCTCGGCTTTTTTCGCTTCCCGAGCCTTCAACCGTTTCTCTCCGCGAAGGCGGGTCCGAAGGTCATTGCGAGCGAGCAGCTGAAGATAGGCTGCAAAACCACCACGAGCCGGATCAAAATCGCTGGAATCGTGGGCGGCCGAGAGCACCGCTTCCACCACCGCCTCGGCAATTTCATCCTCGTGGACCCAGTGAAACTCCACCTGCAGGCGCAAACCCACCACCTCGGCATATTGAAGGTAGATCTCGCTCGCCATCGCGGATTGAGTCGGTGCCAGGGGTTCGATCACGTGGCAAATCTCGTGAGGCTCGCGGATCACATCCCGACGAGGGAACTCGCTTCAAAACGCAACGACCGTCAGGATTATCTGAGTTGCGAGAAGTGTGAAAGTCTGACGTGCACCACTCAGAAACATGGAGTGGCCCGCTGTGAACGAGAATCACAGTGGGCCATCGTACCTCAGTTACGCAGCCATCGACAGCCTGCGTCGAAAAATCAGACATCGACCCAACCGGAGCAGGAGCCCGCGTAGAACTTGTTGTAGCACGGGAGTTCATGGATCGCACGAGTCGGAAGCACATCCTCCCCTAATCCCTCGCGGACGAAGAAGGCATTGATCCCATAGCCCAGGGTGCCCACCAGCCGATAGCCCTTCTCACGCCCCAATTTCACGAACGCCGGGAGCGAGGCGCCGTACGCACTCTTCCAGTCGGCAACATAGTTGGGGTCATAAGGCATCGCCCAGGCTCGCTCCGCCCCTGCGCAGATATTGAACTCGAGCACAATGACCCGGGGCTGAATGCAATCGATGGTTTTCCAGATCCAGTAATCGTTCCCATCGATATCGAGAGAGAATAGATCGATCTCGCCTGAGAAGCCGTTGGAAAGGATCAGATCGTTCACGTTTTCACGGGTGATCCAGCTCTGCACCATCCTGGGGCTATTGAAGAAGAGCCCGTCACGACGAGAGCCATAGAAGGCCTTGCCTGTCTTGATGTTTTCCTCGTCGCCATCACAGAGCAGGGCGTTCCAGCCATGATGGACGATGAGGTTTGTGGTGTTGTTCTCGATGCAATCGCCGGCGCAGATTTCCACCGCTTTCTTGTTGGTGGTACCCAGTACGCTAAAAAGATAGTGCAGTACACCGTCCTCACCGTTCTGTGAGAAACCGCTGAACTCCGTATCTTCGATTGTTGGAAGTGCAGCCTTCTGTCGTGCGAGTTCTTGATAACGTAGCGAGAGCAAAATCTGGGTCGCTTTATCGATCCGCCCGAAGTGCATTTTTGCAAGAGCCGCCTTCTTCTTCTCCTGAAGCTTATTTTTCTGATTGCCCAGAATGGCACGGAAGATAGGCGAGCGCGTCATTGGAATTCCCTCAGGCAGACGGCAGGTCGATTCGCATCCACATTTTCCAGGAGTATCGATCGCGATCGCATCCGGACTTGATGGGAAATTCTGGACAGATTTGCTAATGCGGAAGCCTGGGGCAAGAAGGCTTACAATCGCTGAGCGAAGTGGACCTGCCTCGCGACTTCCAGGAAGCCACAGGATTTGTAGAGGTGGTTGCCGATGTCGTTCTGGGCCATCGTCTCAATGACGGCGTATGCGAGGCCCTCTCGGCGGAAGTAATCGAGGGCCTGTTCGATCAGGCGCCGCCCCAGGCCCTGGCCGCGGACCTCCGCTGAGACCGCAAGGTTGGGGATGCGTCCACGGCCGGTCTTGCGATCGATTCGCGTGGAAATGTACCCTACCACGGCATCCGCTGATTCGGCGATGAAGAGGCCCGTGGGGTTGGCCGCGACGTCTTCGTCGATATGGCGGGCCTTGCGCCATTTCCAGTCGCGGCCGTTGAGGTCGCCAAGGGCCGTCTCGACGTTTTGCTCGAGCGTCACCCCTCCGAACGATTCGACCGTGAGACGCTTGATCGTCTCGAGATCGGCATCGCGGTAGAGTCGGAAGGTGATTTCCATGGGAGAGCGGAAACTCGCTTATGCCACCACATCCTTCACCACACGACCCGCCACGTCGGTGAGGCGGAAGTTGCGGCCGGCGTAGCGGAAGGTGAGCTTCTCGTGGTCCAGGCCGAGCTGGTGCAGAATGGTGGCGTGCAAGTCGTGCATGTGCATCTTGTCCTGCACGGCCGCCTGGCCGAACTCGTCCGTGGCACCGTAGGCGAAGCCCGGCTTGAAACCGCCGCCTGCCACCCAGACGGTGAAGCCCGCGGGGTTGTGATCACGGCCCGTTCCATTGCCCTGGGCGTACGGCGTGCGGCCGAACTCGCCGCCCCACCACACGATCGTGTCTTCGAGCAAGCCGCGGCGTTTCAGGTCGGCCAGGAGGCCCGCGATCGGTTTATCCACAGCCTTGGCATGGTCGCCGTGCTTGGGCATGTTCGAGTGCTGGTCCCACGCCGGGTTGGCGCTGCTGTCGCCGTAAGTTACTTGAATGTAGCGAACGCCGGCCTCGCTGAGACGCCTTGCCATCAGGCACTGCTGGCCAAACGTGTCGGTGGCTTTCTCATTGATGCCGTAAAGAGCCTTCGTCTCGGCGGACTCTTTCGAGAGATCGAGCATATCGGGAGCGTTCTGCTGCATCCGCCAGGCGAGTTCGTAAGAATTGGCAACCGCTTCCATCTCGGCATCGCCAGGGGTTCGTTTCAGTTGCTCGGCGTGGAGTTCACGAAGCAGATCGAAGTGCGTCTTCTGACCCGCCGGGGTGAGTGGTCCGGTGAGATTGCGAATCGTGGCTTCGGTGATCGGTCCACCGGCCCGTCCGACCGCGGTGCCCTGGTAGATGGCGGGGAGGAACGAGTTGCCAAAGTTTCGGGGTCCGCCGTTGCCCGAGGAGGGGGCGATCGAGACGAATCCGGGCAGGTTGGAGTTCTCGCTGCCAAGGCCGTAGAGCACCCACGATCCCATCGAGGGGCGGATAAAGTTCGTGGAGCCGCAATGCAGAAAGAGTGTAGCCGGGCCGTGAGCAACGCCCTCGGTATGCATCGAGTGGAGGAAGCAGAGGTCGTCGACATGCTTGACCGTTTCGGGGAACAGGTCCGTGGCCCAGCGGCCGGACTGACCATGCTGGGCATACTTCCACAACGGTTTCATGACGCGCATGGAGACGGACTTCGCCCCCGTCTTGGCGGCGGTTCGTGCGTCCTCGAAATCGAACTTCTTGCCGTCTTCCTTGATGAGTCGCGGCTTGTAATCGTAAGAGTCGACGTGGCTCACGCCGCCCTGCATGAACAGGAAGATGACTCGCTTGGCCTTCGCCGGGTGGTGCACCACCTTCGGGGCCAGCGGATTCTGGATGGCGACGGACGCCGCGGCAGCCTGGGCTTCACGCGTGGCCAGCCCTGCAAATGCAAGAGCCCCGAAGCCGCAGCCCGTCTGGGCCAGCCAGGAACGTCGAGTCAGGGGAATCACGGAACTCGAAACGGGGGTCTCGGGACGTCCAGCCATTGAAAACACCTCGGCGATCAAGAAACGGAGCAGGTCGTTGCTCGGACGAGTGGCTTCCGACCTGTGGATCTCATGATTCGTTACGGGACATAGCGGAAGTCCGCACTGGCGAACAAGGCCTGAAACACGGTCGCCCAGCCTGTGGCGGGGTCGCCGCTGCGGTCCGCAAGGAAACGGGCCGTCACGGAGCGTTCACCCTCGGTTGGTTCGCGGCCCAGGGTCAGGCGGTAGGCCCGAGTCACACGTTCCGCGTCACCCGGCCACTTCTCCGCGAGCAGGCGAGCGGCACTCGCTTTCGCCTGTGCGACGGCGAAGGGATTGTTCATCATGAACAGTGCTTGTGGGGCCACCGTGCTCGTGTTGCGCTTGCCAGTGACCATGCTGACATCCGCGAAGTCGAACGCTTCGAGCATCTCAGGCACCGAGTTGCGGAACATCGGCAGGTAGACGCTTCGGAACGTGAGGGACGGCTTGAAATTGTAGTCCGTCGCCTGGTTGGGCGGGTAGCTTGGCCCTCCCGTGAAAGCCGTGAGGGTGCCCGCAATGCTCAGCGTGGCGTCACGGATGCACTCCGCGTCGAGCCGTCGGCGGTTGGACCGGCCGAAGAGACGGTTCTCGGGATCTGACATGAGTGCGTCACGCTCCGCCGTGCTCGATTGCTGGTAAGCTCGACTCAAAACGAGACTGCGGACGAGGCCCTTCATGGACCACCCCTCGGCCATGAACTTCGAGGCGAGATGGTCGAGCAGTTCCGGGTTCGAGGGAAGTTCGCCGGTGGTGCCGAAATTATCGGCGGTGCGAACCAGGCCGTCGCCGAACAGCCAAAGCCAGGCTCGGTTGGCGATCACGCGAGCCGTCAACGGGTTGTCCTTCGAGGTGATCCACTCCGCCAGTTGAACCCGGCCGCTTTGGTCTCTCGGCATCGTCGGCGCGTCTCCATAAGTCGCCACGCGGAGGAAGCCACGAGTCGTGGGCTCGCCAAGGTTATGAACGAGGCCACGAACGTGGATACGAGTCTCCTCGATCTTTTTCTCCTCGACGACGGACATCGATTTGTCCGTCTTGGGGCCGGTCTCCGTGAGTTTCTTGAGTTCGCCTTCGAGGCGGCGCAATTCCGTCGCCGCGGCGGAAGCGGTGGAAGGTATGGTGGGAGCCTGGGCCTGCGTGCCCGTGGTGGAGGCCGCCTTCGCCATGCGATTGGCGGCTTCGTCCGCAGGGAGGAAGGTGATCGCATCCGCGGTCACGTGGCCCTTGGTGCCCTCGTTCGAGATCAACACATAGCTCTGGCCCGTTCGCTCAAAACGGTAGGTCCCCAGCGAAAGAAACCGTCCCTCGATGGGAGGCGAATCCTTCATGTTCACGGTGATGGTCTTCTCGCCCTCGGCACTGAAGACGGTCACGGGAACGTTCTCGGCTCGAGTCCCGCCGGCGGAATAGGCCAGCCACACTTCGTATCGCCCTGTGACGGGAATCTCCGGATCGAAGGTGATGGTTTTTTCGCCCTTCTCCTTGTTGTCGTCGTGAACGTAGCCTTCGCCGATATAGTTCTTCGAGGATGTGGAATTCGTCCACTCTCCGACCTTCTTGGCCTCCGTGTCGTCGACGACAATGCCAGGAACGTCCTTCACCGCCAGGACGCTGCCCGCGGGTTTCGCCTTGCCCACCGTCTTGGCGGAGGCGGCTTTGATAGAAGCGATTCGCGTTTCGAGGGATGCCATCTGCTGAGTGTGTTTCTTCAGAGCAACCTCATCCACGTTGCCGCCGGGCAGTGGCACTTCCTTCCACCGCGAAACGTTATCGTCATCAAGCATCTGGGCGTTCCGAAGGATGCCGGCCAGAGAGTAGTAATCCTTGGTGGGAATCGGATCGAACTTGTGATCATGGCAGCGGGCGCAGGTAATCGTTTGGGCCAGGAGGCCTTTGCCGATGACATCAAGCTGTTCATCCACCACATCCATGCGAAGTTGCTTCTTGTCTTGCTCTTCGAGGTTGTGGTTGCCCAGCGCGAGATAAGTGGTCGCGATAATCTGGCGACGCTTGTCCGCAGGTGACGCCGCGGGGAGCAGATCGCCTGCGAGTTGCTCTTTCAGGAAACGATCAAAGGGCACATCGCGATTCAAGCTGTCCATCACATAGTCCCGATAACGCCAGGCTTCCTTGAAGACGAGCCCGCGAAGTGTGACGGACTCGGCGAAACGGACCACGTCCAGCCAGTGCCGCCCCCAGCGTTCCCCGAACTGCGGCGAGGCGAGCAACGAATCGACGAGCTTCTCATAAGCGCCCGGCGACTGATCGTTCACGAACGCATCAATCTGCTCGGGTGTCGGCGGCAGGCCGATCAGGTCGAAGTAAACTCGCCGGGCCAGTGTGGCGCGATCCGCATCCGCCGCGGGCTTGAGATTCTTCGCTTCGAGGGCCGCGAGGATAAAGCGATCGATCCCGCTTCTCGTCCACGTGGTGTCCTTCACGGCGGGGGCAGGAGGTGATTGAATTGGCCGGTAAGACCAGAACTTTCGACCTTCCTCGAAGCTCAGGCCGACCTGCTTTTTGACCGCCGTCGAGGTCCGCGGGTCCGGTGCCCCCATCTTCACCCACTGCTCGAAATCCGCCACGATCGCGTCGGACAATTTCCCCTTCGGCGGCATGCGAACGTCGTCGTCGTAACGCATCGTCTTGATGAGCAAGCTCTCCGCGGCCTTGCCGGGCACGATTGCCGCACCGCTATCGCCACCGGCCAAAAGGGCCTCGCGTGAATCGAGGATCAAGCCGCCTTTGAGTTTGTTCTTCGCCGCGGCCTCGGCTGAGTGGCACTGATTGCAGTGCTCCAACAGCACGGGGCGGATCTTCTTCTCAAAGAACGCGACCTGCTCCGGCGGCAACGTCTTCGTCGGCTCTGCTGCATGCAGAGTCGTGTTCGTAGCGAGAAAGACGAGCGTCAAACAGAGAGCGAGTCGCATGGAGAAGACCCTATCAAACGCCACGAGGAGCGGATGGCGGCAGGTTTAAGTCATCAAGGTATTATGACAGTTTCTCCGCCAACCTTCACGCCCAAAAGGGAAGATTTCTTCCTCCACGAGTCAGGGCCCTACCCAACCCCGGGGCTCGCAATCTCACGTTCTGCTGCGAGAGTTCAGGGGGAGGTGGAAATCACTCGTAGATTGGGAAGAACGTGTTGAAGGCGAGCTCGCAGAACACACCCGGATCATTGAATCGACGATTCGAGTTCAATCCCGAGATCGCCTGCATCTCCTCGGCACTGAGTTCAAAATCGAAGATCGCAAGGTTCTCCGCCAGCCGATCCGGTCGCGAGGTTTTCGGCACGATCGACGTGCCCCGCTGCACACCCCAGCGAAGCACAATCTGGCCGGGCGTCTTGCCTAGCCGCTTCGCCGCGGCCTTCACCACGGGCTGTTCCAGCACGGAATCTTCCGCCTTCGCCATTCCCAGCGGCACATAGGAGGGAGCCCCCAGGGGCGAGAAACCCGTGACGGCGACGCCGTTGTCCTGGCAGAAGCGGAGTAGCTTTTCCTGAGTCAGATAAGGATGCAATTCGACTTGTAGCACCGAAGGCTTGATGGAGGCATGCGTCAAAAGATCGCGGATGAGAGCGACATTGAAGTTGCTGATACCAATCTGCTTCACCAGCCCGGCAGCCACAAGTTCCTCCATCGCTCCCCAGGTCTCCGCCACACTCACCGAGGCAGGCATCATCCGCGGCGGCTTCGCGGCGGGGTCCGTGAACCATCCCGGCGGATAGCGGTCCTCGAACGCCACGAACTGCTGCGGGATCGGGAAGTGAATGAGATAAAGGTCCAGGTAATCGCACTTGAGATCACGAAGGGTGCGCTCGGCTGCGAGCCGAACGTGCTTCCGGGCGTGGTAGGTGTTCCAGAGTTTGGACGTGACCCAGAGTTCCTCGCGTCGGCAGGTCTTCGCTCGAAGGGCCGCGTGAATGCCATCGCCCACCTCGGCCTCGTTGCCGTAATCGCAGGCGGCATCGAGATGGCGATACCCGAGCTTCAGGGCCGTCTGAACCAATCCGGAAGCGTCAGGCTTCTCAACCTTCCACAGGCCAAGGCCAACTGCAGGTATCGAGCCGCCAAAGGCAAGAGGGAGCGTGTGTGTCATGGTCGAAGTTATAGGACCGACGACCTGAGTCGCGTAGCCATGGCTGAGGAACAGCTTGCCGCTACGGCCATAGGAAGGATGTTTTTTTCCCTAGAGCAGCTGAGATAACGGAAGTTGGAGGAAGGATGAGAAGAAAGGGTGCTGTCTTCGCCAAGGATGACGTCATCGAGTGACGCAGGAACGCTTACCGATTCGATTTCTGAATCCCTTCGTTCTTCTCACTCTGAACTCTGTGCTCTCAGCGACTCTTTGGTAAGTTTCTTCCTTCTGGTTGGCTGACGGCTTGCAGAGTGCGGCCCTTGTGATCTCAAGCTTTCGCTCGCCGGAGTCTCGTGTCGGCGACCTCGTGGCCATCCTCGAATCGCTTGCACGGCGGCAGGGCGGCCAGGAAACCGCGGCCGTAAGGCTTCGTCATCACGCGAGGATCGAATAGCACCACGATGCCATGATCGGTCGCCGTGCGGATCAGTCGGCCGAAGCCCTGCTTCAGCTTGATCGCGGCCTGGGGAACCTGATACTCCATGAAGGCGTTGCCGCCTCGTGCGGCGATCGCCTCAAGCCGGGCCTCCGTGAGCGGGCGGTCAGGCACCGCGAAGGGCAACTTCGTGATGATCACGTTGGAAAGGGCTTCGCCGCGGACATCCACCCCCTGCCAGAAACTATCCACACCGAAGAGCACCGCTCGCGGAGCTTCGCGGAACTGCTCGAGCAAGCGAGGTGTCGGTGCTCCGTCGCCCTGACAGAGGAAGGTGTAGTTGTTCGCCGCCAGCCAGGGGCGAAGGCGGTCCGCGGCTCGCTTCAGGAAGGAGTAGCTCGTGAAGAGGACAAACGCCCGACCTTTCGTTTTGTCGATGTATTCAGGGATCTTCGCCATCACCGCTTCCTCGAACTTGGCGGGCTCGGCGGAAGGGTCCGGCATGTCCCGGAACAGGTGAAGCTCTGCCTGCTTCTCGTAATCGAACGGGCTGCCCTGTTGGCAGGTCTCGGCGGCGTCCAGAGCGAGCCGTTTCTGGAAGTGGGTGAAGCCTTCCTTGCCGCCCGCCGAAAGCGTCGCGCTCGCGAGCACCACGCAAGGCACCTTATCGTAAAGGTGCTTCTTGAGGGCCGGGCCCACATCGATCGGTGCACTCACCAGCGAGACTCGCGGAACACGCCCCGACCGAACTTCCAGCCAGTACACCTGGCCCTCCAGCGACTGAGCCAGCCACTCCTGCACTCCGCTGGCCAGCGCCGCGAGACGCTCGGCCCGGCTCGTCAGTTCCAGCTTGTCTTCCTCGGAGGAGAAGCGGTGGGCGGCCCGGTGAAGTGCGTTCCCGAGCTTTCCCAGTTCCTGCGAGAGCGTATCGCGGAACAAGTTGGGCTGCCGCACTCGCCCCGTCGACTTCGGCTGGCTGATATGCCATTGATGGATTGCGGCGAAGAAGTGCTCCGCCGCTGCACGCGTGATCTCGAGCTGAGCGATCGATTCCTCGTCTCCCTTATCCGCCAGAATTCCCTTATGGCTTCGCGGAGCGAGAAGTTGGTTGAGGAGGTGGTCGATGCTTCCCTGAGACACGTCGATGCCAAGATGATCCGCTGCCACGTCTTCGAGGGTGTGAGCTTCGTCAAAGATCACCGCCTGATACTCGGGCAGGATGCCGCCGCCGGCTCGTCGAAGGGCGAGATCCGTGAAGAAGAGGGCATGATTCACGACGAGAAGGTTGGCCCCGAAAACCTTCTTCCTTGCGGCAAAGTAGAAGCAATCAGAGTGTCGGTCACACTTGCGGCCCAGGCAGTTGCCACTGTCGCTCTGGACGTGATCCCAGACGTGCTCGAAGGGTTGGAACGGAAGATCCGAGCGACTGCCGTCCGCCGTCTGCCGCGACCATCGGCCGATCTGGACAAGTTGGTCCAGGCTGCCCGGCGTTTCGAGAAGCGTCGTCATCTTCTGCTGGGCCACACGAAGTCGTCGAAGGCTGATGTAGTTGCCGCGACCCTTCACAAGCACGGGTCGGAATTGCTGGGGCATCACGGATTGCAGGAACGGAATGTCCTTCCGAACGAGTTGCTCCTGAAGATTGATCGTGTGCGTGGAGATGACGATCTTCAGATCGCCTCGCGCCGCGACAGCCTCGATGGCGGGAACGAGGTACGCGAAGCTTTTGCCGACTCCCGTGCCGGCTTCGACCAGGAGTTTCTGACCCTCCTGAATCGCCGACGCCACGGCTTCCGCCATCGCGACCTGTTGCGGCCGACTCTCGAAGGAGGGCCACTTCTGATGGATGAGGCCGCCAAGACCAAGCACGTGAGACGTTGACATTCGTTCATTATGCGAAGGCTCTGGCTCGTTCGTAAAGGTGCGTTCTCCCTGTTTCAGTAGAATGCTTCGCGTCCGTTCGAGCGGCCTCGGTTCCTCAATCCGGAGACTCCCATGACGACAGCACGGCTTGCGATCTCGATGTGCTTGTTTGCGGTGATGATGGCCAGCATGGCCGAGGAGAAGAACGCCGTTTCGATCGTCGGCGAATACACCCTCATCTCCGGCAAGAAGTTGGGCATGAAAGTCGACGGGGCTGCCCTGAAGGGGAAGTACATCATCGAGAAGGACAAGATTATCATCGAGAGCGAGACGAAGTTTGTCATCGGCTACAAGATCAGCACGAAGGCAAAGCCTGCCCACATCGATTTGGAGATTCTTGAAGGCCCGGAAGGCACGAAGGGGGAGAAGTCGCTGGGCATCGTGGAACGAACGGGAGACGACCTCAAGCTGGCCTATTCCCTCGAGAAGGGCATGCGGCCGAAGGACTTCGATGAGAAGGAGGCAATGTCGTTCCTGTTCAAGATTAAAGGGAAGTAACCGCGGGTGAGACAGCGACCGCAGGCATTTCCTGTTTGAGAGCTTTGCGAACCGCGTGGCCGAGAGTCGAAGCGGTGTACGGTTTACTCAAGAATCCCAGGGCGAGATCGAGTTCCTCGTCGAGAAGTTCGCCCTCGGAGTGGCCGCTGGCGAAGAGCACTCGCGCCGAGGGATCGATGGCTCGGATTCGCAAGAAGGCCTCGCGACCGGAGATATTGGGCATCGTCAGGTCCATGACGACAAGTTGCACCTGATTCTTCTCGCGTTCATAGGTCACGATGGCTTCGACACCATCGCGAGCCGTCAACACATGATAGCCCAGGCCGCTGAGCGTGTTCCGTGCAACATCCCGGACCAGGGCCTCATCGTCCACCAGCAGGATGGTTTCACCGTGGCCCAGCGGAAGATTCTCGTCAGAGGTTGATTTGGATCCTGGCGTCGAGACGGCGGCTCGGGGCAGTAAGACATCGATCCGGGTGCCCTTGCCGACCTCGGATTCGCAGTCGATCCAGCCGTGGTGGCCCTGCACGATTCCGAAGACGACCGCCAGCCCCAGACCTGTGCCCTGGCCGATCGGCTTGGTGGTGAAGAATGGCTCGAACATGCGTTCGAGGACATCAGGCGGCATGCCCGTGCCGGTGTCAGCCACGCTGAGCAGAACAAAATCGCCCGGCACGGCGTGGACATTCCTCCGCACGGTTTTCTCATCGAGAGTCACGTTCTCCACACGCAGCGTCAGTCGCCCGCCCTTAGGCATCGCATCGCGAGCGTTCAAGCAAAGATTCATCACCACTTGTTGGATCTGCCCCGCATCGGCCAGCACCGGCCAAAGTTCCGGATCGGCCGAGTGCTCGGTCAGCACGCGAGGATCGATGGTGCGGCGGAGCAAGCCGATGGTGTCCGAGGAAATTCGCGAGAGGGCGATTGCTTCCAACCGCAGGGGTTGTCGGCGTGCGAAGCCGAGCATCTGGCGGGTCAGTTCCGCCGCGTGCCGGCCGGCCTCCTCCGTGGAGGCAAGAAGTTCCTTGATGTCGAGCCCGGGTATGCCGCTGCGGGCAAGTTCCAGATTGCCAAGGATCACGGTGAGCAAGTTGTTGAAGTCGTGAGCCACGCCCCCGGCCAACTGGCCCACGGCCTCGAGTTTCTGCGACTGGCGAAGCTGATCCTCGAGATGTTTGCGTTCCGTGAGATCCCGGCCGACGATGATGAGCCCGGTCAGAGAGCCATCCGACGCCAGCAACAGGGACACGGTGAAATCCATGAGGATCCGCTTCCCGTTCGGAAGCTGGATCGACTCCTCAAGGTGAGCCGTCTTCCGAGTCGAAAGCACCTGTCGCTCGAGATCGCGAACACGAGCCGCCCATTCATCCTTGAAGACGAGTTCGCAACTGAGCCCCACAAGTTCTTTGACGGGCCGCCCGGCCAAAATCTCGAAGGCAGGATTCCCGCCGATGAATCGAAGCTCTCGATCCTTGTAGCAGATCATGTCAGGCAGCGATGAGAAGAGCCCGGCGAGCAGGGCATGCTGCGAAGCCAGATCGCGAGCGGCGAGTTCACGCTCGGTGATGTCTCGGAAGTTGATCACCACGGCGCGAACGCTTGGATCGTCAATGCGGTTGCAGAGGTTGATTTCGATGTAGCGATCGCCGCCGTTGGAAGACTTCGCGTGAGCCGAGAGGGGCACATCCTCTCCAGGGCGCGTCCGGGCATAGGCGAGGCAGTCGCGAAGCCGCGTGTGATCGGCCTCCTCAAGGAGTTGCCTGGCGTGCCGTCCCGGCCAGATAGCGGGATCGAAGCCCATTACATACTTCATCGACGGGCTGGCATACTTGATCATGCTCTTGTCGTCGAGCAGCAGGATCACGTCTCGGCTGCGTTCCACCAGGGCACGAAATCGCTGCTCGTTCTGACGCAGCGCTTCATCCGCCTGGCGTTGCTCGGTGATGTCGTTGAGGCAGCCGTCGAGTCGTGTCGGCCGACCGGAAGTATCTCGAATGACTTGCAATTTATCTCGGACCCAGCGAATGGTGCCAGCCGGCGCCACGACACGGTACGTGGTTTCGATCTCGGTGTCGGGCCCGACCAGGAGGCGGTGGTAAAGGGCCCGGTAGGCATCGCGATCCGCGGTATGGACGACATCAATCCACTTCAGGGGATGATCGAAGAATTCGTTGGGCCGGCCCGCGAGGCGAGAGAGCAGGGGGGAGACGTAGCGAAACTGCCAGCCCGCGAAAACATCGGGGCCGGGCGTTCGCTCGGCACTCCAGAGGGCCGCGGGCGAACTCGCCAGCACCTTTCGCAGTTCGGCCTCGGCCCGGCGCGTCTGGTTGAAGGCGGCCCGGCGGTCACGATCGTCCCGCGCGATGATCAACCCCAGCGGCTTCGGAGGCATGTGCAGACGCGAGACCGTCAAGTTCACCGGAATCCACACTCCCGATTCCTTCGTGCGAAGGAGAAATCCATCCTGGCTGTGGAAAACCATCGTCTTGGTGAACGCCCCTTGCAGACGCTGCATTCCACCGGTCGCCTCGAAGCGGAAGAGATAGGTGGCCTGGAACTGCATGATCTCGGCGCGAGTGAAGCCGGTGAGACTGAGCACCATCGGGTTCACGTCGAGGAGATTGTCCGTATCGGGATCGAGCAGGAAGAGGGCGTCGCCGATCTCCTCGAACAGGGCTCGGGCCAGGCCGATGACATCGTCAACAATCAAGGGTTGGGTTGTCATGAATTGGAAGGTTCGTCATTCGCGGAGAGAATTAACTATTCGTAAGGGAAAGCCACAACCTCTCAGGCAGTGTAGTTCACTTTTTCAAGGATAGCCACTCCTCTCCGCGCATCTCGGCGAAGCGGCTTCGTGGTCGTCTGTCCATGCGGAACTATCCTCCGGGCCGGGGGTTTCATAAAACCCTGTCAGATGTTACCTGCCTCACCTGCCCCTTTCCTGGGGTCTGGAGCGCTCTCGTGCCGCTGCTGTTCGTCGTCACTCTTTTCGCCAGTGCGTCCCTGTTATTCATGGTCCAGCCGATGGTGGGCCGGATGATCCTGCCGTTGATGGGCGGCAGCCCCGCGGTGTGGAACGCCTGCATGGTGTTCTTCCAGGCACTGCTCCTGGCGGGCTACCTTTACGCGGATCGCATCTCGAACCGCGTGGAGCCGAAACGCCAGTGGGTGGTCCACTTCGGCGTGATGATGCTTCCCGTCGCGGCAATGGCTGCCGCGGTGATCCTGGGGGCCAAGGGCACACCCATTGCGATCGTCGAAGGCCTGTCGAACGAAACTCGCCCGATCCTCGGCGTTCTGGCGTTGCTGATGGTGGCCATCGGCGTCCCCTTCTTTGTCGCTTCCGCCAGTGCTCCGCTGCTCCAGAAGTGGTTCGCCTTCACCGGCCATCCCTCGGCTCGCGATCCGTACTTCCTCTATGCGGCGAGTAATGCGGGGAGCTTGATCTCGCTTCTGGGATACCCGATTTTGATCGAGCCGAACCTCGGTTTGAAACAACAAGCCTGGCTGTTCGGCATCGCCTTCCTCGGATTGATCGGGTTGATCCTTCTCTGCGGGCGAGCCGCGGCGAACCCGTCGGGGAAGCCACCCTTGCCAACGAAAGGGAAGTCGCCTCTTTCCGCCGCAACTCCGGTAAGCTTGATGACGAATGAAGCCCCACCGACGCTGAATCGAAAGCTGAGGTGGCTGGCTCTCAGCTTCGTGCCCTCGAGCCTGATGCTGGGCGTCACGTTCTACATGACGACGGACATCGCATCGATTCCGCTGTTGTGGGTGATTCCGCTGGGGCTTTACCTCGTCACGTTCATCATCGCCTTCGGCCGGGTGCCCGCATGGTTCCGCATGGTGATCGGCAACCTCGCCCCGGTGATGATCCTGCTGCTCGTCTTCCTGCTCATCTCGGGGGTCGCCCCTGGCACGGGCATCGAGCTTCTGCTACACCTGCTCACGTTCTTCGCCGCCGCCCTGATGTGCCATTACGAACTGGCCTGCGACCGCCCGGCATCTCAGTTCCTCACGAACTATTACCTCTGGATCTCCCTCGGCGGCGTGCTCGGCGGCGTCTTCAACGCGCTCATCGCTCCTCTCGTGTTCCCCCTGGCGTTCGAGTACCCCATCACGCTGGTGCTCGCGTGCTTCCTGGTGCCGACATTCACCGATCACGACGAGGCATCACGCGAGAAGCCCTATGAAACCAACAAGAGCATCCTGTCAGACCCGTTCGGCTTCGTTCTCGATCGGTGCTTTCCGCAGGGCTACAATCGCCAGACCATCTCTCGGGTCCTGGATTTCATCCTGCCCGTGTTCATGGGCGGCCTGCTTTACTTCATGGTGTGGGTCTCTGGGGAAGTGGAGTATTCGGCAGCGATGCGCTGGATGGCCCGGCGCTTCGTTTCCGATCCTGGGAACACCTTCCAGGTCGATTCCACCGCAGGCACCATCAGCACGATCGTGAAGTATGCGGTACCGATCATGCTGTGCTTCTTCTTTGTCGAACGCCCGGTGCGATTCGCACTCTCCGTCGCGGTGATTCTCGGCTTCAGTGAATACCGCAATCAACGGGAATCACTCATCCACAGCGATCGCAGTTTCTTCGGCATCCTGAAGGTCCAGCAGGAAGGCCTTCAGCGCAAGCTTATCCACGGCACCACCCTCCACGGAACGCAGTTCTTCAAGAATCACCCGGCCGACTACTTGCAGATGTTTGGTGTGGGTAGCACATGGGATTCCCTCGTCGTGCAATCGAGCATGGAGATCTTCAAGCTCCCCGAGCAACCGCTGACTTACTACCATCGCACTGGCCCGGTCGGCGCGATGTTCCGCGAACTCGAATCCAAACCCAACGGAGCGAAGTCCCACTTCGCGATGATCGGCCTCGGCACGGGTTCGGTCTCGTGTTACGCCCATCCCGGTCAGAATCTCACCTTCTATGAGATTGATCCCACCGTCATCAAGTTGGTAGAGCCGGACAAGTACTTCACGTACATTTCCGACGCGAAGAAGCGGGGGGCGAACATCGAGTTCGTCCTCGGCGACGCTCGCCTCCGCCTGCAAAACCAGCCGGATCGCAAGTATTCACTGCTTCTGGTGGATGCCTTCAGTTCGGACTCGATCCCGGTCCACCTGCTTACCACGGAGGCGGTGCAACTGTACATGGATCGCATCACCGACGACGGCTTCTTCGCCCTGCACATCTCGAACAAATTCGTCCGCCTCGAACCTGTGGTCGCGGCCATCGCCAAGCAGCTGGGGCTGACCGCCTGGGTCTGGAACGATAGTGACGATAAGCAATCACCAGGGAAAACGATGTCGTCATGGGTGGTGCTCGCGAAAGATCCCTCGAAGCTTGGCAGGCTCATCACTCCCGCGGGGAAGTTGCTTGGCAAGTACGAACGCATCTTCAACGCGGATCTCCTGGAGAACATCCTCGCCATGGAAGCCGTTGGCAAGGATTTAGAGGACGCGAACAAAACGATCCCCGAACTCGAGAAGATCCTGGCTGCGAAGGATCCGTCGATGGCTGAACTCCTCTCCGGCCTGATTCGCAAGTATCACGGCAAGGCCCACCTGCCGGAAGTGATGGTGAAGGAGTACGGACATGCGTTCCGGCCCGTGGAGGAAATCCCGGGGGTGAAGGCCTGGACCGACGACTACGCCGACGTGCTTCAGGTGATGATGATCAAGGAAGTGCAGGCGATGCGGCGGATGTTCGGCATCCCCACACCGGTGAAGGAGTGAGCCAGGCGGTGCTGATCGTGGGCGGCACCGCTCGCGCCGCTGCGGGGTCGGCCCGTCGGGCCGGATGGTGCGTGCGGGCGATCGATCCCTTCGGCGATCGCGATCTCAGGCAGATCGCGGAGTATCGGCCCTGTCCCTTCGAGAGCTTCCCTCAAGCTCTTCCAGAACAGGTTGGAGGTTTTCCTCCAGGGCCGTTCCTGTACACGGGCGGCCTGGAGAACCACCCCGATGTCCTCTCGAAGCTCATGCGATCGCGGCCGCTCGTGGGCAACCCGCCCGAGGTGCTGGCGAAGGTCCGCGATCCGTTCTGGCTCCAGCGAACGTTGGCACTCCACGGCCACGCCTTCCCGCGGACGTTGCCGGGCTCATCTCCTCTGAAAGCCGGACATCGCTGGCTGAGAAAAAGCCTTACTTCCGCCGGCGGCCTGGGCGTTCGGATGGCGGATGCCAGTGATTGTGACACCGAGGGTTACTTGCAGGAGTTGGTCGAAGGATCGCCGTGCTCGGCCGTTTACTTCAGCGATGCGGAGGGCGTGACATTCCTGGGATGCACCGAACAACTCATCGGCCAGGATTGGCTGCATACCAGCGGGTATCAGTATTGCGGAACCATCGGTCCAATGAGCTTTCCCCCGGCGGTCGTTGCACGATGTCAAGATCTGGGTTGTGTCCTTCATGAGGCGTCCGGGCTTCGCGGTCTGTGGGGAGTGGACTTTCTCCTTCAGCCAAGCGAGGTGATCGCAATCGAAGTGAACCCTCGTTACACCGCTTCGATCGAGGTGCTGGAACTGGCACAGAGGCGATCCGCGTTTGGAGAGCCCTCAGACTTCAGCACGCCGTCACAGAGTCGTACGATAGGCAAGGCGATCTACTTCGCGCCTCACGCCCTGCGGTTCCCGTATAGCGGCGCCTGGGATGATGACCTGAGCCGCGAGTGGGAGCCCTGGATCATCCCTGGCCATGCGGACATTCCAGCAGCGGGCGAACGGATCGAGGCGGGGAGGCCGGTGCTGACGTTCTTCGCGGAAGCCAGGACTCGCGAGGAATGCGAGGCAAAGTTGCGGGACCGGGCCAGGGAACTCGATCGCTTGATGGAGACACCATGACGCTGAATGAACGAGCCCAGCGGCTTGCGGATGCGATGGTGGCGAATGCCGATTCGCTCCGCATCGCCGTCTCACGTGTGGCGGGGGCCCAGATTCTTGACTGCGGCGGGGCTGTCACGGGCAGCCTTGCCGCAGGCCTGGCGATGTCGCGAATCTGCCTGGCGGACCTCGCGGAGGTGTCGCTCGTTCCCGATGCGATGGGGCCGGCCGTCCAGGTGATGACCGACGATCCGGTGCGTGCCTGCCTTGGCTCGCAGTACGCCGGCTGGCAGGTGATGGCGGCCGACAAGTTCTACGGCATGGGCTCCGGGCCGATGCGGGCCCTTTCCGCTCGCGAGGCGATCTTCGAGCACATCCACGCCAAGGAATCCGCTCCGTGTGCTGTGGGCGTCATCGAGACGCGAAAGCATCCGACCACCGAGGTGATCGAGGCGATCGTTGCAAAACTCCCCGCGGAGGCAGCCTCGCTGACCTTGCTCGTCGCGCCAGCCGCAAGCCTGGCGGGTACCGTGCAGGTGGTGGCGCGTTCGGTCGAGACGGCCCTCCACAAACTGCACGAGTTGAAGTTCGATGTGCACCAGGTCATCTCCGGTTACGGCGTGGCACCCCTTCCCCCGGTGGCGGCGGACGAGTTGCAGGCCATCGGGCGAACGAATGACGCGATCCTCTATGGCGGCCGAGTGACACTCTGGGTCCGCTGCGACGACGAGTTGCTGGAGTCGCTGGGGCCGAAGGTGCCTTCGAGTGGATCGAAGGACCATGGCGCTCTCTTCGCAGATCTCTTCGCTCGGTATGGCGACTTCTACAAGATCGATCCGTTGCTCTTCTCGCCGGCGGAAGTCGAGTTTCGCAACCTGAAGACCGGCCGCTGCCATCGCTTCGGCAAGTGCGAGCCCGGCCTGGTTCGCAAGTCGTTCGGGCTGGAGTGAGGATGCGGATCGCGATCCTCTGCGGCCGAACGGGCTGGCATGTGCAGGACCTGCTTCGCGCCGCGAGGATCACAGGCCACACCGCGGAGGCGATGGATTTCCGAACGCTCCACGCACCGGTTGATAGGGCTCCGCTGAAGGGATTCGACGCCGCGCTGGTTCGCATCATGCCGGTGGGATCGCTGGAGCAGGTCGTCTTCCGCATGGATCTGCTTCACGCGGCCTCGGCGAATCTGAAGGTGCTAAACCCGCCGCGAGCGATCGAGACGTGCGTGGACAAGTATCTTACGAACGTCCGCCTCGAAGCCGCGGGCCTGCCGACGCCTCGAACGCACGTCGCCCAGCAAGCCGATGATGCTCTGACTGCGTTCGAGTCACTGGGCGGGGATGTCGTGATCAAGCCGCTGTTCGGTTCGGAAGGCCGTGGGATGCAGCGGATCAGCGATCGCGAACTCGCCTGGCGAACCTTCCATGTCCTGCAAAACACGGGGCAGGTGATCTATCAGCAAGAGTTCATTCGCCACCCCGGCTGGGACTTACGGGCCTTCGTGCTGGGCGGCCGCGTGATCGCAGCGATGCGACGAATCTCTCGCGGGGACTGGCGCACCAACGTGGCCCAGGGTGGAATCGCCGAGGCCGTGACATTAGACGAGGCGGAGATACTACTGGCCCTGCGAGCCGCGGAAGCGGTGGGGGCACCGATGGCGGGCGTCGATCTGCTGCCGGGGCCGAACGGCGAGAGGTATGTCATCGAAGTGAACGCCGTGCCTGGCTGGCGGGCACTCAGTGAGGCGTGCAGGCTCGACGTGGCGATGGAGGTCGTCCGATTTCTCTCGTGAAGCAAGAACCGATCGGAGTGGGACTGCTCGCCCAGACGGCGTGCCTGTGGGAAGCCACGGCACGGAAGCCTGGAAACGTTCATCCGCATGCCTCGTTCGCTCAAACCGGGTACATGGATTTCCTCCTCAGCGCGGCAGCGATTCAGTTTCCGCTCACCGTCACCTTTGGATCGAGCGTCGGCGAAATCGTTCACCTGGCGACGAAGGTGACTCGCAGCGTCGTGGCGTCGAACACGAACCTGGGCATCATTCTTTTGCTCGCCCCCCTCGTTGCTGACGCTCATGATGGGCCCGGTTTTCGACGACGAGTTCAGAAAGTCGTTGCCTCACTCACCGTGGAAGATGCAGCCCTGGTTTACGAAGCCATCCGCCTTGCGAACCCTGGCGGGCTTGGTGATTCGCCCGAGCAAGATGTGCACTCCGAGCCGACCGTCACGCTCCTTGAAGCGATGAAGCTGGCGGCCGATCGCGACATGATCGCACGGCAGTATGCCAACGGCTTCGCGGACATCTTCGACTTCGGCGTCCCCGCGTTAATGGACGCCTTCGTGAAGTTCGGCAACGTCGAAGCCGCGACCGTCGATTGCCAGCTTCGCTGGCTGGCGGAGTTTCCCGATAGCCTCATCGTTCGCAAGCGGGGCCTCGCCGCCGCGGAGGATGTTCGAACTCGCGTTCGTGAGGTCCTTCACCTGGGCGGACTCGCCAGCACCGAGGGACGCCGCGCTGGGAACGATCTCGATCGTTACCTTCGTTCCGATGGCAACAAGCTCAATCCGGGCACGACTGCGGATCTCGTCACCGCTTGTTTGTTCGTCGCTCTCCGCGAGAATAAGGTGCAACCGTCGTCGCCCTTTCGCTGGGATGCCCCGGACTGGCTCGCACCATGAATGCTGATCGCTATACCGTCCGCGTGACCAAGGAAGTGTTCATCTTCTCCTGTGGCCACTTCATTACCTTCGCCGGGAAGAACTGCGAACGCCTCCATGGCCACAACTATCGCGCTGCGGTCGAGGTCGATGGACCGCTGGACGAGAACGCTTACCTCTTCGACTTCATCGCTCTGAAGGATCGCACCCAGGCGATCACGGCCGAGCTTGACCATCACATGCTGCTGGCCACCAGGAACCCGTTCATCGCGGTCGAGGAGGTTGGCAATGGCGTGCGCGTTCGCTTCGAGCAGAAGGAGTGGCTCTTCCCCCGCGAGGATTGCATTCTCCTGCCGATCGAGAACACGACCGCGGAGTTGCTCGCGAGACACATCGCCAGCCGATTGCTCGCGGACTTGCAGGCACAGCATCACTTCACGCCACTGGCCCTTCGCGTGGAAGTGGAAGAGAACATCGGCCAGTCCGCCACCTACCACTGGAAGGCCGATGGATCGTGCTGAGTTCCGAGTTCCGAGATCCGAATTTCTAGAGTTCTCGAAATGCCGTTCCCGATGTTCGAGCAGTCGTCTGCCGCGGGTGACATCCTTGGCGTCATGATTACGCCAGCGGTGCTCATCTCGGCGTCCGGTACGCTGGCTCTCTCGACGAGTAATCGACTTGCTCGTGTCGTGGATCGCGTGAGGAAAATCCTCGGCGAGGCGGAAGAGATGCCCCCGGGCGAGTCCGCGAACCTGGAAGAGATCGAGAAACGGGCCATTCTCTCTGACCAGCTTGCTCGCCTCGCGGAGCGGATTCGACTTCTCCAGTTGGCCCTGATCACGGTCTACGTTTCCATCGGCCTGCTCGTTGGCAGCAGCGTCGCGATTGGCGTCTCGCGTTCCACCTCCGAAGCGCTCGGGTATGTCCCCGCCGTCTTCGGTCTCCTCGGAGCCACGGGCCTCTTTGTCGCGGCCGTGCTGCTCGTCTGGGAAGTTCGACTTGCGGTGGCGTCGAGTCTCAAGGAGATGGAGTACGTGAAGAAAGTGGTCGCCCGGCGAACTGGCTACACCGAAACCGGAGGGCCTCCGCCGTGATCCCCCCATGGCTTCTCGACGGCCCGAAGCTGTGAAGGCGTATCGATTCTTTCGGCTTTCTGGGCCGGAAACTTGATTCGGCTTCTTGGATCTGCCGACTTAAAGGGAAGCCGGCAACGTCAATCAAATCGAGGCCAAGGATGGAACCGCCCGCCGAATCCACGACACCCGCAACGCGAGGCAAGCTCGCATGGGCGCTCATTGCGGTGTCGCTGGCTATCCATCTGTGGTTGATCCTCAGCACCCAGGTCACATCCCGTGATAGCCTCGGCTTCGCCAGGGCCGCACTTCAGTTTGATGACCCTAACGCGGGGCGGGCACCCGGCGAAGCCGCGCGAACCAGGCTCGACGTGCTCCGTGAGGCGGAGCATCCGCCAGGCTATCCCATCGCGGTCTGGTTGATGTCCTTCCCGGTTCGCACGCTTTATCACGTCTCCCTGGGCGAGCAGTTCATCCGCAGCGCCCAGATCGTGAACCTTTTCGCCAGCGTGCTCCTCGCACTTGTGCTCTTCCGGCTTGGATGTGAACTCTTCAGCACGCGTGTCGGGTTTGTCTCCGCGGTTCTCTTCCAGGCGCTTCCCGTGGCGGCTCGAACCACGAGCGACGGCCTCAGTGAAGGGCTTTTCCTCCTTGCGGTCGGCTGTTCGCTGCGCTTCGGCGTGAGAGCGATCCGTGATCAGCGTCGAAGCGATTACCTGAACTGCGGGCTCCTGGCTGCCGCCTCGTATCTGGTACGGCCCGAGGGAATGCTCGCGGCCCTCGTCGTCGGCCTTGCACTCGTGAGCCTTTGGTTCTCTCGGCAAGTCGCGCTCCGCCCCATGCTGATCCGCGGCGCGATCCTGTCGCTTGGAGTCATGCTGCTGGCGACGCCGTACATGGCCGCAGTGGGTGGAGTCACAAACAAGCCGACGGGCCGCAAGTTGCTCCGCTGGATGATCGGAGCACCCCAGGAACCTGCGATCGCGACGAAGGCAGTGCCATCAAGCCCATTGCTCTTCGCTGCATGGTACGTGCCTGGCGAGGATGGCCCGAAGCCGCTTTGGATTGCCACGACCTTTGCGAAGGAGACGACGAAGACGTTTCACTACGTCCCCGCTTTCTTCGCGATCATCGGGATACTCATGGTGCTTCGAACGCAGTGGCAATCGAAGCCGGCGGTTCGTGTGCTCGTGTTCTATCTCTTCGCACACTCCACCCTCATTGTGGTGATGGCGCTGAGCAGCGGTTATCTCTCGGAGCGCCACACGCTACCGTTAGTGTTCGTGGGAAGCCTTTTCGCAGCCCATGGGCTGTCGGTGTTCGCGGATGGTTTGGCCGTACGTCGCCAGTGGCAGCCTCGAACCACGACGGCGGTTTTGTCGGGGCTGCTCGTGCTCGCGTGCCTGCCGCCGCTCCTTCGATCGCGTCACGATGAGCGACTTGGCCACGTGCTCGCGGGGCGCTGGCTTGCTGAGCATGTCGGGGCGAAGGATGCGATCGTCGATCCGTTCGACTGGGCTCAGTTCTATTCGGGTCGAACTCTCTACTGCGTGGCGGCGGATCCGAGCCCTGCCACCGGGTTCTACGCGGTGATGGAAGAGGGGAAGAGTTCCGCGCCGCGATCGAAGCTGCCTCGCCACTGGTATGCGGAAGCCCTCGCCAAGAAGGGCCGGCCCGTCTATCAATGGCCGACGCACGAGGGCGAACGGGGCACGAAAGTCGTCGTCTACCGTGTCGACGTGGCCGAGCATTAAGACTCGCGGGAAGCTCATCATCGCCCATCGCCCCCGCATTGTCGTTTGACGAGCGCCGGTAACGGCACTCGTGTGAGCCTTGTCTTGCTAGACTGTTCACCCAGGTCCGCATCGAGCCGCACTGTTCCGCACACCGATCGGAAAGAGCTTCGGCACTGACCGGACATGCTGAACCCCGGGGGTCCCGTGAAAGTCACTCCGATGATGGTCTTCTACGGTCTGTTCGCCGCCGCAGGGGCTGTCGTCCCCTGGTACTTCAACCTCCGCTTCATGCGGGAGTCGGGCGAGATGCTCACTCCGCAGCGGTGGGTGGCCGAGGGGTTTGCAACGACCTTGATGGGCTCCATCACCTCCGATTTCCTGATCGGGACGATTCCAGTGCTGGTGTGGATGGTCGTCGAAGCGAGGCGACTCGGGATGCGGTACATCTGGGTGTACGTCCTCGGCACATTCCTGTTGGCGTTCGCCTTCACCTGCCCCCTGTTCCTGTTGATGCGGGAGGTTCACCTTCAAAGCAAGGGACGTGATGACGCAAGAGCATCCTGAGTTACTCAACGGGCTGGTCAGCGAGTAATCGTCAGCACGTGTCCTTGGCGGGAGAGAGCATGACCCGTGGCACGGTCACGAGACTTCCAGTCCGCAGAGGTGTGAGATCGTGGTCTAGCTACGTGAACGAATGACCTTCGGACGTAATGCCCTGCCGGGTCGGATAAACTGACGGGATGGCGGCGCCTTGGCACGGGCACTTGAATGCCAATGGCGCCCTTACAACGCCGGACCGGGGAGAGCCATGGGCGAGCAGGACGACCAGGCGGTGATAGAAGCTACCCGCCGGTGGGTCTCGGCTGTGGTGGTCGGGCTGAACCTGTGCCCGTTCGCCCGGCGGGTGTCCGAGGCAGGTCTCATCCGATATGCGGTCACCGACGCGGCGGAAGAGACGGCGCTGCTCGAAGACCTATCCCGGGAGCTGGCAGCGCTGGCTGCGGTCCCGCGGGCGGACGTCGAAACGACGCTGCTGATCCACCCCAGGGCGCTGCCTGACTTCCGCGACTACTGCGACTTCCTCACCGAGGCCGACCATCTGGTGAGCGACCACGGGTTGCGGGGGGTGATCCAAATTGCGAGCTTCCATCCGCTCTACCAGTTCGCGGGCACGTCCCCCGATGCAGCGGAGAACTATACAAACCGGTCCCCGCACCCGATGCTCCACCTGCTCCGGGAGGAGAGCATCACCGAGGTGGCGGGCGATCCGGGCTCGCTGGCCGCGATCCCCCGGCGGAACGTCGAGACCCTCCGTCGCCTGGGTCAGTCGGAGGTCCTGGCCCTGCTCAGAGCGGCGACCAACCCAGCCGGTTGAGAGGCCAGCGAGAGTAAGGGCGATCAAATGGCGGGGCATGGTGGATCGGTTCGGAAATGGGGCGACGGAGAGTATGAGAGTTACTTTAGCCACGTGGCTTGACCTGTGCAAGCGGTTTGGCGAGCGGGGGTCGCCGTAAGGTCGGCCCCACAAAGGCGGCCAACAAGCGGCTTTCCTTCCCTCTCTGCGACGGCTCTGACGGCTCGTCCACGCGAGATGCTGCAACGCCTCGGGCTTCCGTCTCCCGTCCAAATCTTGGCGCGAACGCTGTCGCCCGTCCCCACCGATTAGTACACAACCCAGAGCCGGATGCGAAGCCGCCATCAGCAAGGGTGCGGAATACGGGGCTGGCGCGTCGGGCTGTTCTTCGCATTGGGACGGGATCGAACCCATGAGCCTGACTGACCGCACAGCCACTGAACTCCTTTCCCTTCAGGCCGGCGGGAAAGCTTCCGCCCGCGAAATCGCGGAGGCGTTCCTCGCCACGATTCGTTCACGAGAGCCGGCGATCCGCGCGTTCCTACATGTGGATGAAGCCGACGTGAGGCAGCAGGCCGCCGCCATCGACGCGAAGCGAAGTTCCGGCCAGGCGCTCGGCGCTCTCGCGGGTGTTCCCGTCGCGATCAAGGACGTGCTCTGCACTCGGGGCGTTCCGACCACCTGCGGGAGCAAGATCCTCCAGAACTTTCGACCGCCTTACGATGCGACCGTCGTCGAGAAGCTGCGGGCCGCGGATGCGATCCTGATCGGTAAGACGAACATGGACGAGTTCGCCATGGGCTCGTCCACGGAGAACAGCGCCTTCGGCCCGACCGCGAACCCGTGGGACACCAGCCGTATCCCTGGCGGGTCCAGCGGCGGCAGTGCGGCGTGTGTCGCAGCCAGCGAGGCTCCGTTGTCTCTCGGCACCGATACGGGCGGCTCCATCCGCCAGCCCGCCGCCCTTTGCGGCGTCGTCGGCCTCAAGCCCACCTATGGCCGCGTGTCTCGCTACGGCCTCGTCGCGTTCGCCAGTTCGCTCGACCAGATCGGCCCGTTCGCCCGCAACATCGCGGACACCGCCCTGCTTCTCGAAGCGATCGCCGGGCACGATCGCCGGGATAGCACCAGCGTTGATCGGCCCGTGCCGGCTTATTCGCAAAGCCTCGATCAACCTCTCACAGGCCTGAAGATCGGCGTGCCTCGCGAGTTCTTCGGCGAAGGGCTCGATGCGGAAGTGGAGTCGGCCGTCCGCGCCGCGATGAAGGAATACGAGACGAAAGGTGCCACACTCGTCGATGTCTCGCTGCCCCACAGTTCGTACGCCCTGGCCGCGTACTACATTGTGGCCCCGGCGGAGGCGTCCAGCAATCTCGCCCGCTTCGACGGCATGCACTACGGCCATCGCACGAAAGAGAAAGTGGACCTCATCGCGACGTACAGCAAATCCCGGGGCGAGGGCTTCGGCTCCGAGGTGAAGCGGCGCATCATGATCGGCGCGTACGTTCTTTCCAGCGGTTACAAAGACGCCTACTATGTGCAGTCGCTCAAGGTTCGCCGCCTCGTGAAGCAGGACTACGATGACGCCTTCGCAAAGTGCGACGTGGTGATGGGCCCAACGACTCCCACGGCCGCGTTCAAACTCGGCGAGAAGTCCGGCGATCCGCTGGCAATGTATCTCTCGGATGTTTACACCGTGAGCGCCAACCTCGCGGGTCTCCCCGGACTGAGCCTGCCCTGCGGCTTCACGAGGGCGGGCCTGCCCATCGGGCTGCAACTGCTCGCACCGCCCTTCGAGGAAGAGACGCTACTGCGTGCCGCCCGCATGTACGAGTCCGCCACCGACTGGCACACACGTCGCCCACAAGTCTAGATTCGCCTCAGGCGAGATCCGGGTCTTCGGTTTAGCTGTGTTTAGCCGCTTGCGGCGAGGCGCTGCCGCGCACGGTCACTTGGCGAGGAACGCGAGATCGCAGTCCTGCTCCACCGTGTGAGGTGGCCGCGCTCCGCATCGCTTCGCCGCAAGCGGCTGAAACCGTCGCCCAGGATCCTGGATGTGTCGCCGGCGCCAAAGTCCGGGAGTGTATGAAACAACTTCTTACCTCACCAAGCTTGTGCAGCCTGTGCCGATTATGAGTGTGGTGCAGGTCGTGCCAGTCGCGAGAAAGGGGCCGAGTCTGCCAGATACCAGGGTTTTACCAAAGTTCCGTACTTCGTTCGGTCGATTCATCTGGTGCAAAGTCCGAGTCGAACCGAACACCGTTCAGGAACGGGTGGCCCCGGGTGGGGCACGGCATCGGGGCTCGACGACCCACGCGAGGAAAAGCGATGAAGCGTACCGCGACCACACTCGCGCTGCTGGCCGGGCTCGGCGGCGGCTGCATGAGCCCCGGTGGGAAGACGGCAGCCAAGCAGGAGCAGCCGCCCTCCGCTGGCCACTTCGGCCGGGCGACCCAGAGCAAGCTGATCCCGGGCATGACGGGCCCCACTGGTGAACCCGTGGCTTACGGGGCCCGAGGCGCCACGCCGGGGGATGCACCGGTCGGCACCGCCAAGATCGGTGGCGCCTCCCAGGTGCAGCCTGCCGGGTTCCTCCACAAGTCCACCGAGGGCAGCTCGGAAGTGGCTCATGTTCCGAGCTTGCATAACGTCGGCTCCCGGATGCATGGGGGCTTCTCGCACGGCCAGAACGGAGCGATGTACGACACGGGCGGCATGCCCGGGAACCCGCCTGGCATCCTTCCCGTGCCCGGAATGGGCCCGCCCGGAGCCGTCGCGGCTGTCGGTGCCATCAACCCCGCGATGATGCAGCAGCCCACCAACCAGCGGTCCTCCGTCAAGTTCGTCGGCCCCGCCGGCATGCGGATTGGCTGGCAGCTTCCCACCGGTCGGTTCACCGAGGAGGCCAACGCTCTTACCGCGCCGGCCGCTTACAACTTCCTCCAGGCCCAGGTTTATCGCCTGCGTCTGAACAGCCTGCTGCCGAACTACCCTGGCAAGGTCTTCTACCCCACGCTCGAAATCGTGGTGTCCAACCCCAAGACGATGCGATTCCTGGCCCACAGCACGGTGCCCATCGGCTTCACCAACGAAGACTTCGATCAGGCGATCGCGGGCAACATGGTGGTGAAGGTGATCTATCTTCCGGATCGCGAGTTCGCGGACTTCGCGACCGTCGGCGGTGCGGAAGAGATCGTCTCCACGCGGCTCGATCCCGGTGCGGACCCCGTCGTGGAGGCTCAGCGCCGCGGCTCGATCCTGGCGATCGTGACGCTCGGCAACATCGACCTGGAGAACAACTTCTCCCCGGCGATGAACCAGCCGAGCACGAACGGCCCGGCCCCGATGCCCGGCCCTGGCTTGATCCCGGGTATGCCCGGTGCCGCGCCGATGAAGACGATGATGCCGACACCCCAGCCGATGATGGCCATGCCGCCGGCCTTCGCGCCGACCATGACGCCCGTGCCGACGCCGGGGGCGTTCCCGAAGCCGGTGCCGAGTACCACGACCTCGGCTCCTTCATCGCCGACAAGTTCCTCGATTCCGACCCCGGCCATGCTGCCCACACTGCCCCGGCAGAAGTAAACCGGCCCGCGTCACGATTCGAGCCCACGGTCTTTTGCGGCCGTGGGCTCTGTTTATAAAGCCTTCTTCGGAGCGCGTCCATGAACCTCGGTCTGTTCACGCTGCTCGTTCCACTCACGGTGGCCCAGCCCGAGATGCCGGTGATGCTGCCGATCGCACCGCTTCTTGCGGCGAAGGTCGTGGCGCCCGAGGGCGTCCGGGTGACGGCACTTCCCGGCGCACCTGGCAGCAAGGTCTTCGATGCCCCGGCGGTCTTCGGCTTTCGCCCTGGGTATGTCTATCGACTCGAACTTGCGAACCTGCCGTTCCGCCCCGGGCAGACGCTTTACCCTGAGATTGAAGTCCGTGGCTCGCTGGTGATGAGGCCGGGCATGAAGTACATGGACTATCCGATTCCGTTGACCTTCACGTCGGAGGATCTCGAGCGGGCGATCAATGGTGTGGCGATCACGAAGGTGATCTCTCTGGAAGACCCCGAGAAGGCCGTGCCCGCGGAGGCCCGAGCCGATGCACCGATCGAGATCACGACCGATAGCGAGGATGAAGCGGTGAAAGCCGCGACGTCAAGCGGCCGGCTGGTCGCGATCGTTCGCTTCGGCGACCGTGCTCCGACTGCGGTGGAACTGCTTTCGCGAGCGATCCCGGGCACGGTGCTGCTCCCCGGCGAGAACCGGCTTCGCTCGCCCGCGGCCCCGCCGGTGATCCCCTGGTTCACGATTCCCCTCTTCGATCCCAAGCTTGGACCGCGCGAGGCCGTCGAGGAATGCACGCTCGACGGTGGCGATCGCGGCTTGCGCCTTGGCATCGGGCCGCAAGGAAAGATCGCCGGCCTCGACCCCACCGACGTGGGCGTCGAGTTCACCATGGGCGGCAAGCGCCAAGTCATCAGTTCCAATGTGGTCTGCATCTGTGTGCCTCGCTTCGTGATTCAGCGAGCGGAGACTGTGCCGGCCGGCCTGCGTTTCGCGACCGGCCCTGGAGTGAGCCATCACATCACGGCCGGCGTCGAGTTCCGCGCTCGCAATGCACCGATGGCTGAGATCGGCCGCGAGAAGCCCATCGGCATGCTGGCTCCGGTGAAACCGATGACGTATGTGGAGGTGGACGGCACCGCTTCGTTCGTCGCCTCGACGAGGCCCAGCATCCTCGGGCAGGTGGAAGGCGTGCAGATCACGGGGTCGCTCGTGGAGCCCGAGCAGATCACAGCGTATCCGAATGTCTGCCCGCTGAGCGTGACGAAGAGCGTGGACCCCGCGGACAACGTGAAGCAAGGCGACGTGATTTGGGTGACGCTCCGCTACATCAACAGTGGCAATCGGCCGATTTCGGACATCGTACTCAGCGACAGCCTCAGCGGTCGACTGGCGTATATCCCGGGTTCCGCGCTCTCCGATCGAGCCGCGAACTTCACGACAGCCGAAAACGAGGCAGGCTCCGTGGTGGTACGCTGGGAGTTCCCGACGAAGCTGCTGCCCGGCCAGCGAGGCGTGGTGAAGTTCCAGGTGCGTGTGAGGTGAGTGGGAAGGGTCGCGGGGTGAGGGCCTCGCGACCGGGGCGATACGGTTTACTTCGCGTCGATGCTATTGGTCGCGCGGGTGCTGGGCTTGAGATAGATCTCGTGCGACTTGCCTTCTCGCGTCACGAAGAAGCGCCCGCCCCACTTGTCGTCCTTGTAAGGACCAGTCTTCCACGCCACGGATTTCGAGGCCGCCTGATACTCGTACTCGCCTTCACCCAGCAGACGATCGCCGGGCAGGTGGGCCTTGTAGCGGCCGCCCTTCTCCAACTCGAACCATCCCAGAAACAGCGGAATACCTTTGGCGGCGGGGATGGTGAAAATTCGGTACTTCCCTGGGCGTGGCCCCTCGGCCTCCGGCTGGCCGAACGCAGGCGACAAGGCCAGGGCGACGAGTGCAACGACAAGCAGGACGCGGGTGCGAAGGGACATCCGCATTCTCCCGGGAATCAATGGTTGAACAGGAACGCCGGGCTGTTAATCAACGCCCACACGAGGTCCTGTGCACCCAGCAATCGCGAATCGGCGGGCGGAGACTCGCTGGCACTGCGGCTGAGACGCTGATAGTCAGGATCTTGCGCGAGATACTTCTGGCGAAGAGCGGCTTTCTCCTTCGCAGATCGTTCGGAGGCGGGCTTCGACAGCAGGGCCGTCTCCTCCTCGGTGAGCGGGGACTTCACACGCGGAGCGACGTCGTCCGTCACCGAGAGGCGAAACTTGCCGAGCACATGACCCTTGGTGAAGTGCTGGTCGAGGACAAAGTTGAGCGACGCCCCCTCAGGCGTGTTGGTCGGTCGCAGCAAGGTGAGCACGAGTGACTGATCCTTGCCAGTGCCGCCGTCGATGGCCCAGCCGCTCGTGGGGTTGTTGTCGATGACGTTATTGGCATTGAAGCTTGGCTGGGTGAAACTCGCCTCGGCCTTGCTGAACTTCACCGGCTTGGGGGCGCCTTTCTCCGCGGATGGCTTGTAGTTCACCTTGAACTCGCTGAGGACGAAGTTGCCGTTCTCAGGGCCACGGCCTGGTCCGTTCTTCGGTAGCTTGGCATCGGTGAGCACCTCCAGGCGGATGCCCGTCAGCTTCTTGAGCCTCGTCTCCGCGCTGATGCGATAGCTCTCCGCATTTTCGCCCTTGCTCTCGGAGAAGATCGAGTTGTCCGAATTCTTGCTCAGCTTCGCCTTGCTGGTGGCGACCATGTTCGTCGGTTCCAGCACGGTCCACGGGGTCGGCTTCTGGGCCAGTTGCTCCTGCTCCCATTTCGCCTGCTTGGCATCGAGGCCGGTCTTGTAGGCCTCGAACTCGGCCAGGCGTTTCTTGTAATCGTCCTGGAGGGCGATCAGGTCCCCCTTGGCGGCCCGGATCGCTTGCGTGCCCGCCTCGATCTCGCGAGGCGTCGGCTTGCGGGACAGTACGGCCAGGTAGATCGACTCCACGGCCTTCGTATCGTCCTTCGTCTCGTTGATGATCTTGGCGAGGCGATTCGAAGGATCCTTGATCGCATCGGCGACGATCGGCCCATTCACCATGGCGAGCACCGGGCCGAGGTTCATGCCGTTGGATCGTTCGCACTCGCAGGCGCTCTCACGAACCGGCTTGCCGAAGAGTTCGAGGAACCCGCCCGGCAGTTCCACGTTGCTATCGACCAGCTGGGCCGCTCGTGAGCCCGGCGGCAGGCCGGGCAGGCGGCTGGTGGAACCCGTCACAGCATGGACCGCGTCGTAAAGCGCTTCGGCTGAGAGGCGCCTTGGCATGGCGTGGGAGAAGTTCAGGTCGTCGTCCTTGTTCCACTTGGTCGTCGCGATCGAGAGTTGATACGTGCGAGACTGGCAGATCCGCTTGATGAGCTTGTGCGTATCGAAGCCGCTCTTCACGAATTCCTCGGTGAGGCGATCCAGAAGTTCCAGGTTCGAGGGCGGATTGCCGGCCCGAATGTCATCGATCGGCTCGATGAGCCCGGTGCCAACCAGGTAGCTCCACACACGATTGACATAGCTCTTGGCGAAATAGGGGTTTGTGGGGTCCGTGATCCAGTGGCCCAGCCGTTCGCGGCGGCTGCCTTCGTCGGCCAGCTTCGTGCGGATCTCGAAAGGAAACGTCGGCGCCGACACCTGGTTCGTGCGTTCGTGCTTGACCTCGCCCGTCGTAAGGTCTGCGATCACCTCCGCAAGCGGTTTGCCCTGCTCGACCGCGGTGCCCCCGAGCTTCTGACCCTTGAATTTTGGATCTTCCTTGCGATCCACCTGAGCGAAGAACGCTGCCATCTGGTAGTACTGGTCCTGGTTCCAGCGTTCAAAGGGGTGGTCGTGGCACTTGTTGCAGTTGAAGCGGATCGCCAGGAAGAGTTGCGTCGTGTTCTCCATCAGGGCGTCGGGCGTGCGAAGCACCTTGAAGTAAGACGCGGGCGGGTTCTCGACATTCGAGCCGCTGGCCGTGAGCACCGAGTACGCGAACTGGTCGTAAGGCATGTTCTTCGCGACGGCGTCTCGGATCCATTTCCGCAGGGCCGTGGCCCCGACATCGCCCAGGAATTTGCGATTCACCTGAAGAAGGTCGGCCCACTTGTTCGTCCATTGCTCGATGTACGCCTCGGAACCGACGAGCGATTCGATGAGCGCTTCACGCTTCACCCGGCTCTCGCGCGGGTCGTCGTGGAACTTCTGAGCCGCCTCGGGTGTGGGGGGAAGGCCAGCAATGTCCAGGTAGATCCGGCGAATAAACTCCGCGTCGTCGCACAGAGGGCTGGGCAGCACCTTCACACGCTTCAGCTTCTTGTCCACCAGTTCATCGATGAAGTTCAACGCAGGCGGAGCGGACCACACGAACCCGCTGCGGTCGCCCATCACCACCACGGTGGAGGCGGAATAAGCTCCTTCGTATCGAGCGAGCATCGTCGCCTCGCCGCGGCGGATGGCGGTCAGCTTGTTCGTCCGGTCCACGGTCGCCACTTCGCCATTGCTGGACTCGATGAAGGCCTCCGCGGTCACATCACGAGTCTGGCCGTTGGTGTATGTGGCGATGACGGCGAACTGCTGCTTGGAACCCGGTCGAGCGACCGTCGGATCCTTCGGAAAGAGTTCGATGCTGCGGACGCGAACCGCTTCGCGATCGAACTTCACACCTTCCGCGACCCAGCGTCGAAGCATCTCGTACGCCGGTTCTCCGGGGCTCGTCAGCACGCCGCCCGCGTGCGGGATGGCGCCGGAGGTCTTCAGCAACATCAGGCTCTGTTCGGGCGCGGCCCGATTGAAGCGACGGCCTTCGAGATCGTCGGTCAAGGCGCGGAAGTCGTACATGCCGTCATAGCCGCGAAGGGAAAGCTTGAAGCCGTTCTTCCCTTGCTGGGCGCCGTGGCAGGTGCCGGCGTTGCAACCCAGCCTCGAAAGCACGGGCTGCACATCGCGAAGGAAGCTCACCGGCTCCGCGGTCGAAGTGCCCGACACTGTGACGGGGATCGCAACCGACTTGCCGCCCAGGGCGAACTCGATCGTTCCCTTGCCAGTGGTCTTCGGGCGGATCAAGCCCGTGGCAGGCGCCTGCGTGATCAGATCCTTGGGCAGGGCCAGCGTCGAGGTGAGCCGTGTGACATCCTGAACGTCGCCATTATCGAGCGTCGCGGTGATGATCGGCTGCGCGTACGCGAAGGGCGACGCCAGGTCAATCTTCGCGGGCCGGGCCTCGAGCTTCAGCACCTTGGCGCCCTGCGGCAGTTTCTCGACATCCGTCGAGGGCTCCGCGGCGCTTGCGAGGGAACTGGCAAGCAGCATCGCGAGGAGAGTGAGAACACGTGACATAGTTGAGAGCCTCGGGAGATCACGTTAATGTTCAAGGTTCGATACCTGCTCATCCATGAACTTCGGCGGGAAGGGGGCTGCTTCCGCCGAACCGCCTTACTTCGCGCTGGTGACGGTCTTGGCCGTGGGCATCACCACGAAGGCCTTCTTGAGCTTGCCGGTCGCGGCGTCATTCAGCCAGACGGTGCCATCGAATCCCGCGGAGGCGACCGTGTTTCCCTCCGGAGCCCAGGCCACGGCGTAAGCGGGGCCCGTCGCCTTCTCGCAGGTCACGAACTTCGCCGTCTCGATGTCGTACACACGGACCTCGCCGGCACCGTCAAGGCTGCTGGTGGCTGCGAAGCGGCGGCCGACCTTGTCGAACTGCACGCTGTAAATCCGTCCCGGCATCGCGGCAAACTCCTTGACCCTGTTCGCGTCGTCGCCGATGACTCGCTTCGTTTCGCGATGAATCTTGTACAGCCGAGGCGTGCCGTCGGACCCTGCGGTGAGCACCTCATCGTAAACCTTTTCGGTGGAGGTGCCCCCAGAGTCGTCGGGCACCTTTGTCATCTTCTTCACCTGCACCGGCCGGCGATCAAGGGCGGAAAGCCCGCCCTTGAGAGCTCCCGGCGTGATGCTGGTGACGTTGTCGATGAAGCGCTGCGTCGACACTTCGGTGAGCTTGGCGGTCATGTCCCGGCCGATGGAGATGAGGTGATCACCATCCTGGCTGAACGCGGTGCCAAGCACCCAGTCGGCGTGCGTGCCCAT
>Ga0105046_10000924_pt1 | contig 43430 bp, 41 predicted proteins | sample MAT03_FD_78385 | JGI IMG/M metagenome (GOLD analysis project Ga0105046, IMG submission 78385) | Freshwater microbial communities from Lake Fryxell liftoff mats and glacier meltwater in Antarctica - MAT-03 (megahit assembly) | ecosystem: Environmental > Aquatic > Freshwater > Ice > Liftoff... | reverse complement strand
CAAAATTAAAAGAGGCGTTTTACCACCACACATGCCGACCCAAAAACACCACATTTAATTTTGCCCTACCGCACCAAAGCCCACCCACCACCCGACTTCAGCACAGTTTGAAAACTATTGACAAATTGTTATTAGACTTCTGAAAAAGTCAATATCTTTGCACGAAATGCAATTAAAATGAGCCGAAAAGCAATTAATAGAATTAAGGTTGTCCTTGTAGAGAAGAACTTCAGTAGCAAGCTACTTGCAGAAAAACTTGACATGAACGAAGCAACAATTTCAAGATGGTGCACAAACGATGTGCAACCACCTTTAAAAACACTTGTGAAAATTGCCGAAGCTTTAAAAGTTGATGTAACTGAATTACTAAACAAGAAGAAATAGAAATTAACAAATGGACATTACTACTCAAATATCAGAATTGAAAAGGAAGCTATCTGAAGAAATTCAGAAAAAGCAGTCTGATAATAATGTCATTTTATCGCTTTCAAATGAAATTGCAAAACTTGACGAATCACAAATTCGTTTTTCAGTTGATGCAGGTATAATAAACCGGCTTGGAAAAGAACTTGTAGGCAGACACGAAACAGCAGTTTCAGAACTTGTAAAAAATGCTTACGATGCTGATACAACAGAAGTCAAACTAATTTTTGAGAATGCTTGGCAATTAGCAGGAACATTGCACATAGAAGATAATGGACTTGGTATGACAAGAGACCAACTCATTAACGGTTTTATGAGGATATCATCTTCTGAAAAAATACACAACCCAATTTCCGAAAGATATAGCAGAACAAGAGCAGGAAGAAAAGGAATAGGCAGATTTGCTACACAAAGATTAGGAAATAAACTCACTATTATTACCCAAACTTTAGATTCAACAGAAGCAATAAAAATTACAATTGATTGGGATAAGTTTGAAACAGACAAAGACCTCTTAAGCATAACAAATCAAATTGAATTAGTTCCAAAGACTAAAGATGAGGGAACAGACTTAATCATTGACGGATTAAGAGAGGGCTGGTCAGATGCAATGATTAAAAGAGTGTTCAGGTATACATCTGAATTACTCCAACCTTTTCCACTTTCAAAGAAAAGAAAGCAAGAAGAAAATGAAAAATCCGACCTAGGATTTAAAAGTTCATATTTCAGAAAAGATGGTGAACAATTAATTCCAATTGTAGATGAAGAAGAAGCTATCTTCAAACATTCTCTTGCAGAAATTGAAGGTTATGTTATGGATGACGGGCAAGGTTGTTGGGCATTAAAAAGTGATAAGCTAAATTTCCCACAAGAAATTTTTTTAATTGGCAATAATGATAAAGATAGAGAAGATATTACCACACCATTTAATTTAATAAAGGGACTTCATTTTAAAACATATTATTTTGTTTATGACCCTGCCCTTTTTGCTTCTGGGACATATACTTTTATCAGAAATTTAGCTTATGAAAAAGCAGGTCTAAGGCTTTATCGAAATGGCTTTAGGGTTTTACCTTATGGAGAGCCGAAAGATGATTGGTTAGGGCTTGATAAATCAAGCACAAGAGGTGTAATTTTAAGTCCACATCAGAATTGGTGCTTTTTTGGATTTGTTGAAATAGAGGATATTGAGGGTGCTTTATTTGAAGAAACATCAAGTAGAGAAGGATTGATTGAAAATGCAGCATTAAAAGAGTTAGTGGATTTTGTATTTCGTTCTTTAATTAGTGCAGTTCAGAAAGTTTCCGAATTAAGAGGAAGAAAAGCTAATGCAGCACAAAAAGACTATAAACGAAAAGATGTTTCGGCTTCAGAAAAAGTTGATACTGCCGTTTCTAAAATGAAAGACTTTTTTGAAGGAGAAAGTGAAGATGATTCAGAAGGAGAGTCATCTAATGTAGGTAAATCAAAAGAAAAATTAAAAGAGGCATTCCAAGAATTTGAACAAGCAAGAGAAGAGGAAAAAAAGGAAAAACAACTATTGATTGATGAAATCAATATGCTTCGCATATTAGCTGGGTTAGGGCTTGTGATTGGTGAATTTGTTCACGAAGTAAAAAGATTTTTACCCGGATTTGATGCCGATATAAACTTTTTGAAAGATGCTGTGAAGGGCTATAAAGAAGCTTTAGAAAGAGTTGACTTACTTGACGAAAATGTAAGAGCATTTACAGTGTATACTTCTTATTTCAATAAAGCAATATCGAGAAATGTTTTAAGAGAACTAGAACCAATTGAGTTAAGAGATGTAGTTCGTGATTTTGAAAGAGTTATTGAAACAGATATTAATCGTTCAAAAATCAAATTCCACAAACACATTTTTGAAGGATATGATTTATTTACAATTCCTATGCACCCTTCAGAGTGGGCTTCAATCCTTTTTAACCTTTATACTAATTCAAAAAAGGCAATAAAAAGAAATAAAAAAGAAGGTGAAATTCAAATAAAATGCGGCAAGGAAAATGACTTTGTGTATTTAGAGTTTTCTGACAACGGTGATGGAATACCTAAAGAAAATGAAGAATTTATTTTTAATGCTTTTTACACAACGACATCTGCCGCTAATCATTCCGCTAATGATGCTGACAGTTTAGTAGGAACTGGCTTAGGTTTAAAAATTGTAAAAGACATTATTGAAGCGTACGGAGGCTCAATTTATGTAATTACTCCAACTGAAGGATTTGCAACAACTTTAAGAATTGAAATACCAAAAAACAAAACAGAAAATGAGTAAGATAAAATATTTTTATATAGATGATGAAAGTGGACCATCAGAAGAGTCTGCCTTAAATGGATTTAAAGATGCAGGAATAATTGATGTTGAAAGGTTTAAATTAGCAGATTTCAAAGAATTTGGCTTGTTAAGAAACGAGTTAATTCGAAGAAGAGAAAGAAACGAATTTGACGGTTTAATTATTGACTTAAGACTAGATGGCAGTGGGGTTGATAGAGTTGATTTTAATGCTACTTCAATAGCACAAGAGTTAAGGTCAATTACAGCAAGGGGAGATATTAAAGCATTTCCAATTATTTTATGTTCGACAGAAGAAAAAATTAAAAACACATATACTGCAGATAAATCAAGCCACGATTTATTTGATTATACGTTTGAAAAATCTATAACTCCTGAATCAAAAAGATTTTCACGAAAATTACTTTCATTGGCTACAGGATATGATTTGTTGAATTCGGAAAAATTAACACCCGATAAAATATTCAAAGGAGTTGACACGAATACATTAGACCCAAGAATCTTAGAAAGATTTGATGAAACAAATAAACTTGTTGTTTACGATTATGCTCATTTTGTAGTTAAAAACCTATTCCACCAAAGAAACCCACTTTTAAAAGATAGGATTGTTGCAGCAAGGTTAGGTATTGACATTATTGCATCAGGCGACAACTGGGGTGCTTTAATTAATAAAATATTTAGCCCAGCGAAATATTCAGGATTATTTTCAGACGGTTGGGATAGGTGGTGGGCAGATAATATCATAAATATTTTTAAAGACTTAACTGGAAAACGGCTATCATTTTTAAAAGCAGATGAAAGAGTAAAACTATTGACAGACAAAACTGGAATAACTGGATTGGTTGCAGCAACACCAATTAAGCATTGTCAAAGCACAGAGTTTTGGACTATTTGTGAAGCGTATAAAAAGCCATTAGACCCTTTAGAAGGCTTCAAAATTTTTGCATCATCTGAATTAAAGCCTTGGCAAGAAAGTAAGTATTTATCTTTTGACGCAATTGTGGAAAGGATTGGTGTAGAAAAAGGACTAAGACCCCATCCGTCTGAAATATCAAGAGTAGAAGAGTTTAAAAAAAGCCTATCGTAAATTATGGCTATAAATAAAAAAATAATGCACTTCCGAAATGAAAGGGCAAGGGAATTAGAAAGGATGGCAAAGCTTCTTGAAAAATGTATCGGAAGTGATGTTAATACAACTTCAATTTATAAGGCAATTAGTGACCTAAGAAATGAAAATTCAATACCTGTTTTGAAGAATGGAAGCTATGACCAAAATATTTGGGGCTATGATATTGAAGATTTTGAAATGACTATTGATACCTTAAAACACGTAAAACCCGATTGTATAAAAAACGGGAAAGTCAATGTTAGCATAAAATTGCGCGCTAAAATTGAGAATTGGCTTGATATGAATGACCCATTTGTCGAGTTATGTTTTAATGTCTTTTTGAAAGGTATTGGAGATAAAGTTTACCATTTTGGGTTCCATATTGATCGTCACAATTCAATAGTAGCAACTATTGAACCTCATCCAATATATCATATTCAATATGACATCAATCCAACAGGATCTTCAGAACCTGATTTAGGTTCGATAATGTATATTGATACACCAAGATTGCTTCATTACCCACTTGACTTTATTTTAGGGATTAATTTTTTAACCTCTAATTTTTTTCCAACAGCATTCAATATCCTGTGTGAAGAAAATGATTTTTTTAAATTGAATTTGGAGTATCAAGAACGAATTTGGAAGCCATACTTCCACTCTATAGCAAATCATTGGAAGCCATTTGAACAGGCAAGTATAACTTGGCAACCAACAACTTATTTATTGCCAACTTTAGTATGAGAAATCAAGTATTCAAATATTTAAGCCAATGTTCAACGCAGCCCAATGATGTTGACAGGCTTATTATTTCTGCTTTTCTCCAAAAGAACAAAGTAGTAGTTAAGAAGAATGAATTTCTTAAATCGTTTACAATTCAAGAAAATGAAAGAAAAGAATTTGACACACTACAAAAATTCATTTCAATAATTGAAATGGAAATTCCAAAGTTTGAGTTTGAAGAACTGATAGAACTGTTTGAATTTGTTGTTTCGCCCGCTGACAGAATTATTAACGGAGCAATTTATACGCCTCTAAACATTAGAGATTTTATTGTTAAGCAATCGTTTCACACAAAGAGGCACACAATTGCAAATTCAAAAATTGCAGACATAGCGTGTGGTTGTGGCGGTTTTCTTTATAGTGCTGCTAAACAAATAAAAAAGCATACAGGTAAATCCTATTCGGAAATTTTCAGAACACAAATTTTCGGTTTAGACATTCAACCCTACTCTATTACTAGAACAAAACTTTTGCTTTCAGTTTTGGCTTTGACTGCAGGTGAAGACAAAAAGGAATTTCATTTTAATTTGTTTGAAGGTGATGCTTTAACTTTTAATTGGAAAGAGAAACTAAACAGGTTTACAGGTTTTGACATTGTGTTAGGAAATCCACCTTATGTATGTGCAAGAAATCTAAGTGATGAAATAAAATTAAGTCTTGCGAATTGGGAAGTTTGCAAGACGGGAAATCCCGATTTGTATATTCCGTTTTTTCAAATTGGTATAGAATGTTTAAATGAAAATGGAATTCTTGGTTTTATAACAATGAATAGCTTTTTCAAAAGTTTAAACGGAAGAGCATTGAGAGATTATTTTAAAAAGAAAAGTTTCAAATTCAAAATCATTGATTTTGGAACAGAACAAATTTTCAAGTCAAAAAACACATACACCTGCATCTGTTTAATTGAAAATACAAATCAAGATTTCATTAAGTATTACAGATGTATTGACAAGGAGATTCCATCACGAGAGAATGTATTTAGTAAAATTTCCTACGCTGGACTGAATTCAAATACCGGATGGAATTTGCAAGACAATGAAATAATTTCAAAAATTGAATCAACTGGTGTTGCATTTGGAGACCTTTATAAAACAAGACACGGTATTGCAACACTGAGAAATGACATATATATATTCAAACCAGTAAAGGAAGATAAAGACTATTATTATTTACAAAATGGAAGCCTTTATCAAATTGAAAAAGCAATTTGCAAAGACATTGTTAACACTAATAAACTCAGCAGAGAAGTAACTCTTAAAAATTTGAAGGAGAAAGTTATTTTCCCTTATGATAACGAGGAGAAGGCAAAACTTTTAGACGAATCATTTATAAAAGAAAATTACCCTAAAGCATACTTATATCTGCAAAACAAAAGAAAGATTCTTGCTGAACGAGACAAAGGAAAAGGGGAATACGAAAACTGGTTTGCGTTTGGAAGAACACAATCATTGGAAAAGGTTAAGAACAAAATGTTCTTTCCAAAGATGTCGGACAGAACACCAAGCTATATTATCAATTCGGATGATGATTTGTTGTTTTATAACGGACAAGCTATCATTGGACACACTAGACAAGAAATGATTTTGATAAAGAAGATAATGGAATCAAGACTTTTTTGGTATTACATCAAGACGACAAGCAAACCATATTCATCAGACTACTTCTCATTGAATGGAAACTACATTAAAAATTTTGGTGTCTGCAATTTGAACAGCGATGAATTAGAATTTGTGCTTAACGAACCAGACAGAAATACATTAGACGTTTTTTTTGAGAAGAAGTATGACATTGACTTACGACCATAATTTAGCCAACGCATTTGATGGCACATTTGGATTTTTTGCAACCGCACAGACCAACGCTAAAAAATCCAAAAGAGCCACCAAGCAACCGCACCAAAGACAGCAGACAATGGACAGCCGAACCACGACAGAAAAAGAACAACGAAGGCATAACAACACCTACCCAAAAGGCGGGGTTTCGTGTTCCAAAGACAGTTTTGTGGTTAATGGAAGTTTAGTTTTTCAAATCAAGTTTTGTGGTAAAAACCCCGCCCTTCGGGTAGCTGAAAACCTTTAGTAGTAAGTGGCGGAACAATTCCGTAAGACGAAAAACGCTTTGTTAGACAAAATACTTACTGACCATTTTACTCGATGACTTGCGATTGGTTGGTTCTTGAGGCTTTTAAGTTTATTTGACGGCTAACAGCAAGGATAATACCTCTATTGTAAACTGGATGAGAAGTTGCAGGTAATTGTTTTCGAACAGGAAGAAGTGAGTGGCTCAATCGCAATCCTACACGCCATTTTTCGTTAAGTACGTAACCAGTACCTAGATTGAAAGAAAAGTCTTTTTTACTAAAGGGATAAAGGTCTGCTTGGTACGGAAGTGCTCCTCCATTTGTATATTCTCCAGAATTGATTAATGCTGCTAAACTTGGACCAAATTCAAAGTAAACATTTTGCTTGTTATATTGGAAGAGGATTGGGACTTCAAAGTAAGATAGATTTAGCCAATAATCGCCATACTTGGGTTGATGAAGGCCTAGCCCAGTTCCTTTGCCAATGTTAGTTAGTTCAGCCTGCATAGTCCAACTTTTACTAATTTTTATCTGAACCCACATTCCACCCATGAAAGCAATTCTTGGTTTAGTTTTTACGGGACAGCCTGTAATAGTTTGCATTCCTGAACCTAATTTAAACCCAAATTTACATTGAGTTTTTAATTTACCTTGAGACCAAACATCGAGGCAAATAATTGACATGACAAAAAAAATGAAAAGCTTTTTCATTGCTAATTAACGGAATTGTCATATAAAAATTGTGCTAATAACAACGCTTCCATTTGCGGACATTTAAACATAAGCTAAACCGTGAGCGCCATCATACTACTAACAGCAACCTGCTCCAGCCTTGCAGACATCAAAGCATATGCATCTTGAGTTTCATAAAGCTGGCAATTCGGTTCGACTTAATGACCAAAACAATGAATACTTACACGATATTTATAAAGCAGAATAAAAGCGGACACATTAGCGAGACATAGCTGTGTGCCGCCACCATACTGCTAACAGCGCCTAAGCCCAATTTTTTGCGTGTTAACGCTCAAATGCATAACTTTGACAAGCAAAAAACAAAGCCTATGCGCAAAACGTTATGCGGCATGCTTGAACGACATCCATGAATACAAGAACCTTAAGCAACAAATTAAAGTAAGGTAATATACAGCCAAATCAATAAGCCAAAAATAAATTGTAATGTAAATAAAATCATTAATTTTACAATAAATAATTAAAAACAAAAGACATGTTTAAGAAATTCACAACGGCTGACAAACTGCTATTTATAGCTGCAATATTATCGTTAATTTTTTCCGAAATACTTTATTTTCAAGGAGAAAAAGCTGACGGAACTTTTATTGGAATATGGGTTCCATCAATATTAGCATTTGGTATATATTTAAAACTAATTAACAATTCAAAAAATGACTGAAATTATCCCATATTTTGCCGGCCTTATAACTCTGCTCTTTGGTGCAGGTTTCTTTTTAGCTATTAGACAATCTGACAAAAAGATAGTAGTGATAAAAGAAGAAAATAAGTAACAATGTAAAAACACACAATGACAAATTACCTAATTGTAGCACAAATTATTGTAGCGGCATCAGTTGCCTATGTTTGGATTTTCCGATATGATGTAATTATCAAAGAATTTAAACAATTCGGACTAAGTGATTTAACTCGGACCTTTATAGGAGCATATAAAGTTTCGTTAGCCACTTTGTTAGTCACTGGTATTTGGTTTCCTCAATTAATTCCTATACCTGCTATTCTAATGGGATTATGTATGTTAGCTGCACAATATTTCCATTTCAAAATTAAAAATCCATTTATAAAACATTTGCCATCTTTAATTTTCTTAATTTTATGTGTCTTCATAACATTAGTTTCAATGGATATAATTTAGACATGAATTATTTATTTTTTTCCTGTGTTTTAATATCAAGTTTCTCTTTTCTAGCTTATTCAATTTCATATTTCATATTACCTCATATGAAGATCGAATTTAAGCGCTTCAATATTGAAAAACTAGGACTTCTTACAATCATATTAGAAATTTTAGGTGCTGTGGGGCTTTTGATTGGATTGCTATTTAAACCAATTTTGCTAATATCATCAGGCGGCCTTGCCATCTTAATGTTACTTGCTTTAATGATAAGAATTAAATCAAAGGACAGTCTCTTGATTTCTTTGCCTGCATTATTTTATATGATTTTAAATGCGTGTATATTTTATTTAGGTATTAATGACTGACCGCAGGGCGAATATAGCACGACCGCATAACAGCAACTAAAAGAAATTGGCGGTTCAGCTGTTAAATGATCCCGATAGCTATCAGGATTGTGCTTCCCCGCCTGAATGAGGCAGTGGGGCAGGGTATCAAGTTTTGTGGTGGCAGACAGTTTTCGTCTCCGAAATCGCCAACTTCTTGTAGCGCCAAAACGTTAGGCGTAAGTTATTCGACGACATGGTGCGATTTATAATCATAGGACTATTTTTCCTTTTTGGGTTACAGAAAGAGCAGAGGGATGCTTTCAATTTTCCCGAGGCCTCTTATTGCGTGGACTTCAGTAACGCGACCGTGGAGTCAATTGTCTCTGTTTTCAGTAACAAATGTTCCATTGACATCTTTTTTTAAGGAACCTGATAGAAGTTTCGGATGCATTGTTAATGTGGTGCCGACAATTGGTAGAATCAAAGTATTTTACGAATCTGAAAATCTCGAATTCATTTTATTTCGCGGAGTTTATATAGTGTTGACCAAATACATATGAACCGTCGCCTTAGATTGACATTGAAATTTCGCCTGAAAAGCATTATCACAGATTATTTTAGTGAGTACAAATTCGGTACACCGCCGCTCAAAATTTCAAGCTATAATATTCATGACTTAATATCGTCAAATGGACCAGCAGAAAGCAAGAGAAACGACGGGACTTTTCAAATTTATTGTTACTCCAGACCTGAATCTAAACGGAAATATGAATTTTGGTTTCTGGACACTACTACAATTCTAAATCGTGTAATTATAAAGTCTTTGACGCAATAACCTACGCCTAACAGCTAAGGCTTCGTTGCGCCCGGAGGGCGAACAATAAAGCCGCGATTGCAAGTAACCAAATTTAGCATTAAGATTTTCTATGGGGATTGCGTCTTGATTTTATAGCCGTTTTTGTTTTTTTGAGTTGATCTACTTGTTCAAAGAAATTCTTATTGTGTCTTCTTCTCCAAAAAAAAACTGGATATCAAACAAGACCCTTCCCCTTCCCTAATTCTCCCACCCTATTGTAAAATCCAATTCCTTTTCTATCTTTATGGAAATAAAAATTCCTTTCATGAAAAAAATTTCTTTTATCCTCTTCTTGTGGATCACAAACGTTTTTTGTTTTGGCCAATCTGCAAATAAGTATGATCTCCACCTCTCAACGGGAACGGTATCTTTGTCCGCAAATTTTGCAGAGTCAAAATCCTGTAAGCCTTCAAAAGCTGATGTTTTTCAAGGGACTTATTACCGTTACATTCAGTTTGGAGAGCTTCCTTCGCAAAACCAAAAACAAACTTTAACAACATCTGGCGTAACACTTTTGGGCTATTTGCCTGACAACACTTATATAGCAGCGATCAAAAGAGGAAGTAATTTAAATGCTCTTGCTTCACTTCCTATCAGAGGCATTCATACAATCAACCCTCAGTACAAAATGCTAAAGGAATTAAAAGAAGCTATTGATGGCGATATTTTTCCTGCCTACACAGTGAAGGGAAATAAAGTCGGGATTGGATTCACCTATTACGAAACCATTACGCATGAACAAATGAAATCTTATCTGAAATCAAATGGTTATGAAATTACATTTGAAGACAAAGCCACAAAATGGTTTGTGGTGTGGGTAAAAAAATCGAAGATCACAAAATTTGTAGCACTTCCGTTTGTGAATTCGGCAGAGCTCGTAGACGATGAAGCAAAGCCCGACAACGCCGTGGGCAGAACGGATATTCGCAGCAACACCATTTCAACCGATTATTCAGGTGGTAGAAAATATAACGGATCGGGTGTGAATATTGGCATGCAGGATGATGGGATCATTGGTCCACACATCGATTACCAAGGGCGGCTTCCCAACCAATTTCTAGCCAACAATTCAGGAGATCACGGAGATCATTGCGCTGGTATTATTATGGGCGCAGGAAATAAAGATCCTATGATGCGAGGCATGGCCTGGGGATCAAACATTCATGTTTATTCCGCTTCGGGTTACCAGGGCTTCGCACAAATAGGCACACACTACAACACTTTAGGTATCCGCATCATTTCAACTTCTTATTCTGACGGCTGCAACGCGGGTTATACAACACGGGCACAACAACTCGACATTCAAAATCTTTCTATGCCTGAACTGATGATCGTTTTTTCTGCCGGCAACGATGGCGCCTCCAATTGTAACTACGGCGCAGGCGCAGGCTGGGGAAACGTAACCGGCGGACATAAACATTCTAAAAATTCAATTGCCGTGGCAAACCTCACTTACCTCGATGTAAGAAACACCAGCTCAAGCCGCGGTCCCGCACATGATGGTCGTTTGAAACCGGAAGTGAGCGCTGTAGGAACAAATGTAATGTCTACCACCAACCCGAATAATTATGTCTCCAAAACAGGAACATCGATGTCGTGCCCAGCTGTAGCAGGTATTTTTGGACAACTTTACCAGGCTTACAAAAATCTAAACAGCAATAACAATCCGCCAAGTGCGCTGATGAAAGCCATTGTGATGAACACAGCGGATGACCTTGGAAATCCTGGTCCGGATTTTAGTTTTGGTTATGGAAGAGTAAACGCATTAAAAGCTGTTAAAATAATTGAACAGGGTGCCTACCTAACGGCCACTGTTATCAACGCTTCCAGCAATACACACACCATTTCAATTCCTACAGGAGTGAGGCGTGTAAAAGTGATGACTTATTGGCACGATTACCAAGCGCAGGTTGGAGCGGCTATTGCTCTTGTAAATAATTTAAATACAACACTAACTAATCCATCTTCTGTGTCGTTCAATCCACTTATTCTTAACTACTCACCAAACACAACAAGTTTAAACGCTAATGCAGTGCCGGGTATCGACATCCGTAACAATCACGAACAAATCACGATCAACAATCCTGCGGCTGGAAATTATGTGCTGAATGTAACTGGCGCTTCAGTGCCCATGGGTCCGCAAGCTTATTTCGTAACCTGGATTTTTGAAATGGACGGTTACACCATCACCTACCCGATAGGCGGCGAAGGCTTTAGTACCGGACAAATTGAAACAGTGCGCTGGGACGCGTTTGAAACCAGCGGAAACCAGACACTGGAATATACCGCAGATAACGGTGCCACCTGGAATATGATTCTCAATAACCTTCCTGGTGCACAACGTTACCATAACTGGGTTCCCCCCAGTGTTATTTCAGGCCAATGCCGTGTGCGCATCAGCCGCGGTGCATACAGTGCTGAGAGCGATACTAATTTTTCGATCATCACACCGCCTTTAAACCTTCAGGTAGCATGGGTTTGCGCCGATTCGGTGAAACTCACCTGGCAAAATGTGCCGGGCGCAACGTCTTACGATGTGTTCAAACTTGGCACCATGTACATGGATTCAATAGGAACTTCCCCCACCACTTCCTGTGTAGTGACGGGTGTTCCGGCTCTGCAAACCCATTGGTTTAGTGTGCGTTCAAGAGGTGCTTTAAATGCAGTTGGTCGTAGAGCAATAGCCGTACAAAAAACTCCGGGCCTTTTTGCATGTCCGCAACTAGCCGCAGATGTGGCCTGCGACGAAGTACTTAGTCCCTTAGGAACACTCAGCGATTGTCACGATTTGTCAAACATGCCCATCGTTATTAATTTATCTAATCCCGGAGTCACAACGCTCTCTGTTATTCCTGTGTTTTACAGAATCAACGGCGGACCGATCGTCACTGAATCTTATCCCGGACCACTCACCTCTTCAGCAAACGTATCTTACACCTTCACAACGACAGCAAATCTGAATGGGATTGGAACATACAACATCAAGGCATGGGCTAACTATACTTCTGATCCTGTTGCTACAAACGATACTTCGGTAGGAAAATTAGTGATTATTGCAGGGGCAGTAAAGACTTTACCACTCAGCGAAGATTTTGAAAATTTTAATTTATGTAGCACTGTCAATAATTGCGGAGTTACATGTAATTTGATGAATGACTTTATTAACGAGAACAATACCTTTGGCGATCAACACGATTGGAGAACAGACAATGGAGGTCCGCCAACAGCAGGCACAGGACCCCAGGTAGATTTTTTACCAGGCACTGCGAGTGGCAAGTATTTATATTTGGAATCTACAGTACCCTGCATTTCTCTTACAGCAAACTTACTGAGTCCCTGCATGGATCTTTCAAGCTCTCCAAACCCCTCACTTAGTTTTGGTTATCACATGTACGGAGCAGCAATGGGTTCTATGTACCTAGATGTTTTTGTGAACGGTGCATGGACAAATGGAATTTGGTTTATGTCGGGCGACCAGGGCGACATCTGGAACACAGCCAATATTAACCTCAGCGCCTGGGCATCCGATACGGTGACTTTTCGCTGGAGAGGCATTACTGGAAATGGCACATCTGATATGGCACTCGATGCAATAGAATTCAGTGTTCCCAACACCACCGGCATAACCGCACACGCAAACCAACAAACATTCAGAGTGTTTCCAAATCCCGGAACCGGTGAATTTAATGTAATGATTCCTTCCAACGTACATTCAGATCTGGCGTATTTGATAACAGATGTCAGCGGTAGAATAATCCTAAGCGGAAACGCAGAGATTAAGTCAGGCACTTCAGTTGCGAAGATCAACCTACAAGCATTTGCGACGGGCATTTACACACTTAAGTTAGTTTGCGATGGAAAAGTGGAATACACGAAGTTGTATAAGATTTGATTTCAAAAAAATAAAAAGAAACCCACATGAATGATTCTATCAATATAAAACTCAATTCGGGATCGAGCTCAGTTCTTAAAGTAGGATTTTTATTCCGTGCTGGTTTGCTTATGTGTTTCCTTATTGGTGCAGGTTTGATAGGCTTGCAAGTTCTCAAAGACTCCGTCCTCTTTGCAATAGTTTGTTTTGCGGTTTGTGCAGGATTGTTTCTTGTTATTTATAATATTTTAAACGCAGCATTTTTTTCTGAAAGCCTGATTGTTTCCAATGAGGAAATTACAATCATTCACAGAAACCTGGGCAATTTGAAAAAATCTGTTGTGAAACTGAACGCTATAAATCATTTTGGGTTCGCGGAGCAAGAGTACACCAGTCACCCAATGGATAGCCCGGTACTTGATATTACAGGACTTGCCACGCGTGAAAAAGAACTTCAGTATGTAATTGATGAAGGTACTATCGTTATTGAAACACAAGTAAAAACTTTCAGGTTTGGGAAGGGTTTGGCTTCCTGGGACGTTGAAGAAGTAGTGCAGGAAATAGAACAATTCACCGGTATGAAATTTAAGAACCCGGTTCAGCATTACTCTGAAAAAAAATTTGTAACAGATGAAGACTTCTTTGACGAACCGGAAACAGAATCAGAGCCACAGATCAATGACGAAACCTCAGCAGGTCTTGTAAATAGTTATACTTACAAAGGCGACTTCGGAACTCTTACCCTAGAGCAAAAATTAGATATTCCAAGCTCGGAAGACCGGGCGTTTTTAAATGGCAAACTCGCTGCTTCAGGAAAATATCAAATAGGTGAAAAACAATTTGTGTTGATCTCCAACGGTTTTATTTATGCAGTAAGAGGTTTTACTTAAAGCTTGTGCGAAGCTGCATGGGTACAAACGTCAAACATATTCGCTTACTAACTACCATTCTTCTGATCCTTCCTTATTTTTTGCTCATCGTACCCGGTGTTTTATTTTTTATCACTTTATTTCCTTGTTCCGTTCTTCTTTTGATCATCCATTTTTTCCTGGGAAGAAAAAGACGTAAAGCCAGAGTGATGATGAATGAGTTTGATAACATTAAAATATTTATTGGTTTTGGCGGTCTTGTTTTAGGATTCGTGTTGTTGGCCGTTTTCTTTCTAATATATTCTTAAAAGGTTTTATATGGATCCCGCAACAGACTATCTAATTAATACTTTAAAAAATAAAATACAAGAGCATAACTTGCGCTCAGGAGAAGTAATTATTGAAGTAGACGACTACGACCTCAGCAAAACAAATAGTGCCGAAAAAGGCATTGGCGACTTTTTCCAAAAACACACCCTCAAAACACATCCCGAAAAATTTGAAGTAAGAGAGATTTACGGCAAAGAAGCAATGGCCTCTGTCCGGTTCGGTTTCAGTGTAAAACCTGATTACACCAAAATTGACAAGGTATTCACAGATCAGGATCGGAATGGAATTATCTTTCCCTTCATAAATCTTTTTACAGAACCAAAGTATTATAGTCTCAATACAAGAGTATACAGGGCTAAACTGAACCTGATTGATTTCTGGGAATCAGGAGGTGCGGTCCTGATAGACGCAACTAAAATCGGCATCATCTGGGTGAATGATCTTTATGATACATTTTCGGTTGAGAAGCCCATTTAGTAGTCGAACCTCAAAAAGAGAAGTCTTTTTTTAATGTGTTTTTTGCTTTTTACTACGCTCCTGTCTTTTTTGAATACGGCTATAAGTCACCGAGAATGAGATGTTAACGCGGTATGGTAAGAGCCTTACTAAAAATTCAGAATCCTTAAGGTTATAAACACTTAAAAAAATGTTTTTTCTGGCATAATTTTGTAGGTATCTTGCTCTATAGAACAAAAGATCTGATTTAAACATTACATAAACGAGCACTATGTTAACCGACGCTATAATTCCCTTAATTTCCCTGATTGCCCTGGAAGTAATTTTAGGAGTGGATAATATTATTTTTATTTCCATCTTAGCTGATAAGCTTCCTGATAGTCAAAGAAATAAGTTGCGCTATTGGGGCATTGCCCTTGCTATGGTTATTCGCCTGGCGCTACTAGGTGTGATCTCTATTATTCTAAAACTCGACAAAACGTTATTTAGTGTGTTTGAAATTGATCTATCTGGAAAAGATTTGATTTTAATTTGTGGTGGACTTTTCCTGCTATACAAAAGCACAAAAGAGATTTTCGAAAACACCGAAAATCATTCAGACGAAGCATCGCCAGAGCCAAAGAAAGGTTCCTTTGGCAGACTTTTGTCAGAAATAATTCTTCTGGATCTTGTTTTCTCCATCGATTCCATCATCACCGCAGTAGGAATGGTAAAAGAACTCTGGATCATGTACGTTGCAGTGATCGTAGCTGTTTCAATCATGCTTCTGGCTTCGGGCCCAATCAGCAATTTTATCCGAAAACATCCTTCTTTCAAGATCCTTGCACTTTGTTTCTTGTTGATCATCGGTATTTCCCTAATTGGAGAGGGCTTAAATTTTGTGATCCCGAAAGGCTACATTTATTTCTCTATGGCTTTTGCTTTTCTGGTGGATGTTATCCAATTAAAAAAGCTAAAGAAGTAAACGATCATTTTTTGCAGATAATCAGAAATAATTATCTTTGGTAAGCAAAACAAATGATTGACAACGGAATAGCCGGATTGATCTTAATCGCCATCAATGTTCTCGGCTCTTACAAAGGGTTTAAGGACGGTACATTCTTCGACACTTATAAATTTCAGGTCGATAAAATTCTCATTGGTAAAGAATATAAAAGATTGCTAAGCTCAGGCTTTCTGCACGTCGACTGGACACACTTACTTTTTAATATGGTGAGTCTTTACGCCTTTACCGGTTTAATTGAACTTCAATTTGGCTGGTCCAGCCTCCTCATTATTTATTTTGGAAGCTTAATCGGGGGAGGTCTTCTGGCTTTATATATTCACAGGCATCATGGCGACTACAGTGCCGTGGGTGCCTCCGGCGCGGTTTGCGGCGTTATTTTTACGAGCATCGCTTTGTTTCCAGGAATGGTGATTGGTTTTTTCGGTCTACCCATCTATATTCCAAGTTGGCTGTACGGTATTTTTTTTGTTCTTTTTTCCATCTACGGCATTAAATCCAAAAGAGATAATATCGGGCACGAAGCGCATTTGGGTGGAGCTTTAATCGGGATGCTTATTGGCATTGCTTTGCAGCCATCTTCGTTGAGCGTAAATTATCTACCAATTTTACTTGTGCTTATACCTGCGCTCATTTTTATATACCTCATCATTACAAAACCTCATGTACTTTTACTCGGCGTTCGTTCGTTTGCACAGGAGAAACGTTACCACAGTATTGATGATAAGTACAACGACCAAAGAGTCAGCAAACAAAAAGAAGTTGACCTTTTGCTAGAAAAAATCAGCAAGCAAGGCGTCAAGAGTCTGAACGCCCGTGAAAAAAAGATTCTCGAAGAGTATTCGCGGTCTGGCGGATCCCCAGGAACTAACTCGTAACAAACTCATAGCAAACTGTTGTCGCGGATTACCGCAGATGACTTGGATTAGTGGCAACTCTCCCGCTCCTAATCTGTGTAAACCTAAACGTAATCTGCGACCAAACCTCCACCGCAAAAGCCATCGCATAGCAGACCTAGCTTACTATCATCTCACTGCATCCCTATAATTTCATTAATCTGCGTAATCCACGTAATCTGCGGCCAAACCTTCACCGCAAAAGCCATCGCATAGGTTTAGTTTTTCGCTTTACGACAATTTATCATAAATTAGTTCAAAATATAAATCATTCCCCATGAGACATTTTTTTCTTGCCTGCATACTAGTAGTCAACTTATCTGCATTCTCCCAAACGTTTCCAAGCAGTCAAACCGATGGGAAATATTACACCGTGAACGGCCACAAGCTGTGGACAGTTAGTTTCGGAAAAGGAGATCCACTGTTCCTTATTGCCGGCGGTCCGGGTGGCACGCATTACGGCTTAAGAAGTTTTGACTCTTTAAGTAAAACCAATACGCTTGTTTATTACGATGGATTAGGTCGCGGCAAATCAGACACTGCGAAAAAAGTTTCTGAATATACGATTGAGCGCGACGTTGAAGATTTAGAAGGGTTGAGAAAAGCAATGGGTTTTGAAAAAATAAATATCCTTGGACATTCCTATGGTGGCGTTGTGGCACAAGGCTACGCGGTAAAACATCCGGCACAGGTAAAACACCTCATCCTTGCAAACTCTTTTCATAGCTTTGTGATGTGGCAGGCAAACGACGACAACTCCAACCACGAAATAAAAACAAATTATCCTGAAGTGTGGGAAGCACTGATGAAGATCCGCGACCAAGGTGCCATCTCGAGCGATCAGCCTCATCAGGATATTTATGGCAAAGTGCCTTATGGATTTTTATATGCGTATAATCCTGATAATTTCGGAAGCCGCGGCAGACAGCCGTATCCGAATCCCTTTAACTCAAGATTATATTACCAGATGGTTGGTAAGGATGGCGATTTTATTGTAGGCAGTGATATTGGAACTTTTGATTTCAGGAAACAATTGAAAGATCTAAAAATGCCGATTCTTATTATTGGTGGAAGATACGACCGTGTTGCGGTTCCTTCTATGATGATCAAATACAAAGACTATTGTCCACAGGCCAAATACGTAATGTTTGAAAACAGCGGCCATAATCCACAGGTGGAAGAGCCTGCTAAAGAATTTGCTTTGATAAATGAATTTTTGAAGTAGTTTTAAGTAAAAAAATTCTCTTTTAAATACCGAAAAGCTCATGCTGCAATATGTACACGCCTGCACCAGCAAGATAACCTAACAGTGCAAGAAGACTGATTTTTTTAAGATACCAGAAAAATCCAATGCGTTCCATCCCCATGGCCGCTACTCCGGCCGCGGAGCCAATAATAAGACAACTTCCGCCCGTACCGGTGCAATAGGCAAGAAACTCCCAGAAAAAATGATCTGTTGGATAATCTACAAGGGTGTACATACCCTGCGCCGCTGCCACCAATGGCACATTATCAACAATGGCAGATAATAAACCTAAGGACATCACAATTATACTTTCATTCCCTATTACCTGAGTCATCCAGCTGGCCAGAGACGTTAGAATACCTGAAGATTGAAGCGCTGCGATGCTTACCAAAATTCCAAAAAAGAAAAGAATACTCGGCGTGTCGATCTTACGTAAGGCGTAAACAACCGACAATGTATGTTTATCTTCTTCATCTTTTTTTCCATGTATAATCTCAGTAACAATCCACAAGACACCAAGACCAACTAAAATCCCCATGTAAGGCGGTAAATGAGTGATGGTTTTAAAAACCGGAACCAATATCAATATCAAAACACCGGAAAAGAAAACAATCATTTGTTGTTTTGGAGAAAGAGCTTTGTGGCCTTTGCTTATATCCACTTCGGGACGTTCAACATTCCCTTTTAATCTAAATGATAAATAAATTAATGGCGTTACCAAACAAACCAGACTAGGGAGTAATAAGGTCATTACAATATTTCCCGCTGTAATTTGTCCTCCTATCCAAAGCATAGTGGTTGTAACATCACCAATGGGAGACCACGCCCCTCCAGCGTTGGCGGCTATAATCACAATTCCGCAAAATAACAGCCGATCTTCTGCTTTTTTAATAAGCTTACTTAAAAGAGAAATCAGAACAATGGTTGTTGTTAAATTATCGAGCAACGCAGAAAGGAAAAATGTGATAAACCCTATGATCCAAAGTAGTTTAACTTTATTCACTTGAGTGATGCGCACCGTTATTAAATCGAACCCGTCGTGCGAATCTATAAGTTCCACAATAGCCATAGCACCAATTAGAAAAAACAAAATCCCAGAGAGCTCGCCCAAATGATGCTGGAGCTGTTCGTTAACCAGATGCTTGTCGTCGGAATATAAAATATAAACCGTCCAACACAAAACACCAGTCACCAGAGCTAATGCCGCTTTGTTTATCTTGATAGAATGCTCCAAGGCGATTGCCAGATAGCCCAATACGAAAATTATTATTAAAAGTGTTGTCATCGCTTGTGAAAAAATTATTTGTGCACCCTGTTAAAAAACTTTGTTCAACTGAAACATAAGACTCTCGTAATATTTCTGGTAGTCACGATTGTAACCCGGCGTGTTATAGTCCTTTGAAGGTGTATCGCAAAGTTCTTCAAAATTTTTAATTGCCATTTCCAGATAATCCGGATCAATTCCTTCTAAAAACAACTTTTTATTATTTTGCATCAGATTCAGAATTCTGAGTGAAGAGCGGTGATGCGCTTCATTCTTTAGTCCTTTAATTTCATCTATCAATTGTTCTAATCTTCCCATTGCATAAAGATACTATTACGAGGGAATTTCAGATAAATTAAACCATAATAAGAGCTTAAGACCATACAGTTCTAATATAACCTTATGTTAATTTCTTTGGATGATTTTCTTAAAGAATGACGATCGCCGCCTGGTTACCATTCCACACCACAGGACTAGAGGTATGGGCTATCCACGTATATCTTATGTCAGTGATTTGAGTGAACTCCTGAAAGGCCTTGAACTCGTGGTTTTCGAAATACTGGTAATTGTAAATTTCATCGAACAGAATTACAGTTCCCTTCACCAACTTATTGTTAGCATAAAGATTTTTCAGAACGAATAAAGTAGAAGCATAAAGATCACAATCAATATGTATAAAAGCACACGGTTGATCGTTGCGACTTAAAAAGTCAGGAAGTGTTTCTTCAAAATAGCCGCGAACGAGCCGTACATTTCTGCTTTTTAGAGGCGGAATGGTGCCGCTTAAATTGTAATGACCTTTTAAATAAGTTAGCGTGTCACTCATTTTCCAGTCTTCTGGAAGTCCTTCAAAACTATCGAATCCAATTACGGTGTGCCCATCGTTGTTCTCCGCAATAAAATCAGCGGTTGTTCCCTTCCCTACGCCGAATTCCAGCCATAGTCCGTTCAAAGTAACCTGCGACATGCAATATTGCATGTAGTCCCAGTAACTATGCGTAATATCCATGAGCTCGGGCTGGCTTGTATGGCGGTAACGCGACACCAGGCAACGTTCGCATTTACAGCCGTCCAACAAGTTATTAAACCCTTCGGTAAATTTTTTACTGGATTTAATTTCTTTTAAAATTTTGTGGGTATTTAGTGCTGTACTTTCCATATGCTCAGGCAAGATAGAACATACCAAAGCTCAATGAACTCAAGAGAAAGAATATAATTAACAGAAGATTGTGAAATAACCGGGAAAACCAGGTTAAAGTTTAATTATTAATAGGAAAGTAAAAGTAAGGAGGTACAAACGGGTGAAATTTACTCAAAACAATAGTTCGGGAATCAAATTCCACGCCGTGTGCTAAGCCTCAGCCTCGTTGCTGTCGCCTAAAAAAATCTCTTTCAAAAGATCTTTGTAAGCCCAGGTTGCGTCATTTACCTGGTATTCGAAATACCTCATCAATTCTGACTTCTCGTTGCTGTTGCTGCCGAATGAAGCAGATTTATTGTCGTTTTGTGGGTTAAGTGTTGCTTCCATGATTTCTGGTTTTTAATGGGATAAAGTCAATTTTCATGCCAGACTTTTTGTCCTTAATAATTAATACGCCACAAATGGATGGAAGGTTGGGTGGATTTTAATGGAACTTTTCCCCTTCAAGCCTGTTGTGCAGTAAAACCATTTCTTTTTTCATTTCTTTAACGCGTTTTAACAAATGATTGATCACATCAAGCCCCTCCAAATTAACGTTCAGTTCATAATGGAGGTTAATAAATCCCTCAAGATCCCCGAGAGCTTCCTTATCCAAGCATTCTATTTCATCTACGCGGGTAATGGATACTAATCCGAATTCATCTAAAGATTTTATAAAAGATGTTTCAACTTTATAGTGCTTGCAAACTGTTTCCAGTGTAACTAGAGTCTCATTTTCCATCTTGCCTTAGTTTTAAAAGTGCTTCAAATAATTCCTTTTCTTTTTCAGAAAGTTGGGTTGGGACTTTAACCTCATAAGTAACATAAAGATCTCCAAATTGCCCCTCTGTTTTGTAAATAGAAAACCCTTTGCCTTTTAATTTTATTTTAGTGCCGCTTTGCGTGCCGGCTGCAACTTTCAGCTTTACTTTCCCATCAAAAGTATCTACAGTTGTTTCTCCCCCCAGTATCGCAGTATAAACGTCAAGGGCATGTGTAGCATAAAGGTTGCTACCATCGCGTTTAAAAGCGGTTTCGTTCTTAATTGCGAAAGTAATTAGCAGGTCGCCGGCCGGACCATTGTTAGTGCCAGCCCCGCCGTGACCTTTGATCCGGATTGTCTGACCATTTTCAACCCCTGCGGGAATCGTTAGACGGATATTTTTTCCATTCACGGTAAGCGTTTGTTTTTGGCTGGTAAAAACATCCCGAAGATTAAGATTCAAAGTAGCATTCATATCCTGACCTTTGTATTTTACATTTCTTCCACCGCCAAAAGATGAGCCTCCTCCACCAAACATAGATGAAAAAAAATCAGAGAAATCTTCTCCTCCAAAATCTGCCCCTTGCTGTCCCTGTCCTCCTCTGTATTGCTGCTGACCTTGTTGCTGACGTGCTTGTTCATAAGCCTCACTGTGTTGCCAGTCTTTGCCGTACTGATCGTATTTTTTCCTTTTTTCAGGATCACTTAAAACCTCGTTTGCTTCGTTGATCTTTTGGAATTTTTGTTTGGCAGAAGCATCATTCGGATTAAGATCGGGATGATATTTACGCGCTAATTTGCGATAAGCCTTTTTAATATCTGCATCATTTGCGCTTTTATCCAGTTCTAATACTTTATAATAATCTATGAATTCCATCTTTACAGTTTTACCTTGACATTTAAGTCAAAGATACTATACTGTTGCAAAAAAGATACTTGACGTGAGAAAGATAGTGACCTGATAAAAATCAGGGTTTTAAGATTACGATCGTTTAAAAACCATTTTTAGTCTTACAGCGTAGAGATAAAGCTTACCACCGCTCATTGCGTAACTATTTACCTGCTGATAATAGGAAATCAGTTTGCCTTCCTGCTCACTATATCTTCCAGAACAGTATTTCCTTGAGGCACTTGGCCTGTCTAATGTGAGACTGCTTTGTTGGTCTGAAGTATATTTACCGAAATAAGAATTACAAAAATAGCCCTGGTAAGTTGAATCGGTAGTAAATAAAAGTGTCATTTTAAAGGCGGTATCTCGCAGGCCGTTTACTTCAGTCTCATCCAAAACCTCAATCAGTTCCCATTTTGTTCCCGTAAGCGATTGTGTTTTACACTCGGAAAGAGAATTGAAAGATAAAAAAACGAAAGCAATAAATCTCTTCATAGCATGTATTATTCCTTATGCCTTAAGCCAGCTTAAGCTAGTTAAACAAAATTAGTGTTGTAAACCCTCAATTACGTTTTGTTTTATTCAAAGTCTCTGCCAAATAATTTCCGGTATATCCTTTTTTTGCTTTGGCAAGGTCTTCGGGCGTTCCCTCAAATACCACGTTTCCACCATGCTCTCCACCTTCCGGTCCCATATCAATCACCCAATCTGCACATTTTACAACATCCATATTGTGCTCAATTACTACAATCGAATGTCCCTTTTTTAACAAGGCCTCAAATGATTTTAAAAGTTTGGCTACATCATGAAAATGTAATCCGGTTGTGGGCTCATCAAATACAAATAAAGTGGGCGAAGTGTTATTGATCTGGATGAGGAAACTCGCCAGCTTAATCCTTTGCGCTTCGCCACCACTTAAAGTACTGCTGCTTTGTCCTAACTGTACATATCCTAAACCAACCGCTTGTAGTGCATTTAATTTTTCGGTGATCTTTGCCGCCGTCCTGTTGTCTTCATCTTTACTGAAAAAATCAACGGCATCATCCACTGTCAAATCCAATATGTCTGAAATTGATTTCCCCTTGTAAAGAATTTCGAGTGTTTCCGATTTATAACGTTTTCCCTTGCAGCCTTCGCATTGCAACTGAATGTCGGCCATAAATTGCATCTCCACTGTAATTTGTCCTTCGCCCTGGCAAACCTCGCAGCGACCACCCTCCACGTTAAAGCTAAAGAAACCTGGCTTGTAATTTCGTGTTTTGGCCAGACCTTGATCAGCGAATAAATTACGAACCTCATCAAATGCTTTTATATAAGTTACAGGATTGCTTCGAGAAGATTTCCCAATCGGGTTCTGGTCCACAAACTCCAGTTGTTTTATTTGCTTCAGACTTCCACCAATTAAATGGTCAGAATTCACACTCTCAAAATAACCGTCCAGGTAACGCTGCATATAAGGAATCAAGCCTTTTTTAATTAGCGTTGATTTCCCCGATCCACTTACGCCTGTTACGCAGGTCAAAGCACCTAAAGGAAATTTAACGCTGACGTTCTTGAGGTTATTGTCGTTCAGATTCCGGATCTCAATATATTCTTTCCATTTTCTCCTACAGGTTGGAATCTCAATCCGCAACTCGTTATTCAAATATTTGGAAGTATACCCTTTTTTATTTTTCAGAAGCTCTTTGTGCGTGCCTTGAAAAACAAGATGTCCACCTTGTGTGCCTGCTTCGGGACCAATATCAATCAATTCATCAGCCTGGCGCATAATCTCTTCATCGTGCTCCACAATAATAACGGTGTTACCTTGCTGCTGTAAAGAACGTAATACTTTAATGAGACGTTCGGTATCTCGTGGGTGTAATCCAATACTCGGTTCATCAAGAATATAAAGACTGCCAACCAAAGTACTTCCCAATTGTGTTGCCAGATTAATCCTTTGACTTTCTCCCCCGCTCAAAGTATTTGCAACGCGGTTCAAGGTTAAGTAACCAAGACCCACATCCGATAAATACTGCAATCGGTTATTGATCTCGATCAAAAGACGTTTTGCAATTTTCGTGTCGTGTTCATTCAATTTTAAAGTCTTGAAAAACGGGATCAAATCAGAAACCGGTGACAAAACAAGATCGTTAATGCACTTCCCTTCAATCTTAACGTAGTTGGCATCTTTGCGTAGACGGGTCCCTTGGCAATCCGGACAGGCAGTCTTACCGCGGTACCTGGCCAACATTACCCGATACTGGATCTTGTAGGTTTCTTTTTCGAGCATTTTGAAAAAAGCGTTCAACCCGTCAAAATAGTGGTTACCAGTCCACAGCAATTCGTAATCTTTTTTAGAGAGTTCTATGATTGGTTTGTGTACGGGGAAATTAAATTTATGCGCACTTTTAAGGAGTTGATTTTTATAAGAACTCATCACTTCTCCATTCCAGCAAACAATCGCACTTTCATAAACCGATAAACTTTTGTTTGGGATCACAAGGTCAGGATCTATGCCAATAATGCTCCCAAATCCTTCGCAGGTCTTACAGGCACCGATGGGATTGTTAAAGGTGAAAAAATTGACGTTCGGCTCTTCGAAGGTAATTCCATCGAGTTCAAATAAATTGCTGAACGTATTCTTGGTGTAAGTACCCTCCTCCTTTTCAACCCATAAAAGACATTCTCCTGCTCCTTCCTGGAATGCAGTCTGTACGCTGTCTCCGGCACGGTTCACAAAATCTTCATCCGATGGTTGTGTTACTAAACGGTCGATCAATAAATAAACTTCCGTATTTTTTTTAATGGTTTTAAAATCAATTTCGTTGATGCGCTGCATCTTATCCGCAACCATAGCCCTTGAAAATCCCTGCTGTTCCAGCAACTCCAGCTGTTTTTGAAAAGGACGGTCCTTCTTTTCATAAACTTTAGATAAGACTAAAATTTTCGAGCCGGGCTTCAGATCATTTATAAAATTAACAACATCTGAAACGGTTTGCCGCTTCACCTGTTTGCCACTTACAGGGCTGTATGTCTTTCCAACTCTTGAAAAAAGTAATTTAAAATAATCGTAAATCTCGGTAATGGTACCCACAGTACTTCTTGGATTCCGCGAAATTACTTTTTGCTCGATGGCTATTGCCGGAGAAATTCCTTTGATATAATCTACCTGAGGTTTTTCAAGTCGACCCAAAAACTGCCGCGCGTACGCCGAAAGACTCTCCACGTAACGTCGCTGGCCCTCCGCATACAGAGTATCAAAAGCGAGAGACGATTTACCCGAACCCGATAAACCGGTAATCACGATCATTTTATTTCTGGGAATCGCTACATCAATATTTTTTAAATTATGTTGTCGCGCACCCTTAATGATGATAAATTCTTTAGGACTTAATTTTGTAATATCCTGTTTAGCTGTTTCGGCAGGAACCGATTTCTTATCTTTAATTTTTTCCATGTATTAATCGTTCATTTTTATGCTTCTTTCTCGCTCCACCAATCTGTCGTGTTTCAATTCTGTGCGTTAAGTCCTGGCTCTGTTCTCTCACTCCATCAGCTTCTTCAAATGCTCCAAAGTCGATGCATCTTTCCAGTTAAGATACCCTACCGTTTCTTTTTTTATTTCCAGGCTCGTATTCAAAATGTATGTAGTTGGTATTGAGTTTATGCCGATTTCACCAAAGGATTTGTTCATTTTTAAGTAAGTGAAGGAATATCCGTTCCGCACCTTAAATTCCTGAATTTTTTTTAAGGACTCGTCACTGATCACAACAACTTCTACATCTTGTAAATCTTTTTCTTTTATAGAAGCAATTGTCGCGAGCTCTTCACGGCAATTTCCGCACCAGGATGCGCTGAAACACAGCACAACTTTTTTTCCTTTAAAATCGCTCATACTCACCGGCTGATCGTTCAAATCAACAAGATTCAACTCATTTAATTCAATTGAGGGGGCAATTCTGTATTTTTGATAAATAAAAAAAGCCACAAACGCAGCAATTATAAGCCCTACCGGGTAAATCCATTTTTTCGGCATAGTAATTAAGAACCAACGGTTAATTCCTTTCCAAACTTTTAAGTTTAGTCTTTAAAATTACGAATAGATTTGCAGGTTATACAGTGTTTTTACTAACCAGGATATTCAGAATTCTGTTAAGGATTGTTATCGCTTTTCTTATCATCACGGTGGGGTCTACCGTGCTCTACCGCTGGGTGCCCGTGCCCATAACACCGCTCATGCTTATTAGATGCGTGGAGCAAAAAACAGATGGAAAATCGATGACCCTGAAACACGATTGGGTAAGTCTGGACAGGATCTCGCCAAAGCTGCAACTAGCAGTGGTTTGCAGCGAGGACCAAAATTACCTGAAACATTACGGCTTTGATTTCGGCGCCATTGAAAAAGCCATGAAGGCCAACGAAGCTGGCAAAAAATTACGCGGAGCCAGCACAATTTCGCAACAAACCGCAAAAAATGTATTTTTGTGGCCTCGCAGGAGTTATATTCGAAAGGCCTTTGAGGTGTATTTTACCTTACTAATCGAATTATTTTGGAGTAAAGAACGTATTATGGAGGTTTATTTAAACAGCATTGAGATGGGAAATGGCGTTTATGGCGCTGAAGCTGCGGCCCAGCACTGGTTTAAAAAAACAGCCGCCAAACTAAGTAAGGATGAAAGTGCGGCAATCACTGCAGTTTTGCCGAATCCAAGAAAGTTTGTGGCTAATCCTCCGGGTCCGTATATTATGAAACGGAAAGCGTGGATCAAACAACAAATGAGTTTTTGGGGCAACCAACTCGATTACGATAAATACAACGATAAGGAGGATAAAGAGGCAGACGGAAAACTAAAAAAGAAAAAAGAAAAAAATAATGAATAGAAAATTCGTGTTATTTGTTTTGATAGTGATGTTTTTAAGCTGCGGTAATTCTAGTACCGAAGTGCCTGGAAAACTCTTCTCTAAACCTGGAAATGCCCTTATTTTTTCGAACCTCTCAAAGGCTCAGAAAATAATAGCCAACAAGCTTGATCTTCTTTTCACTGACATGAATAAAAAAGGAATGTTCAACGGAAGTGTCCTTGTGTCGAGAGCCGGAAAAGTAATTTACAAAAAATCGCTTGGGTTTTTGGATAAATCAACGCAAGGCCGTTTGACTGATTCCTCAATGTTCCAGTTAGCTTCTGTGTCGAAAGTAATTACTGGTACAGCTATTCTTATGCTTCACGAAAGAGAAGTGATCGACATCGAAAAACCCTTTAAATTTTATTTTCCTGATTTTCCTTACGAAAGTGTTAAAGTAAAAGACCTATTGAATCACCGCTCCGGGCTACCAAATTACATTTACACATTAAACACTGAAATCTACAAGCCGAATTACCAGATGAGTAATACCGACATGTATAGTTATTTCGTTTCTAAAAATTCACAAAGATGTATGAAGCCCGATACACGCTTTAACTATTGCAATACAAACTATGCTTTACTTGCCTTGTTGATTGAAAAAACAACCGGTAAAACCTATTCCCAGTTTTTAAAAGAAGAATTATTCAAACCACTGGGAATGAAGAATACGGCAACTATTATGGATATTGATCTGCGCGGCGTTAATACAACAAGACCCTACGATACTCGCTGGAGACCGGTTGCTTTCGACGCAAGCGATTATGTGTTGGGCGACAAAAGTATCTACTCTACTCCTTACGATCTTTTCCTTTTCAGCGAAGCGCTTTATCAGAATAAAATCATCAGTCCTAAAACCCAGGAGTTAGCGTATACGGCATTCAGTAAAGAGAAAAAAATTAACAACTACGGCTATGGCTGGAGACTAAAAAATTATGAAGATCCCGATAAAAAAGAAGTTTACCACAATGGCTGGTGGCATGGCTACCGTTCTTCTTTTCACCGCCGGTTAAAAGATACGCTCACGGTTATTATTCTGAGTAACCAGCTCAACCGTTCTGCTTACCAAACCTACAAAGTTTACGACATACTCGACAACTCCACAGGCTGTGCAGTTGAGGAAGATGAAGAATAACCAGACACAGCATTTTTATATGTACTTTTGCACTTTATGTTAACCCTCTATCTAAAAGAAATCCGCAGTTTTTTAAGTTCGCTGATCGGATACATGGCCATTAGTGTATTTATTACGCTCATCGGTATTTTTATGTGGGTAATTCCTACAGAAGGCGGAGGATACAACGTGCTGGACAATGGCTTTGCGAACATCGATCCTTTATTTTTTATTGCTCCCTGGGTATATTTATTTCTCATTCCCGCTATCACCATGCGCTCTTTTTCTGAAGAGAAAAAAAACGGAACCATCGAATTGTTATTGACCCGCCCACTCTCAGATCTCCAGATTGTTCTGGCAAAATATTTTGCAGGCTTTACTTTAGTTATTGTTTCGCTCCTTCCTACGCTTATCTATTATTACAGTGTGCATATTTTGGGTACGCCTAAAGGAAACCTCGATACCGGTGGCATGTGGGGCTCTTACGTTGGTCTGCTATTCCTCGGTGCCGGTTTCGTGGCTATCGGAATTTTCGCCTCCTCCATCGCCGAAAACCAGGTGATTGCTTTCATCATTGCCATGCTGCTTTGTTTCTTTTGTTTCATCGGTTTTGAATACATTGCGCAAAGTGGCGTATTTGGAAAATACGATGCACTTTTCAAAAGCCTAGGCATTAACGACCATTACGCGAGCATGAGCCGTGGTGTGCTTGATACCCGAGATGTTCTTTATTTTGTCAGTTTGATTGCGTTGTTTAATCTTTTTACGAGGTTGGTTTTGGAAAGTAGAAAATGGTAAACGAGAAAAAAATAACCTCTTCCAATAAGCGCAGAGATATTTCTTCGCTGGCAATTCTTATTGCTATTGTAATTCTTCTCAATTTCGTGAGCTCCTTTTATTTTAAGCGCTTCGACCTTACTTCTGAAAAAAGATATACGCTTGCTGAATCCACTAAAAAACTATTGAGCGACCTCGATGACGAGGTGTATTTAAAGGTATACCTCAACGGAGATTTTAATCCGGGTTTTACACGCCTGAAAAATGAAGCAAGAGAAATCCTGGATGAATTCAGGGCCTATTCCAAAAACCAGGTGCAGTATGAATTTATTACTCCCGGAGAAGGACTTACACCTGAAGAAAAAAACAACATTGAAAAACAGCTTTACGACAAAGGACTTATTCCAGAGGAGATCACACTCAGAACGAATGATCAGACCACTCAAAACAGGGTTTGGCCGGGTGCCATTTTAAGCTTTAAAGGGAAAGAAACAGTGTGGCAGATCTTTACCCGTCAGACGCCGGGCATCGATATGGAGACCTCCATCAACAATAGCGTGGAAGAACTTGAATACAGTCTTACCAATTCCATCAGAAAACTACAACGTACCAAAAGACCCGAAGTTACTTTTATACAAGGCCATCACGAGCTGGACACTATTCACCAGTACAGTTTTATGAAGGCACTTTCTGAATATTACGACGTCAATCAAACTGTTATTGCTCCGGGGCATGAACTCACTGCCCTGAAAGGAAGCGATGCTATTGTGATCTCAAAACCAGATAGCGCTTTTACCGACAAAGAAATTTATGTGATTGACCAATACATCATGAAAGGTGGAAAAGTGCTTTGGTTGATTGATCCGGTGTTAACGAACCTTGATTCGCTTCAAAAAGGATTTACCATTGGGCTTACAAGATCTTTAAACATCGATGAGATGCTTTTTAAATATGGAGTGCGCTTGAATTCTGTTTTGGTGCAGGATATCCAATGTAGTTATTTGAAGATCAATACAGGCTTTCAGAAAGGGCAGCCAAAATTCGAGTTGCTTCCCTGGGTGTACTGGCCACTGGTGCTGCCAGACATTGACCATCCGATTGTAAAAAACCTCGATCTCATAAAATTTGAATTTCTAAGTACACTTGACACCATTGCCTCTGCAAGGAATATTAAAAAAACTATTCTCTTAAAAACGTCAAAGTATACAAAAACACAGCCAACGCCTGCCCGCATTTCACTGGCCATGACAAAAATGCGGCTCAAGGAGTCGCAGTTCGTTAACTCCTATCAACCAGTAGCCTGTTTATTGGAAGGTGAATTCACCAGCTTTGTTGAAAATCGCCTGCCTTCTGTATTGTTGAGCGACTCGAGCTTCAAACACATCGATCACGGTAAAAAAACAAAGATGATCGTAGTGGCTGACGGAGACGTTGCGAAAAATGAATACCAGCCAAATACCGGACAGGTTTATCCCTTGGGATTTGACAGGAACACGCAACAGATTTTCGCTAATAAAGTATTCTTAGTAAACTGCGTAAATTACCTACTCGACGATGAAGGCATGCTGCAATTGCGCTCAAGAGAAGTGAAACTAAGATTACTCGATAAAAAGAAAATCAACCTACAGCGTCATAAATGGCAACTGGTTAATGTGGCCATACCTTTATTAATCGTCATTGTTTTCGCTCTTGCACAATTTTACATTCGAAGAAGAAAATACGTTCTTAAGTCAGGGAAATAAAAAAAAAGTTGGTTTTTAAAGGCTGAAATTAGTTTCCAGTAACTGATTCTTCACCGCGAACATAACCACACCCGCAGTATTATTTACTCCCAGCTTATGCATGATGTTTTTACGGTGTGTATTTACCGTGTGCGTGCTCAGCTTTAATTTGTCAGCAATAAGCTTGTTGGATAAACCTTCAGAGATGCCACGGATAATATCGATCTCCCGTTCGGTAACAGGAATACCGTCACAGCCGAGGGATTTGATAAATGAATTATTTGTAACTATTTCGGGACTGGCAGATAAAAATGAAAGGATTTTACCGCAGATAAATCGCTCACCTTTTATGCTTGAATTAATCGCTTCAAGAATTTCTATTTTATCGCAGTCTTTCAGTAAAAAACTAGTAACGCCACTTTTTAAAACTTTGTTCAATTCCGTTTTAGTAAGCAACTCTGTGATAATAAGAAATTTTGTGCGCGTGTATTTTTTTACAAGGCCTTTTAATTCCTCTCCTGTAATTCCAAGAGAAACAAAATCAGCAATTAAAAGATTAGGTTTAGAAAGATACAATTGATTAACCAAGTCTTCCTTCTCGCCACAAACCGAAGGAACAAGCTCAAAGCCTTTAAGCTCTCCCACCAAAAGTTCTAAACCAACTCTTGATAAAAAATTTTTATCTGCTACAAGCACCTTAATCATTCAACAAAGATACCAATAACAATGTTATGGACGTGTTAAATTTTTATTTTTTTACCATCTGTTGCCAGCATGCAGTTTTCAAAAATCTCCTTTGCTTCCGATAAAAAAGCGCTCAAATCGTTATACCTGGCTGAAAAATGGCCTAAAACTAATTGTTGCACTCCTGCCTGTTTTGCTAGTTCTGCGGCCTGTTTTGCCGTTGTATGAAAAGTTTTTTTAGCCCGCTCCTTATTGTCTTCTAAAAAAGTACTTTCGTGGTAAAGAAGATCAACATCCTTAATATACTGCAACAAAGTAGTATCAAAAATAGTATCACTGCAATAAGCAAAATTTCTTTCTTTAGGCGGATCCAAAGTGACTTCCGCATTTTTTATAAGTTCGCCATTCTGGTTCAAAACATCGTTACCTGCTTTTAAAGCATGAATATCTGCCACCGAAATATTTAATTTTTCCAACTTGAATTTGTCAATCTTACGGACCAATGGTTTTTCTTTAAATAAAAACCCTGTGCAATAAATCCTGTGCTTCAGAGGAAATGAATATACTTCCACTTTCGCGTCCTCAAAGATCAGGTTCAATCCATCATCTTTTGTAAAGTGCCAGTTGATCTGGTAATTTAAACGGGTCTGTGAAACACTATTAACAATGTCAATTATATCTTTGAGTTCCTTGGGACAGTAGATCGTAAGTTCCTGCTTCCGCCCCAAAAGATGCATAGTGCTTAAGAGTCCCGGCAATCCAAAAAAGTGATCGCCATGCAGATGCGAAATAAAAATGTGGTCAATGGCCTGAAACCTGGCTTTAAATCTGCGCAACTGTATTTGTGTCGCCTCTCCACAATCAATTAAGAAATACCGCTCGGCAATGTTCAATAACTGCGCGCTGGGGTTTCTTTCAGAGGTAGGACTTGCAGAAGAAGAACCCAGGATTAGAAGTTCAAAAGTTTGACGGCTCATCTATGGTTGCGTTCTCTAGAGGTTTTATACTTGTGCAAAAGTTTAAAGATACTTATCTGTGTGCAAAACAAAAACTTCAGTTCTTATTCCCAACTAATTATTTGCATAAAGGAGGCATTTTAAGTATTTTTACCCTCAATTAGAAAAAAATGATAGGAAATATAACTTTTACAATGATTAAACCTGATGCCGTTGAGGCTAATAACATCGGGCCCATTTTAGCAATGATTAATAAAGCAGGATTCAAGATTCTTGCAATGAAATACATGCGCTTAACAAAAGAACAGGCAGCTAAATTTTATGAAGTTCATAAAGAACGTCCTTTTTATGGTGAGTTAACAGAATATATGAGCGGCGGACCTATCGTTGCTGTTGTGCTTTCTAAAACCAATGCAGTTGCAGATTACCGTCAGCTGATAGGAGCTACTGATCCTACAAAAGCAGACGAAGGAACGATCCGTAAAGTATTTGCTAAGTCAATTGCTGCTAATGCCGTGCATGGAAGCGATAGCAATGAGAACGCTGTTATGGAATCTAACTTCTTTTTTTCTGAGTTAGAACGACTCTAAAACACATTCAATTTATAAACATTTAGCCCTATTCTTTAAACAGAATGGGGCTTTTCTTTTGTGTGGCTTTTGCCAAAGATAGTGGGAAAGCAACCAGTTTTAAAGAAAACGAGCGTTTTTACAAAAAAGTGCCCAAAAGCATTTTGTTTTATGAATAAAATTGAACAAATTTGTTAAAATTTACAAATCTCTTAAACAAACATCATTTTTGATATGATAAATTATATGTCACAAAGAATAACTAAGGTTTTAGGACTGATCGCACTGACTGGCTTAAGCAGCCTTATGAGTGCCCAAACTATGGATTGGAAGCCTGCGGGGCCGGTGTATAATGCGGGAAGAGCGCGTAATATGGTCGTGGACAGGTTAAACTCGCAGGTTATGTATGTAGGTAGCTCCTCCAGTGGTATTTTTAAGTCTACCGACGCAGGGATCAACTGGGATCCCATTAATGACCAGGCCACTATAAGAAACATCAGTTATTTGGCTCAGGCATACGATGGAACTATTTACGCCGGAACCGGAGAAGGATTTTTAAGGCCAGGGCAAAAAACAAAAGCCCAGCCTGGTACTGGCCTTTACAGGCTGAATGAATCAACTTCACCTCCATCGCTTGTGCAAGTAGCATCCAACGCAGTTGTGGGAAATGTGATAAACCGGGTAGCTTGTAATCCCAATAACAGCACTCATATTGCCTTAGCGACTAACTTAGGGATCATGGTTTCAACAAACGGTGGAGCGTCCTTTAATGTGGTAACCTTGCCGTCAGCACCCACGGGTTCAACTGTTACCGGCCAAGACGTTAAATTTGATGCCAACGGAATACTGTATTGCTCCATCGGAACTGAATCTGGAACCTCGACGCTTACGGCTAGCCAAGTGTACAAATCGTCTGATGCTACCAGTCTCTCCAGCTTCAGTAAAATTACTCCCCAATCAAACGTTTTAGTGGATATGAACTATGGTCGTATCGAGCTTGCAGTAGCAGCCTCCAGCCCGAATGTGGTTTACGCTTCCTGCTCAAATAAATACCTTAGTCCAAGTACAGCTAGTCTTAAAGGTTTATTTGTTTCTTACGATGCTGGCGCAACCTGGGGATTAATTCTCCAGGGCTCACCTCAGTTAGACCCACTTTCAAATGGTGGCACCCGTGCTTCAGGAGATTACGCACATGTAATTACTGTTAGCCCTACTAATCCTAATGCACTGTTCTTTGGCGGCTATTCTTTTTACGTCTTTATAAGGACCGGCGGAGCAAACACCAATCCTATCGGAAACTGGATTAGTGTTGGTCAAAGTTTTCTTCAGGGTAGGCAAGACTACTTACATGAAAACATTCATGATATTAAACTTATCCAAGGGTCGCCAGATAAATTATATTTTGTAACAGACGCCGGAGTTTACCGCTCTATTGATATATTTACATCAAACAACACAACACCTCCTTCTTTTCAACCTTTCTACAAAGGGATGATCACCGGTCAATTTAACTCTGTAAGTATTGAAAGGTACCCGATTGGTGATAGTTTACCCACAACACGACGCGGTATGCAGGTAACTCCTTTCTCCGGATTTATTGGAGGAACAGGGGGTAATGGATTAACCTACTTCAGTGGCACTTACTCTTTAGTGACTACAGAACTAAATCACCTAAGTGGTGAAGTTTACAGTTCAGAATACTCGAAGATTTTACCAAATGCTGCGTTTGCTTCTGTTGGAACCGGCGGAATATTTAGATCCAGTAATATTAAAACTTCTGCTCCTACAATATTAAATATTAATCGTTACTTTAACCCGCTTTCCAGAATTTCACCTGATCCGTTTAACTTCCCTAATGTTAGTCAAACCACTGGTACCCCTTTTAAATTGTGGGAAAATTACGGCCAGGTTACTGTTTCACCGGATTCAATGCAGTTTTACAACGATACAACAAGATACCCTGCATCCATGACGGGAGTTCAGGAGCTTACCACAAAAACCACTTTTACTTTTGCAACAACAAGACCAAATAAATTCGCGATCATAGACAGTGTAGTTATCAGAACCGGTACTGTAGCTCTGCCTATTAGTAATACAAGTTATACAGGTGTACCGCTGGCTTTTACCGCTGCTGATAGAATTGCAATTAAAGCAAGAACTGCACCTGAGACTTTTACATCCAGTGCAACGTCAACCGTATTAACATCAGATGCAAATACACAGGGCCCTGCCGCTGGTCCTTTGACATTTTCACTAAATCCCGCATCGCTAACGGATAATATCTCCGTTACCTTCCTTGCTCCTCCTTTCGGAACCAAAACAGTAACCCAATATCCTCCTACTGCCACCGGCACAGCGATTATAGTCCCCGACGCAGCCGTTTATTACCGCGTTTTTTGTACGGTCTTTTATAAATATCCAAAAGGAGCCGAGGTGACCGTTGTCGATAATAATATTTCTACCCGAACTACCGGTTACACCGCTATTCTAAGCAACGATTTAAACTGGCGGTATGGACCAATTTCGAATGCCAATATAACCGCTTCAGTTACTCCGAGTGTGCCAAGTCCAACCTACGTTCTAAGCAATGGTACAACGTCCACAAATCCAACTTTTACTGTACCAGGAGCGTCACCCGGCATAACCAACGTATATTCCATTTCAACGTTAGGAACCTACACTCTTAATGCCGTTCCCGTAGTGTACACTATTGCCGCTGTGCCAAACAGCAGCGTAACTCCTCCGCTTGTTTATTCAATAAGCCCTGGAAGTTATACGCAGACCTCAAATGTATTTACTGTGGTTCCTACAGGAACAGCCGCTACAGCTTATACCATTACAGAAAGTGGTTCTAACACAGTTACAGTAGACACATATAGTACTGTGGGCACTGCTACTTACGTAATAACATCAACTTCTGTTTCGGCTTCTCAATCAGGCACTGCATTTGTGGTTACGCCTTCCGTTAGCACCAATTATACAATACAGGGCGTGAGTTCAAATACTTTAGCAGGAGCTAATACTCAGACCGTTTATAACGTACCCGTCATTGTTCAAACCTTCACGGTGGGAAATAGTTCTGAGGGCGTTCCTTTTGCACCAAATAATAAACCTTTCAGAATTGCTAACAGAATTTCCGCAAGACTTGCCTTTATTTTGAATAACACAGAAAATACGGGCTCACAGGATGCAATCGTTGTATCTAAAAATCCACTGGCTCTCAATGATCCTTTGTCTTTGGTAAGGGTAAGCCAAACCGGTGCTTATTCTGATAATATTGCAGGAGCACCTACAACAAGTATAACAACAACTATTGTGGGCAAACCGATTTTGTTAGAATGGAGCAAAGGAGGTACTGAAATCTATTTCGCTACCAATGCAAATAAAGTGTACCGTGTTTCTCACATTACAACGCTAATGGATCTTTCTCCGTCTTCTTATGGTGGGAAATTCTACACGGATATCTTTAAATATGCTGCGCCAGTTAACGCCACTACGCCAAATAAGCATTCGCCATACCGCACAACGCTTATCGGAAGTTTTGACAAACCAGTAACAAGTATTAGTGTAGCTAATGATGACCAACATATTGCCGTTACTTTTAACAGCACTTCAACGGGAACAACTGCAACAGTCATGTACAGCAAGAACAGCTCAAAAGTTTCGGATCAAAGTAATATCGCGTGGGAATCAAGACAAGGAACTTTACCAAGTACTGTCGCGATCACTTATTGCTCACTAACCGAAAAAAGCAGTAATACCTTCTTTTTAGGAACCGAAAATGGGATGTACTACACCGATGATATTTCAGCGACAAACCCAACATGGATGGATGTAAACAATAATACGACCAGCAAATTACCTAAGGTTCAGATTTTTGATATCAAACAACAAACCTTTGCGCAATGGGATTGCTATAACTCAGGCCAGATTTATGTTGCCACAAATGGTCGTGGTGTATGGACGACTGGTAAATACCTGAAGAACTACACCGTGGGTGTGGATGAAGTGGAAAAAAGAAGCGAAGGCAAAAACCTTAGTCTTTACCCAAATCCAACAAACGGAAATGTGAATATCGTATTTGACGGTTACGATGGTGAAACTGCTACTATCCAGGTAATGGACATCAGCGGTCGCTTAGTGCAATCGGAAGATCTTGGTAAACTTGGCTCTGGTGAAATAAATCACAGTTTTTCAACTAATGCGTTAAATTCAGGAGTGTACATTGTAAATATAAGCAGTGACTCAGGTGTAAAACGTGTAACAAAACTCATCGTTACCAAATAACATAGTGATCTTAATAATAAAAAGCTGCTCTTGTCGGGCAGCTTTTTTTTTGCTCTAATTTTAGGTGACAAAAAATGACAAGCATGAAATCAACGGAGGCCGATTCTTATTATAACCATCTCGAAAAAATGAGCGTTTCAGAGCTTCTTGTGAATATGAACCAGGAGGATAAAACAGTGCCACTGGCAGTTGAAAAAGCCATACCGCAAATAAAAAAGCTCGTTGAAGCAATTACTGAAAAATTACAGGCTGGCGGCAGGTTGTTTTATATGGGCGCAGGAACAAGTGGGAGATTGGGAATTCTAGATGCGAGCGAATGTCCGCCTACTTATGGCATCGAACACGGTATCGTAGTCGGACTTATTGCAGGTGGGGACGAAGCCATCAGAAGAGCTGTCGAATTTGCAGAAGATGATTTAAAACAAGGTTGGATAGATCTTCAAAACTATTCGATTACAAAAAAAGATGTGGTCATAGGAATCGCTGCGTCAGGCTCTACTCCCTACGTGATAGGCGCCTTAAAAGCCTGCAACGCAAACAACATCGTAACTGGCTGTATAACCTGCAATGCAACTAGTAAACTTGCAGCCGTTTCAAAATTTCCGGTTGAAGTTGTTGTGGGTCCCGAATTTGTAACAGGCTCTACACGCATGAAAAGTGGCACTGCTCAAAAATTAGTTTTGAATATGATCTCGACATCGGTAATGATAAAACTCGGGCGGGTAAAAGACAATAAGATGGTGGACATGCAGCTCAGTAATAATAAGCTGGTAGACCGCGGCACACAGATGCTCATGAAGAATACCGGACTGGAAAATTACGAAGAAGCAAAAGCTTTGCTTTTAAAACACAAAAGTGTCAGAAAAGCCACGGAAGCATATCAAAACAAATAAATCTCACATAATTTTCATACCAAGCCTAATCTTTGTAATTACTTTTTTTGTGTAAAGCGGGAAGTCCCCATTCATCATCCAACTGTAATAAGAAGGCTCTTTTGTAAATACTTCCACAACAGGCTTATCCTTATGTTTTCCGAAACTAAAAACCTCCTGACCTTTTTCATTGTAAACAATTCTTCCCGCAAGATCTACATTCTTTGCCCGCATGCTAAAATCGCTTAGCTTCGAAACATCATTTACCACCGGCTGATAAGTTTTACCTTTTTCATCCACTAGTTCAAGACCTTCGTATCTTTCTAGTTGTGCTTTGAAAATCTCAAAAGTCGCCACCACGTCTGCTTCGGCACTGTGCGCATTCTCCAAAGGCTTGTTGCAATAAAACTTGTAGGCCGCACTTAAATTCCGCGGCTCCATAAAATGAAATATATTCTGAACATCAACCAGTTTTCTTCCTTCCAAATCAAAATCAACCTCAGCTCTTAAAAATTCTTCTGCCAACAAGGGGATATCGTATTTGTTAGAATTATATCCGGCAAAATCAGAATTACCTATGAACTTTAACAAGGCCGGCGCCACTTCTTTAAAGGATGGCTCTGAAGCAATATCCTTATCATAAATACCATGAATCTTTGAAACCAGCTCAGGTATCGGAATTCCTGGATTTATGCGGACCGTCTTTGTTTCCGTGCTGTTGTCGGTATTTAATTTTAGAAGGCAAATTTCTACGATTCTGTCAGAGCCAATACTAAGACCAGTAGCTTCAATGTCTAAAAAAATAAGAGGTTTGTTAAGTTTTACCTGCATGCTTCTGTATAATAAATATTTTAAAGGTACTGTTTTGGTCTCCCAATACATCCTTTTTTGCTAAAATTAATTGCCGCGCCTTTCTTGCTAAAATCTTCTGTACGAATGAAAATTTACCAAATACTTTCAAAAATTTAAGCACTGGATTTTTTTTATAATTCTTATACGACCGTGATGAAAAAAGTACCGGGTTGTAAAAATGTTTTTCAGCAATCACTTTCATGTTGTTGTTTTTTAACAGATGGGCCCAGTGGTTGAGGGTGGCTTTTGACTCGTTCTGTTTTTCGTTCCTGGCTTCCGTTGCAAAAAATTCCATACAAAGCAGGAAGCCTTTATCTGATAAAGCCCTGAAAATTAAGGGGCAGATTGCTTTCAGCTCCTCATTCAAAAGTCCCTGAAGTACCGTTACTGTGAGAATGAGATCATAAGCATTCTCTGACCTCAAAGAAGTGGAATCATTTGTAAAAGAAATAGTCTCCGAACCTGCGAAACGTTTGCGTGCCACTTCAAGAACTTTTTCAGAAATATCGAAGCCATCTACATTTACAAACTTCTTGTTGAGTAGTTCAATAAAATCGCCACTTCCACATCCGAAGTCTAGAGCTCTGTCCGTTTTTAAAAGTTTAAGTTCTTTTATTAGTTCGTCAATGGCAAATTTGCGGGCTTCCTGGTCAAACGCATATAGAAAAGGGTCTCCATAACCCGTGTGTCCGTATTTTGCTACTCTATCGTCCCAAAAATCTTTTGTGAACATTTTAAGAAGGCTCTAAATGCTTTAAAACTTCATCAAGTGATTTCACTCCATCAAAAAAACCATTGATCTTATCGATGATGTTTTCCAGAATTGAATCAGGACAAGATGCGCCACTAGTGATAATAATTTTTAAAGGTGCCTTTAATGGAAGAAAATCTTTTGTGAGCAAAAGTCTTTTATTCGGGTAATCGTAATGTTGTATTGTATTGCGGTCTAAGAGTTCAGCAGCTGACGAAATAAAATAAGTCGGAAATTTACGTTCACATAGTTCTACTATATGCGACGTGTTACTGCTGTTATAGCCGCCCACAACAATGGCCAGATCCGCATCGATTTCCAGAAGTCCATAGGTAGCGTCCTGGTTTTCGTTGGTGGCATAACAAAGCGTATCCCTTGTGTCTGAATAATGGGCGTTGATATTTTCATTCCCATATTTTCTGATCATCACATCTTTAAAAAATTCAGAGATCTCCTGAGTTTCTGTTGCCAGCATTGTGGTTTGATTGATAACACCCAGTTTCTCAAAATGCGCAGCGATATTAAATCCTCGAGTAAATCTTTCCTTAAATTCTTCTTCAAATCGCTCCTGGGCTCCATTCCCTAAAATGTATTCACTTAGTCTTTTTGCATCTTCAAGATCTCGCACCACAATAACCGCATCACTGTCTACAGCACTCCGCGAAAATGTAGATCGTGTTTCTTCGTGACTGTGTTTGCCATGAATAATAATCGTGTGTTTTGTTTTGCCGATCTGCTCCGATTTTTTCCAAACCCTTTCCACAAAAGGACAGGTTGTATTATAAGATTCTGTTTTGATGCCTTTGCCTTCGAGTAGACTTAGCAAAGGCAAGGGTGCGCCAAAGGCGGGAATCATCACGACATCGTCGCTGGTGAGTACATCAAAGGATATAAGTTGTTTCCCATGTGTATCCTGCAAAAACTGAACACCGCGCTCGGTAAGATCTTTATTCACTTCGGGATTGTGGATCATTTCGCTCAATAAAAAAATCCGCTTACCGGGATTTTCATCCAATGCTTTAAATGCAATTTCAATAGCATTCTCAACACCGTAACAAAAACCAAAATGGCGCGCCACGTAATATTTTACAGGACCAAAATCCAAAACCGTTGGACTATTGTCTTTCTTGCGCGGATCCTGAATCTTACGAAACTGTTTTACTTTCGCAATGATTGGACTTCTATAAAATTCGGGAACATTAAATGTTTTCATGAATGCGGTACAAAGTTACGGTTTTTTATTGCGCGGGTGATAGCTCAGAATGTTGTCGCGCAAAAATTGCCGGTCGAGGTGTGTGTATATTTCTGTGGTTGTAATACTTTCGTGGCCCAGCATTTCCTGCACAGCGCGAAGGTCTGCCCCTCCTTCTACTAAATGGGTTGCAAAAGAATGTCGGAATGTATGGGGACTGAGCTTTTTTTTAATACCGGCCTTGGCCGCCAAATCCTTGATGATGTAAAAAACCATTACCCTAGACAAAATGCCGCCCCGCCGGTTTAAATACAGAATGTCCTCTGCGGCTTTTTTTACAGGAACATGCACCCTGACTTTCTGAAGGTAATTGGTAATTAATTTTGTGGCAATCTTTCCTATTGGCACCAGGCGTTCTTTATTTCCTTTTCCCACAATTTTGAGGTAATCGTTGTCAAGGTGCAAATCCGTAATTTTGAGGCCAACAAGCTCGCTTACCCTAAGTCCGCAACTGTAAAGCGTTTCAAGGATGCTGGCGTTTCGCTCCCCTTCGTTTGTGCTTCGGTCGATACAACTAATCATTTTATCTATCTCTTCAACACTTAAAAATTCAGGCAACTTTCTTCTTAACCGGGGAATTTCTAAAAGGTCGGCCGGACTTTGTTTTATTTCGTTTTCTAATAACAGGAATTTATAAAACGCTTTGATGCCTGAAATAATACGTGATTGACTGGCCGGGGCCATATTCATTTTTGCTATCCATTCTACAAAATCCTGTAGCTGCCGGTAGCTGAATTTATCCGGACTTTGATTTTCTAAAAATCCCTGTGAATAGCTTTCAAGCTTAGTAAGATCGTCTGTATACGCTTCTATCGAGTTTTTCGACAAAGACCTTTCCAGTTGAAGAAATTGTCTGAACCTTCTATAGTAGGCATTCCAAGTACTCATGCGAATTCGGGAAACTATCTTTTTTGATTAAATAAATAAGTATTAAATTCATCCAGTGAACTGATTTCAGAATATTCGGCGTAATGGTTTCGCCTTCCTTATCATTTCCTGAGACAAAATATAAAGCTAAATAAATCGCATGAAACTAGTCATAATTAACGGGCCTAATTTGAATCTTTTGGGAAAAAGAGAACCGGGAATTTACGGAGATATTTCTTTTGAAACTTTCTTCTCTGAACTTCAAAAAAAATACCCGGCCCCAGAACTCAGCTATTTTCAAAGCAATGTAGAGGGCGAACTCATCAATAAACTTCATGAAGTAGGTTTTTCTTACGATGGCATTATTTTAAATGCCGGCGCTTACACACATACTTCTGTGGCTATTGCCGACGCGGTTGCAGCAATTAAAACCCCGGTGATAGAAGTACACATTAGTAATATTTTTGCACGAGAAGATTATAGACACATTTCTTATATTGGCGCCAACTGTCAAGGCAGCATCAGTGGTTTTGGTTTGAAAGGTTACGAATTAGCTTTGCTGAGTTTTTGATATTTTCTTGATCCTGTGTTTGTCGTTAATTCTTTAAAGTCCCTTCAGTCCTGCATCCCTTAAGTCCCTTCCATCCTGCCTCCCTTCAATCCTGCCTCCCTTCAGTCCTGCATCCCTCCAGTCCTGCCTCTCTTCAGGCTAAAACCTCCAGACTGCCCAGCCCCTCACGAATCACTTCAAAATCGTCTTTGCTGCAATCTATAATGGTAGAAGGATAAACATTACCGAAACCGCCATCCACAACTATGTCTACTTTGTCTTCATATTGCTGATGAATAATTTCAGGATCACTGAAGTATTCCACGATATCATCTTCCATATCAATAAGACTTGTCGAAATCAAAGGGTTTCCAAGTGCATTCACAATTTCACGACAGATCGCATTATTAGGAACACGAATCCCAACTGTTTTTTTATTTTGCTTTAAAAGCTTTGGAACATTATTGTTGGCTTCAAGAATAAAAGTGTATGGACCCGGCAATGCTTTTTTCATCACCCTGAAAATATGATTGGGAATCGCTTTTGTAAATTCAGATAAATGACTCAGGTCTGAACACACAAAAGAAAAATTTGATTTCTCAGGTTTTATTCCTTTCAGTTTACAGATTCTTTCGACAGCTCTTGCGTTGGTAATGTCGCAGCCCAGAGCATAAACAGTATCAGTAGGATAAATAATGATCCCGCCATTTTTCAAACAGTCGACGACTTTTGAAATTGAAACGGAGGGAATATTTTTATCGTTGACGCGGAGT
>Ga0105046_10000921_pt1 | contig 43449 bp, 34 predicted proteins | sample MAT03_FD_78385 | JGI IMG/M metagenome (GOLD analysis project Ga0105046, IMG submission 78385) | Freshwater microbial communities from Lake Fryxell liftoff mats and glacier meltwater in Antarctica - MAT-03 (megahit assembly) | ecosystem: Environmental > Aquatic > Freshwater > Ice > Liftoff... | reverse complement strand
GACCGAAAGTAGTTTTTCAGAAAACGGAACCGAGTCCGTTGAATCAAGTGAGCAAAGCGCAGTCGCTGGTCGCACAGAACCTGGGGATTCGGTGCCAGCATTCGCTGAAAAAGAGTTCACCAATGTCGAAACGGCATCCGCTTCGGCCTCGAATACCGCGTCGCAACAGGTCGCCGTCGCTGGTGAAGACGAAGAGATAAAGAACATTCCAATCAACGGAGAGACCGCAGGCTCTGCACTATCCCACGGTGAGCCGATCGATCACGACCAAAGCATCGATCGGAACGATTCGGCCGAAGGACGGGAACAGGCAACCGATCCTGAGACATCTGTTTCGAATTTACTGAGTGAAATCAGCGACGAAAATTCTTCGCGACCGATCGACGATTCGGCAAATGTAACTCCGGTTAATAATGACAAACAACTTGCTAGGGCGAGCGATACATCCTCGGAGTTACGACGTGACACTCGGAATCAACGCGATCGAAGTGAAACAAGCTTCAACGAGTCGCGTCAAGATGCGGTCAACGCTCCGCAGGACCGAGAGTCTTTGCGCAGTGAGCAGCAGGTCACCTCGTCCTCCCAAACCTTACCGTCGGCTGCTGCCGACACTGGTCTCGCCGATGCTTCCGCTCAAGCGTCGTCTGCGACGGTAGCTACTGCAATCCAGCCCACTTCTTCGGCTGCTGCCTTGACTGCATCCGCTGGAATCGTTGCCGTCTCGGGACAGTCTTCGCCAACAACGAATCAAGGTTCGACAGCGACTACAGATTTGCTGTCGATTAGCACTGGAACGGGGGGCAGGGACTCGCTGGCCGAGACATCGACTGCGGGTTCCACCGGCAAGAGTCGACAGACCGACGTTGCGGATCGAGCGAGGCTGGTACACCGCATCGCCAAAGCGTTCCAAAAGATGGGTGCTGACGGAGGACATGTGCGTCTCAAGATGCACCCTGACGAACTAGGTGGCGTCCAATTGGAAATGCAAGTCAAAGGTCGAACCGTCACCGCAACGGTGACTGCCGATAACGAACAAGCGCGTCAGGTAATCCAAGCCAGTATTGCTGACCTGCGCCAGCGTCTGGAAAGCCAAGGCTTGATCATCGAGCGTCTTGATGTACAAACGAGAGCGGATAACGGCAATTCGGACTCATGGAGCCAAAATTCGCAACAATCCGGCGCTGGATTTCGCGACCAGACCAGCCCGCGTGACGGAGCCTGGCGACGCCAAGATGAAATTCGTTCGGGACGAAGTGGATCTAAGACACCTGAATTTCGAACCGAAAGAACCCCGCTGGTGCCAATCTCAGACCGAACGAGCGGTGGTTCGTGGGTCTTGGATCGCGGCTTAGACGTCAAACTTTAAGTCCCCAAGCGACCGTTGACGAGAATCGACGCACTTTCTACTATACGTGGCCCGAAAGGTTCCGCCGTTCGTATACGGCTCGATTCTTGGCAATTTTGAAAAGGGTGACGTGCAATGGCCGTCCCAAAAAGAAGACACAGTAACAGTCGTACCGGCAAGCGTCGTTCACACCATCACTTGACAAAGCGTCAAATCGCTTATTGTCCGGCATGCTCAATCGCAGTTCCGACCCACACAGTTTGCCCGAAATGCGGCTACTATATGGGCAGAACAGTCGTTGAAAGCGACGAGCAATAGTCGGCATGTCTCTTGATGTCGATTCGGCTGGGTTCGTATTTCCCGGTCAAGGCGCTCAGTCCGTTGGGATGGGTCGTTGGCTGGTTGAAAATCATGAGATCGCCAATAGCGTCTTTGAGCACGCATCGAACGTACTCGGCTATGATTTGCTTGACCTGTGCTTGAATGGTCCTTCGTCGAGGCTTGACGCTACCGAGTTCAGCCAGCCGGCTTTGTTTGTGGTATCGATGGCAGCGACTGAGGTCCTTCGTCAGGAGCAACCCATACTCGTTTCGAAGGTGCGAGCCGCCGCAGGTCTTAGCCTTGGCGAATACTCCGCGATTTGCTTCGCGGGTGGGCTGCAGTTCGACGATGCACTTCGACTTGTCCAAAGACGCGGCCAGGCGATGCAGTCAGCGGCCGATGCGGTAAAAAGCGGGATGGCAAGCGTGATTGGGCTCGACCTCGAAGCCGTTACCAAACTTTGCGACCAGGTCCGCCTCCCAAGTGAAGTCCTTCAACCGGCAAATATTCTTTGTACCGGCAATATCGCGGTTTCGGGACATCTAACGGCAATACACCGTTTGATTGAGGCGGGACCGGCCGCCGGAGCAGCCAAGGTAATGCCTCTTGCCGTAGCAGGTGCTTTTCACACTTCGCTTATGCAACCTGCGGCACAATCGCTAGGCGAAGCCTTGGCAGCAGTAAAAGTTAGCGACATGAAGTACCCTGTTTATAGTAACGTCGATGCCGCTGCGCACCGAAACGGCGGCCCCATTGCTGAGCTCCTTTCTCGTCAACTCGTAAGCCCCGTCCGCTGGGAAGATTCGATCCGAAGAATGATCGATGACGGAATTGAAGGCTTCATCGAAGTCGGAACGGGCCGCATCCTGCGCGGTACGATCAAGCGAATCGCACGCAAAACGCCTTTGGATGGTTTCGGCGACGGCCCTGAGACCTAAAAAACATTTAACTTAACGATACTTCGTTCCGCATTTTTTGCGGAAATCCCTGTTTTTTATGATGTGAACCGCCCCCATGGAATTATCAATTAAAGCCGATCTTTCAAACCAGGTCGCGGTGGTGACCGGTGCTTCTCAAGGCCTTGGCAAGGCCGTCGCGATTGCTCTTGGCATGAACGGGGCCAAGGTTGTCTGCCTAGCTCGTAACGCTGACAAGCTGAAAGATACTGTTGAAAAGATTAAAGCCCTTGGTGGATTAGCGCAGGCGATTTCCTGCGATGTTACGGATCGAGCTGCCGCCGTCGCTGCCATTGAGGGCGCGGCAGCCGAGCACGGTCGCCTCGATATCCTCGTCAACAACGCCGGAATCACTCGAGACAAGCTAATGCGAGGCATGTCGGACGAAGAATGGGACGACGTGATCGCAACTAATTTGACCAGCTGCTTCATTTGCTGCCGTGCGGTAGCAAACATTATGCGAAAAGCCAAATACGGTCGAATCATTAATATGGCAAGCATTTCGGGGCTGATCGGCAATCCGGGACAAGCAAATTATTCCGCAAGCAAAGCGGGCATGATCGGACTGACTCGAACGCTCAGCAAAGAGCTTGCCAACCGCGCCATCACGGTCAATGCGGTGGCGCCAGGCTTTATCGAGAGCGAAATGACTGCCAAATTGGGCGAAGTCGTAATGGAAGAGGTTCGCAAACGCATTCCTGCCCACCGCGTCGGCACCCCTGAAGACGTCGCCGCAGCCGTCCTATTTCTGGCTTCACCAGCAGCGGGATATATCACCGGCCAAACGCTCGTTGTTGACGGCGGCATGGTGGGATAAGATTCGATCGGCATATTGACGTGTTTTAGCCGTTTCCCCTATCTTTGCGCACGTAGATCGCAGCGTTGAAGCAGAAGTGACCGGCATAATCAAGCTTGATCGCCAACATCAAGGTTGCTAACTGATTCAACTTGACGTCGCAACCGACGTTCCCATCCTTTACAAAAAACTAAGTTAACCTTTCCCGGAGTATTTTATGGCCACTGTCGAAGAACGCGTCGTTGACATCGTCGCTGAACAATTGGGTGTCGAAAAAGATAAGATTACCCGCGAAACATCGTTCGTGAACGATCTTGGCGCTGACTCGCTCGACACCGTTGAACTCGTGATGGAACTTGAAGAAGAGTTCGACATCAGCATTCCCGATGACGCGGCCGAAAAGATCCAGAAGGTCGGCGAAGCGATCAAGTACATCGAAGAGACCAAGGGCGAAGACGCGTAAGTTCTGTATTCAAGCGGCGTGAATTCTCGGCGTCGAACGCCCCTATCGCGTCGCAACAAAAATATAGAAGATGCCGTCCCTGCTACAGGGGCGGCATTTTCCTTTTCGTCGTGATATCGTTTTTTGCATGGGTCGGTTTCGAGATGAATGATCGACGAGTTGTCGTCACCGGTTTAGGGCTTGTTACGCCATTAGGCCACTGCGTGAATGAAGTTTGGCAGCGATTGCTTGATGGGCATTGTGGCATCCATACGTTCACTACGATCGACACTACCCATCACAAGGTGCACTTTGGTGGCGACATCGCTGAGTTCGATGTCAGTGGCTTTGCCGATGCGCGCGAAGTAAAGCGGCTCGATCGGTTTACCCAGTTTGCACTTCGTGCCGGCGGCACGGCAGTTCAAGATTCCGGGATTGATTTTGAGCAAGAAGACCGCACCAAGTGTGGCGTTATTCTTGGATCCGGAATAGGTGGACTGTCGGAGATCGAAGCCCAGATCGAGAAGATGATCGAGAAAGGACCCGATCGCGTCAGCCCTTTCACAGTTCCGAAGATGATGCTCAACGCCGCCGGTGGAAACCTCTCCATCTACTACGGACTCAAAGGCCCAAACTTTGCAATCGCAACGGCGTGCGCAAGTGCAACCAATGCCATGGGTGAAGCGATGCGCAGTATCCGGAGCGGTGAGACCGATATCGTAATCACTGGCGGAAGCGAAGCGGCTATCACTCGCATGGGCCTGGCTGCTTTCCAAAACATGAAGGCGTTATCGACGCGAAACGCTGAACCTCATCGCGCCAGCCGCCCCTTCGATATTGATCGTGACGGTTTCGTACTCAGCGAAGGCGCGGGCGTGCTCGTGTTTGAAGAACTTGAAAGGGCCAAAGCTCGCGGGGCAAGAATCTACGGCGAAGTGATCGGTTACGGTACGACCAGTGACGCCGGACATATCACGGCCCCTGACCCAGAGGGCCGTGGCGCGGCAGCGGCAATGTTGGCGGCACTGAACGACGCACGCATCAGTCCGTCGGACGTCGACTACATCAACGCTCATGGCACAAGCACACCGTTAGGCGACAAAGCTGAAACGTTTGCGATCAAACAAGTGTTCGGTGAACACGCTCGCAAGGTAGCGATCAGTAGCACGAAGAGCGCGCTCGGTCATTCACTCGGTGCAAGCGGTGGCATCGAAATGGTCATCGCAACAAAATCGGTTGTCGAAGGAATGATTCCGCCAACGATTAATCTCGAGAACAAAGATCCCCAGTGCGACTTGGATTACACCGCACTTCGCCCGGTGCAACGGAAAGTTCGCGTCGCGCTAAGCAACAGCTTCGGATTCGGCGGGCACAACGCGTGTATCTTGGTAAGCGAACTACGCTAGGCATTCAACTTACCTATTGATCATGTCTTTGGTTTGGGAACGTGCCGATACTGGCCGCCATTCTCTTTCGCGATCTTGACCATCGTTGCCTCCGCATCTTTTCCGACTTCGCCTTCCAGACCGTGATATCGAATGGTGTGGACGATTGAAATCGGCCCACTTTCGCCAAACAGATTTTCTTCGTGATTTTGCTCACGAAGGATCTCCTCGATCCTTGCCGGAAACTCACCGTCCGACAAAAGAAAAATCACATCGGGCCGGAGCGTTAACGCAAACGGCAAAATGTCATAGGGAGCCCTTCCCTTATCCATCTGAACCGTCATCGCCCAAGCTCGAAGTCGTTTCTTGTTTTCCGGCGTCGCCATCACGCTCGCTGACTCATCAACATTGGGATCACTGAGACGCATGTACGCCGGGTCATCGTCGAAAAAGACGACGTAAAAACGTTGATCGGGCTTCAGTTGGTCGATCGAAGCGAGAAGCTCATCCCGTGCTGACTGAAAGCCATCACGCATGCTACCCGAACTATCAACAAGGTAAACAAAGTGGTTTCCACCACCATCGACGCCACAGAACTGAGTTTTTGCAGTCGAGTCACCCTTGAGTGATTTCATCGCCGAACTGCTAAGCGACGAACTGGAACTGCTGAACAAATCGGATGTCGATGGAACCGCGAGCGCGGGCGGCGCGTCGAGCGAAACCTCCGTTACTGCCATCGTCCCTACTTCGCTAACTTCATAGGCCGTTTCAGAAACAGGCTCCGTCGGTTCGGTCGGTTCTGACGACTCGATTTCGAACGTTTCGACGCTTTCTTCGCTTGTCTCGGACACCGATGAGGTGAAGGCAAGTTGATCTTTCGGAGGATTACTGGCAAGAGTCATCAAGCCAAGAAAAACCAAGACTGCGACGTGAGCAAGTGTGCTGACAAGCAACGACGCCGGACGCAATTTTCTTGCCGGTTGCTCTTCAGGATCGTCACTGTTTGTCTCTATTTTCGGAATCGGTATCGTTGCATGCCGCTTCAAACTCTCTTTCGGAATATCGACTGGTTTTTCGACCTCCGGTTCATTTTTTTGTATTTCAAAATCCGTCGCAATTGAAGATCGATCGTTCAAGTGCGTTAAAGGAATACTCGAGTTACCAACGTCGACTCGCGACCATATCGGTTGTTCGTTCACACCATTCGCTTGCTCTTCGATCAACGGCAGCGTCGGCTTCCAGAAATCCGTTGTGTCGGCTCTCGATCGCGATGCGTTGCTGGGAGGAATGAGGCTAGATCCTCGTTGCGGCTCGACAGCAGAATAAAACGGGTTCGGAGCGCTGGCCGCTTCTCCAGTCCGAGATTCCTCGGTCGTGTCACGTGACTGAAGGCGAGCCAAACGCTTGGACCAGCTATCTGGCGCCGCACTCCCTTGCCCGGCAGAGCCGATCGGCGATTGCAATTCCACAGGCGAGATCGGACGAACCACAACAGCTCCTGATGAATCGACGCCGCGAGCTATTCGCCGGAGCATCAATTCCAGTTCAGCAGCACGAGCCTCGAGCCGAGCAGCCTCGGCCGCACTACGCACTCGAACCAGCTCCAACTCGATTTCGCGAGCTTGATGCTCACGGGCGGAATCATCTACGAGCATCGACTCTCTTCCCCGCAGTTCAAAGATACCATCGTACTACCGAAAATCAGCAGGACGCGAAAGGCAAACACCGTTTGCGTAAGTATGATTTGGCGCTACATTGTGGGCGTCCGCAAGCGTTTCGCAAATTATTTTTCCTGGCACTTGGGCAAAATATCTACCCGTCTCTCAACCCAGCGGCTTTCGCGATCATGAGCGGGAGAGAGAACTTTCGTCAGATCCTCGCGAGCTTCCAACACAACACCGCGTTCGCTGGACCCAAAAATGTTAGGCTTCGATGACCATAACTCCTGAGTTGGTTTATCTTTGAAACACATCATTAAACGATTGGCACCATGATCAGCGTCAGTAATATCCAAAAGAAGACGATTCGTAGCCACTATCAATTGGGAACGATTTTCTATCGATTGCTTTGGGGGCCACACATTCACCATGGACTTTGGGATTCGGAGCAGTCACAAGAGTCGCCTTACGTTGCGCAGTGTAAATTGACTGACGCGTTGGCCGACATGGCGAAAATTGGCCGAGGCGAGAAGGTGATCGATATCGGCTGCGGCATCGGCGGCTCATCGATTCGGCTGGCGAAGCTTCGTGATTGCGACGTTACAGGAGTCACCCTTAGCCCCGTACAAAAACACTGGGCAACGATCTCGTCGAAGTTGAAATACGTTGGCTCCAAAACCCGCTTTCTCGCTGAAGACGCGGAAGCGGTCGTTTTTGCACCAGGCGAGTATGATGTGATGTGGAGCGTCGAATGCACCGAGCATCTGTTCGATAAGCCCGCCTTCTTCAAGCGAGCAGCGTCTTGGCTCAAGCCAGGCGGTCGAATGGCGATCTGTGTCTGGTTTGAGGGCGACGATACGGGTCGGCCTGGGCATCGTGAGCTGGTTGAAGAAGTATGCACGCGATTCGTTTGCCCATCGCTAGGTACCCGGAGCGACTATTCGAAGTGGATCACTGACGCGGGACTACACGTCACCCACAACGTCGACTGGACAGACCGAAGCGCGAGAACCTGGGAAACTTGCAAACAACGCGTTGACCGATTTCACATTCGCAAGATCGCAAGCGCTCTCGACAAAGATCAAGTCGTATTCATTGATGGCTTTGATACGTTATTGAAGGCCTATCGAACTGGCGCGATGATTTACGGTGCGATCGTCGCGGAAAAACCGAGGTAACAACGCGAAATCGCATCGAGTATACTGCTCGTGAATAACCCCACTCTCAAGGATTTAAACATGCGACGCGCGCTGCCATTCTCGTTGTTGCTTCTGACCTGCTCAGCCTCGAACTTACTCGCTGAAAAGAACGTTTCTCTGGAAACCAAACTTGCTGCTGTCTCTTCCCCGCAAGTGAGCGAAAGCTTTGACAAAGCGATTGCCGAGCCGATGATAGGCGTCAAGGGTGAATGGACCGTAACCGATGGAACCCTCGTGGGTAAGGAGTTAGCATCCGACCAACACGCGGCAGTTTTGAGTTTCCAAAAGAAGAATCGCGATTCCGTGGTCCGATTCTCGTTCAAAGCAGACGGCAATACAAAGGGATTCAACTTCAGCCTCAATCACGCGAAAGGACATTTGTTTCGGGTCGTGATCACACCTGCATCGATTTCGATCAACTTGGACAAAGACAAAAAAGACCCCGAGTCAAAAGCTGTCGTCTTGGCAACGGCGAAGGGCAAGATTGAAAATGGAGAGTGGCACACGTTGCAGGTCGAGATGGTCGGCGACTGCGTTCGTGCCCAAACCGACGGCGGTCTTAAGGTCGAAGCTTCGCATCCAAAACTCAACACTGAAAAGCCAAACTATCGATTTGTAATGTCCGGTGATTCCCTCTCGATCGACGACCTCCAAATTTGGGAAATTGAGTCAGCCAATTGAAATCGCCTTACTTCAATCGCATCCGTAGCATTGATTCCAAATGACGACTGACCCGAAGCGTTCACAACCTCATCCGCGCGACATCCTGCATGGAGTCACGTTGGAAGCAATGGTCAACAGCCTTGTCGCCAGACATGGCTGGGAAGAAATGGGCTATCGGATCCCCATTCGCTGTTTTCTCGTTGATCCCAGCGTCAAATCTAGTCTCACATTCTTGCGAAAAACGCCGTGGGCCCGCAAGAAAGTTGAAGACTGGTACTCCTACGATGCAAGGCGCTACTCGCTCACAATCGAGACAAGATTCCAGTAAGCCCACTCGTTTTGCCAATCGTTCGGACGGTTTTCGATCGTCAATGGAATCTTTCGTCCGGCGAAAGGACTGAGATCAACCGTCACCTCCAGCCATTCATCGTCGCCGACCGTCTTCGCTCCAATGATCTTATTGGCGAGGACTTCATCGCCAACCAGGACTCGCAATTGCCAATCGCCATGAGGATGATGGCTGACACGCAACGTGAGTCGCGTTGCCGAGTTCTTTGGAACATCGAGTTCACGAAACAGGGTGCATGGAGTCTTGCGATCGAGCGGATGTGTTTGAACCGCAATTGAGTTACGAAACGGGTCGTGACGCCGTACGCCACCTTCACCCACATTGCGAACGATAAAACCCGGTGCCACCGATTGGATTGTCCGCTGCCAATTGGGCTCTTGCTTTGGTCTCTTTTTTGCAGGCTCATCGATAGACACTGCGGCATCACCCGTAACCATCCTCCGCGCGACAAACTCGGGCAGCGTAGGAATCTTTCCAGTTACTGCAAGCTTCAGCGCCTCACGTTCATGACCTGGCACCATCGGCTCCAATGCAAACCAATACATGCGCGGTAAGTTATTATCGTCAACATCTTCGCTATGTGATGTGAGACCATCCAAAATGCGCCATCGATCTGCAAATGGCATCCGCTGAGCTGCCGACGCTAGATAAAGCCGTACCACCGGTGATGGGTCGTTCTTGGCCATGCTTGCGAACCGATCCAATATCTCGCCGTCAACCGTAGCGAGTTTCGCACTACTAGCATCTTGAAACGCATTCACGACACTCCGGTCGCAAAGAAATTGAACCGCCCATCCTCGAACATACGCATCTTCGTGCTGAAGCAGCATTCCAAGTCGATCTCGATCCAACCCCTCGGTAACCTGCAACGCCCACAGCGCGCGAAGTCGTTTTGGAGAACTGGCCGACGATTTGAACAAGTCTTCAAGCTTCGCATGAACCAGCTTTCGATCCAATTGGCCGGTTGCCGCGCGAGATTGCAACAGCGTTCTCGCTTGTCGCACATACCAATCATTTGGATGCGTCTGCAGGCCAACCAATTCAGCGTCCGACAGTTTCCTTAGATTGGGCGGAGTGATGGCTGGGGCGTCCTTCGGCATGATGCGGTAAACACGACCACTGTTGGGAAAGTTAACGATATTGCCGCACACGTCTGTGTCATGCCAGTCCAAAATATAGACGCCACCCTCGGGACCAATCTCAACGCTGAACCCTACCCATGCCAGATCGTTGGTTGGCATGAAGTCATCTCCGTGCTTGCCGATAAAGCTTGAGCCTTTAGGCTCCATGATGTCCGTCAACACCGCATGTTCGTGAATGTTGCACATGAACAATCGATTGCGATACTGCTGGGGAAACGCATCGGCGAGATAGAACCGAGCGCCGCCATGTGCCGACAAATGGCTGTGATCACGAATGGTCTTGATATCGTCGTAGATGTGCGGATTCACATGAGGCAGGCTTTGTTTGGTGTAAGAGCCGCCTTGGACGACGTGGAACAAGTGCGGAATAACACAACACGTGGCGAACCCTTGACCGTGCTCGTTGAAATCGAATCCCCACGGGTTGGATAATCCTCTCGCAAAGATCTCGAACGTTTTGCGAGTGGGATGGTACCGCCAGATGCCGCCGTCGATAAACTGCCTCTTCGAATCGTCGTCTCCGATATGGCCGACGTTAGATTTTGTGAACACTCCATGGCAGCCATACAGCCAACCATCGGGACCCCAGATGAAACTGTTGAGAGTCTCGTGCCGATCATTTATCCCCCAACCATTCAACAAAGGTTGCGGCGGCCCATCAGGCTTGTCGTCGCCGTCTTGGTCAGGAATGAAGCTCAGATGAGGAGGTGAGCCGAGGCACACGCCACCGAGACCACAGGCCAATCCAGAGGTGAAAGTCAACTTGTCGGTAAACGTCTTTTTCTTATCAAAGACGCCATCTCCGTCGGTATCCTCCAAGATCTGAATACGGCTCACTTGATCATCCGTATGCTCTCCTCGCGTTCGATAATTAAAATTCTCGGCAATCCACATCCGTCCACGTTCATCAAAGCAGAACGCTATCGGCTCGGCTATGTCTGGCTCGGCTGCGAATACAGATACCTCGAAACCCAGTGGAATTGCCATCTTGGCAACGGCTTCTTCAGGGTTCAAAAACGGTGCTTCGCTGGTCTTGTGCGGTCGCTTCGGAAGCTTATTTCTCCCATCGTCGGCCACCGCAATGAAAGAGCCAACCACCCCCACGCCGACGATCTCGAGAAAAAAAACACTTAGATAAATCAGTGCGTTGAGTTGCATTTTACGGATCATTTCGCCATCTCCACTTGCTCGGTCGTTCGAAGGTATTTGATCAAGTCGATGACCTCCCGCGGTTTCATTTGATCCAATTGCCCATCGGGCATCATCGACTTGGGCGAAACAGTTCGTAGTTCGATATCATCTTTTGCGACAACAACCCTTGGTTGCTCCGCAGTCTTAAGCACGACGCGAATTGCATCCTCTTCGGCAAGGACGCCGTTGAGAACGCGACCTTCGACGGTAAGAATCTGGACCGTCTTATAGCCGTCGGGCACATCGTAACTAGGATCAACGCTGTTCAAAAGAATGTAGTCCAAATTGGCGCGATTCGAGCCAGTCAAATCGGGGCCAACGTTGCCGCCTTCGCCATAAAGCAGATGACATGCTGCACACGTTTTCTGGAAGATGGCACGGCCACGTGATGCATCAGCGTTGGCCAGCGTTTCCGCCGTAATCATCGCCTTGTACTTCGCGATTGCCTGCTCGCGATCGGCCCCCATCGATCGAACCTCGCCAAAAAGTTCCACAAATCGACTCCCGAGAATCTCGCTCAGCGATCGCGCGATTTGCGCAGGAATATCTTCACGGGATATTTTCTTTTGCGCGATCGCCTCCAGCAATGATTCCGCATAGTCTTTGCGTGAAGCGAGCGTTTCGATCACCGCGCGGCGCAACTCGGGGCTAAACCGTTCATAGCGGCCGAGCAAAATCGAAGGAGCTGACTCGTCGGCGATGCTCGCATAACCGCGAACCGCAGCGAGTGTAAATGCGGGTTCATCCAGCAACGCTTCGAGCACGTCCGATACTTCTTTGCTTTGTTGGTCAAGCAGTGATCGCAGTGCCGCAAGTCTTTGGCTGTCATCGGCAGCGGGGTCCTTTAGAAGAGCGATCAACCGCTGAGTTGCGTCACGATCGCCAAAGATCTGCGATAGTTTTATCGACAAATCCCGAACGTTCCTGTCTTTGCTCTGGCCGAACTTCTTGCTCAACGCAGCCCAACCCTGAGGCGGTGTCACATTTCGCCGCCCTTCTAATCCACTTAACATGCCGCGCATCATTGAACTGCAAATGTTTGGTTCACTCTCAACAGCATCGAGTGTTTCGACCAACAACGCGAACGATTCTGCTTCATCGATCGCGCTGGCGAAATGCGGTGCGCTGACCAACAAAATCACGAACAGATATCGTTGCAAGTGCGTCAAGCAAATGGTATTGATATTGACATTACATCGGTGAGCAGAAGAGCGATTCATAGACAACTTTCCCCTCGATCGTTTTTCGATCGCGAGCGTTTACATGCCAACTGGTTTGGATTTAAGTTTACCTTAGGTTCAATATCGAAAATTATAGCCGACGTTTTCGGTTTACACTTCACCGAATCGAAAAACTTAAAAGCGGCCAACAGCTCCTCTCGACGACCCATTAGGAACGGACGCGAAACCAACCGTCGCTTGGCATCTGAGACATCTTTCCGAAGTCATCATGGGATCACGTTGGAATCGCTAATCAATAGCCTTGCTGCCAGATAGGGCTTAGAGGAAATGGGCTATCGGATTCCATCAACAATAGGATGGGTTCACCCTGTTCAATTTCCGAAGATGAACTGAAGAGCTGACGGGAGCCGCTTTGCCCAAGCAGCTTCATTGTGTTCACCGTCCTTCTCCAAACGTGATAAAACGCGGAGCCCCTTCGACACAGAATGAGATTCAAGAGCACTTTGGAGGCGATTGAATCGCTCGACATGTGCGGCCGATCTTGCCGGTTCATTGCTTTCATGGGTTCCGAAATCAATCCAAAGGCGTCGATCGTTTTCACCGGATTGGAAGTCGCCGTCGATAACCTGTTGTAACAAGCATTCGTCATCCCAAAACAATGATGGCGACATGCATATGGCACTGCCGAACACGTCACTTCGCGAAATGAAAGCGTCTAGCGCAAAGAGCCCTCCAAGCGAGGAACCGCCAATCGCAGTAGCCGTGGGGGTCGCGATCGTTCTAAAATGGGTGTCGACATAGTGTTTTACGACGTCCACAATCCAATCCAAGTGTATTAGACTTTGATCCTCTTTGTTTCGAGTGTAGTCCATCGTTCTGCGCGGTGAATTGTCAATTGCAACAATCAAGAACGGCCCGAGCAAACTTTGCTCGATTAGCTTTGACGCAGATTCATCGGCCTGCCATTCAACTCCAAAAGATGCCCTCTTGGCATCAAAAATGTTTTGACCATCGAGCAAGTAAAGGACCGGATATCGATGGCTAGCTTGCTCGTATCCAGGTGGCAACCAGATGTGTACTGACCGAGTCGGTGACGAATTGTCCTCAGTCAACGGCAACCGATGAAGATCACCTGTAACGGTCAATGCACGATCTGGATGCTCATCTCCCCACGAATCCACCGTAACACTAATCTTTTTGGGGGAGTCGACGTGGACTTTTCGGTTCGATACATCTTGGCCTACGGGTCCCTTCTCGACAGTCTTCCAAGTCCCGCATGTGAACTTGAATGCGAGAGTGTCACCAGACTTGATCATCAAATGACCACGCCATTGATCGCCGGTTGCCGAACGCAAAAGTTTGAGGCCATCAGGTTTCCAGGGACCAAGGGAAGGGACGTCTCCGGATAGATAAATCTCCTGACCGGAGCCTAGTGCCGACTTTGACTGAACAACGAAATCAACTCGAAATTGCTGACTTTCATCGGCATGGCAAGTCCTCATGACAAATGCACAAGCGAGAGCGATCAAGTAGAGTTTTGGGGTACGCATTTTCGCCTTCTGTTCGGTGGTTGCTACGTGGCTGGACCAGCGATGTAGTGATAGATCGCCCAGTAGTGACAGCTTGCAGCGGTGACGACAAGCAAATGCCAAAGAACATGCAGATAACGTCTTCGCGAATCATTCACCAAGACGACGACGCCGAGCGTGTAAAGAATGCCGCCAGCCGCCATCCAAATGAGCACCATGGTCGGAACGCGCCCGGCAAGAAAAAATGTTGGCGTCCAGCCGAGCGCAAGATAACTCCAGGTTCCAATTCCATTGATACGATGACCCGCGAAAACCTTCGAGTAAAAACCGATAGACGCAGCAACCCAGATTGCAACCAGCAGCGGACCACGCGTTGTTGAAGTCGCGTAGTGATAGACGATGGGGGTGTAGGTGCCTGTAATCATGACGTAGATCAAACCTTGATCCCATGCCCGCAACCGCCGCAGCAAGTTACGGTTATCGACGAACACATGCGACAACGTTGACGCTGCGAACACCGCAATCGCGGAGCACACAAAGGCGAGGCAGCTCAGCGTTGTACCGATCGACTTTTCAGACGTATGCTGGACCATGACAACGGCGCCAACGCATGCGAAGACTGTCGCCATTCCATGTGACAACGCATTCGCCCATTCTTGATCTTGCTGCACAGGGAATGTGTCGCCCGGAATCTCGATGATCGATTCGATAGAACTCGGTTCATCCACTTCGCAACTCTCGATTCGGCCAAAGATGACACAAGTTTGAATTGAATTCGGCGAACGATCTGGCCACTACTTGCCAGATCCCTCAACGCTTAGCCAACGCACCATTTGCTCAGGCCAACTCGCTGCCGGCAACTCTTTGTCACGGGCGCCAAAACCATGACCACCGCTGGCGAACACATGTAATTCAGCAGGAACGCCGCTGGACTTCAAGACAGAAAAAAGCTGGATGCTGTTGTGACAACTGATTCGATCATCGATCGCGTGAGCAAAAAACATCGGCGGTGTCGAGGAAGTAATGGTCAAATCGGAAATAATCCCCTGTCGATTCGTAGACTCAGCATTAAAGCCCTTACCAGACGCGGGATCATCAACCATTAGCCAGGGATAAACCAAACCGGCAAAATCGACTTGGCAGCTAGCCTCATCGATCGCGTCAACCGGAGCATAGAATCGCTTTCCCGCAGCCGTCGCAACGCGTGCGGCGGCATTTCCACCCGCAGAAAATCCAACCAATCCGACTCGCGTGCTGCTCGTGCCCTCACTCATTGCCATCGAGCGAATCTGACTTACGGCGCGTTGGATATCTTGAACTGGCGCAAGCCAAGCTTCATCGGATTGCCTCGTGGGTACGCGATACTTGACAACGCCTGCCGAAACTCCGAGCGAGTTGAACCGACTCGCGATCTCGGTGCCTTCAAGATCCCAAGCGAGAATCGAGTATCCGCCGCCAGGACAGATAAGCACGATCGCGTCCGCGTTCGGATTTTTCATCGGCCCCGGAAAGGCATCTGCTTGATAAAAATGAAGCTGTGGCTTCGACACGTAGCCGAGTCGTATGACCGGCTTGCCAGCAATCAAGTCTCCGTTTGAAGTGGTTGTATCGTGTTCCTTTTCAGCGGTTCCTGCCCAGTGCGGCGGTGTATTCGGCCAAAGGTCAATCACCTTAGCGACAACACGATCTCCGGACTTTGCAGACGCAGCAGGGTCTTCCGCGTTAACGGTCAATTCTCGTCCGACGAGGATGCAAAACACGAATGCGAGCGAGACTGCGATGACGATTTGGCGCGTAAGTCGTGGCATGTCGGTGGTTTGTTGCTTGAGTTTCACGGAATTGGTCTCGACCAAGAATAAGAGGTTTGTTAAACCGCTCATGGCGAGGAGCACGGATGCCCCTGACAGCTCGCGATTTTAGGAATGAACCATCATGAAACGCTTTGGCGTTCAATTGGCAGGAAGCGGTATTGTAATTCTCCTGGGCGCTCTTGGCGTTGCCCAGGCACAAAGGGATTCTGGAACCGTCGATTCGACACAGTGGGAGGAACCAACAGCTCCTTCGTTGACGCCTCCACCGGCACCGATCGCAGCTCTGGAGCCCGAGAGAAATGAAATCGAGATGGCTGCCAGCGGTCCCACAACCCTTGGATTTGGCTCTTTCTCGCAACCGCCGGCCAACACAGAAACCGTCCGAACCGTTGGTCACGAAGAACCAATGGACGCGACAATGAGTCCGGCGTCCATCGAACACCCGATCGCTTCGATGGCTACAGAATCGCCAGCAAGCGACGCATCGCCCGCTATCGGCCTGCCAGCATGGTCGATGCCAACCGCTGTGCAAAACAGCCCGGCAATCGAAACGAGCCCTCCAAAGGTGCCCCCCGCGCCTAACCTCGCAGCAATGCCGACGCTCCAGTTTGATGCGGCGCCAACCAATGGACTTCGTGACGACGCGACGATTGCGGCTCCAGTGTATCAAAGCGAAGCTCCGACAGCTTACGAGTCTGCCGGGACCGCGATGCCGCTGCCTCCGTCGGTTCCTCTGCCAAGTTTCGAACCGCAACCGGCCGCAACACCAACGTTGTCCACTGCACAATTACATCCGATTGAAGAAGCAGGACCCACTTCTCAACTGATGCCAATGAGTCCGGAACCAAAAGCAAGAATTGCATCTCGATCCACAGCAGGGCTACAGAAACTTGCGCCGAATACGCCGACAACATTAGATCGACTTGAGGAGTCTGTGTTGGCTGAACCAGGTGATCGACGATTGGAAGGAAGCCAGAGCCCTAGCATTGTGATTCAAAAGCGAGCACCGGAAGAGGTCAAAGTCGGCAAGCCAGCAACCTTTGTCATTTACTTACAAAACACCGGTGGTGTCGAGGCGCTGGACGTTCGAGTACACGACCGAATTCCCGTTGGAATGCGATTGGTAGACGCCTCCCCTCAACCATTGATGCAAGGCGATCTATTGACGTGGGAACTTGGCGCGATCGAGCCCGGCGGCGAGCGAACCGTCACGATCCAATTGATCCCCGAGCAAGAAGGGGAACTTGGAAGCGTTGCTCGAGTTACATTCGTGGCCGCCGCTTCGGTTCGCACGATCAGCACACGTCCCGAACTGAAGATCACTCAACGGGCTCCTGAAAAGGTCTTAATCGGCCAACAACTCGAGATTGAAATCGAGGTTTCCAATCCAGGAAGCGGGGCTGCAACAGGAGTCGTATTGCAAGAAGATGTCCCCGAGGGCCTTGAGCACCCCAAGGGTCGGCAGCTAGACAATGTTATCGGAACGCTTGCTCCGGGCGAGGTGCGACGTCAGGTGCTTCGAATGCGCGCGGTTGCACCTGGGCAGATTGCGAATCAGGTCCGTTTGGCCGGAGACGATGGCCTTGTTGCGGAAAATACAGTCATGGTCGATGTGATTGCTCCACAACTGGCAATCGAGCTTGAAGGTCCGAGTCGCAAATTTTTGGAACGTCAAGCCGAATACAATATTAATCTTGCGAACGTTGGTACGGCCGATGCGACCAACGTCGAGGTCGTCGCATATCTTGATCGTGGATTCTCTTTTGTTGCAACCGAGTATCAAGGACAATACGACCCCAGCCGCCATGCGGTTTACTGGTCGCTAGCAGAGCTTCCGGCCGCTGGACGAGGTTCGGTTCTTTTGCGGCTATTGCCAATCGAAGCAGGCGAACGAGCCATTCGGCTTGAAGCCAAGGGAGACCTCAATGTTCTGGCCCAACATGAGAAAATTGTGAACGTCGATACTCTCGCCGAACTATCGTTCTCGATCGCAGACGATGCCGATCCGATTGAGATTGGAAGCGAAGCTACCTACGAGGTTACGATTAGCAATCGCGGCTCACGCGATGATTCGAACGTGCGGCTTCAAATGATGCTACCGCCGGGTCTGGAACTGGTCGCCAGCGAAGCAGAAGCTTCGACCGACGATCGAGGTTTGATCGCATTTGCCCCAACCATGTCATTGCCGGCCGGCCAAGATACCGTTCATCGAATTCGCGTACGAGGCGTTAGTCAAGGGACTCATATCGTGAAAGCGATTGTGACAAGCGCCGAAGCAACGGTTCCTGTTACGAAAGAAGAAAGCACCATGGTTTACGCAGACAAGTAAGAAGTCAGTCGGTGCCATAATGCTCGACTTGAGCCCAGTAATCATCGAAAGCATCTTCCTTATGGAAGTCTGGGCTATTATCGAGATCGTGACACTCCATGCATTTTTCTTTCGCGATTTCCAACGGCAATTGCATCGCAACCCGAAGCATATCGCGAGCTTCTTCGGTCACGCCCGAATCTTCACGCTCAGCAGCGGCGTGGCTGGCACCGGGTCCATGACAATTTTCGCATCCATTCCCCGTCAAATGCGAGGATGAATCGAGCGACAGATAGCCGCTGACGTAGGGATAGTAGTTCTGCGCATTCCAACCCGTCACGTGACAGCTAATGCATTCAGGATCAAAATGACGGCTGATATCACTACGCTCGCCTGGGTGAACCAAGTGCTCTGTCGCCAGCGCGTGCGGTGTATTTTCCCAAATTTTGTACGCGGTCTTGTGACATTCTCCGCAAGTTTTTGTACCGACAAATTTTTCGCCCGATGGATGCGCGATCGGCTTCAGGCCAAGTCCATCAAGCCCCAATGATTTCAATTGGTTCTGGTAGGACGCCATCAATCGACGCATCTCGGGAGCGTCAGCGAACTCGTGGGTCAGCGGTACACGGGCATAGCGAATCGTGGCGTCGGGGTACAAACCGATCAATCCTGTGTACATCCCTTTGTCACCTGTAACGATCATTTTCGTCTTGGACCCTTCGATCTGCTTCGGCTCGTAAGTCGGTTCACCAAAGCCGCCAGCGACGACGACTAAATCAAAGCCTGCGGTCTTTTGAACTGACTTAGCGGCTAATTCTTCGCTACCGAAAAAAAGAAGCACTTTGAAGTCCGCTTGATCTCTCTGCAAAGTCGAAAGCGCAACGTCAAGCGATTGGTCAATGTCATTGACTTGGATATCGGCCCCTTGAGCTGCATTAAAAAATGCGGGATCGAGCACGGAAGTGGTCCCGATACGGCGTCCGCCGGATTCGACGACCTTGGTCGGGGCAAACAGCGAGGGATCGATCAACACAACATTGGCAGAGATGAATCGCCCCTCTACGGGATTGTCGGCGGCTGTTGAAGCGATCAACTCGCCTACGCCGAGCAAAAGATCATCTGGACCGAAACCCACGGCTGCATACTTCATCTCGGCCAATCCCTGCGCCGCCGCTTGAAACTTAACTTCGGATTGGCGGCCTGCCCGGCGCACTTGGTTGCCAGCGTCGAGCGCAACGATTGGCCAACCGCGCGCCGCCAACTGCTTGTAAAGTGTGTATCGTCGGGCCAAACCGCCTTTTTGATTTTCCAGTCCCGTACATCCACATGGCTCAATGTAACCGTGTTGATTTCCCGTAATGAACAGAACGGCCTGAGGAGCCGGCCAATCCTCCCAAGACCCAGGCTGACCGACCGAACCGGTCCCCGCCGAAGGCGTTTCTGACACGACCATAGGAGGGTCGGATGGCGGGGTTGGAACCAGTTCACGTTTAACGTCAAGCTTGCCCGAGGGCGTGGGAATGACTTCGCGTCGTGGCGGCTGAACCACCAAGGTCAAATCCTTGGAGTCTGCGACTTCTGAGACCAGCGGCATCGATACAGAAACGCTGAAATCCTCCTGGTCGATGGAATGAACGATTGGACGCGGCGAATCGCAACCCGTCGCCGCCAAAGTACAAAAGACAAGTGCTCCAAAGAATACCCGACCGCGATCACGATTTGCTGACCGCAATTTCTCGAACGTCCGTGATCGACTCAAAGCAAGCATTCTCATTAACCCCACCGCCACGGCAATCACATTCAATCGACGCCGGGCAAACATTGAAGCGATCAATCTCGTCCAAGGCACAAAAACACCCTGATCGATACAGTCTCCGCATTTGTCATTATTTCGCAACCGCGAATCGAACTTTCAGTTTCAGCGGAGACACTTCTGGTTTATCGGTCTGGATGGGAACGACTCCGTAGTCATCGTCGCTTTTACCTAACCTTTCCCCCGATTTCGCTTCGGGATTCACCCACAGCCGCAGCGGATACAAAAGAACCGAGCCGCGCCCGACAGGCTCTCCCAATTCCGCCATCAAGAGATTGGCGGGCTCAATGGCACCGAGGGAAAGTTTAACGGAATCCTTGTCATTTCCACGAAGCATAATGTTTGCACGCTCTGGCTTCGCAGTGGCGGGATTGACTCGTCCGATCGTATAGACATATCCACCGCCCTCCAAGCGTTGACATTTAGAACTCTCAACCAAGGTGATCGTGCCGACGATTCGACCCGCAATCGAGGTTTGGAAGAATTTCTCGTCCTTGGGATCGAAGGTTCCGTCGTCTTTTTTCGCGGCCGCGGTCACGAAACCGAAGGAAAAATTCTGTTGCACCGATCCTTGAGGTAAACCCGGGCGAATTTTTGCTACCACGCGAAACGCTTGCTTCGCATTCGCATAGGCTTGATCTTCCGTCGACTTAACATCGATCTCTGTAACCTCGAAGGATGCGAGAGTTGTCATCGAATCGTCCGTAAACTTTTGCGAAGTTGGAACGATCGGTTCTGTCTGAAAATTATAGACGACCGCGTCCAACTCGATCGTGTCACCAGACTCAACCTCACCAAAACTGAAGGTGCGAGGCACCATCGTCATCTGGCTAATGACACGGCCCTTGACCTTGAGTTGGAGTTCCCCACGCGTCGGGTCGTTGGTCTTCAGAATGGCCGATTGGCCAAAATCCTCTCCAGTGGACTTCACGTCCCAGGTCAACTTGATTTCCGTTTGCTCTCCAGGCCCAATACTGGACTTTTCAAGTTTGCCAATCGTGCATTTGCAGGTCGAGCCGACAATTTCCAGGCTTAGCGGAAACTCCCCGGTGTTTCGTACCACAAACTGGTGCTCGCCTTTCGAGTCAGGTTCCATCACCCCAAAGTCAAATTCTTCGCCGTCGACAACTTCGATCCGTGGCGAGCCTTCCTGCACCTTCGATTTCATGAACGAGGCGACGGATGCGGGAGTTACCTCGTTTTCCATCGAGAACGGCCCAAATGCAGAAACCTTCCCGTATCTCGATTGATGGAATGACCAACCTGCGAAAAGGCCAGCGAGCGATCCGCAAACGATAATGCCAAACACTCTAAGCAAGATAAAAGCCTCCTAAGAAGAACGACGTATGCCGTCGAAAACGCTCAAACAATGACCCGGTCTCGTGTGGCTGTTACGCCCCTACCGCGAATCGGGTTCAACCGACAAAACAAACAATCATTTTAACAGACAAAGCGTTATTCTAATCCACGAGGCCGGCTCAGAAGTTCGGCCAACACGCTTCTCGCATCAACCATAGCCGGCACGCTCATTGTCTGTGCTTTTAATGGTTTTGCCTCGTAAATCATCGTAAAGTTCAGCAGGCGTTCGTAGTACCCACCCGCATGGGATAACCTTTCTGCGCGATGTGCGATTTCGGCGGCTCTGGGATCTCCCAATTCTCGGAGCACTTCGGCCCACTGGGCCGCATAGGCTTCGTGCGAAGGCGAAAGCTCAAGGGATTTTGCGTACCAAAGAGACGCCGCGTCCAGCATGTTTCGATCAGCCGTCCTTTGGTAGTAAAGCAGCCGCTGGTCACCGAGCTGACGCATCATCACCGGATCTCGACTTGCTCTCTTCGCGGCTTCGCTCTCTGCGGCTAGCCATTTTGACAACCACTCGGCTCGCCTCGGCGATTCTGAAAGCGCAAGTGTTCGATAGACGTCAACAAGAGATAACAGCGGTGTCACATCCCATCGATCGGCTTGAGCTGCTTGTTCGAGTGATCGAGTCGCAGTGTCAATCTGCCCCCTGCCCCAAGCCCAAGCGAATCGGTTTTGCTGCTCCTTGGATTTCTCGACCGGAAGAACACCGACTGCGTACCAAGCGACTGCAATCAACACCAGCGATACGATTGTCGCGGTTCGTGGCCAATCAAAAGTCGATCTCTTCATTGCAGAATTCTCGCTGTCTGCAAGCATCGTCTGAAATGAAACCGGGACCGCGATTGCCAAGAAGGTCCATGCAATGACGCTGACTCCTGGCACCGTAATGCCACCCGATGCGAGCAGATCGATGCCGATTGCAAACGCCGCATAACCAGCAATCTTCTTGACGGATGGCCAATCCGCTTGCAGGTCAAATTCTTTAGAGCTGTGGCATTGCAACCCATAAAAAACGCCTGCGATTGTCGTCGCGAGAATCGCAGGCTCCACTGTTGGTAACTGGCCTAGCATCGCACCCAGGACCCAAACACCGATCAGCGACAACCAAATGCCGACCGTCACGCCGCTGGCATCATCACCGATCATTCGCTGCGCTGTCGCAACGCCCGTCCTTTGACGATAAATGCAAAACATCAATCCAATGCACGCTAGCAACAAGAGCATTGCGGACAAGCCGCCTGCTGCCAACGTTTGCAAAACGAATTGATGCGGGTCAGCAATTTGTTCCGATGCCTCGGCAACTCGAAACGATTCATAAGCCGACTTAAATTGTCCTGGACCAATCCCAAACCAAGGTGATTCTAGAAACATCCCCCAACAGGCCGCCCAGTAGCGAAGCCGAAAGAGAAGCGAAGCAGGCGCTTCCTGGATCCACTCCGAACTTCCGAACCGATACGCGACACCAGCCACCAATACGACAAACACCGAAGCCGCGCCGACAAACCATTTTCGCCATGGGGTCACGCTTTGCTCCGCCCAGCGACTCACTCGCAGATTCACAATGACCATGTAGGTGGTCACACAAAACAAAGCGACAACCGCCGTTCGACTTCGCGTTGCCAGGACCATGACGCCGACCACAGCGATACCGAAAACCAAAACCGTTATTTGAACGCGAGAAAGCCTACGATAGGCAATGGCAAGCCAACCGATCATCGCCACGAAACCACCAATAAGCATGGCTGCCATCGAGTTGGCAAGTGCAAACGTTCCCGTCGGACCTCCGTCGCGAAGTCGATTCTCGAAAACGATTCGCATCGCTGAGTTACCCTGCGATTGGATCCCAAGTTGCCGTAGCGTCGCCTCGGGATTTTGCTCGTATTGCCGAATCATCTCAGGAAAACCGACCAGCAATTGATGCCAACCATAGATCGCTACGCCCAGCGTGACGGCCATTAGCAATCGCAACAGAAGGCTTGCAGGGACGGGCATCGCTGTCACACGCCTAGAGATTGAAATCAAAGACGCTGTTGCGATCCACCAACCAAGTTCGTTGATCCCCAAACGAACGTTCGCGTGCGTGGAATTGACAACCAACGACAAAGCCATCCAGCCAGCAAGCCCCCAGGCAATCGCATCAACAACGCTATCCAGAGCGCTGACTTTCTCGTAACTCGACACCGCAATTGCGGCGGTAATGATCATCAGTGTGACAAGATACCTCGCAGCACCTGCGGGTACCTCGATACTGTCATGAGTCCAATAAGCGACATACACAACCATCACGGCCATCAACGCGGCGGCCACATGAACTCCCGTCAGCCGCGAAAACAACGGGCTTGCTTTCGTTTGACGAGCTGCGATTTCGTGCTCGCGGGACGATCGTTGTTCGTTGACTATGCGTCTGTTTTTCGCCATCGAGTCGATTCCAGGATGACGATCAAAAGCAACATACAGATGACGATTCCGAACACCATCACTGCGGACGAAAGGGAAACTCGCGTGATTAAAACAGCCGCCAGACCGCAAGTTGCGGTCACAAGCCAAATCGTATAAACCGCTTTCGGGCGAGTCATTCCCATTGCAACCAAACGATGTGAAAAGTGACTCTGATCTCCTTCGAATGGGCTGCGACCTTCGCGAAATCGTATCCAAAGAACAGTCGTTAAGTCATAGAGCGGTACCGCCATCGCGCAAAGCGGAGAAAAGACAGCGTGCGGCGTGACACTGTCATAACTGGCGTAGGTCGCAACTAACGTTGCCACTGCAATGAGAAAACCCACAAAGTAACTGCCACCGTCACCCATAAAAATTCTTGCCGGCGGACGATTGTGCCAGAGAAAACCAAGTGTTGCGCCAGCAACCACCGTCAGCAACGACGCCACGAACCATTGTGGTCCCTTGGCAGACTCCGACGTCGAAAACATGACGATTGCAAGCGACAACGCAACAATCGTCGCTACACCGCCGCTGAGTCCGTCCATGTTATCCAGCATATTGAACGAATTGATCACTGCCACAATCCAAACGATGGAGAGAATCGTTGTGAGCCAGGGCAATGGGATGAACGCCGTCAGCCCAAAACCGAGTCCAATCACGACGAAAGCCGCAACGAGGAACTGAATGCCAAGCCGAAGCCAAGGCGACAGCCCACGGCGATCATCCCATAACCCAAGCGCAACCAGAACCGTTCCTGCTCCCAACAGCGCCCACATCGAACCGACTCGCGACCAAGCACCTTCAAGTTGTTCAACGACGGCACCGGGCACACGACCTTGCAGTTCTGGAGACCCACGGAGAATGGCAACGGCGATGGTGCCCGCAAGAAAAGTAGCGACAACGCCAAACCAGATCCCGATCCCTCCGCCAAGCGGGACCGGTGCGGCATGCGACTTTCGGCCTCCGGGACGATCCAGCAAACCCAATCGAGGCGCAAAACGTCGAATCGGGTAAATAATCACGCACGAAAATAGTGCAGCGGGGAGCAATGTTGCGGCAAGCAGCCAAAGGATCAAAGATAAGTCAGACAAAAAACCGCTCCGCCGCTCCAGTTAATGACGATAGCCCACCGTCATCCATCATAGGCGGAATGATTCACTTCACAATCGACCGTTGGTTTACGTGGCCGATTTCCGACTCGAATGGGCGTGGATGTGCCGGACGATTTCACCCTCGACAAGATAGACAACGTCTTCAGCGAGACTGGTTGCTAAGTCCGCTACACATTCGATGTTTCGTGACGCGCTGAAGCAGTGAACGGCCGGTATGACATACTCGGGCGACTCTTGCATTAACTCCTGAAGCTGGTCGATGATGATTCGGTTCAGTGCGTCGACAACATCGTCGTCACGAATCACTTGGCGAGCCTTCTCGGCGTCCCCGGTCACGAATGCATCCAGGGCTCGTCGCACCATGGAATTGGATTCACGAACCATATCGTTCAATTCGTCGGGTACAGAAAAAAGCGGATACATGTCCAGAGCGACAGCCCGTTCGGCGATGTTGCAGGCCAAATCGGCCATCCGTTCAAGTTCCGAATTGATCTTCACGACACTGATCACTTGCCTCAAATCGCTTGCGACGGGCTGGTGAAGCGCCATGATTTTCAGGCATTCTTCTTCCAACTTAACTTCGCGCCGATCGACCGTCGCGTCGGCTTGAATGACCCGGTTCGCCAAGTCAGGTCGTCGCTCGACTAGCGAACGCACTGCCATATCGATCATTTGCTCAACCACACCAAAGAGAGCAAGCACGTCCTCGCGTAGATCTTCCAGCCCACGCTCAAGGTGTTTCGACATAAAGCAGACTTTCCAAATGACGCATCTGGCGTCAAGTATCTAAACGTAAGTTTTAGCCCAGACAGCGTGATCGACCATGAACGATTCGAAACTCAACCAAACTTACCGCTGACATAGTCTTCGGTTTGCTTTCGGTTCGGCTTGGTAAACACGCCGGTGGTTGGACCCGTTTCGATCAGCTTGCCTTCAAAGAAGAACGCTGTTTCATCGCTGCATCGCGCTGCTTGTTGCATGTTATGCGTGACGATCACAATTGTATACTGCTTACGCAACTCAAAAATTAAATCTTCGATCGCGAGAGTGCTTGCCGGGTCCAGAGCGCTACACGGTTCATCCATTAGCAAAACCTGTGGGCCGACCGCGATGGCCCGGGCGATACAAAGCCTCTGCTGTTGCCCACCGGATAGACCAAGAGCAGGCGAGTTCAATCGATCCTTGACTTCGTCCCAAACGGCCGCCTTCCGCAGCGACCATTCGACGATGTCCTGAAGCTGGGATTTGGTTGCCCGCATGTGCAGTCGTGGACCAAATGCAACGTTGTCAAAAATGCTTTTCGGAAACGGGTTTGGACGCTGAAAGACGATCCCGATCCGGCGACGTAGATCAACGACGTCGGTGGTTTTCGCAAGCAAATCGGTATCGCCAAGTCGCACGTGCCCCGTCGCTTTGGCCGAGGGAATCGTATCGTTCATTCGATTAAACCATCGCAGCAGCGTGCTTTTCCCACACCCGCTGGGACCGATAAACGCAGTGACACGGTTAGCCAGGATATTCAGCGTCACGTCGTGTAAAGCTTGAAAATCACCGTACCAAGCGTTGAGGCCCTTCAACACAATCGCGGTCTGGGTCGATCCCTGCGAACTCGAACCGTCCGACTTCAACTCTGGTGGTGGCAGCCTAATCGCCTCACCAAAATGCCCCGCTTCACGTTCAGTCATCGTTGCCGAGTCACCGTTGCTCATGGGGGAAGTGTTCATCATTGGCTTTCGTTTGCTTTGAACGACGTGTAGGAAGCCCATTCATTGTAGTGATTCCAACCTTCAATATAGTAATCATTTGCGATAGTAAATCATTAACTGAGTGGCTTTTGGAGTTTATGGCGAATCAAAACCGCAACCGCATTGAAGGACAAAAGTATGATCAGCAACAAGATAATGCCTGCCGCCGCAATCCCGTGAAACTCTGGTTGCGGACGCCCGATCCAGTTGTAAACCTGTAACGGCATGACGGTGAAATCATCCATCAAGTGTTCTGGCGCGCGACTGATATAAACGATCCCTGCAATGATCAAAATCGGAGCCGTTTCTCCAATCGCGCGACTCATCGCCAGAATCGATCCGGTCATGATCCCAGGAATCGCCGACGGCAGCGTCACATTCCAAACCACCTGCCAAGGCGTCGCACCCAGTCCCAAGGCTCCGGCCCGAAGGGATGAGGGAACCGCTCGCAATGATTCCTGAGCACTGATAATGATGACCGGCAAAACAACCAACATCAACGTCAACGCGCCGGTCAAAACACCACGACCCAGCGGCAATGAAAAATAGTACCAGGCCTTCTTCGTGATGCGGCCCGGCTCGGAATCCTCAAACATCGCATAGGGCAATTGCGCCTCCGTCGCCTCGGGACCGCCTGGCTTCAACACAAAGATTTGCACAGGATTCAAATCCGAATCGAGAGCGAGCATGTCACTCGATGGGTCGGTACTGGGGGAATCGAGACGTTCGACCGGTACAAGTATCGCTCGCTCGCCCTCGCTGAAAAACTGATCGTAGTGGCGAGCACCAATTGCAAAACTGCCCGCATCCCCTTTCGAGCTAAATAGTCCGAACATCGATACGAACGCCGACAACCCAAGAATCCCGTAAACAACGCTGGGGACACCTGCGAGATTACTGATATTGAGTTGGATCAAACTGTAAAGAAACCGGCCGATCGAGTTTTTTGGCTTGTACTCTTCCAAAAGGATCGCCGTCGCAATCCCGATCGGCAACGTCAACAACGCACAAATGGAACAGACCCACAGCGTCCCAAAAATCGCAGGACGGATCCCTGCTTCCTTGGGATTCGGCTCTGGACCGCCAGACAGTAACGTCCAAGTCAAATAGGGAATCCCCCGCAGCAAGATCGACGCTAACAGGGCGACAAGAATCAATACGGATACCACCGCAATGAAGATGCAAAGCTGCCTAAAACGACTATCTACACTTCGGCGTCGATATCCATCCTGTATTTGAACCCCGTCCATCGGCGACTTTTCGCTCATTCGTAAGCCTCACGAAAACGCCGCCGGACAATATTCCCGATCATCGTCAGCGCAAGCGTCATCACAAAGAGAGTGAATGCGACGGCATACATCGCGTAGTACTCCGTGCCATAGTTCGACACATCGCCGCCCGCCATTTGGACCATGAAGCCCGTCATCGTTTGAATCTGATCTCGAGGGTCGATGGTCGCCTGCGGGAGACTTCCCGCCGCGAGTGCGACGACCATCGTCTCGCCCACGGCGCGGGCGATCGCCAACAAGAACGCGCTGATGATTCCGCTCAGCGCAGCCGGCAGGACGACTTTGACAGACACATCGAATCGTGTTCCACCAAGCCCATAAGCACCTTCCCGCAGATTACGAGGCACCGCCTGCAAAGCATCCTCGGCGAGCGAACAGACGGTCGGCAAACAGAGAATCCCAACAGCAATGCCAGCGCTCATCGCGTTGTACACGTCGAAGCCACTGTTAATCCTTTGCAGCAATGGCGTGATCGTCATCAAGGCAAAGAAACCGTAAACCACTGTCGGCACGCCCGCCAATACTTCCAGAACCGGCTTCAAGATGCCTCGAACACGCTTAGACGCGTACTCGCTCAGATAAACTGCCGTGATCAAACCCAGTGGCAAGGCGATGGTCATCGCGATCACGGTCACCAACATCGTGCCGCTGATCAACGCCCAGATCCCAAAGCTTTTCGTTCCACCAAGTAGCGGATTCCAACTGGTCGAACCAAGGAAATTCGCGACCGTCACTTCGTCGGCGCGAAAGAACGTGATTGTTTCGGTGACAAGGACAAACAGAATCGCGACCGTCACCAATAACGAAAACAGTCCGCAAAAAATCAACATCGCATAGATGCCGATCTCTCGCACGCGAACCATCGACAGCGAACGCTGATCCGAACCCATCAATCGCCCGACACGATCACCCAGGTCACGAATGCGACTTTCGTCAGTCGATTCAACCTGCAGGCTGGATGAAATGCTCATCTTGAAAATGCGTCGCGAACGAGTGAAGTGTTTTCTACATGGCGAATCTGTAAGTGCCGAAAATCCGTGGCGAGCGCGGACATTCTGGCCCAAGGCCAGAACCCTAAGGATCGCATTGTCTCAGATATCCCGCATTTGCCAAGTTCGGGAAATCTCTGATTTAAGACTCTGCGAGTGACGACGTCCAAATCGTCACCGAAGAAACCTTCATCCGAAAAAACGCTATTGGGCCGTGATCAAGTTTTTGGCCTGGAAAACCTCGGTCACCGCTCCGGAACGCTTTTCGCCATCAGGCGTCGAATAGTGAGTTCCGGAACGCCTCGCTTTGAAATTTTCCATTCCCAAGTCAATCACACTGCTTGGCAACGGCACATACCCGACCTTCTTCGCCATTTCCGACGCGTTTTCTAGGTAGTAAGTCACAAATCGCTTAATTTCAGGTCGTGCGAGTGCCTTTGTATTGACGTAAATGAACAAGGGTCGACTAAACGGAGCATATTCACCGCTTTCGATCGTCTTACTGTCCGGCAGCACCGCGGTCTTGGTTCCAGGATTGACGACAGAAACCGCCTTTATCTTGTCTCGATTCTCTTCGTAGTAGGCGGCGCCAAAAAAACCAATCGCATCGGGAGAACCAGCGACACCAGTGACAAGCACGTTGTCATCTTCGCTGGTGCTCATGTCCGAGCGAAGAGAGCCTTCTTTCCCTGCAACGACTTCTTTAAAGTAATCAAAGGTCCCTGAATCCGTCCCTGGCGCGAAAATCTTCATCGGTCGGTTTGGCCATCCGGCGCGAACTTCACTCCAGTTTTTCACAGCACCATCAGCCAAATACATCTTCTTGATCTCGTCGATCGTCAGACTGTCGGCCCAATCGTTTGACGGATGCACGACCAGCGTCAAACCGTCGAAGGCAATAGGCAATTCAACAAACTTCACTTGATTCGCGATCGCAACCTCGACCTCGGAAGCCTCAATCGGACGAGAAGCGTCCGAAACATCGATTTCGCCTTTGACGAATCGCTTGAAGCCACCGCCTGTTCCCGAAACTCCGACATTTACGCTTACGTTCGGATAAAGTTTCTGAAACTGACTCGCGGCAGCCTCGCTAATTGGGAAAACGGTACTGCTTCCGTCAATCGAGATCTTGCCTTGAAGTTCCGTATTTCCCTCTGTTTTCGCCGCAGAAACGGGTGCCTCCGGAGAGGAAGAGGAGCTTACTGGCGATACCGGCGCTGCCGGTCCGCAACCAAGCACCGCAACGGACAGGATCGAACCGAGGAAACTAAAAAACGTTCTACGCATAATTGAATGTCTTGTTTTGAATTGAAACAGGCTGCGATTGTTCGCTACCCTCTTTTGCCCCGTTAGGCTAACAGACCGCCCCACTTCGAACATCTGATGAAGCGCCTCGCAAATCATGAAGATTTGAAGAAGATTTCGCCGACGGGATTTTCGACACGAGAACTACCGTTTGGCTCCAACTGCGCGTCGCTTTCCGGTTGCCAATTCATCCGCCCCGAGCAGGTTTTCGACCACTTCGTCCGTACTTTGCGGGTCGATCCTGCGGCATGCCTGCGTCAATTGCTCCGCCAAATCGTCCAGCGGGTACTCCCATTCCTCGACCGTGGTTTCAAGCGGGGGAATGTTCGCCATCTCATCAAGCAGCAACACCATCCGGAGCAAATGGCGAAACAGAATCCCTTCCTCTTTTTGCAAACTGCGACTAGTCACGTACTTGTTGAAGTCAAAACCGAATTCGCGAAGCTCGCCAACGATCCAAACCGGCCGGACGCTGACGTCATGAACCGACGGGTAATCGGCTTGAAACAGTCGGTAAATTTTTTCGCCAAGCGTTAGCGGCCAGACTCGGGGCTCATCGAACATCACACGTCCAAAACCTCGATCCGTGACCTCCTCCTCTTCGTCCGAAGGCGAGCCGAGCTCCGCCGCGGTCGCGAGTCCCGATTGCAACAACCGAGGATCGAGACGAGTCTTTGCAAGCGTTCCCGCTGGTAATTGATCGTAACTTGGCACGCGTACCATTCTCGCTACGGTACCAGGCACTTCAAGCACACTTTCAAACGCGAGAATTCGTTCCTCAGGATCGGCAATCGCCAGTTGATCCGCGAGGTAAATGCCATAGAGCGGGTGAACGCTGCGAAGTTCGACCAGCCATTCGAGCCGCTCCGTCGGGTACGCAAACTCAGGCCGATAATCGTCCAACTCATAGCGCGGCGCGATGCCCGCCGTATCATCATCGGCAACGGCACTCGTTGGCTCCCCTGCCCCGCCCTGCCCTTGCTTAGCCGCAAGCAACTCCCCAAACAAACCTGCTGGCTTTTCGGGTTCTTTCTTCTCGACCGTTTTCGGGGTTGGCGCAGAACTGGCAAAGCGCGGCTTGGGGTCCAACGTGATATAGCCCGAGGTCCACAGCGTGATCAACATTCGGTTTAGATCACGCTGCGCATCGGTGATCGATTTCGAATCAAGCAGCCTGCGTCCGACGAGGTCACGAAGCGGTTGCACCTCAGGTGCTTTGCCGAGCATGTAAGCAAGCAACCGCCAGGGCAAAGAACCTTTGCTACTCAGTTTCGCGGAAGGTGCTTCCCGCAGCGCATCGAATTGTTGCTTACTCCAATACTGCTCATCGGTCCGGCGTTTGGGCATCTTCTTCTTCAGTTGCTTCTTCATCTTCATCAACCCCGGATCCTTTGTATCCTCTGGGATTGAGTCATATTTCTCTCGCCAGCGAAGGATCTTCACATCGTCTTCGTGAGCCAGAGCATAAACGTAACCGTTGGCGTCAAACTGCGGCCGGCCGGCGCGACCAAAGATTTGGTGCGCCGTTGCCGCTTCGACGACCTTCTTCTTGCCCGCTGGCCCTTTGAGTAAACTCGGCAGTACGACGCTTCTCGCCGGAAGGTTGATGCCTGCTGCCAACGTTTCGGTGCAAACGCAAACACTGAGCAACTTGCGCTGAAAAAGCTCTTCCACCATTCGGCGATATCTGGGCAAAACGCCAGCGTGATGAACGCCGACACCCCGCATCAAAATCTGCTTTAGCTTCGGCCCTGCCCCGCTGCTCATGTCGGCCACGTTCAAGTACTCGGCAAGTTCCGCCTGTCGCGTTTTGTCGATCAGGCTCTTGCCTTTGAGTGTCTCGGCAACGGTCCAGCAAACGGAACGATTGAAGCAGAAAAACAGAGCTGGCGTCCTTCGGTCGACCTCATCGCCATCGGATATCTTCTCTGCAAAGTCAGCAAGCAGTTCATCTTCAACCCACTCGAACTGTAGTGGCACCTTCCGCTCGGTTCCCTGCACTAACGCAAGTCGTCGGTTATGCGCCCGCGACAGCCAGATCGTAAAATCAACCGAATTACCAACCGTTGCACTGAGAAGAAGCGTTCGAATGTGCGATGGTAAAAGACCAAGGGACAATTCCCAAACCACGCCGCGCTCTTGATCATTGAAGGAATGAAATTCGTCCATCACGACGCTCGACACTTGCGTGAAGTCGAATCGCTCATGGTTGAGCAATCGGTTCAGCAAGATTTCTGCGACGACGACAAGCACGGGCGCATCGGGATTCACGGTTCGATTTCCCGTAACCAGACCAACGCTATTCGCAGAAAAACCCCAGCGAACTGCGGAGGCGCGAAGTTCGTCAAGCTTTTGATCGGTCAGCGCGATCAGCGGTGTGGTGTAGTACATCTTCGTGCCGCTGCGAAGCGCTTCGTAAACCGCCGCTTCGGCGATCAGCGTTTTTCCGGTCCCGGTGGGAGCACAGACAAGTACCCCTTGGTCGCTGGTGAAATAGGCGAGCAACGCTTCTTCCTGAACCGGATAAGGAGCAAACGGAAGCGAAGCGAAATACTCACTCGCGATTTCGTCTCGTGATAACGAGGAATCAGCAGACAGCGACATGAATTTAAAATTCTGAATCAAAAGGACCAAAAGTGGCAGGCAGTACGACGTCAAGTAAGACTATCGCACAATCGAGCTTCGCTCGCGATTGACCTAGTCGCCCACGCGACGTCGATTTGGCGTAAACTCAGGTCTTCCAGAGTACGTTCCCGACCCCGATGTTGTGAGACTTCGCGCGTGCCCCGATTTCTTTGTCCACTTTTGCTCTTGGTTTGCGTGGTCATATCCGAAGCTGACTCAAATCACAAAATCGACCGAGCTACTGATGAAGTGATCGTTTCCGCCTACGAGTCGGCTTCCGGGGGCTTCAGCGCCGACGAGATCGTGATCAATGATGAACTGCGAGCGACTTGGCTTGCGGCGATTGATCCCAATTGGGTAGGTCTTGGCGACGATTGGCAGACGCAGACGCTGCTAAGATTATTGTCGCTTCGTAAGGCAAGCAAACTCTCAGCTATCACGGTGAAACGCGGCCAGCCGATCGATGAATCGATCAGCCCAATTGCCGAGATTGCGGCTCGGGGCGTGTTGGACGTGCATCCTGTCAGTAGCGATGAATTGCTGTGCGATCCACGGTTGCGAAAACAACTTCAAATCAACGCGGCCAAGATTGCGCCCGAGGTCGATGCCTATGCGGTTCGCAAAGCGGTCCTTCGGCTCCGTAAGACGCGTCAACTTCGACCCGAACTCACCCTGCGAGTCGCCGATTGGCAGCGAACGATTGAAACACTTTCGCTTGAAGATCTGGAACTGGCGTTGAAGGTACCCGGTCGCATTAGCCGCAACGCGGGAGTCTATTTGTTCCGCGACTCAACGGGCTATCTTTACATCGGTGAAGCGATCAATCTTTATCAGCGGCTGACTCAACACCTCAACGCAAGCGATCGCCGGTCGCTGAAGGCCTATCTCGATTCGGTCGCAGCAGGCAGCGTTACCGTCGAGCTGCATATATTCGGTCCCGAGTCACCGGCAAACGAACTTGCGATTCGACGGGCTTATGAAAGTGAATTGATTCGAAGCCGCGAACCACGACTCAACGTTCGACCCTGACACGTACCACTCACAAATTAACAACTATCCAATGACAGAACCTGTTCTCCTCCGCGCCGCGCGATTTACCGTCACCGCGATGACCATGACCGACGAGCATGGCAAGCAGGTGATGCGAGAAGTCATCCGTCATCCAGGTGCGGTGGTCTTGCTGCCGATACTTCCTGATGGACGAGTCGTGATGATCGAAAACTTTCGCCGCTCAGTCGATCAAACGCTTTTGGAACTTCCTGCGGGCACGATCGAGATCGGCGAACTGCCGGAACTCACGGCACGACGCGAATTGATTGAAGAGACCGGTTATCGAGCAGGCAAAATGACAAAGGTGCATGAGTTTTATTCATGCCCCGGCATTTGCGATGAATTGATGCATCTTTACGCAGCGACGGAGCTTGTCGCGGGCGATCCCGATCGTGAGGCAACCGAGCAAATCGAGAACCGGATCGTGACTCGCGACGAGATCAGAACACTGATTCAGACGGGTCAAGTTCGCGATGCAAAGTCGCTCGTTGGCCTGTACTGGTACTTGATGCAAGCCTAGGGTTGATCCTTGGTGTTCATCAGGCGATCCAATACGCCATTGACGAAGCGAGGACTATTTTTGTCGCCATATCGTTTCGCTAGTACAACGGCTTCGTTGACGGCGACGCGTCCCGGGGTGTCGCCGAAAAGTATCTCGTAGCCGCCAAGTCGCAAAACGTTGCGATCGGGAACGGCCATACGAGAGATCGTCCAGTGTGCGGCGAGCTTTGAAATTCGCGAATCGATTTCGTCTCGGTGCTTTAGTGTGCCTTGCAGCAAAACATCGGCAAAGTCAGTGAGCGCCTTGCGACCCTGCATTCGTGACTTGATGAATGCTCTTGATGCCTCCATGTCGCGACCGCCAGGGTTAACATCCGCTTCGTAGAGAAGCTGGAGCACGATTTCACGGGCGCGACGACGGGTGGCCATAACGATCTTGTGGAAGACGAATCAGTAAAGAATAGCGGATAATAAAAAATAGGTCCTATGGATCATGGTGGATCCATAAGACCTATTCGATTGCACGGTTTCCCGGTTAACAAACCTCAATTGCCGGTTGGAATCAACGGCCCTTCGCCGCCGCCGAGACCGCCCTTGAGTTCCGAGTCGGAGATCTGCTGAGCAACGACACCTGCGTTCAATGCGGCTTCTTCTGCTGCGGCAGCCTTCTCTTGCTCTTCACCCCATTCGACGCGTTTGCGTGACAGGCCGATCTTGCGTTCGTCCGTATCGACTCGAAGCACTTTGACCTCGATGTCATCACCGACTTTGACCAACTCTTCAGGATCGTCGACCTTGTGATCGGCAAGTTCGGAGATGTGAAGCAAGCCCTCCAGGCCGTCTTCCAGTCCGATGAATACACCGAAGTTGGTGATCTTGGTGACCTTGCCTTTAACAAGTTGACCAGGCTGGTACTTGTCGGGAATGTCGTTATCCCATGGATCGCTGTCGAGCTGCTTAAGTCCCAGGGCGATTCGGCGGCGACTTTCGTCGACACTGAGAACTCGGCATTTGACTTCTTGGCCCTTCTCCAGTCGTTCGCTCGGATGACTGATCTTGCGAGTCCAAGACATGTCGCTGACGTGCAGCAATCCGTCGATGCCTTCTTCAAGCTCAACGAACGCACCGTAGTTGGTCAAGTTGCGAACACGACCCGTGACATCGCTACCTTCGGGGTAACGCTGAATGACTTCGTCCCATGGGTTCTTCTGGGTTTGCTTCATGCCGAGCGAAAGCTGCTGGCCTTCGCTGTCGACGTTGAGGATCTTGACTTCGATCTTGTCGCCAATGTTGACAAGTTCGCTTGGGTGATTGACTCGCTTCGTCCAGCTCATTTCGCTGATGTGAACCAAGCCTTCGATGCCTGGCTCCAACTTCACGAACGCACCGTAGCTCATCACGTTGACAACTTCGCCCGGATGCACCGATTCGACCGGGTACTTGTCGGCGATGTTTTCCCAAGGATTGCGATCCTTCTGCTTCAGACCCAAAGCGATCTTTTGCTTTTCTCGGTCGATGTGCAGAACTTTGACTTCGATCTCTTGATCAATCGAAACCATTTCGGTTGGGTGACCAATTCGTTCCCAAGCCATGTCAGTGATATGTAGCAAACCATCGATTCCGCCAAGGTCGACGAACGCGCCGAAGTCGGCGATGTTCTTGACAATGCCTTTGCGGATCTGACCGACTTCGAGTTCCTGCATCAGGTAGGCGCGATCTTCTTCGCGCTGGCGTTCAATCAGCGAACGACGGCTGATAACGATATTGCGCCGGGTATCATCGATCTTGAGCACTTCAGCCTGTACGACTCGTCCGATGAAGTCTCCAATGTCACCGGGACGACGAATATCGACTTGGCTGCCCGGTAGGAAGACGTTAACGCCGATGTCGCAGAGTAATCCACCCTTGATTTTTCGAATGACGATGCCGGTGACCACTTGGCCTTCGGCAACCGATTCCATCATCGCTTCCCACTGGATGATCTTTTCTGCTTTGCGTTTGCTAAGCGAGATCATGCCGTAAGGATCGTCGGCCGCGCCGAGTTCGTCCTCCATCTCTTCGATGAGAACTTTAACAACGTCGCCAATTTTCGGCGGCTCTTCGTCTGGCCCCCACTCGTCGAGGTTGACGGTGCCTTCGCTCTTGAAGCCCACGTCCATCAACGCCCATTCGTCATTGAGTTCAACGATCCGGCCGTCGACGATCTTTCCTTGAATGTAATCCTGCTGTTCTAATTCGAGCGCTTCCAAGAGCAGCTCTTCACCTTCATCTTCGGGAACAAGCAGGGCAAGTTCGTTTGCTAGATCATCATCTTCAAGGTGGCGGATAAGGTTGCGATTGACCATGGGCGAGGAAATCTCATGCGGACGTTGAAGGCTTCAAGCAGCCGAAAACGTCGGGGGTTAGAGGATTGAAACGAAGGCGCGAAGGCACATTGCCGCCGCGCGAACTTCTCACGTTAGCAAACCGTAAAATTTCACACAACGTCCGTTTCGGTAGACGAATCGCCAAAATTCTTGCCGAATGATGGTCAACCCTTCGATAACGCCGCGATTTGTTCGTCTTGCGACGCTTTGGTAAGGCCACTATTTTCAGGAACAGAGAGAACGGAATTTGCTCTTTGGCCGACCCGAATTTGCCTGCGGACGGCTTTAACTCACCAACCGAAAGGATTCGGCATGCTCTCCAGACGATCGATCCGGACGAAGCTGACCATCGTTCTCGGCTTGATGATGGCAATTGTATTGGTGCTGGCGTCGAGCGCTTTTTGGGGACTTTACAGCTACCGATGGCTTGCCAATGGGATCAGCCAGCGTGCCCGCGAGATCCCCTATGCGAACAAGCTAAGTCAAGCGGCGGAAACGATCCGCGACGCCGGGCATCGATTGCGCCGGCTGCGCAAAGACAATGAGATGCTCGCGAAATACACGCTCTTCGAGGCCTCTCGAATCGACTTCGAGACCACCTATTTCGACGAAGCGATGCATGAGTTCGAAAGGTCCTTGGACGGATACGTACGGCTTATTGGTCAGGGCGACATCGACCACTCATTGTTCGTCAATCCGCAACAACGCAAAAACATTTTGATCGACATTCGTGAGCAGCTTGAGTGCATCAAGACGTCGCACGCATGCCCGGTTATCCAACGCGATGACGCTTCATTTGAAAGCCTGCAAACGGAGCTCGATCGTCTTGCCGATCAAGCGACCGAGTTGACGGGAATGATGCATCAGGGCATGGAAGAGTACTCTGATGATGTGCGCAATCAGTACCGGACCGGTATCGCCGTTGCTTGGACTTGTTTGTTCGCGGCACTTTCGATGGTTTTTATTCTTCTGCTTCTTATTCGTTCTCTGGTCCTCAAACCGTTCAAGACACTTCTTGATGGATCACGCTTGGTGGCTGCCGGACAATTTGGTTATCGAATCGACCTTGGGACCGGCGACGAGTTGAGTGAACTTGCATCGGTCATGAATCAAATGACCGCGAGATTTCAAAATACCTGCGGAATGCTTGAACGTGAACGAGCAGACTTGGACAAGCAAGTACGCGATCGAAGCCGCGAAGTGATACAGCGAGAGCAACTTGCCAGCGTTGGATTTCTAGCAGCAGGACTTGCTCACGAAATCAACAACCCGCTGGCCTCGATCGCGTGGAGTGCGGAGGCGCTCGAGTCGCGATTGCACGACGTCATCCATGGCGACGGTCCGATTCGTACCATCGCCGCTGATGAAGCCAAAGTGCTGGGTGAAAACCTCCGGCGAGTTCAAGATGAAGCCTATCGGTGCAAAGGCATCACTCAGCGATTGCTTGACTTTAGCCGACTTGGAAACATCGAACGCACTCAGGTTGATATTTGTGACTTAGTGCAAGACGTCGTTGCCATGGTTGGTACCATCGGTAAATACAGGTGCAAAACGCTGCAAACCCATTGTGAAGGAACCGTGACAGCCCACGTCAACGGACAACAAATTCGCCAAGTGGCGTTGAATCTAATTACGAATGCCTTGGAAAGCGTCGATACCGACGGCAAAGTTGATGTCGAAGTAATGAGTGATGGCGAAGTCGTTCGCGTGATCGTGACCGATGACGGTTGCGGCATGACAGATGAAGTCCTCGAGCATCTATTCGAACCCTTCTTCACTCGCCGACGCGACGGAACGGGCACCGGACTGGGGCTCAGTATCACTCATCGTATCGTGACGCAGCACGGCGGAAAGTTAACGGCATTTAGCGAAGGCCCTGGCCGCGGCTCACGCTTGCAATTCGAGGTACCCGCCGAAAAGCCGATCGGCGAATCCACGTATGCTGAACACCGACATAAGGAAGGATTGTATGAACCGCTCCGAGTTGCCTGAAAAAAAAGCCATGTCCGAAAAGAAGTCTACGAGTGAGTTGAAAGCATCGTCAGAAGCCAAGATGCGAATCTTGTTTGCCGATGACGAACACAATCTGCAAGAGCTGATGCGCAGCGAACTTCCCCGCATGGGATATTCGGTTACCGTCTGTCCCGATGGATTGACCGCCGTTGCAGCGCTTGAGAAAGAGTCGTTCGATTGCTTGCTTGTTGACCTCAACATGCCAGGACTTGATGGGCTTCAAGTAATCGAGAAAGCGAAGCAGCTTTATCCTGAAATCGAAGCGATCATCATGACCGGTCGACCGAGTACCGAAACCGCAATCGCTGCGGTTCGGCATCAGGTGTTCGACTACCTCATGAAGCCAAGTCGCCTTGCCGAAATCGCAGTCATCCTCGGACGCGTCGATGAACGGCGAACGTCAAAGAAACAGATGACTGCGTTGCAACATCGGGTTCGTCGCGCTGAGGGTGATAACCAATTGATTGGCGATCACCCGTCGATGCAAAGCGTCCGTAAGCTCGTTGAGCGAGTCGCCCCGACAGACAGCTCAGTACTGATTCGCGGCGAAACGGGATGCGGAAAAGAGCTGGTCGCCAAATCGGTTCACCAGCACAGTCGACGTGCGGACAAAGCGTATGTCGCGATCAACTGCGGAGCCCTGCCGGAACAATTGATCGAAAGCGAGCTATTCGGACATTGCCGCGGCGCATTCACCGGAGCAGACTCGGCACGACAGGGGTTGTTCGAAGTCGCTGACGGCGGCACGGTGTTTCTCGATGAGATTGGCGAGCTTCCACTTTCGATGCAAGCCAAGCTGCTCCGCGTCTTAGAAACGGGAGACATTCGTCGTGTCGGAGACAATCATACGGTTCACACCAACGTTCGCATTGTCTGTGCAACGCACCGCGACCTTGAGAAGATGGTTGAAGATGGATTGTTCCGTGAGGACCTGATGTTCAGGATCAACACGTTCGAAATCCGAATCCCTTCATTGAGAGAACGTGTTTCGGACATCGACGCTCTCGCCGACCACTTGCTCCGTCGTCATCGTCCCGACGCGCGTCCAGGCCAAATGCTCATCGACGACGAAACCCGTGAACTCCTTCATGCTCATGTGTGGCCTGGCAATGTTCGTGAGCTTGCCAACGTGCTTGAGCACGCCGCGATTCTTTGCGATCACCTGCCGATCAAGCCCGAACATCTGCCAAGGCGATTCGGGCAGCGGCAGTTGCGGAAAGAGCTTCGAGAATCGGGACCGATGACTCTTCGAGACTGGGAAATGATGGCCATAGAGCAAGCGGTCAAGCGACATGATGGGAACAAGCCCGCCGCCGCAGAAGAACTTGGCGTTAGCCTCAAGACGCTTTACAACAAGCTAAACTCCGTCGAAGACCGCAAGGTCGCTGGCTAATGAAGCTTCGTTTAAGGTTTTGACGATTATCATTGGTCCGCATGGAACCAAACCCATACCAAGCTGCTCGAAAACTCGAAGAACCCTCACCGGAGCAAGGACGGCTCGTCTTTTCCGGCGTCATTAACCCTCTGGATCGTTAAGCAGTTCTTTCAAACGCTCGCTTAGGTTGGTGGGATATCGTTCAAGCCATGAGTGATCGATCATGCCAAGGGAGATCATATCCAACAAATGCATTTGGTCTTTTCGTCGAAAAGCGTTCAGCTTCATCCGGACAAGGGTTTCCAGTGGCACAGTCTGAAAGTTACCCGCTCTGGTTGATGGCTCGATGTCAGGATTAGGCTCGCCTTCGCGTTCGATCCTTCCGCATAACAATACGCGAACGGCATGACCACCGATGACGGCATACGGTACTTTCGCAATTGCCAGGATCTGGATCGTTTCGAGAAGCCTTTCGTTCACTTTCTCCACGGCTCTCTCCATCCTTTGCCATAGCTTTTCGCCCTTGAGGTTAAATTCGATCATGACATCGATTCCCGATCGTTAAGACACTTTATCGAAAAGCCGCAACGACTAGCTAGACGCCCGCGCGGACGACGCCGACGGCGACACCCAGCACTTTGGCTTCTTTGACGTAGATGGGCGCCATCTCATCGTTTGCCGGTTGTAAGCGAATGCGGTTCTTTTCCGGATGCCAATACTTCAGCGTCGCTTCGCCATCAGGCGTCTGAGCCACTACCATTGCACCAGGACTGGCCGTATCTCGCTTTTGAATAACAACGTAATCTCCGTCGGCAATGTGCGCGTTAATCATCGAGTCGCCAGAGACTCGCAATATAAATCGATCGTCCCGAAACAGCAGCTCGCTGAAGTCCACGCGATCAGCCTGTTCAAACGCAAGGGTCGTTGGACCTGCGGCGACCACGCCGGCCATCGGCATTGAATGAGGCCGCCGGTCGGCAGAATCGGTAAGCTGAATAGAACGACTTTTGTTAGCACCGCGAAGAATGAGTCCCTTTCGTTCGAGCGCCTTCAAATGGCAAACAACGCCGTTGGGACTTTTGATTTGGAAATGATCGCCGATCTCTCGAACCGTGGGTCCGTACCCACGATCGACGATCAAGTGTCGAATCAATTCATAGACTTCGAGTTGTCGCGTTGTTAGTGTTGCTGCCATGGTGGAATTGCCACTTTTGTAAAATGAGACGGTTTTAACACGTGTACTTTACCGCACCACTAAACGAGTGTCCACACTACATTCAGGTGGACAGGAAAAGTTTGACAACGACGTTACTTCATGATTCCCAACTGAAGCAACACAAGCAGGACGATCCCAACGACGATTCGGTACCAGCCAAACGCTCGAAAACCGTACTTTTGCAAAAACGTGATGAACAGCTTGATTGCGACCATCGCGACGACGAAGGCAACCACGTTGCCGATCAAGAGCAGCTTGATCGAGTTCGCGTCGAATTGCTGGTAACCTTTCAGCAATTTGTACCCGGTCGCGGCACACATCGTTGGCACCGCAAGGAAGAACGAGAACTCGGCGGCTAACCGCCTGGTCAAGTTCTGCTGCATCCCGCCAATGATGCTAGCCGCGCTTCGACTGACTCCTGGAATCATCGCGAGACATTGCCACAGGCCGATCGTGACAGCCTTGCGATTAGTAATCTCCGCCTCGTCGTCGATCGTTTGGTGCCTGAAAATACGATCAACAAAAAGCAAAACGACTCCGCCAAACAACAAGGTGACCGCAACCGTGAATGTGCTTTCGAGAAGTGAATCGATCAAATCCGAAAGCAGTAGCCCCAACACCAGCGCAGGAATCACGGCGATGATCAACTTGAGATAGAAACGCCAATTGCCGATGTCAAAGAATTTCCGCCAGTACAAAACAACAGCGGCGAGAATAGCACCGAGCTGAATCGCGACTTCGTAAAGCTTGGTAAACTCATCCGTATGAATCCCCATTAAGCTGCTCGTGATAATCATATGGCCAGTTGATGAGACCGGCAGATACTCCGTGATCCCCTCGACAATGGCAATTACGATCGCTTGAAACTCGGTCATTCGGAAGTCACAAATCAAGGTAGCAGGAACGATTGACTATGAAACGGCAGTGGTAGCATAGTTCGAAAAGGCTTGGAGGAAACGATGGCAGCCGATATATGGAAAGCAATACGGAACAAGGCGATACAATCCGCACAATCACGATGACCGAATGCGACAAACGATGGAGAAGCTTTAAACGCACGTGGGCGGTAGCGGTTCTTTCGTTGGTCGCTGTTTCGTGGAAGCTCTGGTTTGGGAACAGCGATTTTCCTGCGATGCCTTTGCTGCGATTGCCAACGTCGTACTTGCGTTACGATCTTGTTGCGGTGATCGTCCTCGTCGCTGCGCTGGTTTGCGTTGCGGTCGGTCGGAGGCTTTCTGGCCGCGTTTTTTGGTGGGTCTTCGTCGGGTTCAGTTTCTCGTTTCTCTTCAACCAACACCGGCTTCAACCTTGGGCCTATCAAGCAGCGATTCAGTGCGTTGTTTTGGCCGCGCTGCCGCGTTACTCAGCGCGGCGCTGCTTCATTGCGTTGTCGATCAGCATCTATTTCTTTTCCGCGTGTGGGAAGTTCGACTACCAATTCCTCCACACCGTCGGCCAAGACTTTGTTTCGGTACTATTCGGACCTGGGGAAACAGAACCTTCGCGAATGCGATTCGTCTTAGCAGCCGCGCTGCCCGTTACGGAACTTGCCGTTGCCATCGGCTTATGCTTTGTCAAGACGCGACGTCTAGCGGGCATCGCAGCGATGTCAATGCACGCCTCGTTGATCGGATTGTTGGGCCCATGGAATCTCGCTCACAGTACCGGCGTCGTGCTATGGAATGCTTGGCTTTTGGCTCAAGCATGGTTCTTGTTTGTTTGCAAACGAGAGCCTACTGCAATCACCTTTCCATCGACCACGGAAGTGGTACCGAAGTCGGTCATTCGGCCAAGCCACCTTTTCGCGAAAGCGATCGTCTTCGCAGCCGTTACCATGCCGCTGTTCGAACGGGCTGGATATTGGGATCACTGGCTTTCGTGGTCGCTGTATTCGCCACACACAAGTCGCGTTACGATCCAGGTTCATAAAATCGTACTCGATTCACTCCCAGAATCGGCAAGGCCGTTCACTG